>ERZ1463038.367-NODE-367-length-15253-cov-12.303198_pt1 | contig 15253 bp, 19 predicted proteins | sample MGYA00564479_ERZ1463038 | MGnify/ENA primary metagenome ERZ1463038 (study PRJEB39244, sample SAMEA3635134) | Helicobacter pylori | study: EMG produced TPA metagenomics assembly of PRJEB11511 data set (Assembly of a 5300-year-old Helicobacter pylori...
AACATGGAAATGCACCAACGTAAGTATCCAATGATCGCGGAGGCTATTAGTCGTACACCTCGACGACGTAGGTCGAGACCATGAGCGGGTCGTCCTCGTCACCCTCGTCGAGGTCCTCCCAGCCGGCATCCTTGGCGTCCGCGTCGTCGGCGTCGGCGTAGAAGTAGTCGGGCTCGCTCGTCTTGGCCTTCTTCGCCTTGTGCTGCAGCACCGCGCGCTCCGCGTCCTCGAACTCCTCCGTCGCCTTGCGCAGCGCCTCGGCCTTCTCCTTGACAATCCGGCGCGCCTGGACAGAGTTGCCGCCCGCGCTGGCCGCCGTCGCGCTGGTCGTGCCGCGCGCCTTGTTGATCACGGCGCGCGCGCCCGTCGCGGCGCCCTTCTTGGTCGCGACCGCGATCGACGACGTGCCAGTGCCACTCGTGTTGGCCCGCTTCGCTCCGAGCGGCGGTCGCGCAGACGGCACGGTCCCTGCGCTCGCCTTGGTCGACGCAGCGCGACTCGGGACGGGCATCGCCTTGATCACGCGGCGTGGCGCGGGCTCGGGCGCTGGGTTGTCGTCGAGCACCATGTCATCGTCATCCTCACCGTCGTCGTCGCCGTCCGGGGCGTCGTCCTCGAACTCGTCCTCGTCCTGCTCGGCCTCCTCGTCGGCCGCAACGGAGCCGCCGGTCGACGAGCGGGTGCCGTACCGCCTCGTCGCCGTCGTCGACGACCCGGCCTTGGAGCCCGCCTTGGGGTGTGAGCTCGCGGTCGAGGTCGAGGCTGCTTTGCTTTTCGAGGTGCCGTTCGTGACTTCGGCGAGGGCGCCACGCTTGCGCGTGGCGGCCGCGGTCGAGGCTGCTGTCGAGTTGGTCGACTGTGTTCATGAGATAGAGGAGGGCGTGGGCACGGAGAGGGAAGGAAGCGAGTTAGCACGCCGCGCGATGGTCACAGCCCGCTGCGCCGCCACCCGGAGCATTCTTGGGTTGGTCGCCCGCGCGCGTCTCGACTTGCTTCAGGCCCAGAATTCTGCCGCGTCCGAGACACCAACACAAGCACTTGCTCGACATGTGTACTGCCACGAGCGCGACCAGGCGGGCTGGTGCGAGAAAAAAACAAACGGGCGGCGTGGGCCTGGGGGTGGGGGCTGGTGGGGGGTGACGAACCTTTGTGCCGAGCGCCTTGAGCTGGCGGAGCGGTGCTGCCTGGGCCTGCTTCGGGGCGTGAGGTTTTCCCGCAACGAGAATCGAGTGGCCCTTGGCCGCGAGGTCGTTCTCGTTCCCGTTCGCGCCGCGAGTGGTCGCCGTCTGGCGGGTTGCTCGCCGGGTCTGCGCGAACGCGGCACGCGTCAGTGTGACGCTCGCGTGCCAGGCCAGTGACCCGGCCGGTCGGCTGAGAAGGTACGTACAGCCATGGGGAGACGGGAGCGGGCGGGAGGGAAGCGTCGGCCGGGCGAGTTCGAGTGTGATTCCAGAGAGGGGTTGGCTGACACCGGGCGGCGAGCGGGTACTGGGCAAGGGGGCCTGCCGGGGTCGAGGGTCGTCTCTCTGCTCGCTGGCAAAGGTGCTCGTCGACGGGGACAAGGTCGAGGCGAGGTCGGTCGGCGTGGGCGAGATGAAGCTAAGACCAACGTGATGGGCTCAGAATGGGCCTCGCCCGAGTTTCGAAAAACAACTCGAATTCGCGTCTTATTTTTCGACGCGTGATCACCACACCGCCACGCTGCGTCGGCTGCGTCCCTTTCTTCTCGTCACTCTCGCCCATCGGTTCCCAACATTGAGCGAGACGTGAAGAAGAGACCAAGGAGCCTACTCCGAGAGAAGTTTCCGCTTGCGCTCCCGCGCATCGCACCTAGTCACAGCCGACCGTCCCCTGAAGCACCGCGCGCCCACTGTGCCAGGCAGCAAACTTTTCTCCTGGTGCTCCCGCTCCTCCATGGCTATTTTGTAAAGGTGTTCGTCCTCCCTGTCGGTCTCGATCCGGCATCGTCCACGCGACTGCCGCCCTGTGGCGACGCATGCTCGCTCCTCGGGTCGGTCACGTGCGCGCCTTTCTCCAGCACCTCTCGAATGACTGGTCGTGGATTTACCATCATATAAACACCAACTCAACCCTGCCGCGCATTCCCCTTTTCAACGCGCCCCGCGCCCGGTCTGCAGTCGCAAGGCCAACGCATGCGAGTCCGCGACCCGGCAACGAGCGCCGACGCTCAAGTGCGCACGCGTCCCGGATCGCCAGTCCACCGGGAATCCCAGAGCACGCCTCGAGCTACATCATGAACTCACCGACGCTATTTGGACGCCGATACTGGCGAGCGCGGCGCCGCAGTGCGCCACTCCGTCACGCGGCACCCCCTGGCATACACTGGTAGATCCGGCTCGCCGACCCAAAGACGAGCAGCAGCATACGTCCATCATGCGTAGATGCATCACCTGAGTCACTTGGAAGGGTGGAGCCAACCCGCCGACTAGCTGCTTGCGCTTCAGCTTCCCTCGCAGTGACGTCTCGAGTCCGGGGCTCCGCCGCTGCTCACACGACGGCGACCTTCGCCAACCCACGGTCGTGTTCTTCAGCCGAGTGCACGTGAATTCCGCTCTTGTACAGTACACGAACCTAGGCGTCCGTTCTTCCGGATCGTGTGGAGGTAAATCACATGCTTCACCGCACCGGGCGGAGGCGTCGTTTCGGAACCCCGAGGACGCAAACCCAATATGAATCCCCACTCGTTTCCCACGAGATCTGCTCGCGCTCTCTTTCTTTCCTTTCTCAACGTCCCTACCCAAACCCAGTCTCGGCATGTCCTCCAATGGTACCGCCGTCGCGGCCCCGATGGACCCCAACTGGAGCCCGAGCTCCCACCTCGCTGAGCTCGCCAAGCTGTCGAAGCGCGGTACGCTGTCCCAGTCGTTCCTCCAGCATGCCAAGCAGTCGGTACCACTCTCAATGTACGCCTTCCCGCCCTTGTCGACCCAGGCCGAGCTGACCGAGGCGCTCCTCCCCGCGCGAAGGCTCCGCTTCATTCTGAAGACCGTGCAGCAGTACATCACTCTGCTCGTCCTGTCCCCCTCGACAGTGTTCTCCGACCCACTCGGTAGCCTGGCAATGTTCATTATCTACCCCTTTGTCATTGTCGGCTTGCTTCTCTTTACGGTGAGCTGTCCGCACTCCGCGCGAAGTCCGCGGCCGTCCCCACACGCAGCGGACGCTGATCATGCCTCGTGCGAAGCTCGTCTTTTGGGTCATGTCACACCTCGGCGGTTTGTTCATGCTCAGATGCTTCACCTGTAGGCTCGGCTGACAGACACTGATGCAGGCAACCTCGTCATTCAGTTGCTCAGTGACAAGTGGGCGTCGGGCTACTCGATCGTGAACTGGGTACGCGGCCGCTCTCATGGTGACTCAACTCTGGCTCTGAACTAGATTTTGAAATGTGCAGCCCGACCCGACAATCTTTGGCCCGCACAGCGCCGGAGTCATCAAGTCCGCTCTGCCGCTGTTGTCCGGCGGTGCGTTATTGCTCCCGTTTCTGCCCATAAATCACTAAATGGACGTCCTTTTAGCACCCACTACTATCGTCTATCCTCCTTCTGCAGACCTCGGCGACCAAGCCACGCCCCCAACCACCCGGCTGTTCTCGCTTCCCCTCGCTCGCAGCCTGCTCCTCATGAGTGCGATTGTCTACGAAAGGTCCGACAAGCTCGTCACGGACGCAGTGTATGCCGCGTCCAAAGGCGAGTGGGTAAAAGCGGAAGACCTCTTGCAGAGGAGCGAGGCCAAGATTCGCGAGCAAGCCGAGAATGTCTGGGACTGTGGCTACGAGGGGGTGAGCGATCTGGCGAGCACGTCGGGCCCGTTCGCCTCGATCTTCTACGAAAGGAGCGGAAACGGCGAGCCTTGGATTGTCTTGGTGTTCAAAGGTCAGGCTCCAGCTTTACGTCCAGTACGGAGCTGACTCGCTGCGAGGTACAGGAACTTCACCCGACAACTTCGCAGAGGTGCGAGCTGTTTGGTGGCAGAGTGAAATTGGAGCCTATCGCTGAGCCTAATATCTGAATCAGTTTCTAGTGGACGCGGGTATTACAAGGACCAGCTGTGACGTTGTCTTTGGGGCGGGCTCTGCACACGAAGGTGTCTTTCGCCGCTCTGTTGGGCTTTTGGTACCAGTCCGCTCACTTCAGCGTGTACAGGATTCTACTCGGATCTTTTCCCACAGAACACCGGTGGTGCTGATGGCTGTCAGCAGTCTTCCCCTGTGCACAGGAGCGCGATGCGCGCTGACCTGCTGTTTGATTCTCCCGGTGCTTCCTGCTCACAGACAGTATGTCGCTGACCACTCGGCCTTCGATCATACATCTTAAAATGCTTCCGCCACACAGGTCGAATTCGTTCCCATGTTCGCGCCCTCGCCGCCCACATGCGGAAAAAGAACCCGACAAACTCTGGGCCGATTCCTCTCTGGGTCACTGGCCACTCGCTTGGGTCTGCACTCGCGTCACTCATATTTGCTCGCTTCATGCACGCGCCGGATGATCTGGGATCTGACATCGTGCTCCGCGACTGCTACTGCTACGGTACCCCGAGGCTTGGTGACGCTGCATTCGCGAGCGCCTTTGAGAAGTCGGTGGTAAGCTTCAAAGATCGCACAAGAGGCCATGAGCTAAACTTTGACCTCCAGATCACGCCTATCGACAGGCCTAGCATCCTTTGGCGGGTAGTCGTGAGCTCTTGCCTCTCAATGCGAGCGATGCCCGAAGGCTGAATGGGCGATATTGCAGAACCACCTGGACGTTGTTTGTATGGTACCCCCCGGACTCGCGGATGACAGTGCGGGACGAGCTCTACTGGGATTGAGCGTCCTGAACTACGCTCACATCGGGACCGAAGCTGTTCTCGACCCCCTCGTGCGTGCTCGCGGTGCTGCCACCTTCGCACTACTGAGTCTTGAAACACAGATGAAGCCCTTCTACACCATTCAGTCCGGTTATTTCCGCACTTCTACGAACGTGGTCGTCGAAGACTCGGACCCCCCTCATGGGCGCGGAAAGCGCCACAGCAGTCGACTGGACACTCTCCGCCGTGCGGGTTGGAACCCGCTTCGGATCGCCCTCTCGCTGCTTCCAGCTCCACTGTACGACCACTGTGAGTTAGTTAAGTTTATTGAGACCCGATCAGAGCTGATGCACTTTTTTTGGGGAGCGGTGCCAGTCCCGGCGTCCTACGTAGTACACTTCCTCAGGCCACGCTCGACTTATGTTGACCAGCTCCCTTCGCACAGTGGGGTCACCTCAACCTGATCGATGTTGACGCGCAAGTTGCGGAAGAGGAGCAGGAAGAGAAGATGCACGGGGCCAACCTGCGAGGTCGGCGCCTGCCTCGCAAGGTCCGCATTGCTGCTGCTTCTTGAGGAGCGGCGACGGCAGCCTGGCGTCTACGTATCTCCGTTGTTGTCAGTGACATTTGTGCATTGGTGCTTCCTTCGAGACGAGCGAGCATGCCCTCAACTGCGGACATTTGGTCGACCGCCAGCCTTTCAGCGCAACTTGGAGTTTACTCCTAGCGTAGACAGTCTGCTGAAAAAATATCCTGTGACTCCTTCAGACATCTAGCTGGTAACAGCAGCCTTCAGAGTGACGCCACCGAGCCGCCAAGCTGCGCACCGGCGGTCGCTGGTACAACATGACTGGGCTTGCACACAGCCCCGCATCCTACCGCGTAGACTCCTTCACACCAGGTGGTAGTCTCCGTGGTGCTTGATCTTGCCGTCCTTCCCCACTTTCTTCAGCACGGGCGACGCCGCTGGACGGTAGCGGTGCTCTGGAGAGTACCTGCGCGCGCGTGTGGTCAGTTACTTAGTCCAGTAGAACGACCCGACTCGGTCCTATCCCCGCAACAAACATGCACGCACCTCTCGACCTTCTTGAAGGCCGGCCGGTGCTTCACGACGAGGTCGTTGCGGTGCTTCCACCATTCGAGCGTGCTCCACGGTGGGAGGTCGTACGCAAGGGCAAATGTAGAGTAGGCGGCGATGATGAAGAGTAGGAGGGCGACCCGGTTCCAGCTGAGGGGAGGCGCGGGGGCGTTGCGTGGTCGCCGGCGGTTCGACACGCCTGGAAGAAGCGAGGTCTGGCCAGAGGAGAGGTCGGAAGGCATCAGAGCTGGTGACGCTGACCCTCCGTGTGGTGGACGACGGGGACGTGTGCGGCACAGCGCCGACCAGCGAGCGGCGCGCGGTTCAATTATCAGTCCGACTTTTTTGTGCGCGACTTTCGAGCGCATTTCCACTTCGCCTCCTGTCGCAGTGTCGCACAGGTTTTCTCGTTGCCATGCCAGAGTCTTCACAATCCAAAGCAGATGCCGCTCATAATGATTCTGTAGCGTCCAACCCCGGGTCATCCGCTGCCAGGATGGGGCCTGGTCATGCCACTGGCAGTGTCTGGCCAGGTTCGCGGTGGACACGGCCTCCCAGCGTACATAAATCAGAACTATGTATCTAAGCTTTGCGGAAGGTACATCGGCTCACGTGCTCAATAATGCAAGGTTTCTGTCTCTGCACATTATCGGGAGCCCACCGAGCCACTGATCGACCTCGATTGTCTCCCAGAGGTCGACACAGGAGCTGCCGTCGCACGCATCGGCCAGACCCACGATGATGAAGATTGCGTTTACCACACCATCGTGGAACCAGAATATTCTCAGCGCACCCGTGGACCCGTGGCCGTCTGTGCTCGCTTGACGACCAGGACCTCGTGCCCGGACTTCCGGTAAACTGAGTTCGTCTTGCCTCTGACGATTGAATTTCGGGGCGACGCTGCGAGAGATTACACCGATGAGACCTGGATCGCCTGGTACGATCCTGCGGAGCCGCTTGGCTCGGCAACGGCACCCGGTTCGGCCCCTGCGGAATCGCTGGCGTTGCATGTACGAGCACTGAAGCGCTGAGCGTCCTAGCGATCCACAGTATGACTAACAAGTACCCATAATCCGGGGAAGCCGTACCGCTCACGACCTTGACCCTGAACGTATTTATCGTCGGACTCGACTCGATGTACTCACCACGACCACGAGGGCCGCGCGGGTTGGCGGGCGGCGGCCGGCTTGCCTGGAGCTCAGCCTGCGAAACAAAAGGCTGATCCTCGATCCGCTTCCCAGCTGCGATAGCCTCGACCTCCTAGCATCTTGAAAGCTCTAACGTTGCGCCCAGGATCAGGTGAGCGTGCATACCTTCTGGTAGACAGTTGAGCAGCAAGAGCTCGAGGACGCCGCCCCTCTTCGTGCGAAGGGCGAATTGGAGCCAGAGCCGGAACATCCAGATCAACCAAACCGGATCACGAACCCCACTTTTTCTGGCGGTCATTAGAGGTGGGTGCGTGCCTGGAACGCGTCGGCTCAGTTTCGCCGATGCCACCTCGCTCTGGTCCTTTCCCGCTGGATCCTCGGTCGACGGCGCACCAACAGCTGCGGACGACGACGGCCGCCCCACCAGCCGCTCGCCATGTCCAGGACAATCCCGTACTCGACCCCGCGGCGCCGGCAGAAGCACTACCGCAACCAGAGCCGCGCGATTCTCCGGCAGCTCGGCGCCGCGTCGTACCTCAACGGCAGCCAGTTCGCAATCCTGTGGGTCAACGCGAGCGGACAGACGGAGGTCTTCTCGTCGGACCTGCTTCAGCGGATGCTCCCCAAGTGGTTCCCGCGCGCGGTGCTTGGCGAGGCAAGGGACCTCGTTCTTGCCGGGCAAGCGGCGCGCGAGGCGCACGTTCTCGAGCTCACCCAAGGGCCGCGACCGACCACAGTCGTAACGGACGTGTACGGCCCTACCGGCTGTGCGATCCTGCTGCCGCACCCGCCGGTCGGGGACGCGTTCGACGATTCGGACACTGACAACGACCCACCTTCTCGCGGCGAGTCGGTCTCACATTCGCACCCCCGATCGCGTCCCGGCAGCGATGAGGGCTCGACCCACCCACCAGCAACGGCTCTGCGGCCGATCCCGTACGCGAACGGCGTGACGATGCCAGCGTCGCCGCCGTCGTCTTCGTCGGCTCCGACTCGCGTCACGCGTTCGCTCTCGATGCTCTCCGTCACGAACTCGACCACAACCTCGCCCGCCGAATCATCGTACCCTTCTCCCCACCTCGACTCGGCCGCGAACCCCCGCTCGTCGCCCACACACGCGACGCACACCTTCACGCCGCAGACGCTCGCCGCGTGGTACACGGACAAGTTCAGCGCGCTCCGCGCCGGAACCTGCACCCAGATCTGCAAGGCGTGGATCAAGGTCGTGGAGCCACAGAAGCAGGCCAACTTCCCGTACCTCGCGGGCGAGGCGAGCGAGTCGAGCAAGCCGCCGTGGTGGCCGTCCGCGGTGCGACACCTGGAGCCGGACCACCTCGTCAAGCCAGGTCAGTCAAACAACAGTTGGACTTGTGGGGCACGCTGGATGGTGGGCAGCTGCTGAAGTGCTCTTTCCCGGCCAGAACGGATCACGCTCCTAGCGACTCTCCTTCGCGCCTCGGGTGTCCCGGCGTCGCGCCTCGAGGTTGCGACCGAAGTCGAAGCGACAGCGATTGGCCAGACGGGCCTCAGCATTCTGCGAGAGGTGTACAAGGTGGCGAAGGAGGAGCAGAGGGCGCTCCGGGCGAGCAACAGTGCGTCTCCTTCAGCGTCGCGGCCGAGCTGCTCAGCGTGCGGGACGGGAGCTAACGCGAAGGTTTCCGCTCCGTTGCGCCGCAGACGCCCCCTTCGAGAAGCTCACCGTACTGCTACCGAACCCCGCCCGGCTGGACGACGACGGCGAGCAGACGAAAGCGACTCGCCATCGCTCGCGGCGATCGCTCACCTCGTTCTCGGCCGAGGACGCCAACCCTCGCGCGCGCGCTGCCCACGCGCCGTACCCACTCTCCCGGTCCAACTCGGTCTCGGACGTGCTCTCGACCTCAACGCCGTCGCGAGGGATGTCGCGGAGCCATTCGATGACGACGTCGCTGAGCGCGTCCTCGGGTCGACTCCGGCGACCAAAGACGGAGACGGACGACGAGTCGTCGAGCGGTCCGTTCGGCTCGCCGTACAGCAGCTCGCCCGGATTCCAGTCACCCCAGATGCTCCAACCAGCTATCAGCCTCTACGCGCAAGACGGTCGGCCGGCGCCGCGGCGTCCCCTCCCAGGCTCACACTCGTCGCCGCACCTCGGATCCGACCAGCCGTCGCACCGGTCGCCGACGGAGGCCTTTGCTCGACCGCAGGAGCCATCTTTTGCGTCTCCGGCGATGATCAAGTCGCGAAGTCGGCTCAGCCACGGGCCGATGCCGATGGTCCCCATCTCGGAGGCGCCTCAGCACGATCCGCACGCCTCTAGATATCAACAGCAGGGCGCTCTTCCGCCTCACCCACGACACGAGCCTCTACACATTCAAGTGCACGCCGGACACAACCTCGATCCGTACCAATACCCGACTACCGCGTACCCGACGCCGACGACCTTCGCCTACCCGGCGCATGTCCAGGACCTCCCCGCACACCCTCGCCACCTGGCTCACCCACACGCGCACCAGAGCTACCCTCACCACCCAAACTACCCTCCGCCGCAACCGCCCGCCTTCCGCCCCCAGTCGGAAGAAGACCAGCTTCGCAATCAAGCGTCGCACCTCCGGGAACTCGAGTTTTACCAGGCGCAAGAGGCGCAAGCGCAACAGCTACACCAATTCCTTCACGAGCAGTCGTACTCGGACGACGCGGAGCGATTACTCGCCCAGCAGCACCACCTCCTCTCGCGTCACCAATCCGACCAAGGCTCGCAGGGCACCGAACCCCTCCTGCACGAGCAGCCACCCATGAACTACTACTACACGCCAGAATCTCTCGACGGAGGTCCATCATCGGGACCGCCAGACGCCCAGGCGATCGCCTACATCCAACAGCTGTCCGAGTACGAGATCGAACGCCAGCAGCACGAGCTCGCCGCGCGGTCACTGGGCATGGATCACTCGGGCATGTACGACGACCCGGGCCTCGAAGCTTCGGAAGTGGGGCGCAGGGAGGCGAACCAGCGGAGATACCACGAGCATGTGTACGGATCGCAGTGACCTGGAAGGACGGAAGGAAGGAGTGAGTAGACCAGGAAGGGAGCATCGCCGTGCATTATTTTATCATCTGCATTGTATTATACTGCACATCCATACATGTCGAGTGCCCACTCGCGGGAGTCGAGGCCGCCTGTCTGATTCGCAACGCGCTGTGACTGACATTTGGCTGGCTGGACAGCAGGGCTGTCGACAGAAGTGATGGCTCCATCCGGCACAAAGCCAACTAGTGAAGAGATACAACATTTTTCAACATCTAGACATCCCGCATCACAACGCCACCCCAAAGCCCTCCGCCTCGTCCTTCTCCTTCAGTTCCGGTGTACTGAGACCGCTTTCCATTGGAGCGAGGGAGGGTCGGACAGGAAAGGGAGACGCCCGGCGAGGCCCAGTCCCAGGAGCGGGGAAGAAGGCGCCGAACGAGAGCGTCGAGCTCTCGGTCGCTGTTGCCGACTCGGCCGCCACCGCGCCGTGTGAAGGCGACGAGAAGCTCCGCAGCGTGTTCACATTGAGGAGAGTGAAGGCAATGAGGAGAGCGACGGCATAGAGCCACTGAACTGCAGTTGTCGTTAGCTCAAGCCTGCGTTGCTCGGGTCAGTTCTGGCAATATAACCTCTCGGGCGTTCGACATCAGAAACCACTCACATTGGCCAGTGCGTGAGTATGTCATCCTTTGCACTCTGATATGCGATGTTGAAACACAGCCCAGACGCAGCTCCAGCCACTATAATCTGTGCCGCGGACGTCTGCGAAGCGAGCGCGTCAGCAGCCGTGGCGTCGAAAGCTTTGCGGGGCGACGTACATAGAGAAGATCTCGTTCCGCCTTTTGTAGGACGACGAGCTGCTTCGCCATCTCTCCGTCCGCACCGCTCGACGCTCTTGCCATGGCGCGGATGGAACGTCGCGTCGGCTTTGCCGCCGCCTCGCCCGATCTCAGCCCCACGCCCGCCTCGGTCAGGTGCGCGACTCCGGAGCTCTGTCCCATCTGGCCCGTCTTAAGCTTGATTTGACGGCGAAGGAGGCGAGTAAGGAGTATGCTCCCGACGTTGACGAGGGAGATGAGCGCTGCGATCCCGCCGACGAGAGCAAACTCGACGATATTTGCACTGTGGAACAGAGGATCAGGGTATGCTCAGACGCCTTGTTGGTCTATTAATCACCTATTGTAGTGTGTGGACGCCTTATTGAGGGCTTCAAGCGCGGGAGCCAGCTTCAGCATGCCCGCGACATCTGTCGAGCCAGTCCAGCTCGACTCGAGCGTCGTGAGAGCGCCCACGAGCGCCACGGCCTCGCTCCACAACTTCCTTCCCGCCAGTGCCATGAAAATGGCGGCGACCTGGGTGTTTGAATTGGCTTAGCTTCCTGCGACCCTCGGAAGCGTTGCGAGCGCACGAGGACCCCGGCTGTCAAGGCCACGCCGCCGAGTATGAATCCGACGTTTATGGTTCGTGCGCCGAAACCCCGCGAGTGGTACTTCTCTTGCGTCAGAAGGTAGGCTTGTAGAAGCCCCCAGCTGAGCATCCAGCCTTGGATGAGGAGGCAGACGGTCGGGAACGCACGCCATGAGAACGAACTCGTCATGGGTGCGTGGCGGTAGAAGGTGTCGAATACGTTGTACGTGTAGCATAAGAATGTCGTGAGATTCACGATCGAGAGGACAGTCGAGACGACCTTGGTGCTGGAGGGCCGGGTCAGCCGTGCGAGGCCTGCGAGACGCCACGCCAAATCCGAATTGCTTACTTTGTGACCAAGTAGCCCCCCGAGGTGCGATGAACGAAGCGGAAGACCCAGAACACGTTCGATTTCCGCCGATGCCCGTCCCAGATGTAAAGGCAGAGGTGGATGCAGGCCATCGCGATGGCGCTGCAAGCGGCGGGCGAGAGAGGTAGAGGTCAGCGAACGAGCAACGAGCGGTTGTGTCACTGGTACACCTACAGGCCGTGGACTACGAAGAGAACGATGATCCGTATCTTGAAGCCTGGGGTAGGTGTTGGGTAGAAGAGCGTGTCGAGCGCGGCGAGGTAGGCGGTGTAGGGGTTCGTGCCGGGTGGCACCGAGGGGACGCTCATGCTGCCGGTTGGCGCCAGGTAGGCTTATGTCGGCGTCCGAGGCAGCTGATGGGACGCGGTTTGGCGAAAGAGCCCGCGTGCAACGTCGGGTGGGCGAACACACTCGGCGCAGCGCGTCCTTCGAGAGCCAGCAGAAAGAATTCAGGAGCGCCGCCCACGCGAGCCGGCAGGGTCTCAAATCCGACCATGTGGGCATCTCGACGGTGCGGGGTGCGGGGAGGGCGGGCCAGGCGCGCTGATCTTTCCCTCGATCCTGTACCTTCCTGATGCAGCCGCTTTGGGATTGTTGTTGACAGTTGCACGGCCTTTCGTGCGAATGTGCTGTTGTGATAGGGTGTCTCAAGTTAAACCTAGCACGGTGAGATTGTGTGTTGCCTTCGCTCCATTGTATTGTTGGCCGGCTTGCGTCGGGGGCTTGAGGCGAGGCCGGACAGATTCACGATGGTGGTGCGAGATCGCTGGGCGGGTAAAGCAGCGCATGACCCGTCAAAGTGGCCGAAAGGGTGCTAAAAGCACACATTGCCGAGAGTACAGGGGCCTGGACGGTGTTCGCGGATGGTAAAGCTAGTAAAGGCGTGGAGTCTGGAGAGTCTGGGAATCGCCGGTACGTCGACATGGCTGCACTTTGAGGGGCCTCACTCGACTCAAGCTACACGGCACAGAGATAAAAACCTTGCAACCCTTCCTGGCGCCTCTGGGAAGAAGCGCAGCCGGTTGTCGTTTGGGAGTCGAGATCTCGAGACGCGAAACGCGATTCACAAGCATCGGCCGTCTTCGCGACGCGGCAAGTGACCGTGCGCTGTGCCGCTCCATCTAACCATTTCGAGACTTGTGCAACTTGCCGGGCCTGTATCGTCCACGAGCTCGGGGTAGGTATGGGTCGTGCGTCGAGGGATCATCGACTGAGCGGGGCTCGTACGCCTGCGCTCGTGTTTGCGGGACTGACTCGAGGGGTGGGCGTGGCTGTCATGTGAAACGTCCTCGAATGACACTCCAGGCTTCCGCAAGTGCGCTGGACTGCATGCCGGACTCTGCGATGCCGCCGGCCGCCGCTCACAGCGCTCCGAAGCAGCTGCCTCGACGCGTTGACAGGCAGGTAGGCACGCAGAGCCAGCTGGGGTCTTGCTATGTAGAGATCGGATGGTTGACAGTTGATGGTGGAGGGGAGAACGAGTAGCAGCTGTTCCGGATGTTGCCCCGAGCCGCCATTGAGCTCAGACCGCGTGAGCACCCAGAACTCCGTTCGTCGTGCTCGGCCAGCACTTGTCGTGCCCGTGTACGATGGCAGCCAGCAGCAATCGTGCGAACACCCTTCCTCTGCCGCCTGCGAGCATCAGCTCTCGCTCCGTGCTGACCCCGCCTCCTGCCTCGTTCTTGCCCCGCTCGACCACGCCGGCCGCCCCTCGCTCAGCCATCCCAAGCACGTCGCAGCTCGTCGAGAAGATCCCGCTCATCAAGTCGCCGTCGTTCTGGGTGCCACCGCCAGTTCAGCTGCCGCCAGACATCCACCCACTGCCCGAGGACGTCACCGTCTACGTCCGTCGTTCCGGCCGCGCGACCCTCGCCTACGACTGACCCTCGCCCGCTCGCAGTTTGTCTACCCACACACGCTCGAATCGCACGCGCTCTCGACACTTCCGCCCGCGCTGCACGCGCTGCAGCAGACGCACTCGCAGCGACTCCACCTGCTCGCCTCGCTCGCCGAGTCAAAGGAGCGCGCACGCAAGGCGCACCTGAACAAGCTGGCACCAGGCTGGGGTGAAGGCGGCGGGGTCATGGAACCCATTCGCCGAGATACGGTCCTGATCGGGAACGCCGCGCTGCCCGTGCCCAAGACCAAGGTCGTCCACGACCTGATGGAGGACGACGAGGACGAGGACTCGTTGCTAGGCGAGCAGCCCGTCGTGGGCAGTCCGAAAGAGATGGGGACCGACTCGCTCGACCGGATCGAGCGCGAGCAGATGCAGGCGCTCGTCGAGGGGCTCGCGGCCATGGACTCGAAGCGGGGAGGCGACGTCGGGGACCTGTTCTGAGAAAGGGGTGGGGTGTAGATGCTCACTATGGGCTGCTGACTGTTGATGTACATTCTTGCGGAATCCGGCTGCAGTGCGCCGTGGACGTCTAGGGCGGACGAAGCGAGTGCATCTGGACGCCTGCCGCCGCAGACTCGGGGGTGTTCTCTACCTTTCTTACCAGACTAGGTGGCTCCCATTGGATTAGGGTGGCCACCAGCTCGGCGCAATGCTTCACTTTAGCGACTTTCCTTCGGAAAGCTTGGCGCGCAAGAGCTCCGCGGACCACCCCTCCCCGCTCCACGGTGCTTCTCTCAGCCCGTCACCCCCGTCACAGCAGCGCCTGGATTCCAAGAGACGATTTAAGAATACTGAACGATACACTGTGCTGGAATCTGCAGCAAGGGAGCTCCGCAGCGTGAAGTGACTCGTGTGCGTTACGTTTCGTCGGAGAGCACCTGCCGAGCGAAGCAGCTCAAGTTACGATCTGCGCAACCCCAGCGGGGCAACAAGAGTTTCATGATGTATGAAACGATGAAGTTCGGGCTCAGACAGGTCGGATGTTGTAGCTGAGCTGACCAGGAGCGTTGTATGCACGATCGTCCCTCCTATTTCGAGCGGAACGAGCTCGGCTCACCGTTTGCTCGGCTTTGCTCCTCCCGCTGCCTTCCCAGACGTCTTTCGACAACCGCCGGGCGCTCATCGCGTCGGTAACCTCGGTGACAGTTCCCGCAGACCTCCGTCTCCGATGCCTGGGTGGCAGCGCAAGAAGCACCGCGCCCCGGCGACTGCTGCGAAGCAGGCGCGAGCGGCGGCGGCAGAGGAGGCCGCCGAGAAGTCAAAGCAGTCGGAGCTGCTCACGCGGGCTGAGATGATGCACTGGGAGGAGGAGTTCGGCAGCCTTGGACGGGGCACGGTCGCCGTCGCCGCATTTCTGGCGTCGGGCGAGCTCCCAGCGCCTGCGCACGACGACGACGACGACCTCCTCCCGCCCAGGAGGCCGTTCGAGCGCAAACGGGCAGTCTCCCTGCCCATGAGGCGGTTCGACGGTGGCGAGTTCGGCGGCGGGATCGACTTCGTGCCGAGCCCGGCGCGCCCGACGTCGCTCGTCGTC
>ERZ1463038.368-NODE-368-length-15224-cov-11.122684_pt1 | contig 15224 bp, 15 predicted proteins | sample MGYA00564479_ERZ1463038 | MGnify/ENA primary metagenome ERZ1463038 (study PRJEB39244, sample SAMEA3635134) | Helicobacter pylori | study: EMG produced TPA metagenomics assembly of PRJEB11511 data set (Assembly of a 5300-year-old Helicobacter pylori...
AGACGTGTGCTCTTCCGATCTCTCGTGCGTGGCCCAGTTCATGAAGTCGACCTCGCTGGGCCGGCGCCGACGCTTCCTCGGACCGCCCTCGCCGGCCACGCGGTCCTCTTCCAGCTCCTTTTCTGCGAGTTTGGCTCGTACGTCTGCCTCGTACACATCGACCGGCTTCGGGGTGACGCTGACGATCGTCTTGAGCCCAAGCGATGCGAGAAAGGCGAGATTGTGGTGCTTGGGGAGCGAGCCGCGATAAAGCGACGCTGGCGGGTCCGAGGGCCGGATGGACGCTGCAAGCAGGGCAAATCTGAACGGTGGCGTGAGGCACGCGTCCGACATCGCGAGCCGGGTGGTGGTCGAAGGCTGAGAGCTGCTTCGGCTCACTTGGCTCGGACCTCTTGCCCTTCAACTTCCCGCTCGCCGACTCAACCTCAACAGACAGAGCCAGCATGAGCTCAAAGTACGCTTCGCTGCCAGACATCGTGAGCTGCTTGTCGCCGCTGGCACTCCGCCCTGGCCGGCCTGCGCTGACCTTGGCGCGTGTTGCTCTCCAGGACTCGGCGCCAGACGTGTACGAGACGCCCGACGTTCCTGCGGAGGTTTCGCACGAGGTACGCACTGCCATTGGCTGCTGGACATCCTCAATCTCATCCCGTCCCGCCTCCAGCGCGACTCGGACTCGGACTCTGAGCTCCCACGCGCCGGCTCCCCTTCGACGCGCCGCGGCGCACAGCCTGGCGTGCCCACGAGTGAGAACATCGACAGCAAGCGGCTCGACACGGGCGATGCGCGCAGGCGGTTTGGAGAGGCGACGCTGGCCGCGAACGTCAAAGGTGCGTGCTTTATTTAGTCGACGAAACCCGGCTGACCCGAACCCGACTCTTGCTTGTACAGACCAATCCACAAACAAGAAATTTCCATCCCGAAGACTACCGTCGACCAACACGTACTCGACGTCGGCGCGCTCTGGCGACGACGGTCCGCGAGAGAAGGAGACGACGCTCGAGAGGCTACGCCGGCTGCGCTCCGAGGTCGAGGAGCTCGAGCAGGACGTTCGACGCGAGCAGGCCGAGGAATCTGAAGCGACCGACGCCCCGCCGAGTGCAGATGCCAAGGGCAAGCGCAAGGAGGTTACGCCAGCCGTCATCCTGCAGCAGCTGAAGCTTCTTCGCGGCGACCTGGGTGGCGTCGAATCGACGGTCGGTGGAACTCTCGAAGCCGAAGGCGAGAAGGAGGCAGGCATCCCACCGCCGACAGGCCTTGCTCAGAAGGCCAACAGGACGTCGTCCCTGCTCTCCAAGCTGGGCTTTGTTTCAGCCGCGTCGGCGAGCACCGATGGAAGCTCTCCAGCATCACCGAGAGGAGCTGTGCCCGCTCCCGTTCCAGGCCAGGGTCAGCTGGAGAAGCGGGTATCGGACATGGAGCGTGTCCTCGGCGCGAGCGAAGCCGACGTCGACGAGGTACGCCTCGATCACCCCGCTGAGCTTGAATAAAGTGATGCTGATCGACGTTCTACATCAATGCTTCGCAGTCACACCCCCTTCCACCGCCACTCCTCCAGACTCTCACCCGCCTCGACCACCTCTTGACGCTGCTCACGCAGCCGCGACACCTCGACTCGATCTCGCGCCGCGTCAAGGTCCTCGTCTCGGACCTCGAGCGACTCCACGAGTCCCGCCGGAAGCTCGGCGACACCCGACCGCTCAACATCGCCCTCAGCGGCGGCATGACGGTCGCCGTCGCCGGCAGCGGAGACGCGAAGCCGCCCGCCGGCGGACCTCCGTCGTCGTCGGCCCCGAAAGCCATCTCGGGCGGTGGCGGTGGCGAGGCGATCCCGCCGGACACGCTCCAGAAGATCGACGCGCTGTTCGCGCTGCTGCCACGACTGGACCCGCTCCTGCCGCTCACGCCGCGCCTCTTGACGCGCCTCCGCTCGCTCGCCGCGCTGCACTCGTCCGCGGCCTCGTTCGGCGAGACGCTCGAAGAGCTCAAGGCCGATGTGTTGAAGCTCGACGAGGGCGAGAAGGGGCTCAGCGAGGTCGTCGCCGGGCTGGAGCGCAGCGTCGAGGACAACGAGGGCAAGGTCAAGGGGAACCTCGAGGGCCTTGAGGGCAGGCTCGGGTCGCTCGTCAAGCGGATGGAGCAGCTCGGCCTGTAGACCGGCGGATCTGGTTGGAAGCTCGAGCTCTCAACAGCCGTGTGGCTGCTTCGTTCCACAAAGTCTTGAGCACCAAGCCGCGAAGCCTTTCGCAGGTCTGGCGTCGGGCCCCACCTCGCTCCTCACCCGTCGCTTCGGTGACCATCGACCGTATGTAAACCCAGACTGAGTCGGCTTTAGACTTTGTCTGCTCGTCTGGGATCTCTGTGCGGACCCAGCAGAAGCCCTTCGCGCGGTCCGTCGCACACTCGGTCGCGCATCTCGCACCCCTATTTGGAAGGAAGCGCAGGCAGAACGGCCAATCGGCTTTAGATCACTCTGTCTGCCTGTCTGTAAACCATTGCCAGACCCAGGAGAGCGGGGACTCCGCGTCGCCAAGGCGCGGGTCTCGGCCCACGCATGACGAGCGCCGACCGCAGTTCGCTACGCTCGACTCGTGCGAGTCTTCGTCCGCACTCTCTTTCCCACCAACTCCACCGCGCCCCATGGTCACCGGTACTCGGCTCCCACTTCTTTCTGCCGCCCTCCTTTTGGCCGCGGCACCCAAATCAGCCTACGCACAGTACTGTGAGTCGGTCCGCGCCTACGTACGCCACCCGGTTCTCGCTGACAATCGTCGCTCTCCCCGATCCCGTAGACAACTACAACGGGCAAGCCTGCCTTTACCCAATGGACCACGGAGGCGCCTCGCTGACGAAGTGCATCCTGCCGCAGGTCCGGGTCGAGCTATGGCGTGAGGATCGGGATCGGAGTAGGAGTTGCGCTCGCAGGTGCGTGTGGGAGCCTCGGCGGGATTTCGGCCAAAGGCGAGTGCTGACCTCTGGCGACGCTATCGCAGTCGCCCTCGTCGTGCTGGGTATCGGAGCGGTGATGCGCAAACGTCGGGCGCGCGCGTTCAAGCAGGCGTACCCCGCTCAGCCAAATGCGGGTTACGGGCAACAGCAGCAGCCAGCATATGGGCAACAAGGCCCCATCCCGTTGCAAGAGACTGGCTACCAGGGCCAGCCTCCGTATCAGCAACAGCCCTCTTACCAGCAAGAGACCCCGGCGTGTCCGTACCCGTCTGGTCAATTTGGTCTGCCGTCCCACTGACTGTCCGTGCCTTTTCAGACGACAACTATCGCCCAGACGCCTCGGGGTATCAGCCAAACGCGTACCAGAATCAGGAGGCTCAGCAAGGCACCCCGTACTACTTTCCTCCGTCCTCGCCGCCCCCGGCGGCCACACCATCCACGTACGCGTACCAGCCGCCCGCTGGACCACCTCCGCCTCCCACATACGACCCGACCAACATGAAGTAATGATTGGTCTGACCGGGACTCGAAGGGTGCTACTCAACGGGAACCAAAAGGACACCCTAATCGCTGAAATCATTTGTTGTGACCTTGGAATGCCGCAAGGGGCGCTGATTCTTCAGCTCGGCGCTCAGCTCATCCTTTTCTGCGTCGAAGACGGTCTCGACACTTGCGGTCTGCACTCTGAATGGGTTCATGGTGCGAACTTTCTGGCGTGGATAATACCGTGACCCGTCGACTGCCTTAGTTATGCTCATGCGGCTCTTTGGTGTAGGTGTGACTCTTCTGGGCCCCACTTTGCTTGGGAGACCCAGCAAGACTCCGCGGACCCACAGCTCCGGAGCAGGCGCGGAGCGTTTGCGGAGGCGCTCACGGAGCCGAGTCTCGCTCACTCTACCGAACACTTCCTCCGGAGGTACTCTCTGTCGCATCGTCAGTGAGCTACATGAGTACCCCGCCCAAAAGTGCCTCTCTGTCGGACACTGCACGTCTCGAGGGCGCCAAGGAGAGTCGGTTTCGACACCGCGTGCTCATCCTATGCGCTGTTGTCTCGCTGCTGGACATACTCTCGATTGAGGTATTCCTAAACGTTCGTTCACGTGCGTGCTTGGGCTCCTTAACCGTCAGAGTGTGCGAGAACAGCTGAGCGCGTTGTTTCGCAGTGGTTCCCGTGGACCTGCAAACACTCGAGTCCTATTCATTGATCCTATCCGGATTGGCTGGAACCTGGCTTTTCTGTGCCACCATGATCCTCCAGAAGCGTCGAACTGGGCACCACCACCTCGTGAGTCGTGCGGATCCACGCGTGAGGCGCTGCAGCGCTGTTGTGGTCTGACTTGAATGCATGTGCAGTACTGCTACATCCTGATGCTCATATTCGGATTGGCCTCGGTTCTCATGCACGACTGGTACTGTCTCAAGCTTACCAGCACAAGAACCCGGATCGAAGCCATTTGCTCTGCGCGCGTCTCGGAGAGCGGAGCCACCGATACGACGATTCCATGCGCTTATCAGTGGCTCATTTTGACACTGGGGATGACGGGAGTAAGCAACAAGGTCGAGCTTGATATTCTTCGATCGCTCAGACTTGCTCTCGCAGCTCCTCGCGTTCACCGCGGCGCTCAACGTCACGCTGTGCATGTACACGGCAAAGCTGATGATACACGGGCGGAGAAGAAAGCAGGCCGAGTTATTTACGGGTGACGAGCAGGCCAACCCCATCAGGCTCTGGTGAGAATCAATTTGTGACATCTCCCCGCGACGTCCGCCTGCGAAAGCCGGCTAGTAGTCTTCAGCCTGCCTCCTCGAACGGTGCTTCTTCCTAGGGCCTCTCGGAGGTGGGGACTCCACGACCTTTTCCTCGTCCGTCTCCGTCCCCGTCCCGCTCTTGCTGTCCCCGTTGTGCGGATCAGCCCCTGTGCCCGTCGCGTCCGATGCAAGGCTGTCTTCGGACACTTTGTCGGCGGAGCTCCTCCGTCCCTTCGTATCTTCAACTTCGGATCCTTGGTCTCCGCCCTCGCTCCCGCGTCCTTTCTCGCTAGAATTGCTCGCAGGTCGCGACCGTCGGGACGACTTTCGCTCCGCCTTTGATGCGTTCTCGCAGTCAAACACGTGGTGAAAGATGACCATGATGTCGAAAAGTAGCGTCCCAGCCTGCCCTAGTACTACGCACTAGGCGAAACCACGCTCAGCGACGACAGGGACGTTGCCTGGGACAAGCTCACGAAAGTGGTGGCGTAGAGCATCGCTGATGTGCCGGAGCTGAACCCCGCCCATAAGAATATTACATTTGCCACGAGGGTAGCGGTCCATAATGGCTACCAGCCTCAGCGAGAGTTGTCAGCCGAACCTCCCCACCTGCGGCTCTTGGCAGACAAGGGAACGAGCTCACCAGCAGCGCACCAGCGAGGTGCAGTTGGCGCTTCAGCAGCTTTCGAAGATGAATCACTCCGTAGAAGAGCCCTCCCACGTAGATCCCGCTCGCGGTGTTGAGCACGATGCTCAAGAAATACTGCAGTGCGCGGCGAAAGGATCAGCGCTCAGCGGGACGCTCACTCGCACCCGTCTGGCAGGCGCACGTCATCTTCGACCATGGTTTAGTGACCAGAGGACTTAAAGCAAATTTTCTCTCACAGAGACTCATGGTAACGCTGCCAAGGAGAACCGACACCAGGACAAAGATGGCCGCGGCGACGTTGAAGACCGCAGCGAAGCCCTGGACTCCCAGCAGCTTTCAGCATCACGACTGGCGAGGGAAAGCACTTGGTGAGCTCACAGCTGAACCTTCGAGTAGCCGCTTGTTTCGATCCACCCACGCCCTCTTCTCACGAGCGCGTTTCCCCATCTCCCCGGCCTCGTCACTAGAGACTTCGTCCGTTCAGTGCCGAAGATCCGACTCTGTGGTGCGGACAGTGGCACGCGTGGTTGATGAGATGTCGAGATGACGGATGGAGAACAGGGAAGGCAAGAGGGGAGCCTCGCCTCTCCGCCGGGGTCCGCGGCGCTGGCACGAGCGAGCGATTGCGCGCTGTTTGGTCCATCACTCGCAAAGGTCGACTCTCCACCTCAAGAAGATCTCACAAGTCAGACAAATGCTCTCCCAACATCACCGCGAAGCAGGCATGGAAGAGGAACACGAGGTTCTTTTGCACGAAGGGTCACGTAAGGGAGGTAGGTATAGCTTTTGACAGCCGCATGGCACCATTTAAAGGGTGGTGAAGCGGAGGTAGGGCTTGGCGACCTGTGAGCAAGGCTTGTCAGTAACTGCTGCGATAGCAGGAGGCCAGCGAGCGCACCTCGATGGGGTTCTTGAAGAGCGTCTTGGCGGCCTCGGTGGAGACGGAAGGGTGGACAATGACCTTGCCGCCCGGGAGCCAGTTGGCGGGGGTGGTGATCTTGTTGGCGTCACCGAGCTGGAGACTGTCGATGATGCGGAGGATCTCGTCGCTGAAGAAGGCACGCCGGGAAGGTTAGCACGTGCGAGCAGCGTCGCGCGACGTCGACCCAAAACGTACAACTGACGACCGGTGGATGCCGGGTAGGAGAGGGTCGTGCGGATTATGCCCTTGGGGTCAATGACGAAGACGGAGCGGACCGTGAACGGGATGCTGGCGGGCGCGAGGTGGGTCAGTACGACGCGCAAGAATCCTCGAGCGCGGCACTCACCCCTTGCTGTCGAGGTTGGTGAGGTCCTGCTCGTCCAGCATGTCGTAGCTGTGGGTTCAACAATCAGTAAAGCGAGCCAGGCGTCGCGCAGGCGAGCGCGTACAGCTTGGCGATCTGGAACCGGGTTTGGAAAGTCAGTCGTCGGTTCATTGTCATTGAGACGAGTCCAGCTGACCTGGCGGGACGGGTCGGCGATGATCGGGAACTGGAGGTTCACGTTCGAGAGCTCGTTGATGCTGCCAGACCGACCAAGGTCAGCGACTCCGCAGTCGAGGTCCAGCGTCACCCCACCATCGCATGGCGCTCAAGGGGAACTCACTCGGCAATCCACTCTCCGTGGGACTTGAGCTCGTTGCACGAGAGCCCGATGGTCTTGACGCCCCGCTTCTCGAACTCTGTAAGCCGATCGCGCCATCCGTCAGTCGCTTGCCGCCATCGCCGCGCTGGGCTTTGCACGTACCAGGCTGGAGCTTGGCAACCTCTCCGAGCTCAGTCTGTGAGGAAGGGGAGTTAGTGTTCACTCGGACCGCAACCAGGATACGTGGTCGGAAAGCGCACGGTGCAGACGGGAGTGAAGCTGGGTGGTCGAAACGGTGAGCTTTCAGCTCCGAGAACGGCATGAAGAGCAATGAAAGAGCTTACTCGGCGGGGTGGGAGAAGAGGATCGCCCACTTGCCGTCGAGCCAGGACGGGAACGAGACGGGACCAGCGGTCGTCTCAGCCTCGAAGGCGGGCGCGAGGTTGCCGAGGCGGAGTCCAGTCTTGGGTGCGGCAGCCATTCTGGAGTAGAGTAGAGTAGATTAGGATGCAAGTTGGTGACGTGCGGGTGGGGGAGCAAGAAAGAGAGCGCCGCGGAATCTGGGCGAACTTCAGGTTGGCGCGAGCACGCCTTTACTGCGGATTGGGGACCCCGGGACGTCCCCTCTCCCGTCAGACAGTACCCCCCACATTCGGTGAACGAGAACATTCTCGTGCTTCCTGTCAGCCCAAAAGAGTCGAGACACCTATACATGTGTAGGTCCGTGTCACGCACCGTCGAGTTCGATTTGGCAGAGCTCAGCCTGAGCGTCTCCCGAGTCGGAGACCCAGACCCCGCCGAAGTGAGAGAGCTTGGGCACCACAGTTGCACAGGGAACAGCAGGAGGACGTGTCAGACAAGGCACACACATGTACCCATCAAGCCGCCATCCTCGCCTTCCGCCAGGCCTGCCAGTCAGCCCACGAGCACTCGACCTTGCGACTCTGATACCGGGTGACGCGGAGGCTGTTCCGCACGTTCTCGGTGATGCTGCCCGTCCAGCCCGCCTTGCGGATGGCCGAGTCGACCGCCTCGACGCGGTCCCAGCCCTGCGCGCCGGGGACGTCGGGCAGGTAGGTCGCAGTCAGGACGCTCTGCAGCCGGCGCGGGTTCGCGAGCTGGCCGGCAGGCTTGAACGGTGGCAGCTGCGAGATGGACCGGAACGACGGCCGAGGCGGAGGCGAAGGCGAGGCGAGCGACGAGGTGGACGTGTTGGCGCTCGTGCTCGACGACGACGCGGGCGACACGATCAGCCCCGGCGGCGTGAGCGCCGGGTTCGGGAGCTGGATGTAGATGCCGTGCGTGTCGACGGTCCAATCGAGGTAGCTGTTCGCGAGCTCAAAGTCGGTCAAGAGCGACACGCTGCGCGAGAGTGAGCTCCGGGTCAGCGTCCGGCCCGCGCGGTGGGGAGGCCACTCCGCACGCACCCGCACTCGAGTCGCGAGAGCTCCTTGGCGCTGATCGGGTCGAACCTGTGGTCCTTGAACGCACTGCAAGACCGAGGCCGAGCATCAGCGCGCGGCACTCGTGGCGCAGCGGCCCCACCCCGCGCCACTGTCAGCCGACGCACCTGATGGCGGCGTAGTCCTTCAGGCCAGCCCCGATCGGGCTCGCTTCAAAGTTGCCGATGCATCCTCGCAGACGAGCCGAGCCCGTCGTCCTCGAGACGATGTTCCAGGTCACGAACAGGGGGCTGCAGCACCGGGGGTCAGCGGGCGGGCGCGCTCACCGCAGGACAGCGCAAGGACGTGCAACTCCTCCGCCGTGTCAAAGTCGGGTGGCATTGGCTTGGCGCCCGTGAGCGTCGCGTTGATCGTTTCGAAGCAGTGGAACGCGTGCTCCGGGACGGCGCCGCCACTGGCCGCGGGTGCCATTCGATCCAGCCGTCGAGAAGCCCTCTCTAACGGTGACGCCAGTCTAGACAGGAAAGTTGACGAGCGATGTGGAGTGGTGGAACGAAAGCGGGGAAGGCGGACCGCATGCCACTCAATCAAGACTCGCTCGCACGGACCAGCTCACCTCGAACACCTCCTGGACATTGGACGCAGAGCGATAGGTAGATTTCAAATCTTCTTGTCCACGGGACGAATCGTAACTCCCGGCTTGACGAGGACTCGGGGGATGGTTTGGTCCCGCAGGACGGTCGAGGTCGACCACTCGGCGCCCAACGGGGTGCGCAGCTTGTGCTCGTGCTGGGCGGCACTCGTGTACGGGAACGGCAGGTCCTGGAGGAGGTACTTGGCCGCCTTCTTGTCCTTCTTCTCGCTGATGATGACGTTCGAGTGACTCGCATCCTTGCGCTGCTCGGGCTCGATGCCGGCAATCTTGGTGATGAACTTCTTGGCGTTGCGCGCCTTCTTGACGCCCTTGCCGGACCATGCACCCTGTGGTAAAGTCAGTAAGAGCCATGTTCAATAATGAGGCTAGAGAAAGCCGTACCCAGCCTGGAAGCGTGTTGTCCTCCTCCTTTGGTGCATCGCGCTCGATCTCGCGACGCTTCTCTGCCTCGAAGTCCTGTACAGGAGCTTGCGGTCAGAGACGGGAACGCACATGTTCAGAAAAAGTGGCTCACGGCAACGACGTCGTCTCCCGCGAAGGCCTTTGCGACCAGCTCGCGCTGCTTGAACGCTGCCGGACCGCGGCCGCGCTGAGCGTCGTGCTGCTCCTCGCCATCCTCGTCAGACGAATCGTCGTCATCGCCGCCTATGGCAATGGCGATGGCCTTCTGGCCGCTCTTGCTCGACATTGAAGCCGAGGTGGTGAGCTGGGGCGCGGCGGGCGCCTTGGCGATGGCGAGCACGACCTCGGGGTCGATCTCGACCTGCGCGTCGTCCTTCTCGGCCGCGCGCGCGTCGACGAGCTTGGACTTGTGCCGGTCGACCTTGGCAGCCGAGCGGCTCGCATCGCGCGAGTCCTTGCCGACGGTCGCCTTGTTCATCTTGCGCGAGACCTTGCCCGCCGACGGCTGCGACTCGTCGACCGCAAGCCACGGGTTCTCCTCGACCTCGGGCGCGCCGAGGGCGAGCGGGGATCGAGTGGACGACGGTCGGGCGGCGGATGCGATCGCAAGCGGACCGCTGAGCTTTGTTGTGTGTTGCATCGACTTGGTGGGGGCGGTCGAGGTGGACTCCGCCGGCTGCAGCGAGACGTGGGGTCAGTCAAGGCGTTCCAACAGCCCGAAAGAAGACTGACCTGGGCGACGCCAGAAGGGCCAAACACCATGCGGCCGAGGTTGCCTTGCACCTGGGCCGAAACGCCCGTCGGCGAATCGTCGCCGCTCTCGGCGTCCTCACGGTCGGCGGCCTCGTCCATTGCCTCGAGGCGGCGGCGCAGGTCGTCGGCCTCGCCCTGCGTCTTGCGCTCCCCACGTGCAATCGCGTCTTTCATAAACTTCATGTTGAGCACGCCCTTGAGCTTCGGCCCGGAAGCGGCAGCGGCAGCGTCTTTCGCATCGAGTGCGGCGAGCTCGTCGAACGCGGTGCCGCGAATGCGGTCAAAGTCGGCGTCGTCGGCGTCCTCGTCGTCGTCGCTGCCGCTCGCAGCAAACTCGTCGTCCTCGTCGCCCGACTCGACGCCGGCGATGCGCTTGCGGAGCATCTCGCCACGCGCGACCATCTCGCGCACGGCCGTGTTGCGCTCCTCGTCGAGGCCCTCGATCCCGCCGACCGACTTGGACCAGCGCCCGCCCTTGGTCGAATGCTTGAGCGTCACGCGCTCGCGGGCACGTGCAATCTCCATGCGCGCCTTCTCCTCCGTCACGCGGTCGCCGCCGTCGATGCGGTCGAGCTCGGCCATGTCCTCGAGGCTGAGCCCGGGCCCGTCACCCTTGCCCTTCGCGCGGCGATGGATGCGGCGGAACGCCTTCGACTTGATCTTGCTCACGCGCTTCGCCTTGCGCTCGGCGCGGAACATGAGGTCGCGCTGCTGCCGGAGCTCGGCCTGGCGCGCGGCGACGTCCGCGGGGTCGAGCGACGCAAGCGCTGCCTTCTCCGCTTTCTGGAGGTCGCTCGTCTGCATCTGGCCCGACGTGAGCAGAGACTGGATCGACGCCTCGAGTGCGTTGGTCGGCTGGGATGGGCGGGTGCGTGGTCAGCATCTTGGAATCGAGCCGCGGACAGCTGGTGGTGCGCACCTGGAACTTGGCGCTCCACTCGGCCGCGTTCGGGTCACGCGTCACGTCTCCAGCGCCGCCCATGAGCGGGAGCGTGAGGCGTTCGTGCCGTGCGCCCTCGACGCCGAGCCCGCTCTCGCCCTTCATCCGCCGGACGGTCTCGTTCCACTTGTCCGTCTCCTCCTTCGTCTTCTCGTACGCGGCCTCGCGCTCAATCTTGTCCTGCAGACGCGCCGGGAGCGGCGCCGCGAGAGGCCCGGACGCCTTGAGGTGCGAGTTGGACGTCGACGTCGACGCGGACGAGGCGGCCGCGAGCGGCTTCAGCGACTTGCGAAGCGCCGCGAGCCGTGGGTTCTTGGACCCAGAGAACGACGCGAGGAGGTCATCGAGATTGACCTTGTCTGTGAGAGTAAGGCTAGGGTCAGTGGGGAGGTACTTTGGATCGAAAACCCGAGTGCGAACCGTTGGCGGTGCCGTCGGGCGCCGAGACGGCGACAAACTCGCCCTCGGGCCAAGCCTCGGTGCGCTCCTTGAGCACGACTCGCTTCTTCTTCTTGCCGCCCTCGTCATCGTCGGCGAGCTTGCGCTTCTTGCTCTCGAGCCCCTCGACGAACGAGCTCAGCTTGTCCAGCGCGCCCGCGTATTCGGAATCGTCCGAGTCCGCCGCGTCCTCCATCGCGGCGTCCGAGTCAATGTCTTCGTCCGATTCCTCGTCCGAAGCTTCGCTGTCGTAAACTCCCTCGTCGAGCATGTCGACCAGATCCTGGTAGCCGTCGCCGTTTTCGTCGTCGCTCGCCTCGTCGCTCTCGTTGAGGTTGATCTCGGCGGGACCGGATGATGCCTGGCGCACATTAACAAAGTCAGCACCCGAGCTGGAACTGCACACTACGGAAGCTGCTCACCTTGCCCTTGCCCTTCTTCGGCTTCGCAGGCAAGTCCTCCTCGTCCTCGAACGCCTCGTCGCTGTCGATATCCTCGTCGTCCTCGCTGTTGACGCCGCCATCGTCACTTCCGTTGCCGCCCAGGTATAGGCCGTCCATCTTGGCGCCGCCGAGCTCGTCGTCGCCGTCGCTGTCGCTCTCCTCCGAGTCCGACGCGCGCGCCTTGCCCTTGCCCTTGACCGGAGCCTTCTGCGGCCTCGATTCCGGGTCGACGTCACCGCGGGGGCGCTTGATCGAGCTCGAGTACGAGTACACGTCGAGCGGCGCGGCCGAGGTCGACGCCGCTGGCCGGCTCGCCTTGCCCTTGCCCTTGCCCTTTGCGGGCCCAGCCTTCGCCTTGGTCGAGGCGGGCTTCGACTTCTGCGCAGGCTGGCGCCCCTGGCGTGCTCCGTGAACTGCCATCGTCGCGAGCGTTGTTGTGGTGGCGCAGGACCGCCCACTCGAAAAAAAGCTGGCGGAGGCGCCGGGTTCGGCACGGACCCCCGGAGAGGGGCTCGTAGCTCTCCTTCTCTTCACTGATCTCGACCACTCACGAAGGCAGACGGTGCGTGTACTTCTTGCGTTTGTGTATTGCTTCCTTCCCGGCAACTCCCTCCAACCTTTACCCGCTCGGCGCATGCCACGGCGGCCTCGTCGCCTGGATTGCGACGCTCAACGAGCTGGCTCTCCCTGACTTTCCTTATCTCTTGCTAGCTAATATGGAGTAACCACTTGCGCGCCTTTAGGTGTTTCATCGACCGCAGACAGAACCAGGCGAAGCTCAAGGTGTGTTTTTTCTTGTCGTTCGAAGGTACCTTCGCACGGAGTCATGATCAAGAGGGTGGTGGGGAAACATGTCATGAGCTCCAGTGGACCATGTTACATCTTTCGGAACACTTGAGGGCATGCCGCTCGATGCAGGCAGCAGTGATGCGTTAAGAGCGTGTACCGGAAGTCCGGAGCCGTCGCAGGCGCATAATGTCGACCTTCGCAAGCCACTTTCGCGGCGAAATGGAAGCGAGCAGCGGAAATATGGAAACCGTGCCGTATTGTTGTAAAGCATCCCACCTGGTCGTGTTACACGTCGAACGCGAGCTCGTGAGAAGAGCCGCCTCCCCTTGCCAGAGCGTCGACGTTGGCTGCGCACGCTTGCTCTGGCCTCGAGCAGCAATCTTGCAGGTTGACGATGCGTCCTTCCAGCTCAGAGAAAGTTTCGAAAAGAGGCTGCTTCTTCGAGGGTTGGCCTCGCGTACGAGGCACGCGGCGAGGTTGTGTTCACACCCGGCGAGGATGGACGGGGTCGGAGCTCATCACATTTTTGTGAGGGTCCGAGCACTTCTATCACCAGAAACCGGTATGGCATGCCTAACGGGTAGTTTCCACCTCCCTCTCGCGGGTCGAAGAAAGGCCCAGCGACTCGAGGTTCCGAACCTCGCGGTGACTAGGACTTGAACACCGTGAGCTTTCGCTGGAATCATGTAACCATATGGAGGAAAATCACGGAGAATCATGATCTACCTATCGTGAGCTGAACTCCAGGCAGCGCTCGCCAGGCGGCTGCTCACTTGGGCCGACTCGGAGTTTGCGAGGCGCCGGTCCTCGGAGGTTAGCACCAACGCCCACTCGAGCGCGTACTGCTGCATGGTAGGCCCGACCAGCCCCGTACGTTGCCTTACACCCCATCCCATGTGCACGCTTTCGGGGGGATGCCGGCGGTCGACTTGTCGTTCTTGGTGGAGCTGTGCCTTGTACCAGAGCGCTCACGCCCGGCTTTGTTTCAAGAACGAGGATCGCCGATCGCGCTCGTTTTCGCGTGGCAGTTATCCTCGAGCAGTCTCGGTACTGCGTTTGGGTGTATGCAGCCCGAATTGGAACACTTTGCCCCGCGATTTCGAACGCCTCCGCACGCGTCTCGCAGCTGAGTGTGTAGCAGAAAAAAAAGAGGGTGCTCAGTTCGCCAGAGGACCGATGCTTCCCGGCTGACTGGGTGGCAGATTGCTCTCTCCTTCCACCACTTCGACGCTCGTACTTGACCCATCTGCCCCCCGCCCGCTCGACCGCACCCTACTCCCCGCCGCTGCCTCCCGACCTCAGATAAATGCTGTTGTTCAGCAAGCGCACGGAGGCGCAACCCACAATCCCGGCGATTGTTGAGAGACCCGAAGTCTGGAGTCGGTTCGCTTCAGACAGCGTCAGTCTCAATTCAACGTCATCTTCGACGTCCAGGCGAAACGTGAGCGCGCGAATTGCGGAGTGGCCCGGTCTGAGTGGAACGCCAGCTGACCCCACCCATACCATCCTCACCCCTCTGAATATTTCGCCCGTGTTGTGCGACAGCCATTGCACTTGTTCAATCGACTACGCGAGTCGCGGCCGCTGGCGCAAGGGCGTGACACCGCCACAGCGCCCACTCCCGCCGCACGAAAGGCGCACCGACGCTCCTGGTTCCCCATACACACGATTCCATCCCAGGCAACTCGACCGAGCTCCACCTATCGACACTCCCTCCCGGTCATCGGCCTTCCGATGCAGACTTGTACCTCCGCCGCCGTCTACACCAAATCCCAGCACGCGCCGCTTCCCGCAACTCCCTCGGGTCCAGAAATCTCACATTCCTTGTCCCCTGCCTCTCGTCGAATCGTGGGCTCGCCTGCACGCTCGCCTGCACTCGCACACTCCTCTCGCCACGCTGTGAACTTTGATGCACCCCGTCGGGAGTACAAGATCAAGCGCAAGCCGGTTCCGCTCGACCTCGATGAGATGAACGACTCGATCGCATCTCTGGGTCAAGCGGTGCACGGGAGCCAGTCCAAGGAGCGCCGGCGGTCGGCGTGCTCGTCGACTTCATCGCTCGGCGAATCGAGCCATCCGACTGCACCACCACCTCGGATCGTCGGGATTTCCTTCCTTGCCCCCAATCGGGGCACGAGCGTCCACTCGTGTCCCTCGGATGCGTCCTCCGTCGCCGAGTCGACTTCCTCCGCGGACGACGTCGACAGCCCGAACTCGAGCATGCGCTCGAGCATCGACGAGCCCGACAAACAGCGCCCGAGCTCCATATCCTCGATCACGTCGTCGATCCACAAGCCTACCAGAGTGCTCGCGTATGGGAAAACGTACTTCATGCGCGCGCGAGGCGGGTCGGCGCCGTCGAGCCCGACCCTCGAGGAAGGGGAGGAGGAGGTGCTCGAGATCCGAGTTGGGCCTGTGCCATCAAGTAGCTAAATGTACGTTACGATCATGTTGGAAGTTGGTCCACTGGCCGGCTGTGCTCTGGACGCCG
>ERZ1463038.369-NODE-369-length-15217-cov-12.618520_pt1 | contig 15217 bp, 25 predicted proteins | sample MGYA00564479_ERZ1463038 | MGnify/ENA primary metagenome ERZ1463038 (study PRJEB39244, sample SAMEA3635134) | Helicobacter pylori | study: EMG produced TPA metagenomics assembly of PRJEB11511 data set (Assembly of a 5300-year-old Helicobacter pylori...
AACGGGTGACTGGAGTTCAGACGTGTGCTCTTCCGATCTCGTCGATCCGCTCAGGTGACCCTACGCGCGCCAGTCTCCAATCGGATGATCCTCGTGAGCTGGTGCGGGGCCCCGTGAGTGCGGATTCAAGACTGAGATCCGGACACGGGAGGCCACGATTGGGTCCGGGGCACCGCGGGAGAACTCCGCTGACTGCACCTCGAGCTCTCCTCTTGGCACAGCTCACCTGAGTCTATTCTCATCCCTCTCTTAAAAACCCCGAGAACCGACCATGTCGTCTCAAGATGGCGAAAAGCACGAGATTGTTCACCTGGAAGGCGGCACAGACCTCGCGAACGTGCCGTCCTTCGGCGGATCGACCCAAGACGCCGACGAGGAGCCTGAGCTGCACTGTAAGTTCCTCCCTAACGTCATCTTAGCGGTATTCAGGCTCGACATGAAGCTCACGTGAGGATGGCGGGCTCGTGAATGCTGACTCCTTCTCTCACAGGGCGGAGCTGGATCGTCGTTGCGGGCTGTGGTTTCTACTACGCAGCAACTTTGATTGTTCTACTCAGCACTGGTATGTCCAGACCTCTTTATAGCTCTTCGTCAAAAATTGACCCCGTGACTCAGGTTTTTGGCTGGGCGTCATTACCAAGGTAGGCATCGGAAGAGTTGTTGCGCTGGTGGGAGATTGCTGACATTCTGTCAAGGACATCGGCGGAGCGGCCACTGGGTTATGGTTGTCGCAGTCTTATCAGGTCATGAATTCCGTCTTGGGGCCGATATTTGGACAGATTGGAGACAGTTGCGGTAGGGCTCACCACAGTTGCGTCGAGTCCTGCGAACTCATCTCCTTTGTCGCTTGCAGGCCGGCGTTACCTCATGATCGGTGGTCTTACACTTGGTTGCGTTGGATGTGTGATTATCGCGACTGCGAAGACGATGAACGTGGCCATACTCGGCACAGTCATCTAGTGAGTCGTCACCCGACGAGACTGTCCTCAGTCCAGACTACTGACATTGTAAATGATTATAGCGGTTTCGACTGGTGTCTGGTCAGCTCCGCGTTTAGTATTGCCTCCGAAGTCACCACTCGAAGGTGGCGCCCCAAGGCGCAGGTTCGTCCCTCCGGGTGTCCAGCTTCCGCTCACGCCTGACACCCTCCTTCACGCCGTAGTCCTTCTTGAACGTGTGCGGTAGCGCCGGAATCATCTTTGCGGTCTTCTGTGGTGCCGGCTTTGTCCTCAACAAGCGTGAGCGCTGCACTTCCGGGCCTCGAACCGCGGCGTCGCTGACCGACTTCGCAGCGGCGGCTGGGCCGAACGCCGGCTGGCGCGATTGTTTCTGGCTTGCTCTAGGCATGCTCTTCCTCGCCGATCTCATCTTCATTTTCTTCTACTGGCCGGCACCAGCACCAAACCCGCGAGGCTTGTCCGTCACAGCGCGCATCCTCGAATGTGACCTTGTCGGTGGCACCCTGTTCGCTTTCGCCTTGACGCCGCTTCTACTTGGTCTTATTTGGGGAGGAGAGGTGATTGGCACAATCTCTTACTCTCAGCAGCAATCTCTGACAATGTCTGCTTCAGACCGCTCCCTGGAAGAGCGCGCAGGTCCTCGCACCGCTCCTAGTCGGTATTGGCTTTCTTTTCTTGTTCATGTACCACCAGAGGTTTTTAAAGAAGGATGGACTCCTCAATCACGCCATGTTCAAGGGCAACCGCAATGGTGCGCCCCGCCGGTCCGCGCTGTCCCGCCTCGACTCGGCGTGCTGATCAATGTTCTGCTGTACCGAAACAGTGGCCGTCTCGATCTTCGGAATGTTTGTTGAGGGAATGGTCTACATCACGTGGGTACCACTCACTCCTCAGCCAACTCGATTCTCTGACACTGTTGCACAGCTTCAACCAATACGTGCGTATCTTCAGAAGCACACCAGCGTACGTATGGGCTGTGACTAATCCCTTTTCCACAGTACGGCGCGGTAACCGGTATTCGTGAGCTTATATGCCATCTTGCCTCGCTGTACACCTCCTGACCCCAAGTTCACAGTGTACGAAGCGCGAACGCTGTTTCTCGCAACCCGATTCTCGACCTTTTTGTTCGCCAATGTACAGGCAGCTCCTCTATCAGAGCAGGCTCACTCGTACTGATACATACTGTTAACAGATTACCGGTAGCATCTTTGTCCAGTGGTGAGTCGTCATGCACCAGTGCGCGGAAGCACGTCGCTGACCCACCCCAAAGGTTCGCGTACCGGTACAAGCGTGTGAAGGAGCTCCTGATCGGAGGCTACTTTTTGTTCTTGATCGGGATGATCGGAATGTGAGTATGCTCTGGCCTCACTCGAGCCGGCGCTGATACCTGGATACTCAAGGGCGACACTCAAGGCCAACGACCCTCTCATGAGCAAGCTCGTTGTGGCTTGGGCTGCGATCGCAGGCTTCGGATTCTCAGCGTGAGTCTATTATGGATGTACTGGGTTCAGTGGAAACTGACTTTGCATTCTTCAGGCCCATCGCGTTGCTCATCGCCACGGCACAGCTTGGCGTGGCTCCGCAATACATTGGTCTCGTTTCGGGCCTTCTCATCAGCGCTCGTTCGGTTGGTGGTGCGATCGGAGTGGCCAGTAAGAATATTTGAACCTGATTCTGTATCTCGCTGCTCACACTCCGCTTCCAGTCGCCACCGCCGTCTGGACCCAGAAGCTCACCGAGGCACTGCCCGTGATGATTGCCGAGGCCGCCGTCAAAGCCGGTCTTCCTCCCACCTCGCTCAAGATATTTGTGACAGGAATCGCCACCAACAATGTCACGCTCGCCGAGACCGCCCCCGGCGTCACCCCCGCCATCGTGATGGCTGGTGGCGCAGCAGCTTTGGACGCGTATGCGTTCGCGCTCAAGTATATCTGGATCGTCGGTACGTACAAGAATCTTCTGTTCGAGGCGCTCATCTGAACCTGAGCCAATAGTCATTCCCTTCGTCGTGCTGGCCATGATCTCCTGCTTCTTCCTCACCGGAGTCGGGGAGCAAATGACCTACTTGGTTGACCGTCCCGCGGAGGCGATTCACCACCATGCGGACCATGTTGCGGAGCAGGGCACTACTGTAAGTGTAGTCGGCTTCGTCCTGGGCTTCGGCGGCGCTGACTGTCGCCATGGATCAGCAGGAGAAGATCTGAGCGTGGAAGGGACTGGGTTCTAGGGTGTATAGGGAAGCTTTGCAGCTCGAAAAGGCATGATGTAACACAAGTATACTGCAACGGGGCACTCGTTGTGTCTGAACGTTCCGTCGCCTGGATCACCCACACACCGGCGTTCCTCTTTCACCGCATCAAAGCCCACACCATTGTCTCCACAATCAGAACCGCCACAAACCCTCCCCGCACTCTCTCCCCGCTCCTTTGCCGTGCCGCCGAGGACGACGACGAGGTCGACGGCGCCTGCGATGGCGAGACTGCCGGCGCCATCGAGCCGCTGAGGGGATCTGCCGCACCCGCGCCCAGCGGAGATACCGTGCTGGTGGCCGTGATGAGAGATCCCGAGGGTGCGCCAAAGCTGGAGGCGGTCATGATCCCGCCCGCGGGGGCTTTTGCCGCCACCGACGACGCGTTCGTGCCTCTCCCGGACGCGACGGCAGGGGCCAACTTCCCACTCTGCTTCGGGTTGGAAGAAGAAGCTTCTTTGTTTGCTGTCGCCACCGCTTTGGGCTTGCTGGCGGCTTTTGTCGTCGCGGGGCCCTCGCGCGCGGCGAGTGCAGGGGAGCACACCACGAGGACGAGCAGGAGCGCGAGGAGGAGATGGAGGTTCGGGTGCATCGTGCTGTGGATCTACGTCAGACTCTACCAATGGTAACTGGACGTGCGGGGGTACGTACATTCCGCCGTAGTTCTCCCCTTTGCCAGCGTTCAAGGGGTTCGCGAGGAGTGGCGTCGGACTCGGAGACAGCGAGGGGCTGTGCGGGTGTGCGAGATTAGCTCGACCTGAGGCTTGAGATGGTTTGAGTGGTCGAAAGCAAAGGAGGCGCGCTACAAGTCGTATCGCTGAAGCGAAGCCAGCGTGCAGCTCGCCAGGGGGTTGCCGGTCGCCCCTCGCGATCACGACGTCAGAGTTATGGCTGCGAGCGAGCCGATGCGTGAAAAACTCTATGCAAATCTAGTGCTACCTGGGAGATAGGGACCCGAAAAGGCTTCAACCACCGCGACTGAACGTGTCCCAGCTCCAGCGCGAGTCGCCTCCGCGAGCCCTGTACGCTCCCCGCTTGCGCCCACGCACGCTTCCGCCACCCGACGACGCGATCGAACCCGATCCACGCCGGAGCTCGTGCGCGACGCTCGCACTGCCGTCCTCGCTGACGCGCGGCAGCTCCGCCGACGTGCGGAAGCGGATGTTGAAGTTGCCGTCCAGCTGCGAGAGGAATGTCTTGTTCTGGGAGTGTGGCGACGGGGGCCAGGAGCTCAACGAAGGGGAGGGTGGGAGCGGCGAGACTGTCGACAGGCGCGCAAGTGGCGAGGGCGGTGGCGTCGAGGGGATTGAAAGTGCCGAGATTGGAGAAAGCGGTGGGGTCGGAAGTTCGGGAAGAGCTCGGATAGGAATGTTTGGAAGAGGCTTGGTGGCGTAGAGTGTGAGCTCGTCGAGAGGCGGGGGCGGCTTGCGGTGAATTCGACGGCGATGCGGCGCGGGGGGACGAGGGCCTAATGGCAGAGGCGACGCGACTACGGAGTAGAGGCTCGTCAATTACTGGATCCAAAAGCTTGGAAATGCTGGCTCACAGTCTGCCGATTCGCCCGAGACCGACTCGTCCTTCGCAGGCCCGGCGACCTCGAGGTCCTCCTCGCGCGGCGCTTCGTTGAAATCTCCCAGCGCCTCCGTGAGCTCGGTCGAGATCCTACTCTGCGAACGTTCACTTCTTCCAACGTCGCTGTTTCGCCGCTCCAGCTCGAAGTCGAACTCGCCGAGGCTCCCGCCACGGACCCGGCGTCGTTCGCGCAGCCCGTTGACGTTCCTGCGAAGTCCCGGAGGCGGCGGACTCAGCGCAAAGGACCCGCTCTCGCTTGGATCTGGCGAGGGAGTGAATCGGTAGGCGCGGTAGTTCTGCGGGCTGAGCGAGCGCGAGCGCGGCGGCTCGGGTTGCGGCGAGCCGCGCCAGTGCTCGCTCTCCCAAGGGTGGAACGGCCGCGGGTCGAAAGTGAGTTGGGAATTGGGCGACGTTGAAATCGAAGTGGGAAACACGGGAGAAGGATGGGGTGAGGTGAGCAGGTTGAAACTGAACGAGCGCTGTCGCTGCGCTTGCGGTCGCGGTGGCTCGTCGGCGTCGTCGCCAAAGTTAGTCGCCTCGGTCGCCGTGTCGACGCTTTGGTCGAGCGAAAGAAGAACAGGGAGTGGAAGCGAAAGGAACCGGCCCTTGACCTCGCGCATCCTCGCCGTCCACCGTTCCGAGAGGCGCGTCGGCCGTGGTCCTGGTTCCGACTCGCTCGCCGCGTGCCGAGTCCTGTGTTGTCCGGTCGCCCGACTGTCTCGTCCCGAGCTTGATCCGGCCGTGACTGACTCGAGCGTGATCCGGGTCGGGAACGCGACTGATCCTGGGCGGGAGACGGCCAGCTGTGGGTTCGAGTGGTGCCGGCGACGGTGCAATCGGATGTGGGGGAGGTGGAACGCCGACGAGCAGCCTCCGGACGGAGCGTGTTCCATCGTGGATGTGATGTGACGAGGTTAGGAGAGGAAGGCAAGCTGCTAGCCAAAATTTTGAGTCGATCACTCGTCCGCGGCGGTGCGCTTGGTGCTTTGATCGCCTGTCGAAGGGACGCGACTGCAACCCTCGCAGGTCACGCTTCATCAGTTTTCAGCGATACAGATGATGCGAGCTCAGCTCCGGATGACCTTTGAACGCGGCGCCGAGGCCAATCTTCCAGCGTGCACGACGGAGTCGCCGGCCGCTCCTACCTTAACGACACCCGGCTTGCGTACCACCCGCATCCATGCAAAGCAGGGTTCGTTCAAAACGCTGGCGATAGACTCGACACAGCAATGTGAATTGCAACACACAGGCTTCCTGAGCAACCTCTCAAGATCAGAGCTTCTCCGTTCTTGCCGCCATTTGCGCCATCGCCATGCGCAGTTCCGAGCGAACACCGAAATCCATGAGCACTTCCTCCGAGCCCTGTACAAACATCTATTCAGCGACGGGATAGTCGCGAGAGGAAGGCGAGGCGACGCACGCCAGGAATCGCCACGCCGGGAACGTCTCTCTTAATCCGCTCGATCCTCTCTCCCTGTCCACCTGCAACGTCGCCACCGTCAGCTTTCGTCCTCCCGCCGAAGAGGTTGAATTTCACCTCTCGTGTGGCCAATACCACCAAGAATCTGTACGGCCTCCCTTGCGACGATCTCGAGCACGAGTGAACAGTTGGCCTTCAGGAGCGCCGTCGTGCCGCCGAGCCGGGCGTTCGCCTCGTCGTGGGAGAGGTTCTTGACCGCGTACACGATCGACTCGATCCACCTACATGTCGAAACCATGAGCTTGTGCGCGTCTGCGTGAGGAAACGGAGGGCGCACGCCTGCTGGGATTCGACGAGGCGGGCCATGTTCGCGAACTGGGGCGCGTGCAAGGGTCAGCCAGTGGATGTAAAGGGCGGACCAGTGAGAGTTAGTCACCTTGTTTCGAATGACTTCGCTGTCGATGAGTCGCTTGCCGAAGACCTTGCGCTTCTGCGCGTAGACCATGGCGTCCTCGATCGCGACACGGGCGAGGCGGTGCCCGACTAGACGTCCCAGCGTCAGCTTCCATGCCCTCGCGTGAGTCTGAAAAGAATGCGGGGTCACCATAGATGATCATCAACCTCTCGTGGTTAAACTGCAGCGAAGGGTGCCCTGGTCAGCGAGCCGCTCAGAAGCCGCGGACCGGAAGAACGGACGTTGGTCATGATCATCTTGAATCCAGCGCCTTCCTTACCAATGAGATTCTCGATGGGGACTGTGGGGAGGATTGGCGAGTGAGCGTCTGGCAACCGGAACTCCGGGCTTCGCAGAAGCTCCTCGTATCGCCGGTATACACGCACCCTTGACATCCTCGAATGTGACGAATGTCGTTCCCTGTGATTAGTGAAGATGAGTGAGCTGCTACTCGAGTACAGAGGGAGACGATAAGGCACAGCGACGTACGGCGCACCACTGGCCGGACATGAGCATGCGCTTGCAGGTGACTCCAGCTACACAAAAAAGGGAGAGTTGAGCACAGAAGATGATGAAGTTCGATAAACTGAGCAACGCACGGCCCTTGGGGATAAGGAGGAAGCTGACGCCGCTCGTCTCCCCTGCCTTCCCGGCAGTGCGCACTGCGGTCGTGAAGTAGTCGGAGTAGATGCCCTGCTCCGGTCGTTCAGCTTCCGGAAAATAGAAGAGTGGACTAAGCACATACGTTCGTGATCCACTTCTTCGTGCCGTTCACGATGAAGTACTTGCCGCACGCTGACCTCTTCGCCTCGCACGAGAGGTTCTTGACGTCCGAGCCGGCCTCGGGCTCCGTGATCGCCAGACAGATGCGCTTCTTTCCACTGAGGATCTCGGGGAGCACGCGGTCCTGCAGCTCCTGGGACCCAAAGTTGTAGATGGGAGGCGTGCCGATCTGCAGCCCGCCGGCAAGTCCTTGAAGCGTTCCGAGCGAGCCACAGCGGTTCAGCTCGTCGATGAGGATCATGTCGTGCTGAAGAACAAATTTGAAAAATCGTCAGCCGGCGCCCATCTGCTGCTGGCCGTCAGGGTCCCAAAACCGGCGGCGGGCAGTTGCGCGTGCCAGTGACGCCTCCGGGTCGTCGATGTCGCACCGCTCGACGCCGTCCAGCCCGCTTGACAAAACCCATCGAGTGGTGAGACTCACGAAGCCGTCCCATTCGCCTGCCTTAACACCGCCGAAGACCGTGCCGTCCTTGCGCGCCCACTTGGCGGGCACGTGAGCGCCGAACGCGAGCGCGACGAGCAGGCCGTCCTTCGCCATCTGCTGGTAGACTGCCGGGTCGATCTTGCCATCCTGTAGTAACGAGAATTCAGCGGTGAGGTGCCTCGGCCCAGACGCAGGTACGCACCTCTTCCCAGCGGTTTCCGACGTCGAACGTGTACTCGTCGGACCACTCGCGGATCGCGACTCGCAGGTTCTCGTGCGAGGCCGAGTAGTACGGCGATGGCAGGCCCTGTCGAGCGCGGCGAGAGGAGTGAGCCGAAGATCCCGAGGCGTCTACAATCCAGCTCACGCGGTACCAGGCAGGCTCAGCCCAAGGGGTCAGCTCGCCAAAGGGCTTCCGGGGTCCAGTGGGTTGAGACGACATGTTGAGATGAGAGGTGAGGGTCAAAAGCGACAACGGCGTCGCTCGGCCCAGTCCCGGGACTCGAGTGGGGAAGCTAAGCGGGCTGCGGGCGCTGTAACCGGCGGCAGAACGGTTAACAGTCTCATCGAGGTAGAGCATGTAAAACTCACTGGCAATGCTTTCTCACAGGTATATTGACAGGGCAAACCTGCTGGCCGTTATAAGCGACACCTTAAGGGGCCGTCGGGGCAAAGTCGGGGCCGCCGTCGCGAGCTGCACATCTCCACTTGCGCTTGAAGACGAGGCAACGGCGAGAAAAACAACAGTTCTAATTTTCTAGCATCCCTGTCGTCGGGAAGAAGGATTCGTGCGAGTCGGCCGGTCAACGTCGCAGACCCCGGTCGCCGCCACCCCCCTCGGTCTCGGAGCAGGTGGCTCTCTCTCTTCAACGAACTTCTCGACCGGAAACGACACACTCCTTACCTTCCAACACCCCTTAGACGGGCAGCCTCTAAAGCTCACTTGAAGCACCTGGGCGCACCACCGCCACCCTCGAGCGCCGGGGTTGGCCAGCGAGATTCCGTCGACTCGAGGAACATCTTGAGCGTCAGCCGGAGCAGGTTCTCGGAGATTGAGAGCTCAGTCTGACCCGATCCTCGACGCTCAGTTACGCCGTCGCGACATGATGAGCGTGGGAGGTGCTCGTGAGTGCCGCGCCGCTCTGATCTCTCGCCCGGAGTGCTCATGATTGACACTCGACCACGTCAAAGGTCCATCCTTGGAAGAATCACGATCTATTGGAAGCGTCGGTGAGTCTTGTTCGCTGTCAAGAGAGATGGACCGCTCACTGAATCAGACGCGATCGCCCTGCAGTCCCGTTGTGGAACTCGGACTTCTTCAAAGAGCATGGAACATTCAGTATCGAATCTTGGACGCAGATCGAGTGCTGCGCGCTTGACTATATCTCCTCCAACTTGAGCTATCCGCGACGTGCAGATCCTCGCCAACTTCGAACACTGCTCCTCGACTCACTCGCCGCCCTAGAAGACCTTCACAACGCGGGAGAGCTCGAAAGCTGTGGACTCGGAACTTTAAAAGACCTGCGCAGCTTCTTGGAACTGGACGACGAGGCGCTCGTGCGGACCTGGCGACTTGGAGATGAACATCCTCACTGGGTCAGTCGTCTCCGCGACGCTCTTCATCTCGTCGGGACAGCTCTGGTGAGCACACAGATTCGGCTTGCGTCTACTGTCGAAGCGCTAACGATTGTCTGCACCCCATTGAAGGCTGTTCGCTCGATACCTCGTACCCCATCGCCACCACCTCCACCCTACTGTGCGTCCATTCAGGAGCTCGTACTTCTCCAGGAAAACTCTACTTCATCAGTAAACCAGCATCTCGCCTTCTTGCTCGCCGTGCTCATCCCCGCGAGTGCAGGTCTGCTTCGCAGTCCCCCGCCACTGGCGCGCGGCGCCCGTTCGGATCAATCCCAGCGCTCTGCCGCCGCTTCCTCGAATCAGCCAGATCCGATACGAGCAAATCTTCGTCTCGTGTCAAGGACGCCCGCTGGACTTCCTCGGCGACGCTCTCCTCGGCCACCTGGTGGCTCGCAATCTCCACATTGGCTTTCCTCACCTCTTGAACGGGCACTTGACCGTACGTCACTGAGTTCCCAGCTTTCTTGGACGGACAAGAATCTGACCCTCTTGCCTCTGTAGTACCTGCGATCACTCCTCGTTCGGAACACGACGCTCTCGATTCTCGCTTGCCACTGTGCGCGCAACCCCCGACCTTCGCCCGCGATCACTGACCCTTACCGCTCTCTCAGATAAATTTCACACTTTCTTCAAATATCCCTCGTCGCTCGGCGAGCTTGACCAGAAGGAAATGGCCGACGTGTTTGAGGCGTTCCTCGGCGCCGTCTCGCTCGAGTCGCAGCACGGCGAGCGCGAAGCCGACGCGTGGATCACCGCGCTCTTCTCCCCGAGCGTCTTCCCCGACGCGATCTCCATTGCCCGACAAGTCGAGCGTAGGCCGGTGTACCTGCAGAGCAGCCGCGTCGTCAACGTCCGAAAAGTGTTCACGCCCTTTCGGCCCACTGCCAGTGCGTTCGCCCTTTGTAAGTCGAGCGGACCATATTGACCACAAACTCTCACAGTGACCCTCGAGGACCTCAAGCTTGACGTGCACCACGCCGAGCCCTTGTCGACGATGAGCGACATTGACAGACGCCTGGCTGCTCTGGGGATCTGAAGCCACCACGTTTCTTGCTTGAACGACACCTCTGCTGCTATTCAGACTTTTGCGCTTGCTCGGAGACGTACCTCAGGAGAGCGTTGGCAGTCACCGCGGTCAAGGCGTCCACTCGGTTCAATCTTGGAGCTAGCACGCTTCGACCGCACACTATGAAATAGTCACGAGATCACGTTGCACCCCTCGAGCCGCTCAAACGGTCAACTCGACCTTGACCGCCTTGTCCAAGCTCGCCTGATACGGGGCGAGCGCAGGCTTGACAAAGTCTCTCAAGAACCTGTCGACCTGCTGGGGCGCCCTGCCGACGAACGTGGCGGGGTCGAGAAGGCTGTCGAGCTCGGCGTGGATCGGCGCAAAGTAGGCCGTGGCCCTGATGCGCGCGATGAGGTCGTTCTCGCCACCCTCCTCCTTGACGACGCGCCCGGCCTGGTGCGAGAGGACGCGGATCTGCTCGTGCGCTTCTTGGCGGTCGCCACCGAGCTTGACGATGGCCATGATGACGTTCTCGGTCGCCATGAAGGGCAGCTCTTGGCGGATCCGGCGCGCGATGATGGCCGGGTAGACGACGAGGCCCTCGGAGACCTGTGCGGGCGGAGTGGGTTAGTTGGAATCCGAAGACAGGCAAAAAAAGATGAAGTACGTTTTGGAGCGTCGTGAGGAGGATATCGGCGGTAAGGAACGCCTCGGGGATCTGGCCGGCAGGCCGGTCAGTCCGGCGCACTCGCACCACAGCCGACAGAAGGAACGCACGGTGACCCTGCGGTTCGCACTGTCGTCGAGCGTGCGCTCGAACCACTGGACACTCGCGGTCATGAGCGTGTTCTGCTGGACGACCATGAGGTGCCTCGCGAGGGAGCACACGCGCTCGCAGCGCATCGGGTTGCGCTTGTACGCCATCGCGCTCGAGCCAATCTGGTCCTTCTCGAACGGCTCCTCGACCTCCTTCAGGTTGGCGAGCAGGCGGATGTCGGTCGCAATCTTGTGCGCGGTCGCGCCGAACGAGGCGAGCGGCGAGAGGACGTCAATGTCGACCTTGCGCGAGTAGGTCTGGCCCGTGCAGGGGTACGCCGAGGAGAAGCCCGAGAGCTTGGTCACGAGCGCGTCGAGCTCCTCGACCTTGTCGTGATCGCCGTTGAAGAGCGCGAGGAAGGACGCCTGCGTGCCCGTCGTGCCCTTGACGCCGCGGAAGCCGATGTCGTCGCGCGCGCGCTGGATGTTGCGCAGGTCCCAGAGAAGTTCCTGTTCTTACGTGTCAGTCACTAAGTCGCAATTCGATGATTCGCAAGGAAGACGCACCTGAATCCAGAGGGTGGCGCGCTTGCCGACGGTGGTGAGCTGCGCGGGCTGGAAGTGGGTCCAGCCGAGGGTGGCGAGGTCCTTGTACTGCTCGGCGAACGCGGCGAAGCGCTGGATGACGAGCGCGAGCTTGGGGAGGAGGATGTCGCACGCATCGCGGAGGAAGATCAGGTCCGCGTTGTCCGTCACGTAGCACGACGTCGCGCCGAGGTGGATGATGGGCGCCGCCGTCGGGCAGTGCACCTGTGCGGGCGGGCTTGTCAGCAGTTTTAATGTGCTTGAAGAAAAAGGTGAACGCACGCCGAAGACGTGGACGTGGGCCATCACGTCGTGGCGACGCTTCTTCTCATCAACGGCAGCCTCCTGCATCTGCGCCGCGTCGAGCTCCTGCCTCGCCACTTGCGGGTCAGCGCTCATCACAAACCCCAACAGTCTACACGAAGAACGCACAAGGTTTGCCTTCATCTCCTCGATGGCGGCATCCGGGATAGGGAGTCCGAGCTCCTTCTCGGCGATGGCGAGCGTGAGCCAGAGCTGGCGCCAGGTGCCGAAGCGGGTCTAGGGCGTCGGTAAGTAGAATGTCAGTCGATGGGTTTTCGAAAGGGAGAGCGCGTTGGGGCGGAAAGCAGCTGGGCGGTGCGACGAAGGTGGATGCAAGCGTCGAGGTCCGCGATGGGCTCGGCGTCGACAAGTGTCTTCGACAAAGTCCTTCCATCCTGTGACACTCCTGTGACACTCGTCTCGAATCCCGTTCTATCGCCACCGGGACGAGCCCGCCCCAGCCCCACTCGGCCCACTTGCAGGTCTTCGCGCAGTCCTCGCAATCCGCGCGCTGCCGAGTTCTCAATTTGAGCGGGTCGTACTCACGCCAGATGAGAAGAGCTTGGACATCTCCTTGCTCGCATACCGGCTCGAGAGGCTGCAACGAGGCGCGAGTCAGTAACGGGCTCTTTCACGACGGCGCAAAAAAACGCTGGGCGCGAACGAGCCGGCGCCTGGCGCAGGGACGGAACGAAGGGAGACGTACGGGGTCTGGTAGCTGTCGAGGTCGCTCATCCTGTCGATAACTTTGCGGGTTGAAGTTGCAGGTGTGGAGTCGAGAGGCGCCCGTCGCCGAATCGCGAAACGCAGCTCGTCTTCCGCCCAACACCACCCCACGCTCGCCCGTTCACCGCCCAGCACTCTTCCGCATGAGCGAGTTCGCACCAAAGTCGGCCCTGCCGGACAACTTTGCCGGTTCGTGCTGTCCAGCGCCCGCGTCGCTGCCTTCCACGCTGACCACGCCCGCCGGACAGAGGTCAAGGCCGCGCGCGAGGAGAAGATCCGACAGAGCTGGATCGGCGTGATGGAGGCCCGTCTCGTGCGCGAGGAGCTGCAAAAGTGCTGGCGCACCGAGGGCGTCAACCACTACGAGGTGCGCTTGGTTCGGGCTGTTGTCGCGGGGTTAGCGCCAGGACGAACCGGTTGCTGACGCTGTTCTCTGCCTTTGTCCGACTCGCTACCCGATCAACCCGCACACGCACGACCATCCACGCCCGCCCGACCCGACGCGCGCAGGTGTGCCACCCGCTCACGGCCAAGTACCTCGACCTCCTCCGCACGAACCGCGTAAGGACCCGCGACCGGCGTACCCGCTCTCTAGGGAGCAGAGCAGCTGACCCAAACTACACCGCGCGCAGGTCGAGGGCTTCACCAAGCTCGACTTCACCTCATGATCCCGCCATCGCCTCATTGGCTCGGGCTCGGTCGCTCTCGGGCCGACGGGCGCATCTCTCAGGGTGGACTGGACGGAATCGCGTAGAACGGGAGGGAAATCCAGCGATCTGGGTTGTATACAGCGAGCGGGGCACGAGGGGGACCGCTACGCGGCCGAGCGGCGGGCGGCGGGGAGCAGCTTCTTGTCCTGCTGGACCGTCTTGCGGCGGCGCTTCTCGACCGCCTTGCGGAGGCCCTTCTTGTCGACCGCGAGCGTGTCGTACTTGGCCTTGAGCAGGACCGCCTTCTGGTCCGCTGCAGGGGGGAGGGGGAAGCGAGCGCGAGTCAGCGTCGCGGCACGACCGAGCGCGCCAGGGCCGAAGGGCAGCGACGTACATTTTTTGAGCCAGAAGCTCTTCTTGCCCTCGCCGCGCTTGCCGCGCTCGTCCTTCTTCCAGCCGCGCAGGGCGCCCTCGTCGCGCTCCCGCCTCGTGCGCTCCACCTCGCGGCTCTCCATCCGCCGCAGCGCAGCTTCGACCTTTTCCGCCTCGTCCTCCGGTACCGCGGGGTTCGCCCGGACGGCCTTGGCGGTCGTGCGGAGCGCGGCGAGCTCCGCTGTTTGCGACTCGCGCAGGAACGCGTACGATGCGCGGAAGAGCGTCGGGTTCACCGGGCCCGAGAGCGAGTCGAATCGCGGGTCGCGGGATTTCTGAGGTGGCAGACTCTGTGAGCAGGGTCGAAGGGCAAAGCGGTGGGGGGGCGAGACGGACCTTGGCCGCGACTTCGACGATGGAGCGCGTGCGTCCGACGGCCTTCTTCGAGCTCATCTCCATCGGCCTGTATCAGGGCTATCAGCTCTACCGCCTCGATTGTTCAGGTGTAAAGAAAGACGAACGCATGCTTGCTCGCGCGATCCGCCTTGCGCAAGCTGCCGTTCCTGCGTATGCTCTGCGCCTTGCGCTTTGGGACCGGCGCACCGTCCGCACCAAACCTGGTCCCACCATTGCCTACGTCGTCGGCTGACTCCGAGTCCGAGTCGTTGGGCGCAGAGAAGCGCGCGAGCTTCTTCTTCGCTTTCAGCAGCGTCGAGAATGGAATCGCGCTGAGCTCTGTACGCGCGAGTAGTGGTCAGGATCTGGGCTCGAGCATCCGGACATTGTAGAGAAAGAAGTACGCTTGCCGAGAGCGGTCTGAGTGTCGTAGAGAGCATTAGCGACGACGCCACTGTGACCTGCCACCCAGCGCGACGTACCTCCTCGTCCTCGTCGACCGGGTCGTCCATCTCGTCGTCGTCGTCTTCAAACTGCGCAAAATGCTCGCCCTCGTCGCTCTCGGCGTCGGGTGCGCCCGCCTGCGCGCGGTCCTGCGCCCACTCGTCCTCGCTCTCGTCGTCCGAGCCCGAGCCCATCTCGAGCCCGGCCTGCTGATCCATCGCCTCGAGCTCGGCCCGTCTGATTCGCTTCGTCGGTGCCATCCTGTCTTGGACCGGTTGCGAGGCGGGGTGTTGTGGGCAGAGTCGAACGCCGCGACAACTCATTCGAACTTTTCCGTGCGGCCCGGCGGTTGGCTTCAGACGCATCTCGAGCAGTCTCCGGTAAGCTACCAACCCAGCAACCCCCCCCATCGCCCAGTCTCTCCGCTCCCACCCACCCAGATCGGAAGAGCACACGTCTGAACTCCAGTCACCCGTTA
>ERZ1463038.370-NODE-370-length-15200-cov-24.039617_pt1 | contig 15200 bp, 14 predicted proteins | sample MGYA00564479_ERZ1463038 | MGnify/ENA primary metagenome ERZ1463038 (study PRJEB39244, sample SAMEA3635134) | Helicobacter pylori | study: EMG produced TPA metagenomics assembly of PRJEB11511 data set (Assembly of a 5300-year-old Helicobacter pylori...
GCAATACGTTTGATCAAATTGCGACTCAGGTGATCCTGGGCTTCTTCGGTGCGACCGATCCACGCAGTGAAGTCGGTGCTGCTAGCTGAAACGCTCATGCGGGTTACCCCTGGGCAGTTGTTGTTATGCCAGGATAATGCAAGGCGCTGGGCATTCTGAGAATTTGCATTTTCGTAAGCCAGCGTTCATAAATGCTGAACGCTAATAAAAATGAGAGACGATGATGCACTTCGATCTGGCTGACCTGCGCCTGTTCATCCACATTGGCGAATCGCCTAGCCTGACCCAGGGTGCGCGGCGGGCGTTTCTGTCACCGGCGGCGGCCAGCGCCCGGATCAAGGCGCTGGAAAGCCAATTCGATACTCGCCTGCTGTACCGTGACAGCCGTGGTGTAGAGCTGACACCCGCCGGTCACCGCCTGCTCAAGCATGCGCGACTGGTGATGCGTCAGGTGGATTACCTGAAATCCGAGTTCACCCGCTACGGTACCGATTCCGCCGGGCACATCCGCATCTTCGCCAACACCACAGCAGTGACCGAGTTTCTGCCGGAAGTGCTGGCAGGTTTTCTGGCGAAAAGACCGGGGGTAACCGTCGACCTGCAGGAGCGCCTGTCACGGGACATCGTGCGCGGCGTGCTTGATGGCACCACCGACATGGGCATCATTGCCGGTCCGGTGGAAGCCGCTGGCTTACAGGTGATGCACTTCAGCACCGACCGTCTGGTGCTGGCCGTCCCCGTGGGGCATGCGCTGGCCAGCCCGAAACCGGTCACCCTTAAACAGACCCTGGCCTTCCAGCATATAGGCCTGCACGAAGGCAGCACGCTCCTGAGTTTCCTGCGTGATCATGTCGAGCGACTGGGGCAAAACCTGTCGCTGCGGATTCAGGTGTCCAGCTTCGAGGCCATCTGCCGCATGGTCGAAGCTGGCGTGGGCATTGGCATTATTCCCGAGTCCGCCGCTGCCCGGCACAGCCGCACCATGCAACTGGCGATTGTCGAACTCGACGAACCCTGGGCGATTCGCGAACGCAGTATCCTGGTCCGCGAACTGGACGCCTTGCCAGGCACGGTGCGCGCGCTGATCGCAACCTTGATGCCGGATGCGCCCGAAGTGACAACCGACGACGCGGTACCGGCGCTCGGCTAAGCCCCCGCCGCCGTGAGTTCGAAACAAAAAATCGCGCCTTTTCCGGGCGCCGACAGCAGACGAATCTGAGCGTCGTGCAATTGCAAAATGCGCCGCACGATCAGCAGGCCGAGCCCTCCCGAGCGCCGGTCGCCCGCCTGACTGAAAGGTCGGCGGAACAGGTTTTCCAGCAGTCGCGCAGGAATACCCGGCCCAGTATCGCTGACCGTGACAATTACTTTGCCCGCCTCATGCTTGAGCGCCACCTCGATGGTCCCGCCCGACGGGGTATGCCGGATCGCGTTGTCGATCAGGTTAGTCAGTACCCGCTCGATCATGCCCAGGTCGGCCGACACCATGGACGACGAGCGCGGTAATACCGCCACCAGCCGCGACTGTCTGGCTTCGGCCATCAATTCGAATTTCTGAAAGACGTCCTGAATCAAGTCGGAGAGCGAAAAATCTTCGACCACCAGTTGCACAGCGCCATGCTCCAGCCGGGCCAGCTCGAACAACGCCTGCGCCAGTTGACGTACGTTATCGCTCTGACTCAGGGCCGCAGCGAGATAGCGCTGCCGCTCGGCCTCGCTCAGCGTTGCGCCCTTGAACGAGAGGGTTTCCAGATAGCCATGCAACGACGCCAGCGGCGTGCGCAAGTCATGGGAAATATTCGCCACCAGTTCGCGTCGGTCTTGATCCAGCTGCGTCAGGGTGCGCCATTGCTCGGCAATCCGAGCAGCCATCTGGCTAAAACTGGCCTCAAGCACGGCTATTTCATCGCGTCGACTGGCGCCATCTTCTGCGGTTACCGGCAACGCGACCGGTTCCGCCTGGGTATCGAAGTGGCGCATAGTGTCGGTCAGTCGGCGCAGTGGCCGGGTAATCATCCGAAATGCCATCAGCCCCGCCACAAGCCCCAGCAGTGCAACCAGCGCCATCGACCATAACGTCGTGCGCAACACCGAACTGGCAGCCACCTGAGCAGAAATGAGGTCATGCGCCTCGCCCATCAATACCACGTAGAGGTAGCCCAAATCCTGGCTCCCATCGTGCAGCGCGGCGACGCTGAAAACCTTTTGGCCGTCGACACTGCGCGGATCATCGCCGAGGATTGGCAGTGGCTGCCCGTCCAGCAAGCGGTGCAGAGGATTGAGGTCGACGCGGTCGCGCTTCAGGTGCCCGGCTGGCGCATCGTCGCCCGTGATACGGCCCGCGCTGTCCAGCAAATAGACTTCGACGCTGGGATTGACGTTCATTAGCTTGCTGAACAGCCTGCGGATGTCCTCAACCTTGAGAGTACCGGGACCAATCATGTTGTTGTCGCGGGCGATACTGTCAGCCAAGCCACGCGACAAGCCTTGCACCACTTCCTTTTCATGCAGGTCGTTGGCCCGGATCTGCAACCACGCCGACGCCCCACAACAGGCCAACAGCAAGATCGCGAACGCCACGGACAGGCGTTGTAATAGCGTCAGGTTCATTCAGGAGGCCTCACGCGGTCCGGCGAAAAGCGATAACCCAGGCCCCAAACGGTCAGGATGCGGCTAGGTTCCGCCGGATCAACCTCGACTTTTGCGCGCAGACGATTGATGTGGGTGTTGACGGTATGTTCATAGCCATCGTGCTTGTAGCCCCACACCTGATTGAGTAAGTCCATGCGTGAAAATACCTTTCCAGGATTTTTCACAAAGAAATACAACAGGTCGAATTCACGCGGCGTGAGTTCGAGGTATTTACCATCGACCTCGGCCTGACGCGTCACGGGATCGAGCGACAGCCCGTTGAGCTCAATCTTGCCAGCGACGGTTCTCATGTTTTTTTCCAGGGCGTCCACCCTGCGCAACAGCGCCTTGACCCTTGCCGCCAGTTCCAGCATCGAAAAGGGTTTGGCCAGATAATCGTCAGCGCCCAGTTCGAGCCCAAGCACCCGATGCATCTCGCTGGAGCGGGCACTGGTGATAATGATTGGCGTATAGCGAGCCATGGCACGGGCTTGCCGGCAGATTTCCAGACCGTCCACGCCCGGCAGCATCAAATCCAGGATCAGGGCATCCCAGCCGCCCTGCTCAAGCTGCGCCAGCCCGGCATTGCCATCGGCGCAATGCGTCACTGCGTAGCCCTCGTCCTGCAAATGCAGGCGCAACAAGCCTGCGAGCTGCAGATCATCTTCGACAATCAATACACGTTTGGGCGTATCCATTATCAGCCTTCTGGAATGGGTGACGCCGACGCGCGGGGGACGCGACGGGAAAGCCATTGTGCAAGATTCCATCGAATCCATTTATCACAATTAATTTAACTTTGCGTGAGGACTTGGTGACTGCCCGCGAAAAACAATGACACAACGCCCACTCCTTCCAAGTGAACCCTATGCAATCCAGACGATGGTTTCTTTTTTGCGGCACGGCTGGCGTCGCCTTGGCGGCGACAGGACTCCTCGACTGGCGCGCCCTGGCCGCGACGTCGGGCGGAACGGCCAATACCGGTGAAGTCTTCGAGGTGTCGCACACCGAGGCCGAGTGGCGCGCGCTACTGACGGCGGATCAATTCGAGGTACTGCGCCACAGTGCAACCGAACGGCCGGGCAGCAGCCCGCTCAACAACGAACACCGGACCGGACGCTTTTCCTGTGCCGGATGCCAGCTTGAGTTGTTTTCCTCCAGCACCAAATTCGACAGTCATACCGGCTGGCCAAGCTTTTATGCCCCGCTCGAACATGCCGTCGCAGAAACACGCGACATGGCGCTTGGCATGGTCCGCACCGAAGTGCACTGCCGTCGTTGCGGCGGCCATCTTGGCCATGTGTTCGATGATGGCCCCGAACCGACCGGGCTGCGCTACTGCATGAACGGCGTGGCCATGACATTCAAGCCAGGTTCGGCATGAGCCATGACTCAGCCCACAGCGACTAAACAGGATTCAGCCCAAATGCTATTAATCATCTTGTCGTATCTAGGGGGCGTGCTGACCATTCTCAGCCCCTGCATTCTGCCGGTGCTGCCTTTCGTCTTCGCCCGCTCAGGCGAGCCGTTCCGGCGCAGTGGCCTACCACTATTGTGCGGCATGGCGTTGACGTTCGCGGCGGTCGCGACCCTGGCAGCCGTCGGCGGTGGATGGGTGGTGCAGGCCAACCAATATGGTCGCTGGCTGGCCGTCGCGCTGATGGCATTCTTCAGCTTGACCCTGTTGATGCCCCATTTGGCCGAGCGTTTGACACGCCCGCTGGTCTCGGCAGGAGACCGTCTTTCCCAATCGGCACAAACAGCGGGCGGCCCACCCAGCATCAAGTCATCGTTTTTGCTCGGGGTTGCCACCGGTCTGTTATGGGCACCTTGTGCCGGTCCCATCCTCGGCCTAGTACTCACCGGCGCGGCGCTGCATGGCGCCAGCGTTGGCACAACCCTGTTGCTGCTGGCCTATGCTGCCGGGGCTGCGACCTCCCTCGCCTTTGCCTTGCTGATTGGCGGCAAACTGTTTACAGCCATGAAACGCTCATTGGGTGCAGGCGAATGGCTGCGTCGAGGCCTGGGTATCGCCATGCTAATCGGCGTCGTCGCTATCGCTACGGGGCTGGACACAGGGCTGCTGAGCAACGTATCCAGCGTGGCGACAGCCGGACTCGAGCAAAAGCTGCTCAATACCCTGTCGCCGGTTGCACCGAGTGACAGCAGTCCGAGCGGCGCCACGATGAACGTGAGTCTTAAGGACGTCGCCGACTCAGCCCTGAAACTGCCAGTAGAAGGCTCGTTGCCCGACCTCTCCGGCGCAGCTACATGGCTGAACTCTGCCCCGCTCACCGCCGCAGAGCTGAAGGGCAAAGTCGTGGTCATCGACTTCTGGACGTATTCCTGCATCAACTGCCTGCGCAGCCTGCCTTACGTTAACGCATGGGCAAAGAAATACCATGATCAGGGTTTGGTGGTGATCGGCGTGCACGCGCCCGAGTTTGCCTTTGAACGAGACGTCGACAACGTGCGCAAGGCGGTGCGTGATCTGGGCATACATTACCCGGTTGCCCTCGACAACGACTACGCGATCTGGCGTGATTTCAACAATCAGTATTGGCCCGCGCATTACTTTATCGACGCTCAAGGAAACATTCGTTACCACCATTTTGGCGAGGGTGATTACGCGCAGTCAGAGCACGTTATCCAACAATTACTGGCAGAAGCAGGTCATAAAAATGTTGCCAGTGACATGGTCACCGCGGCCGATGCTCAAGGCGTCCAGATGGCCGCAGATGATGCGGAGGTAAGCTCTCCTGAAACCTACCTGGGTTACGCGCGGGCGCAGAACTTCACATCCGGGGGCGATGAGGTAGCCGACAAGGCGCAGACCTATGCCGCTCCGGCGCAACTGAATCTGAACCAATGGGGCCTGGCGGGTAAATGGACCGCCGAGCCCGAGCAGGTCAGGCTCGAACATGCCCCCGGCCGTATCATCTATCGTTTTCATGCGCGGGACCTGCATCTGGTTCTCGGGCCTGGGCCCGACGGCAAACCTGTGCGCTTTCGGGTCAGCATCGACGGCGCAGCACCCGGTGAGGATCACGGCACTGACAGTGCGCCCAATGGTGACGGCACGGTGACCGAACAGCGCCTTTATCAACTGATACGCCAGACCGGCCCCATTATCGATCACACCTTTGCCATTGAGTTCATGGACCCCGGCGTGCAGGCCTACGCATTTACATTCGGTTGATCACGTGGTTCTGCCTTCGCAGCGTGCGATTTTCTCAATGATGAACGTGAGGATGAAAGAAATGAGTACTTCTACAGTGGGCGAAAAGAAATCGGCTTCGTGGTTGCCGTTGAAACTGGCTGGCATCAGCTTGATCACGGCGCTACTAGGCCTGTCGCAATCAGCGTGTTCAGCCGAAAAAGCCGTTGCCATCGCCCCACCCGCTCTGGATGAACCTGTCGGCACCGCCCACCACGAAGTAGCCGTAATCGCTGGCGGATGTTTTTGGGGGGTTCAAGGCGTATTCCAGCACGTACGCGGCGTCGAGAACGCAGTGTCCGGCTACGCGGGCGGCGCCGCCAACACGGCAGAATATGGACAGGTCAGTTCCGGCAATACCGGGCATGCGGAGTCGGTACAGATCACCTACGACCCGACAACAATCACTTATGGACGCTTGCTGCAGGTATTTTTCTCGGTGGCCCACAACCCTACCGAATTGAACAGACAAGGCCCTGATAGCGGCACCCAATACCGGTCAGCGATTTTCCCGCAGAACCCGCTGCAGGAAAAAATCGCCAAGGCCTACATCATCCAGCTTGATGCATCCAAAGCGTTCAACGCACCGATCGTCACCCGAATTGAAACCAACAAAAGCTTCTACCCGGCCGAGGAATACCATCAGAACTACCTGACCCTGCACCCGAGCAGTCCCTACATCGCCATCAATGACCTGCCGAAAGTAGAGAATCTCAAGCAGATGGAGCCGACCCTCTACAGGGCCGATCCAGTACTCGTTGGCATAGCAAAGTAAACGTGTAGCTCGTGAAACCAAGGGCTGGCGACCTGACCCTAGATCCACACATCATTCTGCGCCGTCCTGTCGCCACCCTCGGCCCCGGTATTGAGCACGCCGGTTGGCTCGATCAACATCAGTTTCACTTCATGTTCGGCGTAGGGTTTGTGCTCGACACCCTTGCGTACGACATATAGCTCGCCTGCCGACAGCCGCACCGCTCCATCGCGGAAATCGATACGCAACTGGCCTTCGAGGACGATGAACGTCTCATCGGTATCGGCGTGAGAATGCCAGACAAAATCACCCTGGATTTTCACCACCTTGAATTGGTAATCGTTCATCTGCGCAACGACTTTGGGTGTCCAGTGTTCACTGAACAGGCTGAGTTTTTCAGCAAGATTGATGGCTTTATACGGGGTCTGGCTAGAGGATTCCGTGTGCATGGCGACGCTTCCCATGGTCAATGAACCCTAAGCTTAAGAGCGCTAGGTTGGCCTCGTCTTGTATGATCGTGCAGCGTTGAGCGTAGTGCGCTGCCCGCTATCGAGCGCCGAGCATCTTCAACCAGCGCCCCGGCGAAATGCCGTAGGTCCTGACAAAATGCCGAGTCATATGGCTTTGATCAGAGAACCCGGCTAGCGCTGCTGCATCAGTCAGCGAATAGCCCTGAGTCATCATGCGCCGAACCTGATCGAGACGGCGCAGGGTCAGGTAACGGTAGGGACTGGTGCCGAACAGTGCACGAAAATCTCGTGACAGGCGCCAGCGATCCCGGCCGCTAACAGCCTCCAATTCACTGAGGGTGACGGTGTGCTGCCATGAAGCCAGAAGAAATTCACGCGCCTTTTGCGCGGCCGGGTAATCCACGATTTGCCTGACCGCGTGCACGCCCGACGCGACCTGCAGCGCCGTGGCCAGGTCGAACAAGGCATCGTCCATTTCCAGCGGATCAATCGCGCAGTCCATGTCCTGAAGCAAAACCTGAGTCGCCGCAAAAAGACCCGGATCGCCGCTGATCCCGCCCTTGATAAACGGCAACGGTTTGCCTCCCAGCACCTGCTGCAAGTGTGCCGGTTCAACATAAAACATGCGGTAGTGAAAACCGTCCTCGGTACCGGCGTGCCCGTCATGGGGTTCATCGGGATGCAACACCATCGTCCGGCCAGGCAAGCTGTGCTGCAACTTTTTGCCATAATTGAAGCTTTGCACACCGGACAAGGTCCGGCCTATAGCGTAGGTATCGTGCCGATGCATCTCATAACCATGGCCGTGAAAAAATGCTTCAATCCGCTCCAGCTTTGGCGATTGTGTGGCGCGCAGCACCCAGTCTTTTCCAGGCGCGGTGGATGAATCGCCGATTGTGTGTTTACCCATGGTGAAGACTCGGATAGAAGGCACGAATGGCACTACTGATAACACGTTTATCGATTTACGTTGAAAAGAGCTGTACGCCAACCCAAAACAGGTTAAGCCTGCGCACTAAGGCCAACCTGTCGACTGACGACCCACAACGCAAAGAGCTGCCATGCCGACGTTATATTTTTCGCGCATCAAAGCCCACTGGTTGAGGCTGCTATGCATGACGTTGGTGATCCTCGGCATGCCGTTAAGTTGCTCGGTGCTAAAGCACGAAGAGCGCTCTCTGCTGTTCCAGATCGAGCCCGGCACCGCCAGTTGGTATCACGGTTTGCCAGCCGACGTTGAAGAACTGGAACTCAAAGCGCCCGGTTTTGGCGACTCGCAAAACATTCATGCCTGGTGGTGGCCAGCGGCTAAAGCCGGCGCGCCCGCCGTGCTGTATCTGCACGGAACACGGTGGAACCTGACGGGCCAGTTTTTCCGCATCGAACAACTGCATGCCATGGGTTTTTCTGTGCTGGCTATCGATTACCGCGGCTTCGGTCAGAGCCTGGGGCCACTGCCGTCAGAGGTCTCGGTGTACGAAGATGCACGTATCGCCTGGGCGCGCCTGAAAGTCTTGCAACCCGACGCCACAAAACGGCTTTTATACGGCCATTCACTGGGCGGTGCCGTGGCGATTGATCTGGCCGCCGAACTGGGTCGCGATGCTGAAAGCGACGGCGGTAAAAAGCAGGCGCGGGGGCTGATCATCGAATCCACTTTCACCACCCTCGCTGACGTGGCGACGGCTGTCGCCAACACGTCGTTGCCGGTGCGCTGGTTGTTGTCGCAAAAGTTCGATTCCATCGACAAAATCGCTGAGATCCACATGCCGGTACTGATCGTGCACGGCATGGATGACCCTTATGTGCCATCACGCTTCAGTGAAGCGCTGTATCAGGCCGCGCAGGAACCCAAACGCTTGTTACTGGTCCCTGGCGGCACGCACAACAACAGCATGAGCCTGGGCCGTGATGCCTACAGCCAGGCGATTCAAACGCTATTGAAGTCCGGTAACGCCGCGACCCCGCTAGAGAAACCCATTGCATTCAAACAGAGCACCGCTGCCGGGTGATTTAAAACATCACATCAATACATACAACAGCACGATATTGACCACCAGCATCGCCAGCGCTGTGGGGATCTGCGCCTTGATGACCGCGTACTTGTCCGGTAACTCCAGCAACGCCGCAGGGACGATGTTGTAGTTGGCGGCCATGGGCGTCATCAGTGTTCCGCAGTAACCGGAGAACATGCCAATGGCCGCCATCACCGCAGGGTTGGCGCCGTACATGCCGACCAGAATGGGCACACCAATACCACCCGTCATCACTGGAAAGGCGGCGAAACCGTTGCCCATGACCACAGTGAACAGGGCCATGCCCAGCACGTAGACCATCACCGCTACCAAGCGAAAGTCGAGGTTGATGTAGGCCGTGGCCAAGTGCGCCACCGCCTTGCCAACGCCAGCGTCATTGAATAACAACCCAAGCATGGCAAGCATTTGTGGCAGTACCAGAGCCCAACCCAGCGCTTCTGTCAGACGGCGTGACTCACGCATCGCCTGCACTGGGGTGTCGCGGGTCAGCCAGCACGCCAACGCCAGCGCGATCAAGCAACCGATGCCCAGCGAGACAAAAGTGCTGTTGGCCGGATCAAGCAAAGCCACGTCGCCGAATTTGACGTTTTTCAGAAACACCGCGCCGATCACAGTCACCAGCGGAATCGCCAGCGCCGGGATGAACAATTTGTTGCCCAAACGCCCGGCGCATGCCCGACGAGCCTTGTCGGGCAGGTCATGATGTTTGCCCATACCAACCCCGCCGCACCCGGCGATGGCAGCCATCGCCAGCACGCCGACGCCAACCAGCGCGGGCGGCAGTTGCTCGCCCACCAAAAACGCGATGCTGAACAGGCCCCAAAATAAACCCGTGCTCCAACGCTTCGGATTACTTTTATCGGTGAGCGTCATGACCGTGGTGATCGCCAGAATCACTCCGGCCAGCCAGTACAGGTATTGAATGGAAATGATCATTGTGCGACCTCCTTCATCACCAGATTGGCGTGCAGCTCACGACCTAACCGGCGATCAAAGCGATGCAGCCGTATGGCATGAATCACGAACGCACAAAATGCCGTTGGCATCCCCCAAAACGCGATGTGCATCGGATCGACATCGATCCCTGACCCCAGCAAAAAGGTGTGCATCAAGGCAATAGCGCCAAAGGCGACGAATATGTCTTCGCCGAAAAACAGCCCGACGTTGTCCGTTGCCGCGCATAGCGCCAACAATCGAAAGCGCACTGCCTCCGGCAACTTACCGAAACGCGCCTCGGCAGCGCCTTCAGCCATGGGCGCCAATAGCGGGCGGACCATCTGCGGATGCCCACCCAGGCTGGTCAGACCTACCGCAGCGGTGGTTTCACGGACAAACAGGTAAGCGATCAGCAGACGTCCGACCGTGGCACTCTGGAAGCGCGCAATCCAGTTTTGCGCGTGCAGACGCAGGCCATGGCGCTCAAGCAAGCCGATGACCGCCAGCGGCAACAGGATGATCAGCGGCAAGGTACGGGTTTTAATAAACCCGTTGCCTATAGTTGCGAGAATAGTGTCCAGCGGCATGCTCGCGGCAAAGCCGGTAGCCACGGCCGCAAGAGCGACCACCAGCATCGGATTGAAGCGAAGCACAAAGCCAATGACGATGACCAGCACCCCTAGGAGCGGCCAGAGATTGATAGCGGTTTGCATAATAAGGATCTCGTTCCGTTGTGTTGTTATTCATGGAGTCCTATTTCATTCTTCAGCAATCTTTCGGTACGCCGAGAACGGCGTCCAACGAGAAAAAACCGCTATGCCTCATAAGAATTTCTGTAGAGGTTGTGGCATACAACCTGCAATTTCCAAAAGCATGCGCGCTATGGCTACAGGGCACCGTTCACCTTATTTGTGCGGCATGCGAAACCGCGACACCTTAAACAGCAAGGAATCAACTCAGTGAATCTCAAATTTCTGGAAACCTTCGTCTGGGTCGCCCGCCTGAAAAGCTTCAGGCTCACGGCAGAGAAACTGTTCAGCACCCAGGCGTCTATTTCCAGCCGCATCGCCGCGCTGGAGGATGAAATGGGTGTGCGCCTGTTCGTTCGTGACTCCAAGGGGGTTTCGCTGACCACCGAAGGTTTGCGCGTGCTGGAGTACGCAGAACACATCATGGACACGATGCAGAGCATGAAAGACGCGATCAAGGACCCGCGACAGGTACGCGGCCGGATTCGTATCGGGGCGATGGATACGGTGATACACACCTGGCTCAGCCCTTTGGTAACACGCCTGATGAAGTGTTACCCGGCGCTGGAGATCGAACTGACCGCAGACACTGCCAGTAACCTGTGCGTGCAACTGGAAAAGGGTTATCAGGACATTATTTTCCAGACCGACGTGCTGCGTTTCGACTCGGTGCGCAACACGGTACTGGCCCGCTACCCGATGCATTGGGTGGTGCCGACCGGCTCGGCCTATGACCGGCCTTACGCCTCGCTCGAAGAGCTGTCGCTGGAGCGTATCGTGACCTTTTCGCGGAACTCTCGCCCGCACCAGGACATCCTGAACATGCTGCACACGGCCAACATCGTGACGCAGCGCATCAATTGCGTGAACTCGGCCTCCGCCATCACCCGCCTGGTGCGCGACGGCTTCGGCATCGGTGCATTGCCGGCAGCGCTGGTACGCGGAGAACTGACGCAGGGCGTCCTGACCCTGATCCATGACGTACCCCTGCCGCCGGCCATGGACATCGTCGCCAGTTGGCGCACCGGCGCGGGCATGGAGCTGGTTGAAGACATCGTCAGCCTGACCCAGGAAGTCGTTGGCGAATTCGCAGCGCAGATGCCCTCGGAAGCTCCGCACTATGTATTGATCTGTGATCTGCTGGCGTCTTCGTTGCCAACGGCACCAAGGCCCTGAACCTTAGGGGTTCATACCTTCAAGATACGTCCACTCAGCGAAACACCCAGCAGCAACACGGCGACAATCAGAAAGGCCAGACTCAGGCTGCTGGCGTGGGCGATGAAGCCAATGAGCGCTGGACCGGCAAGGATCCCGGCATACCCCAAGGTGGTGATCGCCGGGACGGCCACGTTTTCTGGCATGACCTTTTGTCGGCCGACGGCACTGTAGAGCACTGGAATAATGTTGGAACAACCGGCACCGACCAGCGCGTAACCGAGCAGCGCTGCTTCCCAAGTGGGAATCAGTGTGGACAGTGCCAACCCCAGCGCTGCGCACAGGCCACCCAGAATAATGACGCGATTGGCCCCGACTCGACGAACGATGGCATCACCAAAAAAACGGCCGAGGGTCATGGTCAGCGCGAACACCGCATAGCCCAGCCCGGCATAAGACGGATCGACATTGCGCAAGGAACTGAGGAACACCGCACTCCAATCGAGCATCGCGCCTTCGGTGAGAAATACGGTAAAGCACAACAAACCGATAAACAGCACCACGCCGTGGGGCACGGCAAACGCCGGGCCATCGCTTTCACTGCCATAGGTAAGGAAATGCGGAGAGGCCCTGAGCAAGGCGATGACCATAAAGGCAACCACCACCCACATCGCGATCAACGGCGAAGCGCCCGCACTGAGCAAGCCGCTGACCCCACCAGCACCGATGATCCCTCCCAGACTGAACAAGCCATGAAAGCCCGACATCATGGTCTTGCCGCTGGCCCGCTCGACGATGATCGCCTGAATGTTCACCGTGCAGTCCAGCGCGCCCATGCTGGCGCCAAACACGAACAGCGTCGCCACCAGCAACGACAGGCTGGAGACCGACGCCAGCAAGGGCAGACACAGACAGATCAATACGCTGGAGACGATCAAGACACTGCGACAACCGAACCGCGCCGCTAGCGCCCCTGCCAGCGGCATGGCGATAATCGAGCCGACACCCAAACACAGGAGCAACAACCCAAGAGTCCCGTCATTCAGCCCGACACGCGCCTTGGCATAGGGCACCAACGGCGCCCACGCTGCGATGCCGAACCCGGCGATAAAAAAACCGATACGCGTGGAAAACTGTTCCATTCGGCCCGGGATAACCGGTGCCGCGGTGCTGATGGCCGTCATGGGGCGTCCTTCGATAACCCCGGGCAGGTTCAACCGGGCAATCGCAGCAGCCTAACAAAGCTCGCGGCCTAACCAAATGTTTCGTTCCGGATTCACAGGAACACTGAACGGAGTCCATCCTGTCCTGCCATGAAGGATCAGCTAGACTGTGCGCCGCTTCTCTCAAGGTTGAAACCAGAGAGCCCTTCACAAACAAGCTCCCTATAAAAGCTTGAAGCTGCGCGAGGATATTGTGTCAAAAGGCGTTGTACTGTCGGTTATGGCCTCTGTCCTGTTCGGGGTCATGTATTTCTATACTTCGCTGCTGACACCTCTGAGCGGTGAAGAGATCTTCGGTTGGCGCATGCTGCTCACCGTGCCCTGCGTAACGCTGTTCATGATGATCAGTGGTGATTGGCCGCTTGTTTGCCAAATCGGTCGACGCCTGCGACAAAAACCGGCTCTGCTTATTGGCATGCTGCTGTCTTCGACGCTGCTCGGTGCGCAGCTCCTGCTCTTCATGTGGGCACCGCTGCACGGCCGTAGCCTGGAAGTGTCACTGGGGTATTTTCTATTGCCGCTGACAATGATCGTCACCGGCCGAATCGCCTACGGCGAGCACCTGTCACGCTTGCAAAAAATAGCCGCCTTTTGTGCTCTGGTCGGGGTCGCTAATGAGTTATATCGAGTCGGCAGTTTCTCTTGGGAAACCCTGTTGGTGGCCCTCGGTTATCCGGTGTATTTCGTGCTACGGCGCCGGTTGGGCAACGATAACCTCGGCGGTCTGTGGTTCGACATGGCCCTGCTGCTGCCCATCGCGACCTGGTTCATCCTCAACGGTGACCCCAGCGTCGTCGCTGAACACCCACGGCTGTACCTGTTGATTCCGCTGTTGGGCATGATCAGCGCCTCGGCATTGGTCAGCTATATCCTCGCGAGTCGCCTGCTGGCCTTCAGCCTGTTCGGCCTGCTCAGTTATGTCGAACCCGTGCTTCTGGTCGGCGTTGCCTTGCTGCTGGGAGAAAGCATCGGCCGCGATGAATGGCTGACGTACCTGCCGATCTGGGTGGCCGTGCTGGTATTGGTGTTTGAAGGCAGCAAACACTTGCTGGCCCATCGCCGCAGAAACGCCGCGTGAGGTGTCACTGCCGAAGCCCATCAGCACTCCGACAGCGACGTCCGGATCAGAACAGCTTGATGGTATAGCTCAGGATCAACCGATTTTCGTCGATGTCAGTGCGGTAGTTTGAGCGCGCTGTCGCGTTGCGAATGCGCACGCCCACATCCCTGAAGGGACCGCTCTGGATCACGTAGCCAATGTCCAGATCACGCTCCCAATCCTTGCCTTCGAAGCCCCGCCCGGTATTGACGTTATCGCCCTTGAGGTAGCGCGCGCCAACCACCAGACCCGGCAGGCCAATGGCGGCGAAGTTGTATTCGTCGCGCAGTTGCCAGGAGCGCTCTTTGGGAGCCGCGAACTCATAGGTCGGTACTTCGTTACCCAGCGGCGAGATGTTGTCGCCGATCCGCAGGAAGCCGTCTTTGCCGTTGATCGCCTGATAGCCAACGTAAAAAGTATTCCCCCCGTGGGCGGCGGACATCAGTGAGTAAAACGCGCGGTTGTCGAGGCTGCCTGCTTTGCTCTGGCCGTCATCCTGAGCGTCGTAAAAGCCCAGATTCGCCCCCAGTTTCCAGCTACCGAACGGCTCGATGTGTTTGAGGTTGTAGAAGCGTTGCTGGTAGATATCCTTGAGCTGCGCCTGCCAGATGCCGACCGTGGTGCGCTTGTCGTTGAAGGTGTAATCAGCACCCGCGTAGTTGAAACGATTGGAGGTGATATTTGCGATACGCCGTGGGTTGATCGGGTCATTGATCAACGCGTACATCGGTTGGTCATTACTGGAGTCGCGCAAGTTGGTAGAGCGCAATTGACCCGCATTGAGGGTCAAACCTTCAATATCAGTGGAGACCACGCTGGCGCCCTGATAGGTCGGCGGCAACAAGCGGATATCGCTGAACGCCAGCACGGGCAGATTGGGTTGCAGTTCACCCACGCGCAGTTCGGTTTTGCCCACTTTCATTTTCAGTG
>ERZ1463038.371-NODE-371-length-15187-cov-15.725284_pt1 | contig 15187 bp, 22 predicted proteins | sample MGYA00564479_ERZ1463038 | MGnify/ENA primary metagenome ERZ1463038 (study PRJEB39244, sample SAMEA3635134) | Helicobacter pylori | study: EMG produced TPA metagenomics assembly of PRJEB11511 data set (Assembly of a 5300-year-old Helicobacter pylori...
AGCCGTGAGTCCATGCGACCGGAACTCCGGACAGCGGCGCCAAACACTCACTAGGCGACGTCACGCATAGCAGGACCCCAGCGCAGTGTCTGCCAGTCTACCGCGACGCAATGACTTTCCGAAGGGTAGATGAGATCTGCGTAAAAGATGTATAAGCGCGACGGTCAGCGCTGAGGCTCAGGCTCGCGGCGTACTGTCCGTGCGGTAGTCGTGATGACACAGACCGAGTGGGGGCCTGAGGTCGGCCACCCATCCACGGTACTGCGATCCGAACCACGTGAGGTACTCGGCGTGCCCAGGTGCCAGGTTCCCAGCCTGGGATTTAATGAACGGCCCGACATTGTCCATGTAGGTCTGATAGTCTGTGAACAGGAAGTCGCGATTGAACCATTTGAGTGATCCGGCCTGGTGGGTAAGGTATGAGCTAAGCGCTGAGCGAATTTCACTGGCGACGCACCTTCATCCACTCGTTGAGAACCGGAGCTTGCAGTCGGGCAAGCGCGATCAAGGACACCTTCGCCTGCTCAAAAGTAGCGCCCTCGAATTGATCTACTTTTACGACCGAGGGGATGTACTGCGTGATCAAGGCTATCAGAGGGTGCGGGAAGCGAAGGTGTGGGACGCGCTCACCTCCAAGACGACCGTGAACCAGCCAGCATCATCAACGGCGGAGAAGTAGCATTTGGGAACGTGATTTCCGTCTCCGATCATGTCACGGAGATCGTGATAAAAGCTGACTTCCGAACTGTACATGTGCGAGACGTGCCCAGTCTTGCGCGCGACGGGATGGTCCGAGGACTGCGAAGAAGGGAGTGTCAGCGACAGGAAGGTTTCGCACACAGGCACCGGAAGACTTACAATCTTGACCACGAGCTTTTGCTCCTTCTTCGAGGACGCCAGGACGTAGGTTAGGAGATAAACGCGACACATTTGGCCCGAGCCGATCGGGCCCATGGAGAGCATCTCCACGGTCTTCTCCAGAACGGCGGACAGCCACTCCTTGGTAAGATCGGAAGTGCTCCGAGCAATGAGCTGGAGGGCAGAGAGATCAGCTACCGGCGCAAAGAGCGTCGAGACGCGAGACATCAAGCGCGCTGACTCACACTCGCCATTGTTACGGTATGATATGGAGCCAGTGCTGAGATATTCAGCTGTAGAGATACGGAAGAGGTCGGACTGATGTGGCGGTAAGTAGTGAGCAGCGTGATTCCATTGTCAGCTCGAGTTGCGGGGCGCGGCCCGAACCAGCTCTCGTCCGTCGCCGGCAACCCCACATTGTCGCCCCAAGACACGGCAATTGAACATGGGACCCGTGTTATGTTTCTAATAATGGAAGATCAAAGTACTGGAGCCCCGCACTTCCCCGCGGGGCCGGAGCCGGTTGCACCTTTGTCCGTTCGTCTTTCCAACGCACTGAATGTTGTTCAACGTTGAGAGTTGATGACCGCTGAACATGCCGGGAGAGCAAAATGGGGGTTTTTTTTGGATGAGTCTGTTTTACCGTACAATCGTGAGAGTGGAGGGTGTGAGCATCGTTCGCATGGACATCGGCGAAGGTAAGAGTGCGGATCCCGAGGTGCGGGCGCAACGGGCGCCGAGTAAGTACCGCCTGACCAGCTCAGGATCTTCGATTGCTTAAATTGTGCTAATCAAGCGCGGGGCTCCAGGCCCCCCATCGGAGACTCGGTGCGTACACCCGCTCGTGCGACTTGCTGCTCGCAAGGTCGAGTTTCTTCCTGAACTCCACACCAGTACACTCGTCAAACACAAGCAATGAGTCGCGTTCAGAAAGAATTCTATGTGAATGACCAGAAGGATGCCGCGAGTATCAAACACATCGACGAGTCGTCCCAGAAGTCCGGGCAGCTCGAGGACGTCGAGCCAGAGGGTGGCCGCCGCTCACTCCCCGGTTTGCAGACGAGTACTGAATCCACACCATTCAAAGTACACTTCAAGACCTGGATCATTGTATTCGCCTCCTCCCTCGCGTTCTGCGCATACGTTTGGTGCGTGGCTCACGTCGTCCTTTTAGCGACACCGGTTCTGACCCCTGCTTTCACCGTTGCAGGGCACTCGTTGCATTCGGTTTGAATCAGCGAGCCGTTGCAGCTGGAGTTGGTGACCCGGAAAACTTTATCTGGATCCAAAACGCAGCACAGCTCGTTTCCCTTGTCGTCGCGCCGCCCTTGGGCAAGATCAGTGATGCCGTGGGAAGGAAGGCGATCATCATCGTGAGCGTCTCTCGATACATCATATCTCTGCATTCCGTCTGATATCCTTGCTCAATGTCTGTCAGTTCGGGCTCACCTTGGGCGCGCTCGGCCTCGTGCTCACTGGCGCGGCAACGACGATTGGCATGGCGATCGCTGGATCCGCCATCTTTGGATTCTCCTCAGCTTCCGCGTACATCCTGAGCGCAGTCGTCAGCGAAATTCTCCCTCGCAGACAGCGCGGGCTTGTTCAGGCCCTCTTCAACCTGTGCGTACAACCGCCCCGCCTTCTTCGTTTCATGGAACTGATCTAGTTCGTTGCAGCGGTGCCACCGTTGGAAACCTCATCGGAAGTATTGGGGGCCAAGCCATCTCGGGCTACCCTTTGATTGGCGGTCGACCTGGGTCCGTTGTGCCAGCCTTTCAGCAGTGGAGGGTTCGTCTCTGATGCTTGTCCGCTATCCTAATCCAGCTACGCCTTCGCATTTTACGTTCCAGGAATCTTGATGTTCCTGAGCGGCGTCATGATCGCGGTCTGCTACAATCCGTGAGTCTGGTTGTGCCACCCAGACCGCTTCGCCCACAGCCCTGACCGCGTTCGCTTGCAGGCCGCCGACTCCAAACCCCGATAACCTCTCCTACACGACGCGGTTCTTGGACTTTGATGTGCCTGGAACTCTTTTGCTCATCGCCGGTATCGCTCCTCTTACTATCGGTCTGACTTGGGGCGGGGTAATTGTTGTCCGTGCGATAGCGACCGCGAGCAACACTGACGTTGAACCGCGACAGTCGATCTACCCCTGGAGCTCCTACAAGTCATATGTGCCGGTTCTTGTTGGTGGCATCTTCTTGGTCATTTTGGCCCTTCATCAAATCTTCGTGACCAAGACCGGACTGCTGTGTGTTCCATTCTTTCAGACCCACTGGTGGTTATTCATCTGATCTGACCTGCTGCTTCAAAGGCATCATCAAATGTTCCAAGGACGAAACATGGCGATCGCCTGTGGCCTAGTTTTCGTGGAGGGCATGTTCTATTTCACGTACAACGTGAGTCGCCTCGCTCCTCTCGGAACCTGCAGCAGCTCACGCTGATCTATCTGAATCCAGGCCTTCTTCGGTGAGGAGACGAACATCCTTTTCGAGGCGAGACCTGTGATTTTTGGTCTCCGCTTTGGCGTGTTCGCCATGGGAAACCTCATCGGGTACCCGCTGGTCGGTTGGTACAACTTGAAGTACCGCCGAGTAAAGGAGCCCCTCGTCCTTGGATTCCTCGTCTTCTCGGCAATCATGGCAGCCCGTGAGCTTTACACACGGATCACGTGGACCTCATAAGTTCTGATGGCCGTCAAAACTCCTCGCAGAGTCGCAAGCAGCGCCGGTCATGTCCTGGGACCACGCCTTCATCGCCTTCTCCGCTCTCGCCGGAATCGTTTTCACTGCGCCCGAGCTACTGGTATTTGTCATCGCCCAGCTTGATGTTCCTCCTGCGCTGGTGGGCACAGCGTGCGTATACCTCTCCGTTTCCGGTGGCGTCGCGCAAACATCGAGCTGACGTAGGATTCTTTGCCTCTCGCAGAAGCACACTCTTGGGATCCATCCGAGCGCTCGGTGGTGTTATCGGAACCGCAGTCGCCACTTCGATCTTTTCAGTCAAGAGTGAGGAGCGAATCCGTCACCTGTCTGTCTGTGAGAACGCCGGGGTGCTAAATTCTTGGCTCGACAGTCGCTGCAGCCATTCCCGTGTTCCTGCCGCCCGTACTCGTCGAAGCCGGTCTTCCTCCAGCATCGATTCCCGCCTTCATTGGTGCTGTCGTCTCCGGATCTCCCGCCGCGTTCACCAAAGTGCCTGGCGTCACGCCTGCCATCGTAGCAGCCGGAGTCCAGGCTTACAAGCAGGCCTTCGCGCACTCGTTCTCCTACGTTTGGTGTGAGTTGAAATCTTCCGAAATCGCGAAAGCTATGCGCTGACGTTCCAACCGACAGACTTTGTGCTCCCGTTCGTCGTCGCAGGCCTCTTCCTGAGTCTCTGCCTCGCGTCAGTCAAGGATCAAATGACCTGGGTCATCAACGTGAGCCATTTTGTGCTTCCCTTGCCAAATAAAAGCTGACGATTTACATTCTAGCGGCCTGTCGAGGCTATCCACGCCAAGCATCATCACGGCGACGAGCTCAGCTGATGCTTACGAGGAGGTGGCACCGGTGCGGGCAAGGGATGTGCTGATGTATGTGTAGTGCCTGAATGTTGAATGCTCGAACTACAAGGTTAGGATTGATCTGACCTCGGGGTATGGTGGGCGTCCGAGAGGTCCCGGTCATCGCGGTCTCTTCCATACACAGCGCAGGCCTTGGGAGGAAACCATCCAGCCCGGACTTATCGAAGCCACACATATCTGTATTTAAGAAATTCTCCCGGAGTGGGGGATCGAAAAGTGTTTATTCCACACCTAATGAGCCCTCCCCCAGCCGTCCTCAGCGCACCGCCGCGAGAACGGCGACGGCGATCGAAGCAAGAACACCCGACGCCAGCATCGTCGAAGGTCCATCCTTCAGCGCTCCCGACCCAGGAATGGGTGTCTTGGACGCGACAGTAATGAGGGCCGATCCCGTGTCTGCGAAGAAGCGGTCAGCCCTTCGACTTGGCAGTCACGCGACATCCACTCGCAGGCATAAGTGAACGAGTTGGCGTTGATCGTAGTTGTCACTCCGACGTGGGAGTTGCCTGGATTGTCGGAAAGCGGGGGATGAGCTGAAGCTCGGCGCGGGTGGCGAGCCGACGAACCTTGGTACAGCGACCCCAGCGAAGTGCTCGACGGAGCGCTTCCGGTAACCGCTGAGGAAGTAGCTGAACCTATGAGATATCACATCAGCATGGTTACAGCCCACCCCTAGAGCGTGCGCGGACGCGCCAGATACGCCGGTCGACGCGCTTCCGCTCACAGTCGAGGCAGCTGCGATGGGCGACGAAGAACCCGTGGTTGCTGGAGCAAGAGTGGCGTAAGTACGAAACCTTCCACCACACCGATTCTTAGAGGCCCAGAGGCAGTATACGGCTCGCCGTGCCAGTCTCCGCTCTGGAACGCGGCGCGACTTCTTCAGCACGCACCTGACTGGGCGCACGCGAGGGTGGCCGAGAGTAGCAATGCCAAAACAGAACTAAGGATGATCTGCATAGGTGTGCAGTGTGGACTGGCAGGAGTCGATGAGAGGAAGGGGGCTGGCGTGAGCAAGCGCGTTCGATGTCGGGGCCCCACTTGTCGCTGGTGAGTGCCACCCGGCTTGAAAGGCAGGTAGCCAAGGCCGGAGAGAAAAGGAGATGAGATACAGGCGGAGGGGGAGCGTGGGCGCAGAGAAGGAAGCCCAAGCTGGGATAGCTCAAGGGCGCGCCGCCGGACCGGGACAACCCTGCAGTCTCGCCTGAGCCCGGCCGCGACGCATCCGTCTCAACGCGCTCGAGAAGTGAGTACTGGGAAGAGCCAGGTCTGGCACAGGAGCTGCGAGACCAGATGCACGAGACTGTGTGATTGATGGCGCCGAGCGAGAACTGGGAGCGGTTCGAAGGACGAGATCGAGAGCGTCGGTGCTCGCCTCGGATCAATGGCACATCAATACCTCCCGCCACGGTCTCCTCGTCCACCATCTCTACCTCCGTTGTTCCATCCGGAATTCCAGCCACCCTGGCCCGAAGGAGGCTGGTAGCCCCTCGCGCCGCCGTCCTGTCGCCCGGCATCAGGCCCAGGCGGGAGCGGTGCCCGTGGTTGAACATACGGATCGTTGTAGCCTCGACCGTACGACGCATCCTGCGGTGGACGTTCGTAGTTTGGCCCGGGCTGGTGCTGGCGGTTGTAGCCAGATTGAGGTGGATAGTTGGATTGGGGAAGCGGACGGTCGTAGGACGGTGATTGGGGGTAAGAAGAGTGGTAGTTGGGTTGCCGTCGGTCGTAATTGGGTTGTGGAGGGCGGTTGGACGCGTCGCGAGGTGGTGGAGGGCCGGAGCGGGAGTACGCATCGTCGCGAGGTGCGGGCGGTGCAGCGGGCTGGTACGACGTGCGTGCGTCGGCACGCTGGTGCGCGGTCGATCGGGAGTCGGCAGTCGAGCTCGACCACGGCTGTTGCGCGCTGGTCAATGCCGGCTCCCAGTCCATCGGAGGTTGTGGAGCGCGGACAGCGGGCGGTGGGGGAGGTGGTGGGTCGTTCTCTGGCGGCGGTGGAGGAGGGAGATTCGGAATCGAAGGCTGGAAAGTGGTCGACGTCGTCGGGTCCGGCGGGAGCGAGGTGAAGCCCGCGCTGCGGAACACGGGCGCCTTGGTCGTCGGAAGCGACAGCGGTGGTGGAGCGACCACAGCTGGTTCGTCCTCGAGCATGGTCGAGACGGGCTTCGTCGCTGTCGCCGCGCCGACCGTCGCCCATCCCGACTTCTTGAACCCGCCTCCACCAGCCGGCGGTGCAGCACTCGGCTCGGCGATCTTCGCCACTCCAACAGGAGCGAACCCGCCCCCACCTCCACCGAATTTGGCCCAGCCGCCGCCCTTCTTCGGCGTCGCATCTGCCACAATGGCAGCGGGGGCAGGCTTGGGCGCGGCGGCCATTCCGACGCCCGCGCTCGTGCCCACGGCGAGCCCGGCAGCGCCCATCTGCTTCGCGAGCTCCTTGGCTTCGCGCTTGCGCTCTTTCTCGCGTCGGCGATCCGTCTCGCCCGACGCGCTCTTGCGCTCGAGCTCGGCCGCTTTGAGCGCGACGGCTCGGGCGCGGTGGTGGTGGTCGTACGAATTGGTGTGCTGTGCGGAATCGAGGAGCGTCAGAATTGACGAGCGTATGCGGAGAAGGGGCGTGGCGAGCGACAGACCTCGTCGTATTGGCCGACGTTACGGTAGCTGCGAGGGGACGTCGAGTCAGCCGAGCACGTGCAAGATCGAACAGCGAGAACGGACGCACCTCTTGTCACAAATCTCACACCTGAACTTCTCCAGTGTGGAGGCAATCTCCGACTGCACCTGCTCCTTGAACGCCGCACGCTCCTGTCCAGCACACAGGCCCGATCAGCGCCGCCCGCGTGGGTAGCAGAAGCTCCAGCGTACCATACGAGCCTTGCGCTGGTCCGGCGTCTCCTTGGCAATCTTCTCGCTTTCGAGCATGCGCGTCGTGAGCGTGGTCGAGTTGAGCACCCTCGAGTCCTGCCCCACGCATCAGCATTCCTGTCCGGCCCACCCAAGACAAGCACTCACCTGGCTCGCCTTGCCGAGTCCCATCGAGCCAAAGTTACTGGACGGGTCGATCGGGTTCACGCGCCCCTGGAGCTCCTTCCCGAGGCCCTTGCCCTGCGACCACCCGAGCTTGAGGAGCATCTGCATCCCCTTGTTCGCCACTTCGAGCTCCTTGTTCGTATCCGCCGACGTGGGCCGATCGACGACGCCCTCGCCCGCATACAGCTTCTCGAGGTCGTACGGGTCGGCCAGGTCATCCTCGTCGTCGCTCCCGCTCTCGCCGTCGCTCGACGGCGTCCGCTCGCGCTGTGCAGGGGTGAAGGCGGGAGGGAAGTACGCGAACGCTGAGCTGGGGGGGCTAGTATAGGCGAACCTTTTGGGACCGGCTCGAGGAGTAGGCGAACGAGCGGGCGACGCGCGCAGCTGGCAGCGACGGCAAGGCGGTCGGCCAGTAGTACGGGAACGGCGCCGGGACGTGCGGTGGAGACTCGCTCCTGGGCCGAGGCTCGGTCATGTTGGGCGAGAGTGTCGTGTGAGGCTCAGCGCTCGGCGCGTGGGCACGGGTGGCAAGCGGAGCGCCCGGGCTGGATCCGGTTGGATCCGGCTGGGGGGTCCAAAGCTCTTCTTTTGTGGTAGATGTCGCGCGGTCGATTCATGACGGTCCGGACACGAGTTTGATGAATGCAGGAGTTTATATTTGATTTGACATCTGTTCGCGGTCCACGAGCCTGAGGCACAGTCTTCGTCACCTTGCGCCCTGCCAACAGGTGGCGAGTACAAGAAGCCCATTGCTGAAGATGTTTGTAAACAGATTTGTAAATCACATAAAAAATCTGAGTAGAACGTCGTCAGGCGTACTAGTACTCTCGGACGTGTCACTCATCTCGTAGTCGTCGAGATCCGAGAGACTTCCTTCGCACAGAAGCTGCTCCATGCTGTTTCGGAAGCCTTGCGTTTCGCTCGATCTGTCGGGAAGTGATTGATACTCGATCAGCTGTCTCCCCGGGACGCGCGTCGAGCTCTTGGGTCCCACTGGATTGACCCGGCGGTCCTGACCGGCCAGGAATGTGGATGTGCTGTGCTGTTGCTGATACACAGTCCAAAATCATTTCTGATCGGTCAATATAGGTGACATTGAGTTACGGCCAGCTCTAGACGTGGCACCGACGGACCAACATGAAGCAGTCCGAGTCGAGGGTGCAGAACTCACGGAGGCCAGCAGACAAGGGCGAAAAGCAGCAAAGCCTACGCAGGTGAGGCGGATTTTAGTTAATTTCTTACTCCCAAGCCTCCCTAGAGGTCAAGATTGTGGCCTCAGTGAGTGAGGTCGCGATTGAGGGGCTCGCTCGAATGTGTGGACGAACCTCACGCCACGCAGTGGCAACTCCTCCGCGCCTAGGAAGCAGCACTAGCACGTTTTCGACGCAGTGCCTGCTTGTCAGTATGCGTGCGCTTCCGAAATGGTGCGAGCTGCCACGCTGTACGCTCCGCGAGCGCATCGGAACCAAGCCCCCAATTCCGCACTGGTCAGCCTCAACGCGTCTCAAATTCTAATTAAATGAATCTGAGATTGATACTGCAGACACGCAAGGTTCAGAAGTGAGACGATCGAACACGCGGCACCGTTACAACAAGCAAGCAGCGAACGAGAGCAAAGGAGGGTAGGGGTAGTCGCAAGCTAAGGAGGGGGAGCTACAGAAACTTTATGATACATCTGGACGGCCTCAGGCGTCAGAAGCAAGCTATTCAGCGTCCTCGCCGCCTCGCATCTGCCGCATCGAGCGTCGCGGTCACCGACTTGGTCATCCAGGCGTTGTACTCGTCCTCAGTCATGCTGTCGAAATCCAGATCCTCAAATTCGGGTGCAGCGGCTCTCGGGCTCAAGTGTCCGGTCCCAGTGCCACCGTAGGGCGACTGGTACGGGTCTCTGCCCCTCGCTCGCGGCGTCGACGAACGCTGCGGGCCGCCGTGGAAGTCGCGGCTCGACGAGCGCGCGCCGGAGCCGTAAGACTGGCCGAAGGCGGGTGAAGGTCCGCGAGGTGGAAGAGCGCCGCTGAAGGAGCCGTACGGCGTCGGCGAGGCCGAACGGCGGCTCGCGCTGGGGTCGAGCGACGGACCCCGCCGGGCTCCGGACGGCGAGGGAAGGCGGGGTGGTGCACCACTGCGGTACAAAGGTGGAAGACCGTATCCAGAGAAAGGTGGTGGTGGAGGCTGAGCCGCTGGAGGTCGCCCAATGTCGAACCCGACGGTGAACCGGTTCGCAGACGACTGCCTCGGTGGCGGCGGCGGCGCGGGACGCGGGGGCGGAGGCTGGAAGCGCGGGATGCTGTAGACGGGCGTGCGGCTTCGATTCGTTACGAGCGGTCTCGGATCGGTCGTCCGTCCTCGCGCGGCGTGCTCAAACGCGGCCTGCGAACCGGCGCGCGAGCGCAGCCCTCGCTGGGCGCGGTCTTCTTCCTCGGCCGCTCGACGGTTGTTCTCGCGCCACTGCTCGTCAGCTCGCTCAAGAAGCTCTTCCATATGTGGATCCGGCGGGCTTGGGCGGTACGACGCCGGCGCCGTCCTGGCCGGGATGCGATGCGCGAGGTTCCGGTCGCGCAGCTCTCGCTCGGTGAAGCCCTCGAGCATGTACTGGGCCGTGGATCCTGGGCCGGTGCGCGCGGTTAGAGGACCAATGGGGATTGGACCCGAAGCCGCATGGGGAGCGCGACTGCCCGAGTTGGCGCCGGGGTGCGGCCGGGGTGCGGAGGGCTGCACGCCTGAGCGGGAGGCGAAGTTGTGCAGCGTAGACGTGGTGGCGGCGTGGGGTATTTGAGCGGTGATTGGAGTGGTGTCGATACCCGTCGTGGACAAACCGGTGGCCGCGCGGGAGATGTACGAGGCCGACGGCGGGTGGTAGAGCGAACCAGGAAGACCAGCGCCGGAGCCGGATGCGCCGCGCTTACGCCCCACTTTTGAAGGGGAAGGACCGGCTCCCCCACTCATCCTGCGGTCCTTCGGAACCGTTGGCGCGCGCCGAGTTGGCTCGCGTCCTCGACTGCTGCGGTGGCGGTAGAAGATAGCGCGGCCAATCAACGTCTGCACTCCTGACCCCAGGTTTCTCGATGATAAGTACTAACCTTGAGAAGGCGACTGGAGTTCACGCAAGTTCTGAGAGCTCAGAGCGGGCGTTGGGCGACACGTCGGAGAGCTGGGGTGCTATCGTTGGGGGTCGAGGGCTTGGACGCGGTGCCAACCTGTGGACAGACGCACGGCCGGTCAGCGTCTTTTATTAGAGTTTTAGGCACAAGTCCGGACAAGTCCTGCGCGTCCGTCGGGTCGAACGCCACTCCGCGCACCTCAACGATGACGCAGTGCGGGCGAACGCGAAGGCGGAACAGGACTCACCACGACCACCCTCCCTGGCGTCCAGAGCGTTACTTCAGCTTCAGATGGCCTAGAATAAGAGAGTCGAGGTTCTTGGGATTGCTGGGAGGTAAAGAGAGGTCGAGAGAGTGAGTCAAGCGGACAAAGGATGCCCCCGGAGACGCGCTTACCGAGTCACACGCAACACCCCGCGGACCGAGGTCACGGGTGAGGGAAGAGTGAGATTTCTGCGTGTAAGACCGATCGGGGTCAGCTTGGCCACCGCACGGCAGCGTAACGAGGTGACGATGCTCCCCCGCGGCGCTCAACGGCTCGCGAGCACCTCGGCTGAAGGTGCACTGACGAGGTCTTTGACGATGAGCGGGGCCGCGAGGATCGGTGTGAGGATGAGCTTGGGATGATACAGCATTGTATTGTGCACCTCGCGATGGGCGTAGACGGTGCACATCACTTGGAGTTGAAGTGAAGAGGGGTCCGAGCGCCTGTCCAACGACGACGAGCTTGCGGAGTTCTCAGCTGGAAAAGTGGACCCTGTAACGGCGCCTTACAACGTTGAAGCGTTTTGGATGGGCGAGAGGCAAGAGGCAGAGCTTCAATCAGCGCGAGGGCGAGCCCGATCTCACGGTCAAGCAGTACACGTCGCCAATGGTGTGCTTGACTACACCGAGTCACTGTTGATTGAGCCATCACACGTCGAATTCACTCATCCAGAATTATGAACGACTGGTTCGGGTGTCTAAAAGTGCCGCGCTCTTGAATGATCTCGTTGATCAGCGCGTCCCTGGCGTCGACTGCTTCACAGCGCTGGTCACGACCATCCGCGAGGTGCAGCGGCACGGACTGGTGTGGCGTGGAGGACGCCATTGTGGGAGTGGTGTTAGAATATGAGTGTGTACAGAATAGAGCAGTCGACCAAGAGGAGTTCGGCTCATCGGTCTACGAGAAGCAAGACAGGCTCGGACTGCGAACCCTTCCTCGCACACTCTTGATCAATTTGAGTGAGCGTGTGATGCCTTGCAACGAGGTGAAGGGGGTTCAAACAAAGAGGTTGAAGCGACCTTGGCACCTCTCGAGCTGAAAGACGAGAAACCGACGGAAGTTAGCGAAAAGGTGCTGGGGTGGGATTGGGGGGACAGACTAGTACGGCGTGGTGGTGGGTGGGGAGGGGATACTATGCGAGGCGGGTGATTGGGGGGGCTTTTGTTAACAGGTGGGGGAGCGGGCGAGGAAGGAGGCGGTCGGTCATACGTCCAGGTCTGCGAAAGCGCGTCGTTTAGCGGTCGAAAGAAGCTGAGAGCCCAGCTAGGACGCACAGATGAGCAGCGGTGACCCGACTTCTGTCACTTCCGGAATCGTGCACTTCAGATCAAACGCCTGAGCGTCGCAGCTGGTCAGCATCGCGCTCCTGGCCCTCCGTCAGACCCCTCGTCGCGACGCACCTTGCTGAGCACGATCTTGAAAATCTTTTGCACGTTGATCGAATGTGACGTCGAGCAGAAGATGAGCGGGGCCTTCATCGCGCGCGAGAACCGTCGCGCCTGTCCGTTCCGACGCGGGTCAGCGGGCTGCACGGGGTGACGCAGATCAGAGGCAGGGCGCACCTGCCGTGTGATCTCCTCTTGCTCGTCCTGCGAGAAGGTGCTGAAGTGGTCGTACTTGGTCCCGACGAGGAACGGGATCGCAGTCTGCGCGGCGCGCGGACGGACGGACAGGAGGGCAGGGTCGGCGTCAGCGTGGCCCCCAGAACCGCGTTTGTCCAGCTCAGCTCCATCAAAGGAAGGAAACGAAGGCGCACCTTGTTGAACCCGCGAGCCTGGCGGTACCACTCCTTGATCGAGTTGAGCGTCGACTTGCGCGAGAGGTCGAACATGAACAGCAGCGCGACGGCGTCGTTGCACACGAGCGGGAGCATGTTGACGAACTCGCGCTGGCCCCCGAGGTCCCAGATCGAGAACGTGATCTCCGTGTTTCGGATCGAGATGCTGGAGGGTTGACGGCGAAGTGGAGAGGGGAGAGCGTTAGCGCCCTGCTGAGATTCAGATGGGGAGCGGCTGGAATAATAAGCACCTCTTCTCCCTGCAAGCAAATCGTCAGATCTCAGGTCTGGAAGTTGCGAAAGGAAGGCGGCGGCTCACATGAACGCGACACCTGAAATTGCACGAAGCGCAGTGGCGTCGGGAGTCAGCGACTAGCTCACCTGCGCTCACTCACAGCCACACGATAGAGACGCACCTAGTGTCTGCACATACTCCTCGTCAAAGCTCCCCTGCACCGTGCACTGCGAGATCAGCATCTGCGTGCCAGCCCCACCACGCAATGAACGCACCTCGACGTATTTGACCATCAAGCTCGTCTTGCCAATCTGCGAGTCGCCGATCATGCCGACCTTGAGCACGACGCTAAGCGCGAGTGAAGTGCGGGGAACGGGGTCGTCGTCAGCTCGCCCGCCGGCAGGACCCCCACACGACGCGCCTTGAGGACGCACTTGTTCCTCTCCTGGGGCTCCTCCGCGTGTCCCTGCTGCTCGACCTCATCGGCTGACTCTGCCATCGGATCCGAAGCGGTCGAACGCTGAAAGGGAGCGACCTGCGGGCGGGCGGCGCGTGCGTTGGCGGGTGTGGGAACGACGCGACGAGCTCCTGGGCTCTGGAACGTTGCGCGTACGACTCGCGGGCGGAGGTGTCAGAGCCCGCCGCGTTGTGTGCGGGTCGGGCTGGGCTGACTGGGCTGCGGTCGGGTCGCTCCTTTTCGGGTCGTCGCCGTGGTCGGGAAGCACGGGGAGGGGCGACGGTGGGCGTGGGCGGCGGGTCGGGCCGGCGTGCGAACGTCTGTGAGCTGGGCCAGCGACGCACTCGTTGACGAGTGGCAGCGGAGACAAACTCGACTCGAGTCTCACGCGAAAGGAGATCCGACGGGAAGCGGTCCGAGCGGGCCCTCGCTGGGCTCGAAGGCGGCACAGCAGTGCTTGTTCGACTCGCGCGATCATGTCCGTCGACAACCTCTCGTTCGAGTGGGCCGCCTCCCAGTCGGAGATCGAAACGGCATTCAGCATCGGAAGCGCGTCGTTCCCCGCCGACGAGGCGGCCACGCGCGACTCGCTCGCGAGCGTCCTGTCCGGTCGCTCGTCAGCGACTGTCGCTCACTCGTTCCCGCTGCAGCTACCGCCAAAATAATGCGCCGACGCTGTTCCTCGGCGTGTACGCACCCGCGCCGCGCACGCTCATCGCCTTGACCTAAGTCACCCTCACGCCCTCGCCGACGCTCTCCCGTCCCTCACTCTAGTTAGTAACTTCACTCCAGTCTCTCCCGGTCAAGTCCGACCTCTAAAATCCCGTCGAATCGCACGAACCCCACCTCCTTGCCATCAGGGCTGAAGCTCGCGAGTACTGGCAATCTCAAGTCGCGTTCGTCACCTTGAAATCGGGGTCTGGCCGACCACCGCCCTGCTACTTCTACTTCCACCTAACTTCAAGTCTTTCATCATAGCTTTGACCACGACTATTTCACAATTATTTCCTCCCGGACCGACAGCACTCGCCGCCGTCTCCTCGCAAACCCCGACGCCGAGGCGATGGTCGCGCTCGTAGAAGCCGCGCTTGACTGGAAGATTCGTTACGTATCGGCGCTGGAAATCCTCGGGGTCCAGAGAGGCGAGATCAAAGTCGAGGACGTCAAAGACAGGGTCGCGAAGGCGCGCGTCCTCGAGGTGATGGGCCGCGCCGAGGGGTTCAAGATCTGTCTTCAAGGGGACGAGGTAGCTTACCCTGGCCGGTGGGATCCCGCTCGATTCCTCTGAGTGGGATGTCTGCTTTGGAATCGCTTTTCGTGCTCGATGGCTGCCCGCGCTCGCGACGGCGGGCCTGCGAAGTCCGCCGCCCACTCGATACTCCCTCTCGCTCCAGTGGATTTTACTGTTCATTCAGCAGCGCCACACCACTAGTCTTGATCTTAAAAGAGCATTCGGCCGGCTAAAGATCACACGCCTTTCGCGCGCGCGCGATGGCCCTCTGCGGCGGCTCGAGCTGCCTTCGTCAGGAGAGTTCGCGACGGGGCCTTTCGACACACCAGAGTCCGGTACTCGCTCCTGCGCCGTTCTCCCGGCCCCGGACCTCTCGCTCGACTCGACCCCGCCGTGTAGACCCGCCTGACCGCGACGACCCACGCGCCACACACGAACCATGTAAGTGGCCTCACCGCCTCACGGAGCTGCTCCGCCGAGCTCCCTCGGAGTTCAACTGGACGGTTGGCTACATTGGCGCGTACTCGAGCCAGGCTGGCTGGGTTGGGCGCGTCAGGAGGCGTGGTGCGGGCGACAAGTGGAACGCGGAGAGGCGCGGTGCTAGGGCGTGGGGACCCTCTCGCGAGCGCCCCTTGACACCAGGATCGAGCGTTTGGAGATCGGAAGAGCGT
>ERZ1463038.372-NODE-372-length-15176-cov-14.825805_pt1 | contig 15176 bp, 29 predicted proteins | sample MGYA00564479_ERZ1463038 | MGnify/ENA primary metagenome ERZ1463038 (study PRJEB39244, sample SAMEA3635134) | Helicobacter pylori | study: EMG produced TPA metagenomics assembly of PRJEB11511 data set (Assembly of a 5300-year-old Helicobacter pylori...
GCCGAGCATGCGCGTCGTTCCCTACGGAGTGCGCGCCTCCCGCTCCGCACCCGCCCACGCATCGCTGACCAGACTCACTTGGAATAGGGAGACGGACCCTCGCGCAAGATCGTCGAGGACAACGAGCTCTTCGACCCGTCCGGCCGGACGCTCAAGACGCGTGCGTCGCTCTCAAGCTCGATCGAAAGCCCACGCTGACCGCATGTTTACCACAGACGTTGTCGTCGCGACGTACGAGGCGCTTGAGAAGAACATCAACGTCTTCAAGCGAGTCGCGCGCTGGGACTGCCTCGTCGTCGACGAGGGCCAGCGGCTCAAGAGCGGCACGGACGGCCTGCTCTTCACCGCGCTCAACTCGCTCAACATCAATCACCGCGTGCTCCTGTCCGGCACCCCGCTCAATAACAACATCACCGAGCTTTTCAATCTGCTCCACTTCATCGGTGTGGCCCCTTTCGCTCGGTCGCTGGCCTTCGCGCGGTCCTGCTCACGTTCCTTCACCGCAGACCCGACCCAATGGGGCAACATCGCCGAGCTTCAGGCCAAGTACGACACGCTCACGGCTGAGAAGGTCGAGGAGATCCGCGCGATCCTCAAGCCCTACTTCCTCCGCCGCACCAAGGAGCTCGTCCTCGATCTCCCGCCCCTTGTGCGTCTTCTCGCCTGCTCCATGCCCCACTTCCCCGCTGATTTGGATGTCACGCCGCAGAACGAGATCGTCGTGCCCGTCACGATGACGAGCCTTCAGCGCCAGCTCTGTCCGTCCTGGTTCCAGTCGCACCGCCCTCCGTTCGATTGACTGACCACCTCCTGGCCCCCACAGACAAGTCGATCCTGGAAAGGAACGCGGAAGCGATCAACTCGATCTACACGAAGACGTCCAAGTCGGCCGTCAAGTCCAAGTCGCGCAAGACCAGCTTGTGCGTCCTCCTGCCGCTCGCTCTCTGAGAACTGCGACTCACCCCTAGTAATTTTTGCAGCAACAACATCCTGATGGAGCTGCGCAAGCTGCTCGGGCACCCGTACCTCGTCTCGCCCGACCTCGAGCCGCGCGACGTGACCGAGGTGCAGGCGCACGCGAACTTGCGCGACGCCTCGGCCAAGTTCATCCTCCTGTCCAAGCTGCTTCCGAAGCTCAAGGCGGCTGGAAACCGCGTCCTCATCGTGCGCCTTTTCGTTTTGTCCGCTCATACTCGAAGGATGCTGACCCACGCGCGCAGTTCTCGCAATTCAAGCTCACGCTCAACGTGCTCGAGGACTTCCTCCGCGGCCAGAACATGAAGTACCTCCGCCTCGACGGCGACACGGCCTCGCTCGACCGCCAGCGTGGTTCGTCCCCGCACCCTGATTCGGCGTTCGCGGCCGGAAGCTGACCCCGTCGCCGTGCAGGCATCGACGCGTTCCAGAAGGACGACTCGGACGTCTTCTGCTACCTCCTCAGCACCAGGGCTGGAGGTGTCGGAATCAACCTCACCAAGGCCGACACGGTCATCATGTTCGACCAGGGTTCGAGCCTCCGTCGCTTCCCCCGCCGCGATGAGACGCTGACCACGCGCTTTCGCAGACTTCAACCCGCACCAGGACATTCAGGCGATCAGCAGGGCTCACCGCATCGGTCAGAAGGTGTGTTTCGCGTCGACTGAGTGCACTAAGGGACCTGCAGCTGACAGCACTTGCGGTTGCAGAACCCGGTGCGCGTGTTCAAGCTGCTGGTCAAGGGCACGTGCGAAGAGCGCATCTTCCTTGCGGGGACCAAGAAGCTCGGACTGGACCACCTCATCATCCAGCGACTCGACGCCGAGGAGGAGGAAGCGAACGAGGTCGAGTCGATCCTCCAGTACGGCGCCAAGGCCATCTTCGACGACCAGGAGGCCGAGGCGAGCGCGATCCGCTTCACCGACGCCGACATCGACAGCCTGCTCGCGCGCACGTCCGGCATCTCGCCCGCGAGCCCGAAGAAGGACGGCGCCGCGACGTTCGCGCACGCCAAGATCTGGGAGTCGGCGCGCGGCCTCGAGGACGTCACCCTCGGCGCCGAGATCGAGCAGCAGGCCGACGACGGCGACTTCTGGAGCAACATGCTCGTCCAGCAGGAGGAGGCCGAGCGCCTCGCCAAGGCCACCACCGAGGCGAACGCCGGCAGGGGCAAGCGCAACCGCCGCGAGGTTCGCCTTTTCAATGTCAGCCGCTCGGCGCTCGCTTCTGACGCTCGGCCCTCCACAGGTCGTCTACACGATAAACCAGCCGAGGAACAAGAAGGCCAAGGGTAGCGCAACGTCCGCGGACGAGAACGGCGGCGCGCGTGCGTCGGACGACTCGGACGACGACTTTGAGGTCGAGATCGCTGCGGACGAGTCGGGCGACGACTACGAGATGCAGGAGCTCGACAAGGACGACTTTCCCGGCGAGAAGGTGCCCAAGGCGAAGCGGGAGCCCAGGACGGGCCTCGCGCGCCCGCTCGTCCAGCTCTCGGCCGAAGAGCTCGCCAGGCGCTCCAACGGCAAGTCGCAGGCCCGCATCGCCAACATCGACTCGCTCGCCCGCGCCGCGTTCGTCTTCCAGGACTCGACCGTCAACCGGATCCTGTCCGAGGCGCGGATGGCCACCCGCCCGGAGCAGAGTGCGTTCCCACAGTTGTCGGTTGCAGCCGCCCAGGCCACTGACCCCAGTTCGCCTCACAGCTCTCCTCATCCGCCAAGCCAGTACGCCACGCTGCCCCCTTCCGATCGATTCCACGAGCTGCACCTGACCCGCTTCCCTTGCAGCGAGCCTCATCAACGCGCTCTGCCGGCAGCCGTACAGCGGGCCGGGCCTCACCGCCCTCGTCCCCTCGAAGGCGCCCAAGGAAAAGCGCGCTTCGAGCAACGGAGCTTCGTCCTCGACCTCGGTCGACAAGGCTTGAGGACCCCCGCGCTTCCCATCTTTTTCCCGTGTAGACACCCTCTCCGCTGCGCAGTGCGCACCTCCTCGTCCATGTTTCTCTCCCCTGAAAGAATCTATGCTTGTTTGCGATTCCTACGGATGCCTTCTTCGCTGCCTTGTTGAAGACTCTGGCGGTGGCTCGCCCTCCGCGTCCACCCAAGCGGAGAGTCCAGCAATCGCTGTGATCGCTTGCACAAGTGCCGACTGATTCCTCCCAACAGCCCGTATTTGCAGCCCCGAGTACTACCTTTCTTTTCAGATCTTCTCCGATGCAACCTTTTCTCCCGTGCTGTCCTCGAAGATCTCGAGGTTGGCCGCGGTGAACAGCTCCCTTTGAATCCGCGCGAGCATCGCGGCCTCCTCGGCGCCCTGGTCCGATCCGAATACCGTGTCCATCTCTTCGAGGCTCTGCGTTGTATGTTAGTTAGTCTTCGTGGCGTCTCGGGCCGAGGACCTCGTGAAGGCGGGCTTCTCAACGCCACCAGCCGAGGGCCGGCGCAGACTCCGTGCTCACCTTCCCGCGCGTTTCTGGAAGCAAAAATATAACCCAGGCCACGCCGAGGAGGAGGAACGCAAGGAAGAACACGTAGGTTCCCCATGTGATGGAGTCCAACATGATCGGCACGACGATGGAGACCCTGCGGCGATGAGTAAGGGTGAGTGAGAGCTCGACCTCGACTTGGACTAGAGCAGAAAACGACTCACCAGAAGTTTGTGGCCCAGTTGGCGGAACTGAGGCCGGGTTGAAGCAGTGGGGAGGAAGAGGAGTGTTGGCGTCAGCGTCTGCAACGTGCGAGGGTGAGTTTCGCACAACTTACGCTCCGAATGAGGTTCCATGGGACCGAGTCGAGAGCGGAAAGATTTCGCTGATCACCGTCCAAGAGACGGGCCCCTGGGGAAGCGTGTACAAGTCAGCACGTCCGCATTGCGCCTCGCGCACCGGACTCAAAATCCGCCTACCCAGGATCCACCGAAGGCTCCGACGTATATCCAGACCATCGCTACAGTCACCCACGCAGCGTCCTGGTGCTCGGACCAGGAGAGACGGTAAGATCCAACAAGCGCCGCGACTGCAGAGACCGGTCCGAGTCAGCAAGTTGCCAAGTGCGCCGGTTTAGCAAAACGGACCGATTGTGAGGCACGCCATCATGATGGCTGAGCCGATGAGCAGGAGCTGTCTCCTTCCGATGATGTCGATGACTAGAATCGCCGGAATGGTCGAGATGATGAATACCACGCCGATCACGCCGGATGCCAGCAGACTGGTGGTGTTTCCTGATAGCCCCAGCCCGCTGAAGATAGTGGGAGCGTCTGCAAAGATGTCCTCGTAAGTTAACTACAAGGTGTGATGTGCGGCAATTGACTGACAGTAAATCTGAAAGCGTTCGCATGATCTGTCAGCATTGATTCCGAACTCGGCAAGGCGAATGGAGGCCTTACGATAGCGTCAATTCCGGTCGTCTGCTGGAAGAACTGACACACTCCAGCGGTCGCTGTCCTCTTGAACATGTGCCAGGTGGTGAAAAGTCGTCCGAAGGTCAACAGCTGCAGCTTCGCCTCCTTGACCGCGCGACTGCCTTCTCCCATCAGGTGCGGGTAGCGGGCAGAGTTGAGTTCAGCCTCGAACATCGCCTCGGCCCTGATTTTTTTTTTGGATCGTCAGATGAAAGTCTACCTCAGCGGCTCAGCCCAGCATGGGCGTACCGAATCTCGAGCATCTCGATCTTGATGAGCTCGTCGTCCAAGGGGCGGTTCCGGATCCACGCTAGCGACGCAGTGGCTTCCTCGATACGACCTTGACGACAGAGCCAACGCGGACTGTACGGGATGTAAAAGCACAGGCCGCAGAGCAGGAGCGCCGGCACTCCTTGGAGCGCGAGGCAGACCCTCCAAGATGCCGAGTTGACGTCGGAGATGGTGTTGGTTCCGTAACCTACCCAGAACGAGATACAGATACCCGTTACGACTGTTCGGGACTCTGATTAGCGACCGTTCAAAGATTCAAGGATGGATCACTTGCTTGCGCATTGTTGCATCGAGACTAATGTCCCTCGGAGCTCCGCTGGCGAGATCTCGCTGTTGTAGAGTGGTACGGCGGCGGAGAGACCTCCAACAGCCCATCCGATGAAGAAGCGACCGACGAACTGGAGGCGCGAAATCAGCCGCGATGCCCGTCGCCACTGCACCGCCACGCACCATCATGGTAACGTCCTGAGCCGCTGTGGTGAGAACACTGGGTGGTACAGGTCGTCAGAATAATTACGTGTCTAGCCGTAAGTTCCCAAACTCACGTTCCGAGGAGGCAGATGGCGCCGCCGACAAAGAGTGACCACCGGCGGGACAAGACGTCGCACATGTAGCCGTTGAGCAGCGCGCCAAACCATCCTCCAGCACCCAGAGTGGATACCGACCACCCCTTGAACGAAGCGTCGTTGGCGATCCGTGCGAAAGCGGGGTCGTTGGTGAATGAGGGCATCACGAGCACTTGCGAGTACGCTCCTTGCTGCGTAGTCGAGGCAACACTCAGCGCTGGCCGCCTCGGGGCCCCTTAACACCTTCAAACGTACTTCGTATCTGAATGAAACGAGGAAAACGGGTCAGCCGTGCTCATCCGGTTTCCACGGATGAAGGAGCGCACCCGTAGCACGCCGCTCCAAGTGTTGTGATCATTGCGAGCAGAAGGAGGCGGGGCTGTCGGATCACGCCCGACATACCAGACCTGCGAGCACGATGCGTCAGGATCATTTTCGGTTCGGCCGGTGGGGGGTCACGGGACTCACGGTCCAGACAGGCTCCTGCGCCGCGCCATCAGCTCTTGCACGGTGCGGTCTGCCTGCGAGATCATGGCGGCCTCCTGTTTCGACATCGCGGGGTGTAGAAGGCGGGGTGCGGAGAAGGCGAGGGGACGAGGACAGGACAAAAAGTGTGGAGGACCACAAGCAAGTGAATTCGGCGCTAGCAAGCGCCGCGGAACATGCGGTCGGCACACCGTCCGCATCAGCCCGCTCCGGGGGCCCGTCGCGCCGTTCGCGCCGGCTCAGCGTCGCTCAGTCGATTTGCCCTGCAAGCCAACCGTTCTGCGCAGCCGGTTACTATAAGTACCGTGCTGTACCGGCGTTTCCTGGCTTCTGGCCGCATCGATGCCGAACTCGTTTGTGGAAGGCGTCCTCGGGGTGCGCGCGCGGCGTGGGGGGCCTCCGCGAAGCGCGAAGTTGCTCCGCATCGTGACGCAGAGCCCCTCGTGCCCACACTCCCCAGATCTCCCTGCCAAGGCATGGTCGAGATGACGATTGGGCCGAGCCGAGTGTCTACACGTGTCGAATCGGCTTCAAACGCCTTTCCAGGCTACAACTTCCTCCCGAGCAGTCCATCCAGCAGCTCAACCATCTCGGGCTTCAGCTCTTTGATACTGGTTGCCCCAAGTAGACGCATCCCACTGGTAACCTCGCGTTGAAGGACTGGAAAGGCAGGGGCGTCAGTCACGAGGTCGTCGCCGAGTCGCGAAGCGCTCACTCTCGGTGGCGCGAATCACTCCCGCGTCTCCGTAACACGTCTGGTAGCATCTCAATATCAGCCATGCGCGCTTTTTGAGATAGAGTGGTCCTTACCTGAGCATAAAGCGTGACTCGACCGAGTCCGACTCCCTTCGCTCCGAGGCACAACGCCTTCAACACACTGGAGGAGACCGTCAGCAGAACACTCTTTGTGAAAGTCCATGAAGCAGCGTACTCGGTCCCTCGTGACACTCCTCCATCAATGAAAACCGCAAACTTGGGATCCTTGAGCAACGCTGGTTGCTCGAGGTGCAGACGAACCAAGGTCGCGAGTGGCGGTGGGGCGTGGTCCAGTTGTCGACCCTGGAACCTAGTCAGTGAAAGGGCTGGTGGGAAGGCAGACATCAGAACTCACTCCGTGGTTGGATAGCAATACCCCATCCGCTCCGTACTCCTTTGCGAGCTCGACGTCCGCGACGCAGCCGACGCCCTTGAGGAGCACAGGCATGTTGGGCGCAAGGTCTTTGATCGTCCGCCTCACCCACGCGATATCGTCCCTAAATATCTCCTGGTCAGCTCTCATCCCTTTCCGCAAAGGTTTGCTCGCCCACCAAGAGAGGTTGGCTGCGACCAGGAGTGTCAGCATGCGTCGCCGTCAGCACCCAGCGTGAGGCTCACACTCCATCAACGATGAGGACGGGGGCTTCGCGTCCGCTTCCCGGTTTCCGATTTCGGGGGCATCAACCGTGATCAAAATCGCCTCGCAGCCAGCCTTGACCGCGTCGCGCATCCTGCGCTCGCTCTCCTTGCGATCCGTCTTTTCGCGCCGCGTCAGCGCTTGTCTCCTTCCCGAAAAGCAGCAACCCACAAAGATGTACAGCTGCCACCACAGCGGTGCTCTCGCCTTTCCGTCCCTCACCAGCCGATCCCGCTCAGCGGCACACTCGGTGATGGAGATGCCAGCCATCGTCGAGACGATCTGCGGCACGCCCGTCGCCGCGGCGCTGCGCGTGAGGTTCAACTCGCCGTCGGGATGACCAGCGGTAGTTTGGCCGGTTGGGCAGTAGAATATTGGGAGTGGGACCTGGGCTGGGTTCCCGAGGAAGGTGGTTTCGGTCGAGACGGCGCGCACGGGGACGTTGACGCGGGGGAGGAAGCGGAGGAAGGACCACGAGTTCTTGTTTGCGTTGAAGCCTGTGGCAATGGTCAGTAGGAGCACCTCTATTGTTTTGATAGAGGCTCACTGAAGCCATCGTCCGCGAACGAGGAGAAAAAGTGCCATTCGCGCTCGTCCTTGCCGAGGACGTCCATCGCGAGTCGCTCGAACTGGGCACAGTTCCGGATCGACTCGAGCGGCGGAAGGTTCTTTCGGCGCTCCTGGACGGCCTCGGAAGACGCTGCCACCTTTTCGAGGGTAGAACCTGGGACAAGGTGCCCGACGATGCGAACCGCGTCGCTGTCCTCGAGCAGTCGCGCGAGCGAGCCGCGGGCGTGAAGGAGGTTGAAGATGGGGCTGCATCGACTCAAATATGTGAGTGGAAGTTTTAAATACCCCATCAGAAAGAAGCAACTTACCTAATGTCCTTCCCCAGGTGCAGCAGGATGACCTCCTCCCCTCCAGGCTGCACAGAACAATCAGTGCCCACGCACCTCGCCCTCGGCCCAAAACGAACGCACATGGGACTCAAGGAACTCTGTGATATCATACACCACCGAGTCGATGACGACCCAAGCAGATCCAGGTGAGCTGTGCTTGCGAACTTCATCCGCGTTGACGGCGCGGTTCGGCACCCGCGCGAGCGGCGCGGCGTCCAGTGCCACGGGCCTTCCGTTCAGCTGTCACCACACAAGTCAGCTGAAGCTCACCGCACGTATATTCGGGAACCTTACCGACATCACGCCCAGGAGCGAGACCGCAGCGGCCCCCGCGATCCAAGCCGACCAGCGAGGTGGGGCAGCAGCGGGGACGCGGGTCGACAGCAGGCGAGCTGGTCGCTTCGAGACCGCTCGGACGAGGCAGGGGTTCGGGCGAAACATGTCGAGCGGGCTGGGGAGCAACAACAGGCGGTCGGAAGAGGAGACAATCCGCATCCTCGGCCGACCACGGTCCACGGCCGGTCGCTCCGGCCCGCCTGCCTGCGGAGTTTTGGTGCGCCTTTCGTGCGGCGCGAACGCGAGTGGGTCTGGCCAGTATGTGTGCAAGGTTTTATGGTAAGTTCTCCAATGAGCGTGAGGTGGATCCGAAAATTCTCGATCCCTCCAGGTGGCTGTGTAGTGGCGGATGCGACGCGGCCAAGCCTGAGCTGAAGCGCTGAAGCAAGACGGGCCTCTTTTGCAGCACTCGTACACCGACGGTGCCCATTTCCACTGAGCCCCAAGAGTAGCACTCCCTCCAAGCAACCTTCCTCGCACCCATCGCGCCGCGCGTCACTGGCGAGCATCGTGCGGATCCGCGTTCGAGCTAGCGTACGCCTCGCGGTACTGCGCGAGGGGCGACGCGTAGGTCGCTCCGTGCAAGTCCTGACGATAAAAGTACCCGTGCGGCGGAACCCTCTGCTGCTGCCCGCTCGACGCCGGCCACTGCTCCGCGGAGGGTGGCGTCAGGACTCTCCAGGGCCGGGTGCGCTGTGCAGCTGGAGAGCCTACGGGTTGCTGAGGTGTTGTATAGTGTGTGGGAGATGGCGGCGTGGCGTTGCACGTCGGGATGTCAAAGAACGGCTGCGGGTTGAGCGGCGTCGGCTGAAAGTGCGGGCGCGTGCGGCGTGCAACGGGCGGTGGTGGCGAGGGAGAGTCTGGGGGGATGTAGCGGTAGGCTGGAGTGGCGTATGCAGCGAGCGGATGTACTGGTGGTGGCGAGCGCGACTTCTCGGCCGAGTCGGCTTCGGGCGACGGAGCGTTCGAGTGCGCGGGGAAGGGCTCTAAAAGGCCGGTCGAGGACGCTGACGCTGACGGGTGAGGTGAGAGCGCAGTCGATGGACTCGGCGTGCGGGCTGGGGTGGTAGGCCCACGACGACGCTTCGGGGCCGGGTTGCGAGCTTTGCTCTTGCGGCCGGCGGTCGGAGCTGGCGTCGAGGTCGTCGATCCAAACGATGAACAATTGCTGTGCTTCGTGCGAGAGTGGCGGAGGCTAGATGTCGGCAAGGGAGGAAGCGTCAGCTGTTTCAGTCGGAGCGCGACGCAACCGATTCTCGAAAACTCACAGAGCGTCCGACCTGGCGAAGGCGCGCTGGCAGTTTGCGACTGGGCACAGGTCTAGAGCAACCAGCGAAGGAGATTGTTCGCGAGGGTCAGCAGTGCGCCGCGAGCGAGGAAACTCCGCGCGACGGGCTGGCGATGACCTCGCTCGCCGCGGACACGACGTACAGGGTCGCTCGCCCGAATGGCTGTGGGTGCGAGATATCGGAAGTCAGCCCGAGCGTGACTGAGGCACAAGGTGGAAGGACGCACATCCGGAGGTGGCGCTTGAGGAGTTCTCCCTGGCAGCGGTGGGTCAGCCGAGGCAGCGAAACAAGGTCGGAGGGCTCAGCTCACCTTTGCAAAGCGCTGGTGGCACTTGTCACAGACGTGCGCCATGCTGGCAGAGTTGTTTCGGACGAGTGGGCGAGTGGTTGAGACCAAGAGGCGAAGCCGCGGGGGGAACCATCGACCCTTGCACGCTCGCGAGATTTAGGCGGGCACTGGAGATCACTCCTGCGGCTGCCTGCCAACGCATGAGTTCAGCGATCGTATGCAGACTGCTGTGCGACTGCTGAGCGGGTGAGGGTGATCGTAAACCGACGAGACGAGATGCGGAGATCGTAGATGGGTGGGGCGTACACGGCGCCGCACGCAACGCCCTCGCGACCGATCTGCGCTGTCAATACACGCAGCATGTTTGCAGGCCATCACCTGCGTACCGGGGACCGACTACGATCCCGCCCGCCTTCTCTCCGTGGTGCCGGCGGTGACCTTGAGCGCCTGCGCTCCGCACCGTGCCGCTCCCGTTCGCGGTCGCGCCCGCTCTCGCGCTCGTCGCCGCCTTCCCAGCGGCTCTTTGCCCCAATCCGATCCCGTTCGCGATCGTCTCGCCTGCCACTGTCGCCGTGGTCGTCGCCGTGCCGCCGGCTCGACTTGTGGTGCCGGTCCGGGTCTTTGGCCTTCTCCTCGCGCCGGGCGGCCCGCTCGGCCTTGCGAGCATCCTTTTCCCGTCGGTGCGCTTCCTTGGCGGCATCCTTGGCCGCTTGGGCGAGGATCGCAGCGTTCGGATCGACAGCGGCGGGCGAGGTGGCGGACGGGCCGGCGGGGGCTCGCGGCGTTGGGGTGAAGCCACTGCGAGTGATACTGCAGCATCAGTATCTGGAATGGTCGTCACACACAGCAGCCAGAACGCACAGTGCGACGGCGAGCGCGTCCTCCTCCTGCTCCTTGATCTGCTTGAGCTCGAGCGCGCGCGCCTCTTCGTCCGTCTTGCCCTTGTTGTACCAGGTGATGTCCTTGTTCTTCTGCCACCGCCCGACCGGCGCGAGGATGCTGTGCCCGAGGTAGTTCTCCCGGTCCTTGTCTGCGGAGGCACGCGCGCGGGCGAGTCAGCGTCGAGGTGCGATGCAGACGCATGGCGCCGGTTGGGGCTCACCATCTTTCACATCTGACCACCTGTTGCGTTGAAGACTGTCAGCTCTGCGGTCCCTCGTAGGAAACGGCGCACTCACTTGAAGTCGCCCTGTCCTCCCCTCGTGCCCGCGCGAACGGGATTGTACGCCATCGTGAGCCTGTGGCTTTGTTCGTGGCAGCGATCTACTCAAGATGTACGGGCAGGGAGTGTTGAGTGTCGCGGGGGATAGGTGCGGGGTGTGTTCAACGTTGCGCCAAGGGCAGACTAGCCTCGACTACCGTCGCAATTAAAACTCGAAATTGCCTTTCGTTACACAAAACACTTACACTCGCCTTGCGTGCAGCTCTCGCGCCTCCGCCTCCTCACGCTCATTTAAAACCGCTCCCGGACGTCTCTCTCTGCTGGCTCAGGCTCGGGCGAACACGTTCTCGTCGCTGGTCGATCCGCCAGTTCAGCCGCTGCGAATGGCGCACCTTCCCGCAGGCCACTCGCCGACGATCCGTCTGCAGGCCGGGAACCCTTCCCACTCGCCCGAGCCACCGCGGTACAGGCAGACGTTCCCGCTGCCAATCACACCGGGCGAGCGGAGCTACCAGCAGGGCTACAACGACGAGTATGGTGCGTCACGCCTCGCCGCGCCGCGCCCCAATGCGTCAGAGGAGCTGACCCGCCGCGCGCAGACGTCAAGGACACGCAGCTCGTCTCGCCGAGCTACGAGCGCGAGCAGTCGTACCACCCGAACGGGGCCAACTACCGCGGCCGGTCGCCCTTCCGCGAGCAGGTCGACGACTCGGCGCCGCTGAGCGACTTCCTGCACAACGTCTTTCTCTCGGCCAAGCACACCACGGGCTCGTACCTCACCCCATCGTCCTCGGACCTCTCCCTGCCGTACCTCTCGTCACTGCTGCCCGCCAAGACAGCACCGAGAGAGAAGGACCTCGCGCCGGTCGAACGCCCCGGCTTCAAGCTTCCATCCGCCAACACCGTCGGCTTCGTCTTTGTGAGCTCTCGATGCTCGGAGATCTACGGAGGATAGACCGCTGACTGCTGGCCGTCGCAGCTATGCGGACTGTGGTACCTCAGCTCGGCACTGTCGTCAAATACGGGCAAGAGCATCCTCACGAGGTACGCTCCCGGCGCTCCCGCACTCCCGCGCTCCCGCTGACATCGGGACGCCAGGTTCCGCTACCCGGTCACGTTGACGTTCATCCAGTTCGCGTTCGTCGCGGGCTACTGCGTCGTCATCCTCGCCGCGCGTGAGCGCCTCGGCGGGATGAGCGGGCCCGCCGCGAGTCTCGGCCGGCGAGGCAGCGTCGGGACGACGCCTGGCTGGGGCATCAAGAAGCCGTCGCGGACCATGTTCCAGGGCACGTTCATCATGAGCCTGTTCCAGATCGCGGGGCACGTCTTCTCGAGCATGGCCATCGCCCGCGTGCCGGTCAGCACGGTGCATACGATCAAGGTGCGTTTCCGTCTAGCGTGGCGCGCCCAGCATGCCTCGAGGCTGACCGCTGACTGCCACAGGCCCTCTCGCCACTGTTCACGGTCCTCTCGTACGCGGCGCTGTTCCGGGTGCGGTACTCGCCGTCGACGTACACCGCCCTCGTGCCGCTCACGCTCGGCGTCATGCTCGCCTGCTCGTTCGACCTCCGCGCGAACGCGGTCGGGTTCCTCTGCGCGCTCGGCTCGACGGTCATCTTCGTCTCGCAGAACATCTTCAGCAAGAAGCTGCTCCCGAAGGAGTCGGCGTCGGGCGCGACGATCCACTCGAGCGCGAGCGCGGCTGGCGGGCCCAAGCTCGACAAGCTCAACCTCCTGTTCTACTCGTCCGGCATGGCGTTCGTGCTCATGATCCCGATCTGGCTCTACTCGGACGGCAGCGCGCTCCTCAAGACCTGGCTCCAGCAGACGCCGCCACCGAGCCACTCGACGTCGTCCGCGGGCGTGACGTCGTCGCTCGCGTTCTACTTCTTCCTCAACGGCAGCGTGCACTTCGCCCAGAACCTCCTCGCGTTCTCGCTCCTCGCGCGCACGTCGCCCGTCACGTACTCGATCGCGAGTCTCATCAAGCGCATCGCCGTCATCTGCCTCGCGATCCTCTGGTCGGGGCAGACGGTCACGCTCATCCAAGGGTTCGGCATGACGATGACTTTCGTCGGGCTCTGGCTCTACAACCGCGCGAAGGGCTCCGTCGAGCAGGGCGAGCGCAAGCGCACCCAGCTCGAGAAGCGCGGCGAGATGCTCCTGCCGACGAGCGCGACCGACGCGCGCCTCGAGCTCGACAGCGGCGCGTCGACCCCCGTACCCCAGCCACCGTACCAACACCCGGCGCCGTACTACCCCGCCCAGTCGCCGCCGCAACAGCAAAACCACCTCGCACCGAACGGCGGCGGCCCGAACGCGCCGCTCGTCTTCTCGACCGGCGCGGCGCACACGCAGGAGGGCGGGCACACCACCAACCGCCAGGCGAGCATCAGCGCTCAGTCACACCCAGGCGGCGTACCCCCACCGCCACGAGCCGACGCCTCGCACCGATAGCGTCGACGCTCTTCCCAACACCCACCCCCCAGTTCGCCGTTTTTTGTGCATCCCCCCACCCCGGAACTCCCTTGAGCGGAGTCATAGACACCTTGTAGACTCTCTTCTTTGCCAGCATCGCGCCCCCTCTGATACACACTCATTGTCCCCACCGAAGCCTGTCCCGACTCCCTCATCACCTTGGAATCATTCAGCGCGTCGCTATACCCTCATCTTCATCCCGGTGGCCGCATTTTTGGACCTGTGTCTCCAACATGTGCGAAGCTCACGAAGCTCACTGTTGGAGACTCCGGGAGCAGGGCGAGGTTACAGGTGAATCCGAATGAGTGTTGCGAGGAGACGGTAATAGGGAGTCTGACCGAAGCACATTCTAGGGTATATACTAATGATGATCGAGAGATATGCTATCTACAAGAAATCGAAATGCAGCAGGGGGGGGAGGCGGGGTTCACCAGCCCTCACGCCTTCTCCGCCGGGACGACGACGACCTCCGCGAGGCTCTCGTACGGCGGCAGCGTCTTCTTCAAGTCGACGGGAGAGTCCACAACGAGGCGCACACCACCTTCCCGCGCTTCCCGACGCGCCTGGAGGTAGGTTCGGGCCTTGCGAACGGCGAGGTACGCCACCGTGCCGACGACGGCGAGCTTGGTGCAGACGGCGAGGAAGAAGAGCGCGGCGAACGCGAGTGGCGAGTGATGGAAATGCGAGTGCAAGTGCGAGGGCGAGTGTCGCTGGTGACCGTGGTGCGAGTGCGGTGGTGGGGGAGGCGGGATGGACGAGTCGACGTTGTGCTCTTCAAACGAGTCCGACTCTGGCGCGGACTCGCGGTGGTGTTGGAACGGCGGGGGCGGCGGGCGGTGCATGTGCATGTGATGCGGCGGGGGTGCGAATCCGAGCAGGTCGGCGAGCCAGGCGACAAAGGCGGGCGGGCCGCGGTGGTGACCTCCGTGTCCGGAGCGGTGGCGTGGGCGACCTTCGCCGTGCTCAAACAGATGGCGGAACTCTTCGTCCTCGTCGTCGGGCACTCGAGGAGGGCCACGATGGATTGACTCGCCCATAAGGTCGATCTCCTCGAACGCAGGCTCGGGACGACGATGACTCGGTCCGCGATGGAACTCGCGCGGCTCGTCATCCGAGTCGTCGCTGATCTCGGAATGATGGTGTCCGTGCGTCCACTCATTCTCGGTATCGTCGAGCTCAATTTTTATGTCGTCGAGCTCCTCTTCCGAGGGGTGCGGTCTGCGGTGGCGCGGCGGCTCGTCGAAGCTCGGGCGGCGCTCGGCGCCGTGCGAATGGCGGTGGGGGGGTCCGTCCGGGCGAGGGAACTCGCCAATCTCTCCGCCGTAGTGGTGCGGAGTCTTTTTCGGCCGGATCGCGAACGCCTTGAGCGAAACGGGCTCGGCCGAGTCGCCCGCGTAGGTGAGGTGAACCTTCAGAATCGGAACGAGGACGGTCGTCGAGTGCGAGAGCTGCTGTTGTTCGATCTCGGTGATCTTGAGGAATAGCTACAGAGACAGACCAGGGTTAGGATCGCCAATTCACTCAATGGCTGATTTTCTGACGTACCTTGTAAGCCCGCATCGAGATGGTAGCGTCCTGCACAAGGTCCGTGTCGGGAACGGCGACGGGGG
>ERZ1463038.373-NODE-373-length-15172-cov-17.085665_pt1 | contig 15172 bp, 25 predicted proteins | sample MGYA00564479_ERZ1463038 | MGnify/ENA primary metagenome ERZ1463038 (study PRJEB39244, sample SAMEA3635134) | Helicobacter pylori | study: EMG produced TPA metagenomics assembly of PRJEB11511 data set (Assembly of a 5300-year-old Helicobacter pylori...
CTAACGGGTGACTGGAGTTCAGACGTGTGCTCTTCCGATCTCGTTGCTCCATCCGAGTCGGTTTGCCGCTCACGAGCGGTACTTGGGCACACAGCGTTCAGGCCTTGCGCTCCCAGCCCACAACCCAGGCCGCCGCGACTGGTCGAGCGCGGTCGCGGCGAGGAGGTTCGGCTGGGGGCTGGAGCGTGACAGCGCGGGCGGTGGGTCATCACTCGTCGCCTTCTCGCCTGAGCCCGCTTCCCACACAAGCCCGTCGGTTGCTTCGGACAGCCTCGCCAACACTCGCAGCAGCCCCCGATCGTCCCGCCTCGCGTCGCGCTTGCCGTCGGTTGAGCTCGTCATCCCGTCTCCCACTCGCGCCTCCTCTGCACCCAGCCAGCCCACGCAGCCCGCTCAAGAGACGTATCAACGTACAAGCATCCGTCTCCGATACAATGTCGGCCATGCTGCTTTTAGGGTACGAGTCGGCGCGCGGTAGTGCTGTTCGAGCGGAGGCAAGGGACCAAGGGCGCGCGCGGGCGGAGAGCGGGCGGAAGCGAGGGGCGTGGGACTCGGGGGGAAAATGTGGGTGGTGCGGACAACGGATGTCCACGTCAGTTGGTCGAGCTCTCGAGCGTGTGGCGAGCGGTGTAAGCAGGGCGCGCGAAACGGTGCGAAAGGAAGTTCTGCGCAGTGACGCGTCACTTCACCACACCAATCTCCGCCCATCTTGGACTCGACGATGACGGCTGCTGTGCGCTCTCCGACGTGCTGAACAGAGTCAGGTGACTTGTGCGAGCAAAGGGAACCGAAGCGGCCGCGAAGGTATGCGCACCCGCGTCAACCCCGAGCCAAACCGAGCGACACCGCTGCATGCGCGCTCCACCATCCTGCCCGGCTTCGCCAGCTCACCCACAGAGCTATAGACGAGCTGAAGAAACCCCAAAATTCTTGCTTCAGCGCGTTCCCAATGACCGGCGCCGGCGCAAACGGCAGCGCATACACGGGCGGAGCGGCTCTAAGCAGTCTGAACGCCGGCAGTCCACCTTCTCGCCGGCTCCCCGTTATCTCCTTCCCCACCACCAGCTATGTCTTCTCCTAAAGTTGCTCTTGTCACCGGTGGCGCATCCGGTACGCTTCTCCGCTCCTGCTGTCCAGACCTCGCTGACCAGGCGAACAGGCATCGGTCGCGCGAGCTGCGTCCTGCTCGCTGCGAGGGGTTACTCTGTCGTTATTGCCGACATTGATGTTGCTAACGGGTTGAAGGCGGAAGAGGAAATCAAGGGCAAGGGCGGCGAGGCGTTGTTCGTCCCGCTGGACGTCGTCAGCGAGGAGCAGTGGAAAGCGGCCAGTGCGACCCTTGTGTGTCCCATGATGTACATCAACTCAACCAAACTTCATGCAGTCGATGCGACGGTATCTGCATTCGGCGCGCTCCACGTCCTCGTCAACAACGGTTCGTCCCCCGCCACCCACCACCCGTTCCGCCCGCTGAGCGCTGACCCTCAACCCACCAGCCGGGATCAACGGCTCTCGCGTCCAGGTTCAGGACAACTCGCTCGCCGAGTTTGAGAAAGTGATGAGCATCACGAGCACGTCCGTCTTCCTCGGCTGCAAGGCCGCCGCCGCCGAGCTGCACAAGGCCGGCACGCGGGGGAGCGTCGTGAATGTTAGCAGCATGTATGCCATTATTGGAGGGACGGGGACAAATGCACCGTATCATGGTGCGTTCCTTCTTGGAAGTGTGTGTCGTGGGTGTGCAAAAGGATGAGGCTGATTGGGTTGGGTGGGCAGCGGCCAAGGGCGCGGTGAGGTCTATGTGCGTACCAACTCGGATCCAAATAGACTGCTTCAAAACGTGAATGTTTCCATCAATCTCCAGAACCAAGAACATTGCGATTGCGTGGGCACCTCACGGTGTTCGAGTGAGCCTTTCGTTGTTCCGCTGCGAGATGGGCATTTGCTGATGTCGCTCGACAGTGCAACTCGGTTCACCCCGGCTACATAGATGTGTGACCAGCCTCAATACATTCCGCTATCCATGCAGCAGCTGACCACCCCATCCCTGCAGAGTCCCCTCCTGCGAAGCGCCGGCGGTGGGACGGAAGAGCGCATCGCAAAGCTGTCTGCCGTCACGCCGTTGGGCCGGGTAAGTCCCTCACCATCAGCAATCGTGCTTCCTTAATGATTGTGGAGTCGGTAGTTGGGCACCTTGGAGGAAATCGCGAACGTCATCGCGTTCCTCGCGTCCGACGAGTCGTCGTTCATGACCGGTCCGTACTTCCGTTCGAGACTCCATTCCTCCGCTGGGCGTTGATGAAGATCCCCGGGGGCTACAGGATCCGAGATGGTGTGTGACGGTGGTTACACGGCGCAATGAACGCCGGGTTGTGACGCAAAGTGGGCAGCGACGTCGCAATCGCGACGCTGGGATCTCTGTTCCCATTGCTTAGATGGTGCACTGCCAGATGCCAGACGTAGTTGTATCATTGAACTGCACGATTTCGTCACCAGATCTCCAAAAGGCGCACTGGCGTCCGCATCAAGGATCCGCGGTCGCTGGGCGAACAGGATACACTGGTCGCGGCTTCAGCCCGTGCTCCATCCGTGCCCCTGGGAATCAGATTTCATGAAGCGAGTGAGAGGTGGGATGATTGAGGATCGTCGTCCAAGACTCCCCGGGTGGCCCGTGCCCTGCCGCAGCGGGGATGGCGGAATCTGGCGCGTGCTCTTTTTACTTCCCTACCTCGCTCGTCTCCCCCTGATCCGCCATGGCGAGCCTTCCGTACGAAAACGACATCGAGAAGGCCGCGTCAACCGATGACAAGGGCTCGCCGTCGCTCGCGCAGCTGCCACTGGCAGAGGGCGACGAGCAGCCGTCGCAGGCCAAGGTCCACCGGTTCTTCGGCTCGAAGGAGCACAAGGTCGTCCGAGGAATGAAGAGCCGCCACCTCACCTTCATCGCTATCGGTGCGTCGCGTGCCCCCTGCTGCTCCGCTCGGCTGCGCGTCCTGATCACCACGCGCTTCTCACACAGGCGGCACGATTGGGTGCGCCCCGCATCGCCTCCCGCCACTACAAAAAGCGTTGCTGATAGCGCAATCGCTTCGCAGGACTGGATTGTTTCTATCGGCGGGCACGAGTGTTGCGACCGCTGGCCCGGGAGGCGCTGTCATCGCATATTGCCTCGTCGGCCTCTTCGTTTATGGTTCGTGCTCTCAGTGCCATCTTTCCAGATCGGGGCGCATGCCTGGCGTGCTGATCGGTTTGGCTCCGTACTTCCGCGCTGCAGGAGTCGTCCTCACGCTTGGCGAGATGAGCAGCCTCATCCCCGTCTCGGGCGCGTTCGCCACCTTCGGCGGACGCTTTCTCGGCCCCTCGTTCGAGTTCTGCCTCGGCTGGTCATACTTTCTCCAGTGGTCCTTCAGTATCCCCTCTGAGGTTCCCGTCTTCCTCATATTTGGACCGTAAGCAACTGCTGATCTGAACGTCGTCGCACCCAGCTCGTCGCAGCCTCCGTCATCCTGTCGTACTGGACTTCGAAGCTTGAAAGTGTGAGCGCGAGATGCCGCTCATTCTCAAGATACGCTGCTGAATACGCTCAAAGTGGGAGTGGAGCATCATCATCATTGTGCCGGTGTTTGCGCTTCAGCTCATCAACGTTCGGGCCTACGCCGAGAGCGAGTACTGGCTAGCGCTCATCAAGGTCATCATGGTGGTCCTGTTTGTCATTGTGGGACTGATCTACGACTGGGGAGGAGTCATTGTGCGTCGCACTGTGGAAACGTCCGACTCCTCGTTGACGCCGCTTTCGCAGGGTCACCCCGGGCCCGGTCGGTCCAACTTCAACGATGGGCCGTTCTTCGGCGGCTTCGCTGGACTCGCTCAGTCTTTCACGTATGCTTTCTACTCCTTCGGAGGAGTGGAACTAGTGGCGCTCGCGGCCGGCGAGTCACAGAACCCACACAAGTCTGTACCGAAGGCGATCAAGGCGACATTCTATCGGTCAGTCCCCCAGGCTTGGAATGGTATGCATCGTCTGATCAAGACCCACAGCATCCTTCTCTTTTATGTAAGAAACTCTACTGATCCTTGAAGCGCGAGGCCGGCTAACTTGTGTTCGCAGGTAATGACTGTGCTGGTCATTGGGTAAGAAACTCTACCGATCCTTGAAGCGCGAGGCCGGCTAACTTGTGTTTGCAGGTTGTGCATCAATCATAACGACGACTCGCTGTTTGCGGCATACGACAACTCAGACGTGGCAGTATGCTACCTCCTCTTGTTTCTTTTTCAAACTGAGCTGACGCGTCGGCGCAGGCGTCGCCCATCACGACCGTGTTCCGCCTGGCGGGCTTCGGTGCTGCGGTGCACGTCGTCAATGCAGTTCTCCTTACGGCTGTCCTCTCCGGTGAGGCTAACCGTTACATGTGCAAACGCCTAAGCGAGCTCACGGTGACTGTGTTTCAGCTACAAACTCGTGCTTCTACGCGTCGTCACGGATGCTGCTATCCCTCGCGAAGGGCGGGAATGCACCATCGTTCTTCGGCTACGTCACGGCTCGTGGCGTTCCCGTTCCCGCACTCTTGTGCGTACTTCTTCGCCGAGCATTCACTCGGGTCACTAACTCGGGTGCTCAGGGTTGTCCTTGCGGTGTCGTGTCTCACTTTCCTCACGACCATCTGGGGCACCGGAGTTGCGTTCACCTGGTATGCAGAGTTTGTTACCTATCAAAATATCTCATTTAGCCTCCTGATCCATAGGTTTACCAACGTGACCGGAATCAGCGCTCTCCTCACGTGGATCAGGTGCGGCACAGCGCTGCGACAAGGGACCCGACCCGAGCTCATTCTCTTCCACTACACAGCATCTGCATCATCAATATCCGCTTCCGTATGGCCTTCAAGGCGCAAGGCCGATCCCTGTCCGACCTCCCCTTCCGCGCTCCACTTTTCCCCTACCTGCCAATCCTCGCCATCATCCTCGGCGCGTGCATGTTTGCCGCTCAGGGTTGGGCCGCCACCACCTACGACGTAGGTCTGGAAACTGCACCTCGGCTCTGACCCCGCTGACGCCAATCGTTTGCAGGACGGCCAAGTGGCCATCGACGTCGTCGCCGTCTACATCGGACTCGTGCTCTTTTTCGGCTTCCTCTTTGGCTACATGATCTACCAGAAGCTTGCGCTCAAGGGGACCCCAATTTTCGTGCCGCTGCTCGAGTGTGACTTCGAGACGGGCGCGGTGTGGCCCCGCGGTGGCGGTGACTTGATGCGGGAGCGCGAGGCGATGGAGAAGGCGAGCTCGGGAAAGCCGGCGGCCTGGTGGACGTGGGTGCGAGTGAAGGAGACGCTTGGGTTTTAGTCTGATCTCGCATGAACCCAACATGCCCTTCGTAAGACAGCCTGAGCCAACTACGATCCCCTTTCGTGACCCTTAATGATCTGTTACTCATGCTCACACATTCAGCTCATTCCTTGACCTCCCCTTCTTCTTCTCTCCGTACTTGGGAGGCTTAGGCCGCTGGCCCTCCCTCCTCTCCTTTGCCCGCGCAAGCGTCTTCACAGCGCGCTTTTGGCGACAGTGTGCTGTCCCCTCGAAGCACTCGGTGCGGCTGAGGTAGGCGTCGTAGCTTGCATCATAGAAGGTGGTGGTTCTGAATCCCTCGTCAGCCTCGTGCCGAGGGTAGTCGCCCGCATAGTCCGAGCAGAACGAGGCGGTCCCCGATTCATTCTGCCGGTTCAAAGTGGCGTCAACCTCGGAACAATGCGACCGAACGGCCAAAAACGCGTACCGACACCAAGTACAGACCACTGAAATTGAATCATTCGAATTCTCGACATCGTTCCGGTCGGCATCCTCCACGTCGACGGGCGGAGCGCAGGCGTCCGCGACTCGAACGACTGCCTTGCGAGGAGGAGCGATCTGTCGCACAGAAGATCAGTTGAGGTAAAAAGACTCGCAAATTGTGGGAGCTCACCACCACAAATCCATCGAGGAGATCCTCGTCGACACATGCGTCGTCCGGAGATTCTGCGGAGTACGCTGTCTCGCAGGCAGGAGTGGGCGCCACTACTGAGGTGCTCGAGTGTTGACCCATGGCCTCGAAGTGCCAATACAAGGTCAAGCTTCGGAAAAAGGTAAAAGAGAGAGCATCGTGCGCTGGCGCTTTTGAGTACACGGTGGGCGTGACTCAGATCGGAAGGCCTGACTCGCGCCCGTGCGAGGGGCTCAACGGCCCAGCTCACAACGCTTTTGTCGTTTCTGAGTCTGAGTAGTTCGGTGAGAAATATAGCACTTGTTTCGTGATCATGAGCCGTAATCCTCGACCCACTGGCAATGGCATATGGGTGACGCGGACCCGGCCAACCCGCCCGATCGCAAGCGCTCCCGCACGACAGCAATTCTTCTTGGATGCAATCAGACTAGATTCAATCTTTACAGGAAACGTTGGACGCCGTAAGACTAGCCGGACCAAATGTTTCTAAAAACCGATACAGGGTCGTCGACCACGCTCCGGGAGCTCCTTCTCGTTGTTCCAGACGATTCTCTATCTTTTCCAGATCAAGCGACGTAAAACATAAGGCCAGTACTAAGTTGACCTTTCACACACAGTTTTATCGGTGCTGGCACGAGCCTTGAGTTCTCAAGAGAAGAGAGAGTGCCGGGAAAGTAAGGGGGATAGAGCACAAGAGCCTTACAATGTTTTTGGCGGATTACATCCGCTCGTATGTCTGTATCCAAATAGCTTCGCGGTGACATCGGCCCTGTCAATCCTCTGTGGACGATGCAGCCGCAACCCTGCCTGGGCCTGCCACTGCCAGTGCCAGTAGTGGTTCGCGCTGGCACCAGATCGAGACGCGCTCATGAATGGGAGTTCGACCCGAGCGCGGAGTATCGAGGCAATTACTTACTCGCCTGAGATGGTGGCCAGTCTCAAATTTCCAGCTTGCTGTCCATCACTTGGTCGCCCTGCCGATGCGCGTTCGGGCACCATCTTGAACCTGGAAGCCTGACACGGAACCACCCCCCTCGATATTATAATCCACCGCAAGAACTGCAAAAAGGAGGGAGCGGAAGAAGCCTTTACGAGCGCGTGAACTCCAAGCTCTGCAGTTCACAGATGCAGGAGACCTTCTTTTGGCGCTCAGCTTTCCTCCGAGCACAACGACTCCCATTTCCTGGTCAACACACTCGGAAGGACCACTTGGATGGCAACCCCCTGCGCCCACTCGGCCGACTTCGTCACGACCTCTTCCGCCTACGCGCTCGTCGCCGGCTACACCCAGCCAAGCCTACCGAAGCGACTCGCAGCGACCGTCTCGTCTGGCCGCACACCCTCCGCTCCTACCCCATCCCCATCGGCCCACACGTTCCCCGCGCCGCTCGTGCTCCCGTCCGACGACCTCGCGCTCGACCCCAACTACCCGCCGCAGACCTTCCGCTCGTGAAAGCTCTCCAAGGACCGCAACGCAGTCACCGCCGAGCGGGGAGTCATCTACGTTGCGGCGCCGCCGGGGACGATGGACGGCTGGGCAACGGCGAGAGGAGTCGAGGTCGGGTGCACGGTGCCCTCGCCGAATACGGCGGACGTCGTGTCCTACCTCGAGGCATTCTACGCTGGGATCAAGGTCGAGCTCCTCCCGAGCGACACTTTCACATTCTCGAGCTGGGACGACCCGGCGACTATGAATCGCAAGCCGAAACGCACCCCGGACCCTCCTTCCTTCGTCGCTCTCTGCACCCCGTCGACCAGCATCCGGATCCGCGTCCGTCCAGCTTCCCCGACCTCGCCCTACGCGTACCAGCTCAACCTCGACGACCTTCTCGACGGCGCGATCGAGTCGCTCCCTGCGGACGCGTACGCGCTTCTGCTCCCCGTTGAGCATGATCTATACGAGAGCGACGACGACGAGTTTTGCTGTGGGAGAGCGTACGGAGGGAGTCGGGTGGCGGTGGTGAGCTCTGCGAGGTACCAGCCTGGGCTGGACGAGCGGCAGGGCGTCGAGCGGGGGCATGGATGGCCGGCGAGCCATTGTGCGAGCTACGTCAAGGGATTGTGCTCGGACGCGGATGGGCCAAGCATGAAGAAGACGTGCCAGTCGGACCACTCAACGTTGACCAGGGCGACTGACGATGACGCCGACACGCCGCTCCAGGCCGCCTTCACTGCTTCGGATCCCCCACTCTCCCTTCCCAATCTCTTTCTCTCCCGCCTCGCAAGAACGGCTTCGCACGAGCTCGGTCACTGCCTCGGGATCGACCACTGCGTCTTCTACGCCTGCATCATGCAGGGCAGCGCGTCGTTGGCCGAGGACGCGAGGCAGCCGCCGTACCTTGGCCCAGTTGACGTGGCAAAGTTGTGCGAGGCGACGGGAGTGGGGGAAAGGGAGAGGCTGGTGAAGCTGAGAGAAGTGGGCGAGAAGTGGGAATGGGGTGCGCTGGAAGCGCGGGTGAAGGGGAGGATCACAGAGTTGGGTACGCAGGTCTGATACATGATTGTCAAAGCCTGAATTTGAGACGCAAGAACTACACACCAGGGTGCTACTGCTTCTCTGCAACCATGTCATTGTCTTTCCAACCTCCGCAAGCCTCGCCGGACTCGTTGTCGGGGGCCCGGAGCGGAGCCCCGAGTAGGACGTGCGGTTGGGAATCTGACTTCTGATTTCGACGGTGATTTGTTGTATTACATCAATGGAAGAGCGAGCTCGAGTAAGCTCGACTACAAAGGCTCGCGGGCCAAGCGAGGCGGGGACCGGCGCCGCACGTCGCTGGGCCTCCACACGCACAAAGCGCCTCCACAGCATGCGGAGCGCCTGACCTCGATCCAATCCGGCAGGAATAGTCGTGTGAGTCCCCAGTTCCTCGCGAGATCCAGCCAACTCACGCCTTTGGCCAGCGCTTCCTCGCACTCGCGAGGGGTCCCGCGCACTCCCCCGCAATTCCTCGCGGTTCCTCGCACATTCGACCGAGGATGCCTCCTTCGGCCCCACTGCAACTATTTACTGAGTGATTCCACAGCTGGATGATGTGGACTCCAGTGGAGCTGCGCGAGGAGTGAGTCCGGGTCGGCGACTTTTGCTGGGCCCCCGCGAAGCCAGAGCGACGCAGCGCCTGCCGTTCAAGGACGATGCTGACCTGAGCCGGTGTGATCAGTCACCCACTAGCTCTCGATCCCGAGCCTAGGATCATCCAAAAGCGGGGATTTGGGCTGGGGGGCCAGAGGCAAGGTGGGGACGCGGGGTCATTGCGAAGTGTACTTCATCCCTTGCCGTCGGCGCCCTCTCTTCTTTTCTCTTCACACACCATCCCTCATATTATTTCTCAAATGTCGATCCCCACTGCTCACCTCATTTTCCCCGTCGGACACAGCGTCAAGGATGTCAGTACGTCGCCGCGAGCTTCCAGACGCGTCTCATCCTATATGCGTCGCTGACGCCTCAATCCTGCCGTGCAGCGTTTAAAACTGGCCTTTTCATAGACAACACTTTTGTTGAGGGAGAGGGCGGAAAGCTCATCGTGCGTCGACTTCCCCTAATCGCCGCCGTCAACAATCGTCGCACGTTCCACTACTGAGCCCGATTCTCGGCAGGACATCGTCAACCCTACGTACGGAAAGGTTATTGCCCAAGTCTCGGAGGCGAGCACTAGAGTGAGCTCTCACCCTCCATTTTTGTCTGGTTCTTGGAGGCGTCAAGCTGACATCGACGCCTCACACAGGACGTTGACCTCGCGGTATGAGCATCTCTATCTCCAGTGTAGCGTGACAGCTGAATCTTATGGTAAAATGTTCAGAGAGGCTGCCGAGAAGGCGTTCAAGACCGTCTGGGGCGAGAAGGTTCCTGGACACGCCCGCGGCAAGTGCCTCATGGACCTCGCCCTCCTCATTGAGGAGCACGCCGATGTCATCGCTTCCATTGAGTCCCTTGGTTCGTCTCAGCTCAAACTCACACGAATAGCACTGATGGGTCCTCATCAGACAATGGCAAGACCTACGCCGTCGCTCGCGGCTTCGATGTCCCCGAGGCCGCCGCTTGCCTTCGCTGTGAGCTTGCGCATCCAAGACTCAAGGAAGCACAGTTGATTCTCTTCTCGCAGACTACGGTGGCTGGGCCGACAAGGACCATGGCAAAGTCATTGAGGTCAACGACTCCAAGCTGGCGTACACCCGGCACGAGCCCATCGGCGTCGTCGGCCAGATCATCCCGTGGAACTTCCCCATCCTCATGGTACATCTAGCTCATCCCTACTTAAAAGTCACTAACCTACATCCTGTCTCCCAGTTGCTTGGAAGCTTGGACCGGCGCTCGCCACCGGAAACTGCATTGTCATCGTGCGCGGCGCTTCCACCAGGCGCGCCTCGCGACACTTTCACTGATGCAAAAACTCTCTTGACAGAAAGTCGCCGAGACGACCCCGCTTAGTGCGCTCTACGTCGCCACTCTCATCGCCCAAATCTTCCCTCCCGGCGTGGTCAACATTATCACCGGGTTCGGCAACATCGCCGGCGCTGCCATCGCCTCGCACATGAAGATCTCCAAGGTGGCGTTCACCGGCTCGACCCTTGTCGGTCGGACCATCATGAAAGCGGCGGCGAACTCGAACCTCAAGAACGTCACCCTCGAGCTTGGTGGCAAGGTGCGTCCCCGTAATATTGTCTCTGGGACGCTCGCTCACACACGCCCGCACCAGTCGCCCAACATCGTCTTTGACGACGCTGACCTCGAGGCCGCCGCCGGATGGGGAGCCTTTGGACTCTTCTTCAACGGCGGCCAAGTCTGCAGCGCCGGCTCGCGCATCTTTGTCCAGGAGACGATTTACGACCAGTTCCTCGCGCTGCTCACCAAGAAGGTCGAGTCGCTCGAGCTCGGCTCGCCATTCGCCGTTAACACGTTCCAAGGGCCGCAATCGAGCAAGCTTCAGCATGATCGCATCATGGCGCACATCCAGAGCGGCAAGGACGAGGGCGCGACAGTGCACACTGGCGGCGAGCGCCACGGCACGGAGGGCTTCTTCATCCAGCCGACCATCTTCACGGACGTCAAACCTAACATGGTGAGTAAATCCTGCTTCGTCCTCGGTCTCTGCGCTACTCAACAATCCAACCTATCGCAGCGCATCCTCAAGGAGGAGATTTTTGGCCCAGTCGCCGTCGTCATCAAGTTCAAGGACGAGGCGGACAGTACGTCCGATCCCTGATTCGAGCTCCAAGATTTTTGACTGACACAAGTTTCTGCAAAGTCATCGCCCAGGCCAACGACACGCTGTACGGCCTCGCCGCTGCCGTCCACTCGCGCGACATTTCGCGTGCGATCAGCGTCGCGCACAAGCTCCAGGCTGGGACCGTCTGGATTAATTCGTGGGTAGCTTTGTACTGCTTGATGTGTTCAAAAATTTTGCTAACTCAAACACGTCGCAGCTACAACCAGCTCCACTCGCAGATGCCGTTCGGCGGCTTCAAGCAGTCCGGCATCGGCCGCGAGCTGGGCGAGTACGCCCTCGCCAATTACACGCAGGTCAAGGCGGTCCACGGTAATAACCGCTATCCTTGTATCTCTCTACAGCTGCTGACGGCTTTCGCTTGTCACCAGTGAACCTCCACGGCGCGGCGCCGCTCTGATCGCACCGACGACAGCCCCAGCACCTCGCAGCGTCTCTGATCCGAATCCCTTGAAATTCAAACAGAATCTTACTTACACCAATTAGAGATGGAAAAAACCCAATTGTATACTGAAGTAAAAAGCAAGCACGCACGACCCGACCGTCCACTCCGTCAGCCGCCGCCTCAGCCAACCGGGCAAATTGAAGCCCCGACGCCTACCGCTTCTTGCAGGCTGCACGTCACTTACCACTATCGCAGACGAGAGTAATGCATAAGAGCAATACGCACGTTTCAAGCTGTTCAGCGCTCAGCTTCCATCGGTGACGCGTCGGTCTTCTCTCCGAATGTCTCACTCGAAATTAGCGGACCCGGCGCGTCGCCTCGCGTCGGTCGCCAGCGGCCTGCAACGCTGTTCTCTTCTCTCGCCACCTACTTTCGCTTTGTCTTCATCCTCGGCCGGTCCGAACTCGTACCCTCGTTCAGCATGCGCTTTGTGTCCCCACTTGTCGCGCTCTCCTCATTCGCTTCTCTCGCCGTCGCGTCGCTCGCCAACAGCTCCCCACATCCCACCGCCGCCCACCTCCTCGCCCGCGCTTCCTTTCCTACTCGGCGACCATCCTACTCCGCCCTCTATGCCCTCGAGGATCCCGTTCAGCGCGGCCTTGAGAAGCGCGCGAAGAAGCAGCGCGTGGTGACGGTCACGCGTCGGGTCAAGACCGAGGTCCACGGCCACCCAACGACGCTGATCAAGCTCGATCGGACCACCACAACGGTGAAGTCGGCGCCGAAAGCCACCCGCCCTCCAAAGAAGGCTGGGGCGTCAAAGGCCAGTGCGGGATTGCACGCGAAGGCGATCGCGGCGCACAATGCGGTGCGGTCACTTCACGGAGCGAAACCGTTGAGCTGGAGCTCTGAGCTCGCGGATAAGGCGCAATAGTGAGTCCATCTTCGGCGGACAAGTCGCGGGATTCGGGACAAAGGGAGGCTTACGTCGGGGCTTGCGCTCTCCAGCTGGGCCGACAAATGCAAGTTTGAGCACTCAGGAGGGCGTTTGGGACCGTACGGCGAGAACCTGGCTGTGAGTTGGAATCTTGGCTTCATGGAATGTAGATAGGAGGATGCTGACCGCGCACCGTCCTCCCTTCGTCGACCTACAGGCATACGCCGGGTCCGTGACGTCGATCACAAACGCCGTGAATGACTGGGCAGCAGAAGTGAAGGATTACAACCCGAACAAGCCGACCTACAGGTGCGCACCGGCCGGATGAGCTTGCGACGGCCCCGCTGAATTGGTCACGCTTGACAGTCACTTCACCCAGCTGGTCTGGAAGAAGACGACGCAGGTGGGGTGTGCCGTTGCGGTTTGCTCAGGCATCTTCCCTGCGGAATATGGATCCACTGCGCTTTACGTGTGCGAGGTGAGGGAACCTGGAGTCCATGAGCTCCGCGCGCATGCACTAAACCTTCTCCATCCTCTCAGTACAACCCTCAAGGTCTGCTCCGTTATTACTGACTAATTTGAGTCAAACTGACTTCCCTCATTCATAGGGAACATAGACGGCAAGTTCTTCTACGCCAAGAACGTCCAGGCTTGAAGCTTGAGGTCTGGCAACTGGCGCATACACAGCCTAACCGCCCGCTTCCTGTTGCCGGTCAACAGGAGCACACATGATGCGAACACAGGCAATCACTTTCAATAGACTTGGAGGCCGTGAGCGATGCGTTCGCGGGGAATTTCAATTCCGGGCGTTCATGTGTCGTTCGTTGCCCGTTTTTAACGCATCTCGGTTGACTGCAGTCGGGTAAGTAGGACGTCCCGCGATTCCTCCTATCACACCTGTCAGCCTCTGCCGCGTAGTGAAGCCAAAGGGTCTCATCAAGCTTGGCCCAGCCGGCCGGTCTGAGCGCTACGACGCAGCAGCCGCTCGCCATGCTGTCTCCAACCGCGAGGAGGTTCCCGCGACGGCGATTGCTCTGTTGGTGGCATATCTTGGTACGCGGAATGTTTCCTGGCTCAGCTGGAACATCTCGATATCCTCTCACTTGCGAGCTGATATCCGAGCGCGAGGGGATGCCGCGGCGACCGCTTTTGCGACCCAGATTGCGGCAGAGCTTGGATTGAGCTATAGAAGACTCTTGGAAGCTTTGGAAGCGCCGTATCTTAGACCGGAGTTCCGTCTTAGGTCAGCTGCGCCTGAACCGCTCCCAGCTGCGAACAAGCTCACTACCTCTTCATTTTTCTCCTCATTCTGATCGAGAGATTCTCCTGGAAGATTTAGCACACGATTCTCACAAATTCACTCCACATTAGAGCTGTCTGCGCGATCGGGGCTCGCGACCGCGTCAGACATGCGTGAGTGTCGCCCCGCTCACACCGAGCAATGGAATTTTGGACCTCAAGAAAGCTTAAAGATATTACCAATGCCCCAATCGTTTTTTACGGTGCTCGGGCTACCCACTACCCATTCCAAGAGTCGATACTGAAGAAAGTGGCGCCTCCCGCCCGGCTTCAGTTGGCTCCGCGTGCGACTGAAGCGTCCCCTGCAATCAGACCGACCGCAATGTGACATCAAGAACCAGAAATACACAGGAACTTGACTTTGCCGGGCCTTCATTCCTGCTGCAGTAGTTGATCCTCCCCTTTCAGTCGATACATGCCTTGCTTGCTTGCCCTTGCCTAGGTAAAACCTTGGAATATAATGTCCATACAGCAGTTAAAGCTGCTCCGCTGGACAAGAAGCTCTTCTGAGTCTGAAACTGCCACTGACAATCAGACCAAGGCTCGAAAATATAAACTTTCAGGCTCGCCTGCAGTCGAGACTCGAGTCCAAGTGCTCAACCGATTGCATTCGCGCTGGGTGACCCTGTCATCGCGTCAAAAGAGTGTCTCACGATCTCGTGGCAACCCCTCAGCTAGTGGGGGTTAGCGGGCCGGTGACTCGGCTTGGCCGCGCTCGGCCTGTCGCCAGCCGAGAGCGCGGTCCCGAGCGCACCAGAATGCGGAATAAGACATCGTGAAGGCTCGAACGTATTAGGAGACACATCTGAGCTCAGTAAGGCCTCAATGCTCGAGAGTGAGGAGGATATCGTGAATCCGAGGCGGACGCAGCACGCACGGCGACCCCTGCCGCTTGCGCCCCCCCCCCCTGCATCCCTTCGCGCCAGCAGTGACCTTATAGTTAGCGACTGCTTGAGAGATGGCAGCCATAATACTCTTGCTCCTACCAGATCATTACTTCTCGCTCGCCTGCGCCCCACAGTCGTTCGTCGCCACTCTCATTCGCAGCGACCAGCACCTGACCTGACTGACGGCGAGGGTTCCCAGCGTGTCTACAGGCGCTCCCCGAGCTCAACCGCCAGACATGCTTCCTCCATACCCATCGACGCCACCTCAGAGCCCCTCCCGCTCGTCCCACAAGCGGTCCGATGGCCCCGAGCGCGCCGCCCATCACATGTCGGCGGAGCTGCACGCCGCGATCCGAGTCCGCTACTCGCACGCCAAGGACATTTCCGGCGACTGGTCGCTCACTTATTCCCTTCCGTCGCTCGAGTACGACTCTCTCGCGCCTCCGCTCGTCCTTCTTCCCCCAGCCGAGC
>ERZ1463038.374-NODE-374-length-15156-cov-14.743461_pt1 | contig 15156 bp, 28 predicted proteins | sample MGYA00564479_ERZ1463038 | MGnify/ENA primary metagenome ERZ1463038 (study PRJEB39244, sample SAMEA3635134) | Helicobacter pylori | study: EMG produced TPA metagenomics assembly of PRJEB11511 data set (Assembly of a 5300-year-old Helicobacter pylori...
GGATAGAGCTGCAACGGATGCCGTGATAACACGCCTTGTACAAGAAGTCGTTGCGGGCAGCGTTACGAGATTGGCTTCGTGAGGCTAGTGCACTCGCCGGAGGTCGACCTCGAGGACATGACACAAGAGCCGCCTGATAGCAAGAGTGACTGACCTCACAAGCTTGGTGCAAGAGCTCCGGGTCAGCAGAGCTAAGCGGAAGCCTTCAGGTGCGTCCTGTCCACCTCGTAGCAGACTCGCGAGCCGTCGCCACCTCGCACTCCGCAAAAGAGTCTCATTAAGTACTGTATTTATACACCTCAGCATTACGAGCCGATCCATCGCCTGTCCATGCTTGTCTAGAACACATTGTGGTGCTCGTCCAGCTGGGTTGTGTTGTCGTCCATCACATGCTGCGCGTGCTCGACGACGTGACCCGGCGGACGCTCCATGTTTGCCTCCTGCTCGGGTGGCGGGAGTTCGTTTGCCTGGTTCTTGAAGAGGTCCTCGATCGTTCCAGGCCCGACGGCAGCGCGGTAGACGGCGAAGCTCGTCGCGAACTCGACGTGCTGACCGAGTTGGATGTGGTTGAGCAGGGCGAGGGCGTACTGCTGGCAGTTGTTGCTGATGAGGTTGTAGCCCGGGTGCTTTTCCCGCATCTGAAAGATGGTCATCTCCCCTGCCTTCAAGGTCGACACGGGTTCAGTACGCAGCCCGGCAGCGAGACAGCGGAAAGACGCACCTGACGCAGCGCCTCGTCGTTGAACCGAGTGTGGCCGACCTCGAATGTCTTCCACTCAGATCGGTCGAGCTTCTCGTTGATGTAGATGATGTTTAAAGACTCGTCCATCCAAAGCTCGTGGCAATAGTCGCCAACGATGACCCTGCCAGCGCCGGCGGAGTGTCAGCCTTCCGTCTCGCGCTCCAGGAACGGAGTAATCCGAACATGACACGTACGCCCAGTGCTGAGTCGGGTCAGGACATTTATTTGTTCGCGCCGTGATCAGGCGTCCCAGCCCGGTCTTCTCGCTGAACCACTTGCCGGCAAACCCAGCCACCGGGTGCCACCCGATCTCGATCGGACGGGGGTCACCCTTGATGTCGGGTGTGCCTGTGGGGATCACGTTGGGCTGGTGGCCGAGTCCGAGCTTGTGCTCGAACGACATCTTGCTCTTGAGAAGTCCCTCCTGGAGCTTGTCGGCGCCACCGGCGAGCTTTTCCTTGCTGCACAGGGTATTGCGAGTCAGTGGGGTACACTGACTGTACGGCCAGAGCTCCGTGCGACGCCCACGCTGGAGCGTGGACCCATGCGCTGCGGCGAGCGCCAGAGGGCTACAGGGATAGCTCACAGAAGGCCCAGTGACAGGTGGCGCCCGGTAGACGAGCTTTCGGGACTCGTCATGATGCACCTGCTGCGAAGAGGTCGTAGTCGGAGGGAGAGCGAGAGGCGCACCCCTCGCCTCCTCGATCAAGCGGCGTGACCGTGCGCACGCCCCCCCAAAACCTTCTGCTTACGCGAAGCCCCCATCTTGCAAAAACGAGTCCGAAGAAGTCTGACGCTTCACACGAAATATCCGCGCGCCTGCGATGCTCTCCCTTGTGCCGCGGCGCGGATATGAGCGCCGGCCGCGTCCACCGCCGGTCCAAACATAATGTAGGCTCATCAGGATCGACAGTGCTGATGGTACAATGATCCTTGAGATCGCCGCGACTTTCGGTGGTTCCGCCGAATTGCCGAGCCCCGCGCGCGCCTCGCAGGCCCCGACGGTGCTGACGAAGAGATGTCGGATCGGACTTCGGCCCACTCAGAGTTGTTGACGTCGATTTTTGACTCTTTCGCCCTCTCTTTTCACTACTGTACAGAACATGACCGCCGCCTCACCAACACCAAGTCTCACGTCCGTCGTCCGCGCGTCCAGGATGTCAAAGGCTGAGCGGGACGTCGACTCGGAAGCCCCACCCGAAGCGCGACAGCCAGCCGGACCGTCAGCTATGGAAAAGCGCGCGGCCTTCACGACTGTCGCCAAAGCATGCGTGGTGCTGATCATCACCTTCTGGATCGCGTCCCTCTGGATCTTCGGCGGGCTGTGGAAGTCGGCCGACCGCGCGCACCTCTTGAACGTGCTCGTCGTGGACTTTGACGGAGGACCAATCGGTATGGTCGCGAGGCTAAAATTCATTATCTGCTGCTGAGAATGATTCGCAACAGGTGAGGCGCTTCTTCAAGCAGCTGCGAGCATGAGCGGCCCGACAATCCCCCACTTCGACGTCCGAGACGCCAGCACCACCTCACCGGAAGCGATCCAGCATCTTGTATGGAAAGGAGACGCCTGGGGTGCCATATACGCGAGCCCGAATGCGTCGCAAGCTCTCTCTGCAGCGTTGGAGTCCGACGACGTTGCGGCTTCGTACGATGGGTCGGCCGCACTGTCATTCACTGGACTAGAGGTTCGCTACACGACAGTGAGTCTGAGAAAGTCTCTTTCACTTCAACAAGCACTAACCTCAACGAAACAGACATGGTCCGGAATTCTTCAGCCGAAACTCGTCGCGCTCGAGGCGGCGACCCTTGCGACCTACACCTCGACCACCTTGACAGCCCTCCTCCCAACTCTCAACACCACCTCGTTCGGTCCATCGCAATCAAAGGTACTATTCAAACCTTTCTCCGCGACCTTCATCAATCAGACGCCCTTCGACTTCGGGAGTCGAGTGCTGTTTCAGACGATCGGGATGGTCTTGCCGGTGCTGCTGCAGTTCTTCGTGAGAGCTCTGATTTTTGTGGATTCCTCACAGAAACTTACCTGCCTCATTTGATTCAGCTCCTCGCTAGGATGAATGGCGTCTTTACCGCACTCGGCCTCTTCCGCGGAACGTCAATGCGCCAGCTCGTCCTGTGGCGAGTCAGCATCACGACCCTCTGGACGCTCGCGACTAGTCTATCCGTCTCCGGGTGGTCCGTCGCTTTCTCTGAAGTCGAACACTTTGCGACTGCTCGAGGTTTCTTTGCGCTCTGGGCTGTGCAGTGGTGAGTCGCCACTGGCGTGGTTTGGGTCCCGTTAACGGTTTTCGCTTCGCAGGGCGTTCGCAATGATCACGATCGACCTCCTAGATTTCGGAACTACGTTTCTACCCATGCCATTGCACGCGCCGCTTGTCGTGCTGTACATAATCATCTCTGGTTCGTCGCATGCTGACTCGGCTGACTGCCGAGCGTGTACTCGGCGAACGCTTCGCTGACCCTTTAAACGGTAGTGGCAAGCGACGTGAACCCGATCCAGCTCGCCAATCACTTCTTCAAAGTCCACTATGCGGTCCCTGTTCACATCGTTTGGTCCTTGATGATGACGATCTGTGAGCCTCGCCCTCCTCGCGACGTGCCAACCAACGCTGACGGTCATCATCTACAGACGGACGGGGAGCCGTGAATACTCTCAGTTACAACCTTCCGCTTCTTTTTGGGTGGCTCGTCATCGGCAAAGCTGGTGTATGGTTCGCCCTTCGAAAGCGGAGCCGGGACGGGTGGGCTCTCGTGTGATTGCAGCAAGCTTCTGGCGCGAGAGCAACACTGAAAGATATTATCATATTATAATCAGAAGAATTTGAACCTGTTCATTTTTCTTACTGCAGATTAGTGCAGTACGTGGGGGCTTTGACCTCAATCGAAAGGCTGGGAGACCTCGAGCTTGGCTGAGCGCGTAGTGACCTGTCTATCTGGATCTGACGCTTGCGACAAGGAGAGAGGAGGATTGTTTCGTCACAAGCATTAAAACAGGTCACACTTGACCGGGAGCTGCTGTCCGATCCAAGAGAAGCTCTCCGTGATGATGAACGGCGCAGCCAGCGCTGCCGAGACCGACGAGGGCCCGACGCGAACCTCGAACACCCCCTTCTCTCCAACCCAGGCACTCAAAGAGACGTCATAGTACGATAGCGCAGAGTGCTGAGATTAAAAGGTGAGTCAATCGTGGTATATTGGCGGCGTGGAAGCAGAACCTCACATCCATCGTTATCGTGGTCCGCTTGGCCTCTCCTGGCTCGAGAAAGACCTTTGCAAAGCCCTTGAGCTCGACCTCAGGTCTTTCCACCCGACTTTGTGTGTCGTGCAGGTAGACTCGGGCGACCTCCGCGCCAGCCACCGAGCCGGTATTGGTGATGGTGAAAGATGCGCTGAGACCATAGCTTGGTAGAGGCGCCACGACGAGGTCGGAGAAGGCGAAGATTGTGTACGAGAGGCCAAATCTACACGATCAAGGGTCAGCATGGGCTCAAGCAAGATCCTCGTTACCAAAACGGACCCGAAGGGGAAAGCACTGGCGGGTCCGCCATGATCCAGGTGGCGGTAGCCGACTTTGATGCCCTCCGAGTAGACCGTAGTGGTTGGATGGCCAAACGTGAGCTGACTTGGACAATCTTCGAGGACACGAGGGAAGGTGATTGGCAGTTTGCCGGACGGGTTGACACCGAAGATGGTGTCCGCGATTGCCTGGCCGCACTCATTCCCTCCAAAGAAGGCCTGGGTGCACAGCCTGATAAGAAACACGTCTTTCAAGATTTATAAAGTTGATCTCACCTGAATCAAGGTGGAGCACCTGCTAAGCCACGGGAACTCGAGTGGCATACCGCTCTGCGAAACGACGATCGCATTGGGCGTTGCGTCGAGGATGGCGGAAACAAGCATGTCTGACCCAAGGGGAAGCCTTCCAGAAACAAAACGTGAGACAACGCCGACTGAAAGTTGAGGCGATCGAGCTCACTTCATGTCGTCGCGGTCATAGCTCTCCGACTCCCACTCCGCGGTCGTGCCCACCACCAGGATGGTGACTGAGGCCACGAGAGGTCAGTTCGGGTTGTAGATGAATGAGGATGTCTCTCACTATCACAGTTTCGACTCAGCGTGATTTCCTTCTGGATCTGCATCGCGGAGTCATACTTTGGCTGCCCGCCGAGCCGAACTCCTCCTCGGCGGCCGGCCTGTCCACGGCCATTTCATCAGTCGCCAGTTAGGGCTCAAGAAGAAGATTTTTGGAGTTCACATATGGGGAAGAGGGACTGATGGCCTTGAAGTTTGAGAAGTGGATCTCCAGCTTGTACTGCTGGCCGGCGCGAACGTCGAGAAGCCCGAAACACTCATCTGACCCAGTACCAAACTGCTAGGGGAAGTCAACTATGAGCGTCACAAAAATTTTGAAGGCGTACGAAGAGCATCCCAGGAACCTGATTGTCCTCATTGGCGACCACGAGCTGGTCGTCGATGAGCAACTTGGCTTGGCCCGCGACTCCGAGGCCAAACTCCCACACCCCATCCACGTCTGGAGTGAACACCGTGCGAAGCTGTCGGAGATGCATTAGCCCAAAGTCTGGCTCAAGAGGTTCCATGATTCACGATAACCCAGCCGCGGACCGGAAGAGTGCTTGGAATACCGTCGATGAAGTACGAGTAGGACGACTCGTCGTACTTGGTGAAACGGGGGACCACCTGAGTGTCAAGATGCGGACTAAAGATTCTGATTCAGCGACACATCGGCCACTGTGGGACTTCCGGACTTACTTGGCGTCATAGAAGTCGAGCTGGATTCGCGAGTTATCGTGCACGACTCCCGCCGGGAGCTGTAGGTAGTCTCCGAGAAGGGGAGACCAGCGACTCGTGTTCGCACCGACTTCAAAAAATACTTCAGCACCGCATGCAGTGGAAGCAGCCGTGATGGCGTCCAGAGGCGCCACGGTGTAGGTCGGCCTCAAACTCGCGGACCCGCCCCCAGCTTGACCCGGTATGAAATCAGTCGCTGTTCCTCCTGTAGCCTCGGAGCGCAGCTCACATATCATCGCCTTGTTAGCATTCGGACCAATGACGGCAACCTTTGTTCCCGGAGTCGGTCTCAAGGGAAGCACGGTCGCCGCGTTCTTGAGTAGCACGATGCCGCCCTGGGCCGACTCGCGGAGGAGGGCCCGAACATGAGCGTTGTCGATAGACTCTTCCACCGCATCGAAGGGTATTCCCGACTCCATCGCCTCCTTGACGAAGCGGAGGACCTGGGGACGGCGGTTCACCGAGTCAGCAAGTGGCGTTAGACGAGCCTGGGAAGGACAACGAACGGGGAGGGCACACTCGTCTAAGTCCGGAATAGTCAACTTTCCTGAAGTCAAATCTCGCTGCAGGGCAAGTCCGCGCATAATGGAAGGACCTTGGAGTTTGTGCCGGTCAGCGCTGGTCAGCGCTTCCATTTCGCAGTGGGCGAGACCAAGACGTGCCAGGCATTTCAAGATCCAGGCCCGCTTTTATCGCCTCACTGGAGGAGTAGGTACCGCTCCAGTCCGACACGATCAAGCCTTTGAACTCGAAGTCCTGGCGAAGAATCTTGCGGAGGAGCTGGGCCGACTCGGAAGCATGCGTCCCGTTCACTCGGTTGTAGGAGCTCATCTGGTAACGTGTTTGTCAGAGGATTTGAATTCATTCTTTGCGAGTGAATCGTACAAATCCAGACGGGTTGGCCTTGCACTGGGTGCGGAATGGCTCGAGGTAGATTTCTGCGAGCGTTCGCTCGTCGACGACGCCTTCAGCCAAACGGAGTGAAAAGATGAACCGGCTGTAGGTGGAAAAAGAACTCACTGTTATTGAGCCGGCGCTTGAACTCCTGCTCGTTGGCCACAAAGTCTACATTGCTCGACATCAGCAGACGCCCGCGCCGTCGTGTAGATAGCCTGAGGTGCCGAGCTCACGCTTGGGGGTAGTCATAACCTTGCGTGACTGGACCCCAGCCATCCAAGATGCTCCCATAGTACCAGAAAGAAACGGATCTGCGACATTCTTGAAGTTAGCAGGACGGCTGAGCCGAATCGTCGATCGGCGTACCTTCGCCGTACGACTCGAAGCCACGGCCACCGAGGGGGCTGCGCTGGATGTTGGTCGTGGGTCCGAGAAGGCAGTGCACTCCTCGAGCCCTGCATTCATCTCCGAGCGCCTCCCCGACCCTGCGGACGAGGTCGATGTCGAACGACGCGCCGAGCGCCGTCGCAGCTGGGAAGCACGACGCCGGTGAGCCTCCGGACCCTGCGACTCGAAGTCAGCTCCTCTGTAGATTCGCCGATATTATATTATCTCACAGTGGACTCCCCTGACGCCGTTCGGGCCGTCACTCATCCTCGCACTCGGGACTCCGAGGCGTTCGATGCTGGCGGTGTGCCACCTGGAGCGCTGTGGTCAGCGCAGACTTGGAACGCGCAACACAGGATTCACATGTCTCGGCCCGAGAGAAGCTCGATCTTCTCGTCCGTGGAGAGCTCGGCGAGGACGGCGACTGGATCGATGGTCGTCGCGAGTGGCGTCGTCGCCGCAGGAGGTAGCAAGTTCATCATGGATTTGGTTGGACGATGAGAGCCAATGAGAGCAGGGATTCAGAGAAGACAAGAGAGTGCAGGCCCGACCTCGACGCCTCGGGATTGTCGCTCCGCCACTTCCGGCAGGTTCTCGGCCGAGCCGCTCGCGCGAGAGAAGCCGCTCACTTCAGAGAATGACTCACTTACTAGCTAGGTATGTGATCGTAACACAGGTCAAGCCGTTTCAATGCAAGCCGGTTCAATGCGAAGTGGGGGAAAGAAGAAGAGGACTGCGACCCCTAGTCAACCGTTGCGTCCGCTCCCAGGCTCACACGTCGAACACGCCCGCACATACACAGACCTCAATGCGTCACCACCACTCCCTAAAGCTGTCGGAGATTGTACCGTGGGGCCCGTGTCGCTCCGGGCGCAGGCCTTCGTCGAGGAATGCGGGACAGCGGGCGCGAGCGGCTCACGGGCAGGTCGCACGGTTGGCGCCCGCACGGCGTTGTAGCGGAATGCACGGGTCAGTGCACCTCCCGCATAACTGCCGCTAATGCTGGCTAATGCTTTTGTGTTTTCCAATCAGCGCGATCGCGCTCCGCACCCCGCACAGACCCCATCCTGCCTTGATCCCGCCTTTGTCCTCACTCGAGGCGCTGTCGTCGATCCTTCGACATTCACACAACGCCGTCCGGGGCTTGAAACTGCTTTTGTCGCGCAGCGGATGAACCGGCTTCACGCCTCGACATCGCATTGTGCAGCTTGGGCCCCTCGACGCGCAAGTTGTGGGCGGGCTTGTCCTTCCACTGCCTTGTTCTTCGCTGGTTCTCCACGTCGACTAGAGCATCAACCCCATCCGCTCCGCTCATTTCCACTCCTCTCCCGCCTCCTTTCCTCAACGTTTCATCTGTTTCCCTTCCGCTTCGCATCCACATCCACGCATTCATCATGCAGGTCTCCACCGCCATCTCGCGCGTGCACCACGACGGTTCGTCGACCTACCAGTTTATCTCGAGTCATAGCTCATCTACTCGACTCCAGACACGAAGCCCACCATTTTTATCCCGTCCTTCGCTACTGGAACGCGTCCATCCCCGTCCGACTCGGTCCCGACGGCCGACCAAATCGTTCGATGCCGCGCCTGGGCCCGGGCCTGCGGCACCTACGCGACCCCCGAGGAGAAGCACGACCTCGTCGCGGCATCGCTGCAGGCTCGCGCCGACCGCGAGCGTGCCGTCATCCGCGGGCCCCTGCTCGCTCAACCCAGTCGACGCTCGACCGCGATGGACGTCGATCAGGACGACCCCATGTGCCCCGAACTTTCGTCCCCGTCATCGGGCGACGTCAGCTCAGGCAGTGAGCTCGCGACGCCGCCGAGTGAGCGCGTCTTCGCGCGTCGCGGCGCGATGAAGCCTCCCGGGATTGAGGTCTCGCCGCCGAGTGTGCGCAAGGTCGACACGAGGATCGAGGAGAGGGACGGGAGGACTGTTGTGACTCGGTACGAGGTCATGGAGCAGGCCACGGACGCGGGGTTCAGGGTGTACCGGCGCGTCGCGATCACCACCACGGAGGCGTCCCCGCGACACCGGGCGTCGCCGTACTCGATCCCCGTTCGTCGGGGTGCTCGGAAGGCATCCTCCGGCGGCGGAGGGTGCTCAGCCTCCCAGGTGCGCTCACATTCCAAAGCTCGGCGTCGTTCTGTCTTCGCAGCCAGCTGACTCTGATCCTGTCGCAGCTCGCTCGCCAAAAGGCGCCCTTCGTCCCCGAGGTGCCCTCCCTCCCGCCCGCATTCAACACTTGCATCTTTCACACCCCGTCGATCTCCTCGCGCCGCAAGTCGACCCTCCGCCTTGACCTGCGCCTGCCCAACTCGCACCCGAGCTCGCACGCTCCCCACCCGTTCAACCAAAACCGCCGCCCGGCCGCCTCTCTCAAGGTCAACCACAAGCCTTCCGCAGGCCTTATCAACGCCGCGCGAAACCTCCAGCTCGCCGTCGAGCGCGTCCGCGACGGACCCCTCGACTCGACTCTCGCACCCCCAGCCGCCGCCGTGTCGCGCCGCGAGTCGGGCATGCTGATGCTCGGCACCGCCATCGAGATCATTGAGCGCACTGGATCATCGATCTGCGGAAGGAGGGGCAAGTACGTCCGGCCGAGCTGCGAGGTACGGCGGAACCGTCGGTGTATAAAGTTGAATAGCCGGCGGCGCTGGTGTCACCCCTTAAAGTTGCAGTACTTAGATCTTTATTTCTAACTATACCAATATCTTGATACCATAACTGTCTCGCGACCGCGCACCCGATCAGCTTCTCCTGGACGCAACCCTCTCGGGCTCGCACTGGGCGTCCGTACTCTTGACCCCAAACCGCACCCTCGCCTGCACAGTCGCCAGAATGAGTCTCAGCAAGCCAGTCACCATCTTCTTCGCGTTCAAGATCGACGGACTTACGACGCGGCTCAAGGCCAACACCTACTCCGTCACCCCGGCAACCTCGCACCCGCTCGCCTGCAAGGGCACCTGGAAGATGTCACTGTGGAGGGACAAGTCGGTTCACTGCCTCCTCACCTGAAAGACCCCAAACGGCGAATGTGAACGCCTCCTGTCGTCCACCGTGACCCTCAAGGGCCGTGAGCCGGGTGGCGTCCTCGTCAAAGGGCACGCCACCGCGCTCGAGATTGGCACGAAAGGCTGGGCGTGGGATGTTTCGATCGATGATTCCGAGAGCTCTCGTTTCATGCTGCAGCTGTATCTCGACCTGGGCGACAGCTACGACCCGTCGAGCTGTCCACTCGTGCGGCAGACGGCGTGGATTCGAGGTGCGCTCCCTTCCCATCGCTTGTAGAATCTCGACGAGACTTTAAAGCCAATTTACCTAGCTTCACTTACCACCCCGCAATTCCTCGACGTCACGTTCGTCTTCCCGGCCGAGGGCCGCGAGCTTTACGCCAACAGCTCGCTCCTCGCCTCGACGTCGACCTACTTCAAGGTGTTCTTCGCAGCTCAATGCTCCGAGACGAGGAATTATCGATCTCTCAGCGACTCTGAAGTCACGATCAAACTCGCCCGCGCCGGTCAGCCCCGCCGCCGCGACTCGGACAACGCGAGCGCGAGCAGCTCGCGGACGACTTTCGAGCAGCCCACGCCGACCTACCGCATCGAAGTGACCGAAGCTTCCTACAAAACCTACTTTGCCGTCCTTGAGTGGCTCCTCACGGGGAACATCACATTCGCCCGCCTCAGGTCGTCCATCAAGAAATCCCACGACCCCTCAGTCGCTGTCACCGCGGCGACCATTCCCGCACACACCCTACACCCAGCCCCAGTCTCGCCCAAGTCCATCTATAAGCTCGCGGAGCTCCTGGACCTTCCCCAGCTCAAGACCCTCGCACTCGAGTCCATCATGAGCCAGGTCGGCACGGCGACTGTCGCGGAGGAGCTCTTGAGCGAAGTCAGCATCCTCTACGAGCCCGTCCAGACCGCGCTGATCGAATTTGTGGCGAAGAACTTGAAAGAGGTTCTGAAGAGCGAGGGCTGGAAAGAGCTGGAGAACAAGACGGCCGGGGGCAACGAGGCGGGATCGAGGATCTGCGTGACCCTGCTGCATCTCGTGCGCGGAGCGTGAAGGTTGTGTTCTGAATTTTATCTCACGTTATTTCCTGACCTCAAAGGATCGCACTGTCAAGCATGACCTTCGACATGGGAAGAAAGAATGCACGCCCCTGGCCAGAAGCGGACCGTGCGCAACGCGACGACGAGCACTCAGGCGCGCCAGCATGAGCTGACCTCAGACCGCCTCCAGACAAGCAGCATGGCTTCCAATGCCATGGATGATGCTTTCCTTGTGCGGCAGCACATCATGTTCGCGTACCGCTGCGTGCGGTTCCTCCCCACGCCGTACCAGCCCGAAGACAGCAACAGGTAAGCCTTCACAGCTCCCACCGCAGCTCACCGAGCTGACTTGAGCTTTAGGATGGCGCTCGCGTACTTCTGCCTGTCGTCGCTCGCGCTCCTCCCAGGCTCGGCCGTGTCGTCCGCAGCGCCCGAGGGCCAGTCCGCGCTCGACGCGATGCTCAAGCCACAGCAGCGGCAGGGCTTCATCGACTGGGTGTACGAGCAGCAAGCGCCCGGAGGCGGGTTTCGGGGATCTGACTCGATGAAGGGAACGGGTGCGGGAGCTGGAGCTGCTGCGTGAGTGCCCTCCGATGGTGATGCGTGGAAGCGGGAGGTGCTGATAGTCCAGTACTTGAACAGGCCGATGCCAGGAGCGATTCCGCTGTCGCTGGACGAGGAAGAAGAGTTTGCGCGGCTCATGGCGTTCGAGGACGACGAGGACGACGCACCGCCCCCTGCAGCAGCTCAGGACGAACAATCCTTTTCCCCAGCCCACATCATCCAATCCTACACGGCACTCTTAATCCTTGGTCTCTTGTCCGACGACTACTCCAGCCTCGACCGCGCGGGCCTCCTGCGCTTCGTCGCAAGGTGTCAGTGCTCGGATGGATCGTCCGTCCCTTTCAGTGATTTTCTGCGACTGCTTACTGACTCAAAAGGGTAGATTCTCCCTCTTCCCGGGCGCTGAAGAGGACCCGGACCCGCGGTCCGTCTTCCCGGCGTTCGCCATCTCGTCCATGCTCGACGACTGGTCGGCGTGCGATGTCGACAAGGCGCTTGCCTTCTTGACCACCTGTCAAGTGCGGCCACTTGTCGACGGCGGTACACTTTTGCTGACGATCAACTCGCAGAACCCATCCGGAGGCTTCTCGACCCGGCCAGGACTCGAAGCGCAGGGTGCGTCTGCACGCTTCGGCTTTGCCCCCACAACTGACCTCGTTCTCCAATCGCAGGCGGAACGACGTACTGTTCGATCGCCTGCTTCTCCCTTGCCTCGCGCATGGACACTCTCCCTCACCCCGAAGACACGCTCCACTGGCTCGTCTCGCGCCAAGTCCCGCGGCCGCCTCCAAAACCCGCATCCGAATCGAGCGACTCGGAGGACGAGGAGGAAGTCGCTGAACCAGAACTCATGCGGAAACCGATGGCGGGGTTCCAGGGGCGAATCGGGAAGGACACGGATGCGTGCTACAGCTTCTGGTGCACGGCGGCGCTCAAGGTGCGCTCCCACCTTTTCCGTCCTTTAATGCTCGCTGATCAGACTGCGTGATAAATGCAGATGCTAAGACCAGATCTCGACCTGCTGGACCCCGAGCTCGATCGCAACTGGCTGCACCTGTGCCAGCACTCGACCTACGGCGGCATCGCGCGCGAGCCCGGCGCTCCTCCAGGTGCGTCACTTTCCGCGCCCAGCCACACCTTCCTGTTATTACTAATGCAATACTTATGTAGATATTTACCACACCTACCTCTCCCTCGCCGCCCTCTCCCTTGGCGGCCAGCCCGGACTGGAACCCCTCCACCCATCCTGGAACATCCCCCAAAGCGTCGCGGACCGTATCCAGACGTCCCTGCCCGTGCCGTAGTACCCTTCCATATTCATATCACGAATCAGCATCGCAACCCATTCACATCGTCGCTGGATTCGCTACATTCGCCGGAGCCGAGCCGACCGAGTACCTCGGGCTGGCAAGCTTCGCTGGTCAGGGTCACGCAGGTGAGTGGGACGCGTTGCGGTGGTGCTGTATCCCCGACACAATTGCACGGAGTGCAGTTGGGAAGGGCTTAGTCCTGGAGGTATGGCTAACAGACTAGGTCACTTAAGGGTACAGAAAATTAAATGAACAAGTCGGCTTGCAACGCGCCCTTCGGGCGCGCGATTCCAAATCATCTCTCCAATTCAAAAGTTGTGCATACGAAACACTTCAAAAGACTTTCATGGAGCATTGAACTACTGCTACTGAGTCGCATCCGTGGCGGCATGCGCAGTGCTGCTACCGACGCTCGTGCCCGTGTGTGAGCGGAGCACAGGAAGGCTGTCGCGGACTCTCAATTGGACTTAGCAAAACTGGAACCTCGAGTATCGATTACTAGAAGCGCTAGCTGCAGACTCTGTGAAATCTACGGTGGGGTCTCGGTCGGCACGAGGAGGGGCGAGCGAGGGGGAGAGAGAACAGATGGGGAAAGGAAAGGAAGGAGAAGGGGAGCCTACTATGTAGTCTATCGGAGCTATTGTTCTAGCTGTAGACAAAGAGATGGCCCGGTCAGTTGATGTGAGACTTTGTGTGAGGGCGGCCTGGCCGGCCGCGCGCCCCAGTCAAGGGGCGGGATGGGTATGTGTGCTACATCGTCTACGTGGATCGACCTTGAGATCTAGCTTGAGATCTTGAGAGGACGCCGCCGCCTCTACGCCTTCGCCACCGCGTCCAACTCCGCGTAGATGGCACGCTCGAAGTCGTCCCGAAGCTTCAGCATGCCCTCATCAGCAAAAGGCAAGAACTGGGCCGCGACAACGCCTCCCACGCCAGACCCGTTGTCGACGAAGTAGTACGCGTTCGCAACGCCGCTCCACCCGAACGTGCCAGCCTTCTTTCCAGTCTGAGTCTGCCTCAACTCCTAGTCATAATAATTCAGAATGTCGAATCGCCAACACGAACCCCCGACTGGTGAACGATGCAGCTCAGCATCGACCATCCTTCCGAAGAGGCGCTCGCCGTCTCGTCCGCGGGGAGCGAATACACCTCGATGTTGTTCGACACCTGAAGGTCTGCGGAGACCAGCATCGGCTTCGGGACTTTCTGTCCCAGACTCCCGAGTCCGTCGCGGGTAGCTGCGTCCCAGAACGCCTTTGAGATGAGCGGCGGTGCGTCCGGTCCTGGGGCGCTCTCGTGGAGGAGGCATTGGAGGAACTTCGCCCAGGCCGGCAGGGTCCTAGAGGATGAGAAAAACCTTAGATCACACTCTTTTAGCTTGATTGCTCAGATCCGTACCCCCAAAGTCCAGCAGTGGCACAATGCGCGAAGCCGACAGGCGGAACAACGAACTGCGGCGTGTCGAACGGGATGGGCACGAACGTGCCAGGGGCGACTTTGGCGTCGACAAATGCGTAATTTCTCGCCATATCTCCGTGACGGAAGAAGTCGAGCTGGTCCGAAGGCACGCCGAGCGGGTGGAAGACGAGCGCCTGGAGTGCCTCGCGAAGCAGGAGTCCCGACTGCCGTTCGACAAATTGCCCGACCCAGTCCGTAGCTGTGCGTAGAAGAATCAGTCGATAGGTTCCAAGATCAGTTTGAGGGGACGAACGCACAGCATCCGTATAGCCAGCGCTCCCCACCGTCGAACGCTCGCGGGACCTCGATCGCTGCAACGGCTCCGCTGAGGACGGCAGGAAGGGGTCCGCGGGGTTCGTGCTGGAAAACAAAGGTAAGTGAACTTCAAGTCATAGAACGGTGGAAACCCTCACAAGTGAGGCGTCCTCCTCGCTGGAGAAGCTGTACCCGAACCCGCTCGCATGAAGCAGTAGGTGCCGCAGCGTCAGCCCAACCGTCGCGGGCTTGAACTTCCATGCTCCTTCTTCGTCCTTCCCATCAAATATCCTATCACACGCGTTTCCACTGCCAAGCTTCAGCTCAGGTAGGACCGCCGCAAGAGCGTCATTCGAGTCGATGTCGAAGTCGTGCTTCTCGACGAGGACGAGTGCGGCGAGCGAGACGGCGACTTTGCACATTGACGCAAGGTAGACTGAAGTCCCAGTCTCCATTGAAGCTTTCGTTTCGAGGTTGCGGACTCCAGCGGAAGCCATGCTCATGCAGCCGGCGCGGTCGAACGCCACTGCGACGAGGCCGGGGGCGACGCCGGCATCCACAGCGGCTTGGAGGAGGGGCTGGAGGTCGGGCATCATCGTTTATGAAGGCGAGGAGAGTGAACTAAGTAGTCGGCCCCAACCGGGAATCTGTTGGGCTCGA
>ERZ1463038.375-NODE-375-length-15129-cov-10.757198_pt1 | contig 15129 bp, 19 predicted proteins | sample MGYA00564479_ERZ1463038 | MGnify/ENA primary metagenome ERZ1463038 (study PRJEB39244, sample SAMEA3635134) | Helicobacter pylori | study: EMG produced TPA metagenomics assembly of PRJEB11511 data set (Assembly of a 5300-year-old Helicobacter pylori...
CACACCTAGAACACTCTTTCCCTACACGACGCTCTTCCGATCTGCCAGGCTCGTCGGTGAGATCATCCGGATCGACGCGGATAAGGCCACGATCCAGGTCTACGAGGAGACGAGTGGCATGCAGATCGGTGACCCCGTCCTCAAGACGGGCAAGCCGCTCAGTGTCGAGCTCGGCCCAGGTGCGCGCCGCGCCGCCCGTCCCAGCACTCGCCCGAGCGCACTCTGACCGACCTCTGCAGGACTGATGGAGAACATCTACGACGGTATCCAGCGCCCGCTCAAGTCGATCGCCGAGATCTCCAAGTCGATCTACATCCCCCGCGGCATCAACACGACCGCGCTCGACCGCGAGCGCAAGTGGGACTTCACCCCCGTCAACTTCAAGGTCGGCGACCACATCAGCGGCGGCGACATATTTGGTCAGGTGTACGAGAACTCGCTCCTCAACGAGCACAAGATCATGATGAACCCGCGCGGCATGGGAACCATCACCCACATCGCGGAGAAGGGCTCCTACGCCGTCTCGGTGCGCCACCCTGCCGTTTCCTTGCAGCAGATGAGTTAGCTGACCCGGTCATTCTTTGCAGGACATCGTGCTCGAGACCGAGTTCGAGGGCAAGACGACCAAGCACACCATGCTCCAGCTTTGGCCCGTCCGCGCGCCGCGTCCCACCGGCGAGAAGCTCCAGGCCGACTTCCCCCTCCTGACCGGCCAGCGTGTCCTCGACTCGCTCTTCCCGTCCGTCTCCGTTTCCTACTCATATTCTCGACCTGTTCTGACCCTGTGCCCCGCGATGCAGCTGTGTCCAGGGTGGAACGACCGCCATCCCCGGCGCTTTCGGATGTGGAAAGGTGCACACACCAGGCTTGCGACGAAGGTCGCGCGCAACACCTGACCCACTGTCTCTAACAGACCGTCATTTCGCAAGCCATCTCCAAGTTCTCCAACTCTGACATTATCATCTACGTCGGATGCGGAGAGCGCGGAAACGAGATGGCCGAAGGTGCGCTTCGGTTCGCTCTCCCCGCCATGCGTGCCTCTCACGCTCGGCCCCCCACAGTCTTGATGGAGTTCCCCGAGCTCACGATGGAGCTCAACGGCGTCCAAGAGCCAATCATGAAGCGCACGTGCCTCGTCGCCAACACGTCCAACATGCCCGTCGCTGCGCGCGAGGCGTCCATCTACACCGGCATCACGCTCTCCGAGTACTTCCGTGACCAGGGCAAGAACGTCGCCATGATGGCCGACTCGTCGTCTCGCTGGGCCGAGGCCCTCCGTGAGATCTCAGGTCGCCTCGCCGAGATGCCCGCCGACTCGGGTTACCCCGCCTACCTCGGTGCCAAGCTCGCGTCCTTCTACGAGCGTGCTGGAAAGGCAGTTTGCCTTGGATCCCCGGACAGGACTGGAACGGTCTCGATCATCGGAGCGTGAGTGCTCGGGTGTCGCGCGTATGAGCTCCTGTTGACTTTCACTTTGCATCAGCGTTTCGCCTCCTGGTGGAGGTGAGCTTTTCGTCGAAGTCAAAAATCCTCGAGTGCTTTTCTGATTCTTACTGTGATACTAGACTTCTCCGACCCGGTCACCTCTGCCACCCTCGGTATTGTCCAAGTCTTCTGGGGTCTGGACAAGTGCGCCCCCGTTCCTGCTTTCGCGTGCAATATCCGCTGACTTTCCTTCCCCCACTCTAGGAAGCTCGCCCAGCGCAAGCACTTCCCATCCGTCAACTGGAACGTCTCGTACTCGAAATAGTGAGCCCCGTTCGAGCCCCGTTCGATCGCGCCTGCCCCTGACGCCACCGCCTCCCCACCCAGCACGCGCGTCCTGCAGCCGTACTACGAGCGCACCGAGCCCGACTTCCTGCACTACCGCAACACGACGAAGCAGATCCTCCAGAAGGAGGACGAGCTCGCCGAGATCGTGCAGCTCGTCGGCAAGAGCTCGCTCGGCGAGGCCGACAAGGTCACGCTCGACGTCGCGCGCCTCATCAAGGAGGACTTCCTCCAGCAGAACGGAATCTCGGTCTACGACCGCTACTGCCCCTTCTACAAGACGGTGCGCCACCGTCTTCTCACTGCTGATCTGTCCGGCGGGCTTCAAGGCTGACTGCGGCCCCTTTCCCCCACTCCAGACCGGCATGCTCAAAGTCCTCGTCACCTACTACGAGTGCACGACCAAGGCCGTCGAGGGCGAGACGCTCACGTGGAGCAAGGTCCGCGAGCTCACGAGCGACCTCTGGTTCCGGCTGCAGCAGATGAAGTTCCTGTGAGCCTCTCTCGTGAGCCGAAGCTACTTTGTATTGACCGATTTCGCTGCCAGTGACCCTGCGACCGGCGAGAGTACGTTTTTCGCTGCTTTGACTGAGCGGCGCGCGTGATACTGACGCCACCATGGTCTACACTCACAGAGGCGATCGTAGACGAGCTTGATGCGCTGGTGGCCGACATTGTCTCGCAGTTCCAGGTGGGCTTCCCCTCGTTCGTGCACTTTACCATGCCCGACCGCTGACCTCGCTTCCCCCGGTCGCAGACTCTCAGCGAGTGAGGCGGATTACCGATGGACGATCTATAGTCAGGCGCAGTGGTTGTAATTGGGCTTTGAATGCTTCTTTGGCAAATGGAAGGGGCTTTCGGGAGCGATACGAGTATGGAGGATGAATGAATGAGCCTTTGAACTCGCGCGCAAGGGACTCGCGCACCACTACTCGCGAACCAAATCTTGTTGTCACGTACCATGCGCGCATTATATTGATACACCGGATTGATGACTACCGACTTGGCTCGTGCGTCGCCCCCCCCGCGCGTCCCCGCCCAGCCTGTCGCCGAGCGGCACCTACACTGGAGCTTGAAAGTGGCTCTGCGACATGACAGTGTCAGCGTGACTAGTTCCCTCGCTGCTAGTAGATGTCCATACATAGAGTCTCTGATGACGAGACAAATTACTGGCGACAGAGAAGGCGGAACGACAGGATGGAGTCGGGCAAACCCAGGGCTTGCTACCGGTGTGCGAGTTCTGTCGGTCACAAGGCAGTCCTTCAGCTCACGTAAAGAGTATAGAAACGGAAATTAATCATGTGAATTAACCATATGAACAAGAAGCCCCGAAGGTCTGCGAGGTATGAGGGCGAAATGAGCGGACCGGCAACGTGGACGACGCCAGTGAGTACTGAGGAGTCGAATCGGAGCTGCACCTCGCGAAGACTTTGCCACAAGCAGGACACGGGTGCTCCTTCCTCTTTCGAGCTGGTGAGAGCTCCAATCCCGACACCGGTCGTCGACGGGACAGGATGTTTAATCTGGGCAGCGACTTCGAGAGGTTTTCTGGGTCCCTTCCGTTTTCGAGCGACGTTGACGTTTCTTGCAAGCATTGTTCTTGCCGCTGTACGATAACTTTCATGTCTTGATCCTCCCATGCAGTGTAGGATGAAGCTGAGAAAGTCGCGGGAAGGGATGGACTGGCGGCGGCCGCTTGATAGTTGATGGAGTTGTTCCACGATCCTCCGCCTGGTAGGTAGAGGTAATCATTTCCGTGAGAGTCTTGTGGTGTGCCAATGGTCTCCAACGGTGCGAGGGTAGACGACGGGGAAAGCTGACTCGGTCGCGGGGTGGCGTCGCACCACGAGTCCCAGTGAAACGACCGATGAGTGTGGTCGGATGGCGGCTGGATGAGGTATGTATAACTATTCGGAGTCGCTGGAGAGAAGCTCTTGGGCGAGAGGGGTCGGCGCGTATGAGCCATGGTGCGGGAAGATTGCAGGACAAGAGAGAGCACCAAGTTTTACCGTGGCAAGTCGCGGCGCGAGGAGATCTCTGGCATCTGGACTTGGGTACTCTAAATTTGAAAGCATCTTAGATTGCCTCGGGGGTGTCAAGTTTCGTGACCACGTTCTGCCGCGCCGCGAGCGCAAGGGGTCGGGCAGGGTTCGTCGGGAGCTTACTCCGCCAGCTCGTTTCTGGCTCGGTGAGGGTGAGAGATTACGGCATCATGAATTAAGGATGTCTGTGAATGAAACCTCTTGCTTTTCTAAGCTACTGATGTGTCACCGCTGTTCACTGGCGGCCGACGCGTGGTGGTTGAGCAAGACGAATGGTCGATTTCGCCGTGCAGCTGATAGCCCTCAGGCTTCACGCTGAGCACCCTGCTTCAAATGATATACTAGCGCTATAAATGCATGAATCCCGTTGTGCAATCGTTTTTCCAAGGACATGGCCGATCGTCGCGGACGTCGCGGGCCGGCCGGCGCTCCGCTTAAATCGGGAGATCAGCCACTTCTCTGCATGAACGACGGGGAAGTCAAGTGTTCTATGGCATTGCGAGGATTGGGCTTGGAAAGCTTGGAGTGGAGCGTGGAAGAGCATGGAGCTCTTGCTCTCTCGAGTCCGACAAAGGGTGCTTCAGACGGGCCCGGCCTTCTCGTAGCCGAGACGTTTTCGAGGGGACTGATACTGTGCCAACAGCCACCGCAAAAGTACTTGCGGAGGTTTACAATCTGTATTATTTTTGTTCGCGTCTCGGGGCGCGGTACCGCAAGGTGCGGCCGCCGAAGATGCAACACTGTTCTAAGTTCTAACGTCCATCAGCAGCTTTAGGTTAACGGCCAGAACGCACATGCAATACAATCACTACCTTCACCAAATCAATGCTAGAATAGCGCGAGAGGGTCGACGAAGGTCAAAGCTCTAGGAGCAAGCGAGGTGGGCAGGAAGTAGTGTGTAGGCCGAGCCCAACCGAGCCAACCCCGGGTTCTGATGCGCAGGATGCATGAAGCATAAGACTATCTTTACAAGACTCCTCTCTCTTCGACAGTTCGATTGGGAAGCTGTCGCGCACCTATACCCACCCTGGCTTAAGCGAAACCGGAACCCCTTTGGGGGCCAATCGGTGGGTGGGAATACGTACGGACCGGGTGGGTCCTGGTGCCCTGGAGATTCGGACTGATGGATCTCCCTACTCGTAACACGTACGCCATGCGAAGGCTCCGAGTCTGGAGCCTACAACCGCGCACCAGTCACGATTTCTCCACCTTCGCCGCACTGGCAATTTCTTGAGACAGGTGTGAGCCCCTTCGATTCTGTTTGTGAGAGCCTGCTGTATCAAAGAATTGGTGAACTCAAAAAGTACATATCTGCTATGGTGCGTCATCCTAAAGCCTGCGCCCACCCGGCACCGTGGACTCCAGCGTACCTTCAGCGTGGACCGAGTCGGCGTCCAAAATTCGATGATCAAGATACTTACAACTTGGTCGTTGCCTGAGGCTACAGGGGGATCAGCCAAGTTCCGCATGAAAAAGGTTCGGGAGTCGTGGTGCGGGTATCTTCGATCTTAACCCCCCTCGCTTACTTTACAGCAAGTTTATGACAAGGGCCCTTTAATCCCTATTGAAATCCTTTCAATTTCGATCTGCGTGGGCGAGACTGAAGCCTGAGGCCTGAGGCCAGGGCGCGAAGCAAACGGTGGGCGTGGCGTGCTCCTGCTTGCGAGCCTGTCTGTTTGCTAATCTGCATGCTCTTGTTTACATCGGAATGTACTGAGCCATCACACCGTACACTTGTTACATCGAGTTGGTGTCACCGGTGACACCACTGGCGGAGTCGTCGACGTCGTCCGGCAATCGGAGGTGATCTTACGGACAGTCAACGCCGCCGAGGGAGCATTCCCAAGAGCTCGCACTCACCATGTGCATTGCTTTTTGATGCCGCCTCATGTTGCTCCGGACGGAGAAGCGGGCCATGCAGCCCCCCGTCGCACAGCAGAAAGGGCGTTCACCGCTGTGGACCCGCTACAACGTTCAGGATGAAGTCAGATCCTCTTCGCGCCTGAGGAACAAACCCCAGAGTAGTGTGTACCATGTGTGTCCCAAGCCCAGATAAACTTTGCAGGGAATCAGTGACCTGGTCGGATTCGTTACCGAGAAACGAAGACTTACCGAGCGAAAAGCTTCCCACACAAGCCGCATGGTAACACTCTGAGGTCGAAGTCCCGGGGCAACTCAGTCGCCGTCCGCCGCACCTTGCGGGGCGTGCCCAATCGGCTTCGCAGGTCGGCGGACTCTTTCCTGTCGGATGCGGCAGATCCGGGGCTGCTGGACTCAGTGGCTTTGGTTTTCGTGGAGCTTTTGAGAGATTATGGGGTGTTGAACTGTCCCAAGGCGCAGCGTAGGGGTGGCGAGCGGGTGAGGCCGGAGTCGAGACGGTGTCGACGGGTGGTCCTGCATCGAATCGGGAGGGGTTGGTCCACGAGGCGCTGTTGTAGTAGTAGCTGATGAATGTGTTCTCTAATTGGAGTGGTGGGGATGGTGTCGACGCGAGGGAAGGACTCCAGTTGACCGCGGCGGTTGGGGGAGGGCAGCTGACCGACGTCGTTCCGTGGTAATCCTCACGTTGCGGGGGTGCGATGAGGTATTTGTACTCTGTGTTGGCGTATTCGTACGCCATCGTCGATCGTGAGGTGGGAGAAGTTGAAGGAGGGGTCGATTACAGACGTCAGCAGCGAGCTGAAAGGATCTCCATTATTGGAACTCGAGCTTGAATACAGATTATTCTGGATCGTTTTGGATATATTCGGTCCTTTGCCACGTTCTACCGCGGGGAGCCGGCCGGCGCCCTCGATCTAGCATCCGCTCGCTAACTCTTGGCAATAAGATAACATTCACAAGGGCTTTCTGACGAGGTGGTTAATGAATAATAGCTTGAGCACACTTGAGTGCACTGACTTTGGACTCGGAGGCAAGTTTGACGGCGCCAACTCTTCACATCTTTGGGACCGGTCTTGACCCACGGGTGACGGAAGGGTGTCACGCGGGACACGGGTGCAAGGAAGAAGCATGTCTTAATCTGAGCAACCTGTAAGTAGACAAGTGCAGGGCTGTTGAGGATAAGGTGTCGGGTTCGGCATGATATCCGACGTTGCCGTTCGCCTGCGCTTCTGCGACACCGGTACCGGGGCCAAAGTGAAATCGGCGGCGTTACGACCAACGCCTGGGATGTACAGACTGGGCGTCATCATCCAAAAAAAGACTTTGGCGGCGTTCAAGCCTTCAGGACTGCAGCATAGCAACGTAAGGGTGTTGCCCAGCAGGATCATCGCGGACCGACCTGACGTCCAGGCCCTTCCGGGAGTCTAAGGACGCAACTGGTACGAAAGTCAAAATTATCCACATGTAATCGAGTGTAATCTTACCAGAAAGTGCTCAGGAGGGCGTAGGTATCGATATTCAAGAACCCAGATCTGCAGCGCGTCGCGGCCTGAGCCGGCGGTGCTTGCCAGAGTCCAACAACCCCCTGGAGACACCCCCAAGATGCACGAGCAAGCAGTACGATCGTTGAGTCTCTGTGTGTGTACTCTCTAGGCTTTTGTAGGATGAAAGGACCGCTCCTCTAAAGGTACTCCAAGAGGTCAAGGTGCTCCAGTTGGCGCAGGTCCGCGGAGTGGCGAGCTTGATTGTAGGAGCGTTCAAGCTTCAGCGGAATCAACAGCGTGATAGACGTCTCCCAAAGGTACAGCACAGGCATATGTACCGACGCGGACGAAGACGCACTGAAGCTCAAGGTCGGCACCGGTGAAGGCGTATCCTGGAAGTTGAGCCCAGCCGAAACGTGCTTCAAGACCTCACTGGGTATTGTGACAGTATGACATCTAAACTTCGGTTCAAGGTGAGCTCTGCTGGCGAACGTAGACCTGAAGGCTGGGCGACGTCGCCCACGAAGGTGGCGGCGCGGCGCGAAGCCGACCCGAGAACGCGTTTTGCATCGACGCTGGCTGACGTTACGCGTGACGCTGGTATCCTGCACTCTTGATATCTTAAAGTCGGAATGTGCTTTAAGCTGCTTGAGTCGGGCAGGGCGGTGAGCCCACACTTCGTGCGAGGCTTCCCAGTTTCTCTACAAGTCGGAAAACACATATTACTGCCTGTACGTGAGAAGGAGATTCATGAGGGTCCTCTGTACGCCATTTACAGTGGGGTGAAGTTGGACGGACGCGCCAGGTCGCTGGCGCGTGCTGCGCGCTGTCAGGTTGACCTCTCGCCACTCCCCGCGCGACAACACTCGCCGAGCCTGCGTCGCGATGCCACCCAAGAAGAAGGCGCGCCTGGGGCCAGATCTGCTGAGCTCTCTCCCGCCCCAGCTCGCCCAGCAGCTCGAGCCGTCAGAGCTGACGACTGCGCACCTCTTGAGCGCGTACGGGCTCGACGGACCGCTCGACGACGACGACGAGGCGGACCCGCTGCGCCTCTGCGCGCCCAAATGGCTCGAGGACCAGCCAGCACCGTCTGATCTCACGCCCCCGCCGGAGGTGATCGTCCTGGGCGACTCCGAGGACGACAACACGGAGGAGGTCAAGCCGAAGCAGCGCGGCAAGGGCAAGGGCAGGGAAAAGGCGACCGTCTGCTCGGTCGACAACTGCGCCAAGAACCCACGCTGCCTCAACTGGCTCGGGCAGGACAAGTGGGAGGACACTGGTTCGTCTCGGTGGCTTGGCGGCGCGGCGAACGACGCGCTGATCCCGCTCTCTACTACACAGAGAAGGCGTTCAAGGCGTACAAGAAGGCAGCATCCCTCGGACGGGACCCGAACAACGAGCGCGACGGGGACCTTCCCGTCGGCCTTCGCGTCCGTGCACGCTCGCTCGCGTCGTGCCGAACGAGCTCACCTGACGACCCCGTCTCCTGCAGAACCTCGGAGCGACTTGTTACGCCAACAGCTTCCTCCAAGTACGCCTCCCATGCTGCCTGTACCCCGCATTCGAGCTCATCCGGTCCATCTGCAGGTCTGGTTCCAGGACGTGACGTTCCGATCTGGCGTGTACGCGTGCCTGCCGCCTGCTTCTGGAGACGTCGAGGTACGTTCTCTGCACATTGAAAGGTCCGGTGGCGCCTTGATCCTAAACCGATGCAAACTCCCCAGTCGTCGCCCCTCTTTCAGCTCCAGGTGTTGTTCGCCTTCCTTCAGACTGCCAACCAGGCCGTCTACGACCCAGAACCACTCGTCACGTCGCTCAAGCTCGACAAGACCGAGCAACAAGACTCGCAGGAGTTCAGCAAGCTGTTCATGACCCTTCTCGACAGCGAGTTCAAGAAGCACGGCGCCAGGGCTGCGAGCGAGGGGCTCGGCGGCATCGACGTCGCTAAGCTCGTGTCTACCCAGGTACGCACACTTTTGATCTTGACGGGTCGGATCTTGCTGACGTTTCGAGCTCGTAAAGTTTGAGGGCGAGAAGACGTTCGGCACCGAGTGCGGCTCGTGCAAGACCCTGTCGGAGCGCACGGAGACCTTTTTGGAGCTCGAAATCAACCTTTCGGTACGATTTGCTCCGCTATGGTGCTGGTGATATGGACTAATCGCGTTGCTCACGCCACAGAGGGACTGCTTCCTCGAGAAACGCATCGCACAAGCACTCCAGGAGGAGAGTCTTGAAGGTGACAACCAGTGAGGCCCCTTCCCCGCCCACACACAACGTCAACGTGGCCTCATTTGACTGCTTTTCAGGTACTTCTGCGGCAACTGCAACAAGCTGCGAGACGCGACTCGATTCGTCCGCCTGAACACTCTCCCTCCCGTGCGCTCCGACCCATATCTTCGGCCTGCAGAGTCGACTGAGTATTTATCTGGACCAGGTCCTGCACTTCTCGCTGCTCCGCTTCGTGTTCAACATGAAGGACTTCACCCGAAGCAAGTCCAACCTCGCCATCTCGTACCCGCTCAAGCTCGACATGGGCGAGTTCCTCCCTGCCGACGACTTTGGCGTCCACCCAGAAGTTTGGTACGACCTCAAGGGCGTCCTCATGCACAAGGGCACGAGCGCGCACCACGGCCACTACGTCGCCCAGGTCCACGACGCGAGGTGGGTCTCGATCCCCTAACCTTGTCGCCCGACGCTGATGTTCTTCTTCTGCTTCGGCTCCAGCAAGAACAAGTGGTACCTGTTCGACGACGAGGCCGTCACCTCGATCGAGGACCTCAACGCGCCGGACCGGTACGACGAGGAGGAGGCGACCGCGGCCAAGAAGAAGACCGCCAAAAAGAACAACAACTTCCCCCGTAACGCTGCTGGAGAAATGCAAGGGCTTCCTTCTATCGAATCGCGGAAGCACGTCTGATCCCCGCTCCTTGCGCGCACAGCCTTCCCAGGTCGAAGGATGCGTGTGCGGCACCAACAGTTTCGTTTTGGGCTAGAGCGCTGACGTGATTCCCTTTAGACATGCTCATCTACACCCGCCGCGACGATCCAGCACCTGCCGGCGCGACGGAGCCCGCGCCACCGCCGCTCGCGCTCGCCAGGGTCGAGGAGCTTGACGCGAAGCACGTGAGCGAACTCGCCGAGTACGAGAAGAAGTGAGTCACAACCACGCCACCCTACTTCGAATCGCTTGTTGACCCCGGGCCTGCAGGGTCGCCGCCGTCAAGTCTCAATTCGACGACGTCCGCGACGCCAAGCGCGCGGTCTACCGCAACTGGAACGTGCTGGAAGAGGACGTGAGCCTTTTATTCCCACTCTTGTGATTATTTCCTCACGAGCTGACACCCCTTCTATTTCAGAAGGACGTCTTCATCGTCCACAAGGCCAGCCTCCGCGAATGGCTCGAAGACGGGCTCAAGCCGCTGAAGGCCGACTCGAGTCCATCCGACGACAAGCCGGCCATACCAGCCAACGGTGACTCGGCACTGGAAGGAGACTCCATTGTGACGCCGCAGCCCGAGTCGCAGGCAGGATCGGAGAGCGAGTCGCTCGACGTCGTCCCCGAGACGCCCCATATCGACGGCGAGGACGCGGGCGCGGAGCCTTTGAAGGCAGCGGAGAGCGATATGGCCGTCGACAGCTCGGACCCGTCGATCACGCCGACCGCGGTCGGCGACGGAGGATCGCCCGACATTGTCGAGGAGAGCGGCAACTCGCAGAACGTCATCTCAAACGAGAGCCTGAAGTGTGCGCACGGCATGGTCAACCCGAACAAGGCTGCCACGTTCAAGGTCATCAGTCAGGTGAGTCGCCGCTCAGCGCGTGGTCCAAGCCGTCGCTCACAGCGAACCTGTGCAGATCGGCGTCATGGCGCTGCGAGATCAAGGCGTCAAGCTCGAGCCCGAGTTCATTGCTCGCCGGGACCTCTGCCGCGAATGCGTCTGGGGCATGATCGCCGGTGCGCCTCGCTCCCTCACCCGCCGGGCCAACACGAAGCTCACTGCGCACTCCACAGAGCGCCTCTACAACGAGACCCACCCCGAGCAGGTCAACACGTTCAAGAACGAGCGCACGACCGGACCGCAAGCCGTCTTCATCTCGAAGCGGTGGATCACCGGTATGCTCATCCCTGGTCCCTGACTCGAGTCGGTGCTGACTCTTTCGCTTCAGATTGGCAGAAGGCCAAACCGCTTTTGCACAAGCCGAACACGCTCGCGGATCCTCACCCGGGCGCGGACGACTGGGCCGGCGACGTCTTTTGCGTGCACGGCGGCCTCCAGCCCGACAGTGCGAAGCGTGCGAGCCTCTCGTCTGCCGTAAGCTTCTTCGAGTCAGAAGTACTCGAGTGCGTTGCTCACTCGCGGTCTCGAACAGGCCGCCGCCGTGCTCGAAGGAATATTCCCCGAGTGGCAGACGCTCGAGTGCTCCGAAAAGCCGTGCAGCAAGTGCCAGAAGTCTTACGACATCGATGCCGACTCTGCGTCCGAGGTCCAGCAGCAGCTCAAGAACGAGAAGGTCCGTGACTTCCGCTTACCACCTCCCTCCCGCTGACTGTCGTCTACTCAGGTCGTCTTCCAGCCGTCGTTCAACAGCCAGGGTCACCTCGGCGCGAACAGCCTGTTCTATCCCGACGGCGAGGACCACTACCTCATCCCTCGTGGTGCGTTCGGCTCCGAAGCCACCCGCCGTGCACTTGCTGATCCGGCTGAGTTCGCCAGCTTGGGCCATGTCCTGGATCCGCTGGTCGAAGAAGTACAAGGACCAGCCGCGGCCGGAAAGACTCAAGAACGAGGACCTCCTTTGCGCGCACAACAAGCTGCTGCTCGACCTTGAGGCGGAGATGGACAAGCCGACGATCGCGCACGCCGTCACGCGCAAGGAGTGGGACCTGCTTCGGACCAAGTAAGAGGTGCTCCTTCGACCGACTGACGCAGTGCTGACTGGATCTGGACGTGACCAGCTACAAGGCCGATCCCCCCATCTCGATTTGGATGAACGGAGACACGCCGGAAACGTCCCCAGGAGTCTGCACCGGGTGCATGAGCGATCGGTGTGCCATCGTTTTTTTTTCCACCTACCACTCCGCCGCTGACGATGTTGCCCCATAGTCGAAAGAACTTCAGCGAGGCCAAGATCATGGTCAAGGTCCTGAGCGCCGACGAGTTCGACGCAACGGGCGCCCGGAAGGCCGGTCGGTCATTTGCCCAGTGTCTTCTATCTCTGAAGCAATACTGACGCGTTGGTGCGCGCACAGCTCGGGAGCCGTCGTCCGACCTCGAGATCATCGAGTCCCCAACCGACAAGAAGCGCGCCGCCAACCCGACCACCTATTCGACGCGGCAGTCGAAGCGCATCAAGGCCCAGCCGATGATCAAGATCAAGAAGGCGAGCAAATTGATCGAGATGCGCAAGGACGACACGGTCAAGGACCTCAAGGTCAGAGTACGCCGCTGCTGTTCCCTCGAGCCCGACTTCCCCTTCGGCACCGCTGACGAGCCTTGCGAGCAGATCAACGACGTGCTCGACATTCCGACCATCTACCAGCGCCTGTGGTACAACAACCGCGAGCTCGAGAGCAGCGACACGGTCGAGGAGCTCGGCCTCTACAACGGCGCCACGATCGAGGTCCTCGAGGTCTCGGTCGACGACGACATCGACCTCGGCAAGCTGGACGACGCGGTACCCGACGCGGACCGCAAGCGCAAGAACCGCGGCGAGGGCTTCGGCGGCACGGGCCTCACCGGCTGGGACAGTCCGCGCGCCGGGCCGGACGGCGACGCGAGCGGGAGCGGCGACGGCGACGCGATGGACGTCGACCAGACGCCCGTCGCGAGCGGCAGCGGAGCTAAGTCGGCGTCTCCGACCTCCGGGAGCGGCGGTGGCGGGCGCCCTCGTCGCGCCGCGAAGGCCGACGCCGGCGCGAAGCCCGCGCAGGCGCTCAAGGGAGCCAAGCCGGTCTCGAAGGAGAGCGGGAACACGAGGAGCTGCCACTCTTGCACATACGAGCAGGAGGGCGATGGGGACGACTGTGAGATGTGCGGGCTTCCGGTGTCACCGTAGATTCACGCTTGCCGGTTGTCTCAATCCGAACCCAATCTAGCTTCTGGCTCGTGTATTCGAGTGGAGAGCAAGCTGCTTTACACTCGTCCGAACAGCATTGAACGGTCTGGCGCCGGCCGGCAAGTGATGACCACCGCAACCCTGCCGATGATTTCCTCGTCCGGGGGTCCAAAGATTCCCTTCTTCCCCTTGCGTGCCACTCCAGCTCTGGGAAAACTCAGGCGTCTTCGCCCAGCTGTCCTCCAAGGATGCGATCTGCGCCAAGTGCGGCCGTCGTGCGAAGGACCAGCTCAACCTCCGTCTGAGCGTGTGTGGAAGGTGCCAGGAGTCTTGGTGTACGCCCCGGTCACTTGTTAAAGCTGAATCATTGCTGACTTGCTCTCCTCAGACTGCAGCCGGGACTGCCAGGTGCGCCTTTGTCCTCCTCCGACTGCACAGAAGCGCGACCCTGGACACCAGCTAACCCCGGTCGATCCGCCCAGGTTGCCGACTTTCCCACGCACAAGAGCGCATGCAAGAGGAATTATCGCAAGCGGATTGATCCTCCTCAAGCTCCTGTAGACGTCGCTTCCTCCGGGCCGGGCGCGAGCCTTTCTCACCTCGGAATCAAGGACCTGCTCACCGCGTTCGAGTGCTTCCTACGGGAACGGGACGACCACATACTGTTCGTAGTCTCTCAGCGGTACTTCGAGTGCGTGGAGAGGAGCGTCCTCCCCGTCATCGGCATCCGCGTGCGCTTCACGATCGAGGTGCGTTGGCACTTCGCGACCTGGGGCCCGGACCTGCCCACTGACTGCTTCATCGCGCCGCAGGACGAAAAGTTCCTCTTCCTCAACGCCGAAACGACAACGTTCGAAGAGTACGCGGCGGAGCTCACCGAAAGCTTTCGGGACGAGAAGGAGAGCTTGAAGGAGCAGCGACGGCACGCGCTCGAGTTTGCCGACTCGATGCGCACCACCAAGGATATCTACGAGCAAGAGTTTGAGTCGCGGAGGATCCACTGGACCGCCGTCAACGGGGACGAGTCGCAGGCGTGCGCTTTCAGGCTCTTCGCCACCGTCGAGGTGCACGGGCGGATCATCTCGTGCGATGTGAAGACGCTCAGGTCGATCTGGTTCTCCCGTGCGTTGTTTCCAAGCTTCCAAAGAGTCTTTCGTTGGCGATTTAGCTGACCTCACATCTTTAGGAAGCTCCGTGGATCCGGCGAACGTAAGCCTGGACTTCGACGACCCCCTGCGACGGTACCTCGCCGCGCCCACACTTCCCAAGACCAACCTCGCACAGGCCGAAGCGACCTTCGACGCCTACTCTGAAGACTCCAGCTTCGTCTCTCGAGCCACCGCGACTCCGACCGGTCGCTTCGAGGCCGACCTCGACGGCATCAAGGAGGAGCTTTCCCAGTACGCGGCGCGGCGCGGCGTCCCTTTCGACCTCTCCCGCGCACTCGGTATCAGCTACGTGCTTCGAGACTACAGTGCGAAGCCTTCCCCCGCATTTTGCGACCACCGCTGATCCCCTTCATCTTGCAGGCCTTGGTCCGCCGACCGACGAGCGGCTCGAGTGGATCGGCAAGAAGGTGACTTCCGAGGAGACGGAGTTACGAGTTCGGCAGCACGAGCTGGCCCGGATGACTCAGGGTGGAGGGTTGAGTCAGCTCGCGGCGCAGCTTACATCGTCGGAGTATGGGTCGGCGGAGACGCTTGGTTCGAAGCTTGAGCAGCTTGAGCCCGGTGACTGAGAAGTGGAACCAATGAAAAGCGCATGCTTGATACACACGCGAAGCAGTCAACCCCGGCTGGACTTGATGACGGCGCAAGATGGAGGTGTTCGTAGTGGTCGCGATGCCAGCATAGATCGGAAGAGCGTCGTGTAGGGAAAGAGTGTCCTAGGTGTGT
>ERZ1463038.376-NODE-376-length-15111-cov-26.376793_pt1 | contig 15111 bp, 13 predicted proteins | sample MGYA00564479_ERZ1463038 | MGnify/ENA primary metagenome ERZ1463038 (study PRJEB39244, sample SAMEA3635134) | Helicobacter pylori | study: EMG produced TPA metagenomics assembly of PRJEB11511 data set (Assembly of a 5300-year-old Helicobacter pylori...
GACCGAGAAATATCCGATCAGCCAACAACCGCCGATATTGCCCCAATGCACCGGCCAACGGATGGCGTGGATGGGTCGCTGGCATGCTTTCCGGCAAGCCCAGCGCAACCGCCAGCGAGCACACAGCACTGAATACCGTCAGCACCAGAAAGATCGACTGCCAGCCATACAGGTTGACCAACAGACCACCCAGCATGGGTGCGAGAATCGGCGCCAGGCCCATGATCAACATCAATTGCGAGAAGACTTTCGCCGACTGCACGGCGTCGCACTTATCACTCACAATGGCTCGCGACAACACCATCCCGGCGCATCCGCCCAACGCCTGAACGAAGCGCGCAGCAATCAGCCACTCAAGAGTGGGCGCAAAAGCGCACGCTAGCGATGCCAGGGTAAAGAGCCCGACCCCCACCAGCAACGGCACGCGCCGACCAAAGCGATCCGCGACCGGACCATAGGCCAACTGGCCGATGGACAAGCCCAGAAAATAAGACGCCAAGGTCAGTTGCACATGTTTTTCGTCGGTGCCAAAAGCCAAGGCAATCGCCGGAAAACCAGGCAGATAAAAATCAATGGCCAGCGGCCCAAAAGCGCTCAAAGCGCCAAGAATCAAGATTATTCTCAGGTTCATCGGGCATCCAAAACTGTGTCCAGCGCAATTAGCTAGTCTAACCGTCCTGAATCCTTAGAGCGCCTTGATGGGGAAATTACTTCAAAATTGTTCAGCGGGTCGTACCGTCGCAAAGCAGGAACACAATCACTCGGCGCATCGTTTAAATCTTCTGCACCGCATACCCTTCAGCGCTGATCAGACTGATAATGACCTCGGCCGTGAGTGTGCTTTCAACCCGCACTTCGCCACTGGTCAAGTCGACCTGGACATCTGCCGCCGGGTCGCTGCTCTGCAGCGCTTGGGTGATTGCCCGAACACAGTGGCCACAGGTCATACCCTGAACATTGAATCGTTGCATATTGTTGCTCCTCGGTAAGGTTGCAGGCATGTTCAACCTTTCCATCATGGCAAGGTCAAGCCCCTGTTTTTTTCTGCCGGGCTGGTATTCGTCTCACGGCTCGGCCAAGCTGCGTCATAACCGTATTAAAAGCAGGAGTATCAGCAATGCGCTGGTCAGCATTGAGTCTAATGAGCATCCTCGGCCTATGGGCGACAGTACCCTTCGCCAACGCCGACTCGCAAGACTACGGCGTCCTGATTATTTCCCGGGAGCGGCTGGAGGTGAACACCTCATGCGAGATCGGTCTGTATCTCCAGGACCAATTGGTCGGGCGTTTATTTCAGGAGGAGTCGACGTCCTTCAACCTGGCGCCGGGTAAAACCACGGTACGTCTTCGCCTGTTACCCGGCAAGGCATCGGGATGCCTGCCAGGCATGGACGTCCCCCCGAGCATGGTTATTGACATAAAGGCCGGCGAAGTCAGCAAATACCGGATCGCCATGGGCCCCAATGGCATGTACCTGAAGCGGGCGGCTCTGGAATATTGATTGGGGCTTGACCTTACCCGTATGGCAAGGTTAATCCTTGAGGCATAGCTCTCAGGGAACTGACCCATGCCTATGTCCAATACGCTCGAATTACCCATAACCGGAATGACCTGCGCCAGTTGTGCCGGACGGGTCGAGCGCGCATTAAGCAAAGTTGCCGGCGTCAAAACTGTCAGCGTCAATCTCGCCAGCGAACGCGCGCACGTCGAATCGTCGGGGCCTATCGACCCGGCGGTACTGATTGCGGCCGTTACCCAGGCCGGTTACGGCGCAAGCCTGCTGGAAGACACTCGCGCCAACGCCGACAACCAACAACAACGACTGACCCGGGAGCGCTGGGCATTACTGTTGGCGATTGCCCTCGCGCTGCCGCTGGTTCTACCCATGCTGGTGGCGCCATTGGGTGTGCACTGGATGCTACCGGCCTGGGTGCAATTTGCCTTGGCAACGCCCGTGCAATTCATTCTCGGCGCGCGGTTTTACATCGCCGCCTGGAAAGCCGTCAGGGCCGGTGCTGGTAACATGGATTTGCTGGTCGCGCTGGGCACCAGTGCCGGTTATGGACTGAGCCTTTATCAATGGGCGCACACCCCTCCGGGCAGCATGCCGCATCTGTATTTCGAAGCCTCGGCAGTGGTGATCGCACTGGTACTGCTGGGCAAATACCTGGAAAGCCGCGCCAAACGCCAGACCGCCAGCGCCATTCGCGCGCTGGAGGCACTGCGCCCCGAACGTGCTATCCAACTGATCGACGGACAAGAACGGGACGTGGCCATCAGCGCTTTGCGCCTCAACGATCTGGTGGTGGTCAAGCCCGGCGAACGCTTCCCGGTGGATGGCGAAGTCATTGATGGCCAGAGCCACGCCGACGAAGCCTTGATCAGTGGTGAGAGCCTGCCCGTGCCGAAGCAGCCAGGCGACAAGGTGACCGGTGGCGCGATTAATGGCGAAGGCCGCTTGCTGGTCAAGACCCGGGCGCTGGGCGCGGAAACCGTGTTAGCGCGGATCATTCGTCTGGTCGAGGATGCTCAGGCGAGCAAAGCCCCTATTCAGAAACTTGTGGATAAAGTCAGTCAGGTATTCGTCCCGACAGTGCTGGTGATCGCCGTCATCACCCTGATGGGATGGCTGTTGGCCGGAGCACCACTGGAAACAGCTCTGATCAATGCCGTGGCGGTGTTAGTGATTGCCTGCCCATGCGCGCTGGGGCTGGCAACGCCAACGGCGATCATGGCCGGCACCGGCGTGGCGGCGCGTTACGGCATTTTGATCAAGGACGCGGAAGCACTCGAGCGCGCCCACGAAGTCACGGCCATGGTCTTCGACAAGACCGGCACGCTGACCTCCGGTACACCACGCATCGCCCACTTGAGCGCTGTCGGTGGCAACGAAGACGCCCTGCTGCAATGGGCCGGCTCGCTGCAACGGGGCAGCGAGCACCCACTGGCCAAAGCCGTGCTGGATGCCTGCACGGCCCGCCATTTGAACATCGAGACAGTCACCGCCAGCCAGGCGCTGCCAGGGCGAGGCATTGCCGGGACCGTGCAAGGTCGGGATCTGGCGCTGGGTAATCGCCGCCTGCTGGAAGAAAGCGGCCTGACCATGGGAGCCCTGGCGCCATCCGCGCAATCATGGGAGGCAGAAGGTCGTACGTTGTCCTGGTTGATCGAGCGTGGTGCGCAGCCATCGGTACTGGGGTTGTTGGCCTTTGGAGACACGCTCAAGCCCGGCGCTCTGGAAGCGGTTCAACAACTCACTGCACGCCATATCAGCAGCCACTTGCTCACCGGCGACAACCGCGGCAGCGCCCGCGCGGTGGCCGAAGCATTGGGTATCAGCGATGTGCACGCAGAAGTCCTGCCCGCCGATAAAGCGGCGACCATTGTCGAGCTGAAAAAAACCGGGGTGGTGGCAATGGTTGGTGACGGCATCAACGACGCACCGGCATTGGCGGCGGCAGACATCGGCATCGCCATGGGCGGCGGAACCGATGTGGCCATGCATGCGGCCGGGATTACCCTGATGCGCGGCGACCCGCGCTTGATCCCGGCGGCGCTGGAGATCAGCCGCAAAACCTATGCGAAGATTCGCCAGAACCTGTTCTGGGCCTTCGTCTACAACCTGATCGGCATTCCACTGGCCGCATTCGGCTTCCTCAACCCCGTGTTGGCGGGCGCTGCGATGGCGCTGTCGAGCGTCAGTGTGGTGAGCAATGCGCTGCTGCTGAAAACCTGGAAACCGAAGGATATCGATTGAGGAGCCATGATGAACATCGGTCAAGCCGCCAAAAACAGTGGTCTGAGCGCCAAGATGATTCGTTATTACGAGTCCATTGGACTGCTCAAGGCCGCGCACCGCAGTGACAGCGGTTATCGACTGTATGGGTCGGAAGATCTGCATACGCTGGCCTTCATCAAGCGTTCGCGGGACCTGGGTTTCTCACTGGAAGAAGTGGCCAAACTGCTGACCCTGTGGCAAGACCGCCAGCGTGCCAGCAGCGACGTGAAAGCCCTGGCACGTCAACACATCACTGCGCTGGACCAGAAGATCAGCGAGCTGGCCAGCCTGCGCGATACCTTGCAAGAACTGGTCGAGCACTGCCAGGGCGACCATCGTCCGGACTGTCCGATTCTCAAGGACCTGGCATCGGGAGGGTGCTGCGACTGATCCTGGCCGCAGGGGTTTCGACTGCCCAATAAAAAATCCGGCCTGAGCCGGATTTTTTATTTAGCGGATCACTGCATCCAGGGTGGAGGCGGCTCTTCGGTTTTGCTCGGTGGCGCGTCATCTGCGGCGCGGACAGCCTGACGGTGATCCTCGTCCAGACGGGCCGCCTCGATTTCCCGCAGAACCCCACCGACATCGGCCAGGTCTTCAGGCTCATCGAACTCGCCGGTCAGCGGACTGCCCGGGTGCAAGATGCCAGCTTCATAAAGCGCCCACATCTCTTTCGCGTACCGGGTTGCCTTCAATTCCGGGGCAAAGCGTCCGAAATAAGAAGCCATGTTGCCGACATCGCGCTCCAACATGCTAAATGCATGGTTGTTGCCTGCGGCGTCGACAGCCTGCGGCAGATCGATAATTACCGGCCCGCCCGGGGTCAACAGCACGTTGAACTCGGACAAGTCACCGTGCACCAGACCGGTACACAGCATCAACACGATCTGCCTGATCAGGAACTCGTGATACTCCCGCGCCTGATCCGGTTCCATCACCACATCGTTCAAGCGAGGTGCCGCGTCGCCAAACTCGTCGGCGATCAGTTCCATCAACAGCACGCCTTCAAGGAAGTCGTACGGCTTGGGCACTCGCACACCCGCGCTGGCCAAACGAAACAGCGCGGCTACTTCAGCATTCTGCCAGGCATCTTCGGTCTCTTTACGACCGAACTTCGAGCCCTTGGCCATCGCTCGGGCCTGCCGGCTGTTGCGAACCTTACGACCCTCCTGATACTCCGCGGCCTGCCGGAAACTTCGTTTATTCGCCTCCTTGTAAACCTTGGCGCACCGCAGCTCGTTGCCACAGCGCACCACATAAACAGCTGCCTCTTTACCACTCATGAGTGGGCGCAGCACCTCGTCGACCAGACCGTCCTCGATCAGGGGTTCAATGCGTTTTGGAGTCTTCATCAGCTTTTATTGTGGGTCCTTCGTTGCCAAACACGCGATTGTTGCTCGTTATACGGCAATCCTCTCACAGCGAGTAGTAGATGCCGACCTTTGACCTTCAGAGATTTACGAAAGGCTTCAACTATTTAGCAGGTTCTTAGCAGCTTCCATGCCGGGCAGAGCATAACCGAGCCCAGTCAGATGGGACCACGCAAGCTGTAAGCAGTTTTATCCATTGGCGTTACAGATAACATAAATTCTCTAAGACGGGCCTGCAAAAAACACCAGACCGCAGGCATCAAGGCTTGAACAACTCACCCGGGGTGAAGCCAAACAAGCTTTTAAACGCGGCGATGAACGCCGAGGTCGAGTCATACCCACAGGACAGGGCCGTGTTTGTCACGCTTTCGCCCTCTTCCAGTGCGCTGAGCGAGGATAACAATCGCGCGCGCTGACGCCATCCACGAAAACTCAAGCCAGTTTCGCGCTGAAACAAACGCATCACCGTTTTTTCCGACATGCCCAGACGCTCGGCCCAGCCCTGCAGGGTGATCGACTGACTGGGGTTTTCGATCAATTCGTCGCACAGCCCAAGCAAACGCGGATGACGCGGTAGCGGCAGAGAGAACCCGACTTCCGGCAGATGGGCCAGTTGATCGAGCAGCACCTGCACCAGCCGCGCCTCACTGCTGTCACCCTGTGGATAACTTGGCGGCAGCAAACAAAACGTCTTGATCAGCTCGCGGGCCAACGGCGTGACTTCCAGAACGCGACAACGCTCCGGCGCCCAACGGCAATCGTCCTTGCGCACATACAGGCTACGCATCTCCGCACGCATCGACGTGGCCACGTCATGCTCGACCCCGGCCGGAATCCACACGCCCCACTGCGGCGGCGCGAAAAAACTGCCCTCGGCGGTATGCACACCCAATACACCGCTGATTGCATAAGAAAACTGCACCCAGTCATGACGATGAGGCGGCGTCCAGGAACCCGCACCCAGGCTTTCCGCCCGCGCATAGACCGGCCTCGGCAAAGCGCTGAGTAGAGGTATCTGACGCTCGTTACCCTGACGAAAGCCCATAGATTGTCCGCTAGTCGCTATCGATTGACCTTATGTCGCAAGACGGCATCATCGCGCGCAGGTTAACCTTCGGTCATCTTTTTTTACAAAACTCTTTTATAGCGCGTTCCCCTCTCAAGAACGTCTCCACAACATCAGGCCGATCTCTTTATGCATGCCTTCAAGCACCTCAAACGCGTTGTCACGGACTGGTTCCTTTGCGGCATGCTGATCGCGACGTTACTTGCGTATTTCTTCCCAGGCTTCGGCAGTGCTGGCGGCGGGATGCATGCCGAATATGTGATCAACATCGGGGTATTTCTGGTGTTCTTCCTGCACGGGGTGAACCTGTCCAGCGAACAAATCAGCCACGGCCTGAAAAACTGGAAACTGCACATTATGGTGCAGGGCTTCACGTTCGTGGTCTTCCCCCTGATCTGGCTGATCTGCAACCAACTGTTTGGCTCCCACATGCCAGCCCTGTTGATGCTCGGCTTCTTCTATCTGTGCGCCCTGCCCTCAACCATTTCCTCTTCAGTTGCCCTGACCGGCAGTGCCGGAGGCAACGTTCCCGCAGCCATTCTCAATGCCAGCATGTCCAGTGTGTTCGGGATTTTCATGACCCCTTGGCTGGTGAGCCTGGTGGTTGGCACGGGTGCTGGCGGGATTGATCTGGGTTCGACCCTGCTCGACTTGAGCGCAATGCTTCTGTTGCCACTGGTGCTGGGACAACTGGTGCGTCCGTTCCTCGGCACCTTTTTCGCCCGGCACAAGCGCTACACCAACATCGTCGACAAGGTCGTGATCCTGTTGCTGGTCTACGCCGCGTTTTGCAATTCGATGGTGTCCGGCATGTGGCAACAGCAAGGCGATACGGTGATTCTCAGCGCCTTTATTGGCAGTGGCGTCTTGCTGGCAGTCATTCTGTTCATGACCACGCGCACGACTCGCGCCCTGAACTTCAATCACGCCGATGAAGTGGCAGCGGTGTTTTGCGCGAGCAAAAAGTCCCTGGCCGCCGGCGCACCGATGGCGGCACTGATATTCGGCGCCAACCCTGGGCTGGGCCTGATCCTGTTGCCGATCATGATCTATCACCCGATGCAGCTGATCGTCTGTTCGGTGATCGCGGAAAACTACGCGAGTCGCAACCATAAACAGTTATCACAAGCCGCACGAGAAGAAGCCCGAGCGGCTTAAAACCTTTGTGCCACTCAGGTAAGCCACACACCGTGTCTCCAGCCGTTCGAAGCACTTGCTTCCGGCCGTCATCCCCTTGAAGCTACACGCCTTCAGGAGAGACCCATGAACCTCGACGAACTCACCCAACGCCTGCACCAGATCCGCGACCAGAATGACTGGCGCCCATTCCACAGCCCGAAAAACCTGGCCATGGCTGCCAGCGTGGAAATGGCCGAACTGGTCGAGATTTTCCAATGGCTCAGCGAAGACCAATCGCGGCAGTTGCCTGCTGAACAACTGGCGCATGCCGGGCAGGAAGTGGGCGATATCGTCTTGTATCTGCTGCTGATGTGCAGCGAGTTGGGGCTGGATATGGATCAAGTGGTGCGCAACAAACTGGCCGACAGCGAACGGCGTTTCAGCAAATGAGCGACCGTCATTTCGATCTGCTCGCGACCCGTTTCGCCGAAAAAATCTATGGCGGCGCCAAAGGTGCCATCCGCCTGGCCGTTTTGCAGGCTGACCTCATCGAGGTCCTGCCTGACCGGCCTCTGCGCGTCCTGGATATCGGTGCCGGGTTGGGCCATATGTCGTTGTGGCTGGCCGAACACGGGCATCAGGTAACGTTGGCCGAACCGGCCGAACCCATGCTCGACAGCGCACGCCAACGCTTTGCCGATGCAGGGCAAAGCGCGACCTTCATTCAGGCCTCCTGGCAACAATTGCTCGGCCAACTGACCGAACCTTATGATCTGGTGATCTGTCACGCCGTGCTGGAATGGCTCGCAGAACCCCACGCGATCCTGCCAGTCCTACACCAGTTGACCCGGAAAGACGGCTGGCTGTCGCTGGCGTTTTATAACCGCGACGCCTTGATTTATCGCAATCTGCTCAAAGGTCATTTCCGCAAAATGCGCAAAAATGACATGGCGGGAGAAAAGCAAAGCCTGACCCCGCAACAACCCCTTGATCCGCGCGAATTAGCAGCGCAACTTGAACCTCTGTGGCAGGTCGAAACCCAAAGTGGTGTACGGGTTTTCCACGACTATATGCCGCCTGAATTTCAGGCCAGGGTCCAACTCGCGGATTTGCTGGAAATGGAACTGGCCCACCGTCGCCACCCTGCCTTTGCCGGCTTGGGGCGCTATCTGCACTGGATGTGCAAGCCACGGTGAGTAGTTCATCGCCAAGAGGCTCATTGCGGAGACCATCATGAAGTGCCGCCTCGCTTTAATCCTCCTCTGCCTGGGGCTTAGCGCCTGTCAGAGCAGCAATCCCTATGTCGCCAGCGCCAACCCTATACCGCCGGCACCGGCGCAAGCGGCCCATACGCTGGACCTGAGCGCCTACCCGGCGGCACCCCGGGATTATGGGCGTTATCGCAATTGGGCCTGGGTCAACGACCAGCTCCCGACGGGCTCAGCATGGGCGGATTCGGCGCAGCTGGCTGAAGCTATCGGCAATGGCCTGGATCAGCGCGGCTTACGCCCGGCGATGAACAATCAACCGGCAGACGTGCGCGTAAGCGCCGATGTGCGCCTGGAAACACGTCTGCGGCAATACCGTGAAGACGCCTACAATCCTTACTACGGCGGTGGGATGGGTTATAGCCATTACGACGGCTATCACGGCGGCGGTTATGGCGCGTATGCAACAGTCCCAATCGTGCGTACGTATCAAGAGCAAGTGATCGTGGTGCGCATCAGCCTGTTCGACGGAAAAAGCGGTCAGCCTGTATGGAGTGCGAGCGCCGAAACGGCCAGTGGCGGCGACCAGTCTGCCCGTGGCAAGGCCTTGCGTCAGGCGGTGCAACAAGCCCTGAAGGCGTACCCTCCCTCATAATCTTTACCGGAGAACCATCATGTTCCGCCGCCTGGCTGTACTGTCTCTCGCGTTGGTGCTCGGTGCCTGTGCAACCCCGGTCAACCGCGACTTCGATGCATCAAGGGACTTTGGCGCCTATCGAACCTGGGGCTGGAAAGAGCCAGGGGTTCAATACCGCCCCGATGATCCTCGGATAAAAAGCGACCTGACCGAACAACGCATTCGTCAGGCGGTGGCTGAGCAACTCGATCAACGCGGGCTGCGTATGGCGCAGGCGGGGGGCAAAGTTGATGTCCAAGTGCAAACCTACCTGATCGTCGAGAATCGTCAGCAGATGATCAACACCAACTATGGCGGTGGTCCATGGGGCAACGGCTGGGGCGGATGGGGAGGCATGAGCGAAACCCGTAGCATCGACTACAAAGTCAGCACCCTGCAAATCGATTTTCTCGACGGCAAAGACGGCAAATTGGTGTGGCGCGGCAGCACCGAACAGGTCGTGGACACCGACACGAACAACCCGGCGGCTCGCGATACAGCAATCCGGCAGACCGTGGCCAAGGTGCTGGCGCAGTATCCACCGCGCTGAGCAGATCCTTCAGATCGACCCTGTGAGGTCGCCACGACGATGCGGATCAAGGACAGGGGATCGACTCAATCCACGACACTGAATTCAACCCGTGCCGTGTGCCCGCCTTCATCGAGGACGCTGAGTTGATAGCGTCCCAACCGGCTCAGGGTCGGGTTGAAGCTGCCTTGGTCAGCCGTGTCGGCCGTGGGCACACCATCAATAAACCACCAGCGCCGACCACTGCCACCCAACGCCGACAGGGTGAGACGCAGCGAGTTTTTACTGCCCGTCGGCAGGCGCAACTGATCCCCCTCTCGCACACCGACCACCGACAACGGTGCAGCCAGGCTTGAGGCTTGGGGTGGGCACTCGGGATCGCTCGGCGGCATCCGGGCGTCACGGCGCTCCAGGCGCGGCAGCCACGGTTCCAGCGGCGCAGGCCACAATGCTATGTCCCGAGGCTGTGCGTCGGGGCAATTGGCGGCGACCCGCAGGCCTTTGCCATTGACCCATATTTTCTCCAACAACCCCAGGCCGAGCGGTTGATCGGCGGCCTGCAAAGTCGGCGGCGTGGTGTTGTCCAGCGTCCAGGCGAAACGCTGACGTCGGCAGTTCGGATCGCTTTTACTCATGGGCTGGCCCAATGGCCAGCAGATCGCCGCGACACCCACGTTCATCGGCACCGGTTGCACGGGGGCGGTAATGCCGCGTTGACTGTCGCGGTTGATCAGCATGTCATGCACCTGGAGCATCAACGGTGCCGCCGACGCCAGGCCGAATTGCCCCGGTACCGGCGTGCCGTCCGGGCGACCGATCCAGATGCCGATCAGGAATCGGGGCCCCACTCCAATTGCCCACGCATCGCGAAAGCCATAACTGGTGCCGGTCTTCCAGGCCAGTACCGGGCGTTGGACCAAGTCGGCGTGGGGGTCGATGTCCGGCCGAGCCTGACCGCTGAGAATACGCCGCACGATCCACGCGGAACCGGGCGACAGCATCCTTCGTTCGCGCAATGTATCTTGCGGTTGCAGGCGCAGGTTGGCGCTTTTCCCGCCGCGAGCAAAGGCGCTGTAACCACTGACCAGGTCTTCCAAACGACTGCCCGCGCCCCCCAGAATCAAGGCCAGATTCGGCTCGGCCAACGGCGGCAGGGTCAGCGGCACACCGCCGTTGCGCAACTCGGCGGCAAAGCGTTTCGGGCCGTACGCTTCGAGCAATTGCACCGCTGGCAGGTTCAGCGACATCGCCAACGCGCTGCTGGCTGAAACCGCGCCACTGAAACCCGAGGAAAAATTGCCCGGACGATAATCGCCATAACGGCGCGGCACATCTTGCAGCAATGATTCGGAATGAATCAGCCCGGCGTCCAGTGTCATGCCATACAGAAAGGGCTTGAGGGTCGAGCCCGGGGAGCGCAGCGCGCTGATCATGTCGACGTGGCCGAAGCGCCGGGCATCATTGATGTCAACCGAACCGAGGTAAGCGCGCACCGCCATGGTCTCTTCCTCGACCACCAGAATCGCCGCCGACGTGTGCTCCGGTAAGCGCGCACGCCAACCCAGCAGCAAGTCTTCGAGGCGACGCTGCAAGGTAGCGTCGATAGTGGTGCGAATCAGCGGCGGGCTGTCGGCGCGGTTCAAGCGCCGGGCGAGCAACGGCGCAAGGCTCGGTTCCTGACGCGGCGCCAGGAGCAGCGGTTCTTCCAGTGCCTCATCGACCGCTGATTGTGGCCAGACCTGAAACTCGGCCAGCCGCCTGAGCACTTTGTCACGCGCCGCCTGCGCTCGCCTGGGGTGGCGGTCAGGGCGCAAACGACTCGGCGCCTGAGGCAAGACCGCAAGCAACGCCGCATCGGCGCGGGTCAACTGCAAGGATGACTTGCCCAAGTATGCCCAGCTGGCGGCCGCCACGCCCTGCAACGTCCCACCGAAAGGCGCCCGGTTAAGGTACAAGCCGAGAATCTGATCCTTGGACAAATGCCATTCCAGCTGTGCCGTGCGCCACAACTGGCGCAACTTGCCGGGCAGGGTTCGCGAATGCGGATCGAGCAGACGCGCCACTTGCATCGACAGCGTGCTGCCGCCCGACACCACCCGTGCGCCGCTGAGGTTCTGCCAGGTCGCCCGAAGCAACGCCAGCGGGTTCACCCCCGGATGTTGATAGAACCAGCGGTCCTCATACGTCAGTAAGGCATCGAGGTAATACGGCGACACCTGATCAGTCGTCACCGGGTAGCGCCACACGCCATTGGCATCGGCAAACCGCCACAGCGGCGTACCGTCCTCGGCCAGGACCACACGCGCCAGATCATCCTTGGGCAGCGGCAACGGCCAGAGATGGTCGGCCAGCCACAGCAAGGCGATCAGCAGCAACAGGCTGCCCATCGTCCAGCGCGCAAGTTTTCGGGGGTTCAAGCGCAAGAGCCTCTATTATCTCGGGAACTCGCAGAGCCGACCGATAGCCCAAGCGAACACAGGTGTTCTTTTATTAGCCTCATCAGGAATCAGACATGCAGGTAGAAAGCTTTTTCGAATGGCTCGGCCAGGCGCTGGGCGCCGTGATTCGATTTATCGTGAACGGATTGGATGGGCTATTCAATCTGCTGGCTCATGCCGGTGGCAATTTTGTCGAAGGCCTGTCCCGAACGCTGGGCATGGACACGTCGCTGATCAGCATCCTGGCGCTGATCATCGGCCTGATGCTGTTGTACTCCGCCATCCGCGCCTTCATGCGCGCCTCGATCGTGTTCGGCATCATTTATCTGATTCTGGGCCTGTGGTTGTTGAGCTGGATAATTCACTAGCAAACCCTGCCCTGCCGGATCGACGGTTACAGGCTCATTTCCCCTTCACCACCATCTGCGCCGGCGCGTCACCCAAGGCGTGCCAGTTAGGCCGGTACATGGATTCAACCTGCGGCGGCGGCACACGGTAGGTGCCCGGGGTCACCGCTCGCGCCAGGTACAGCAGGTGCGTGGTGTTGAAGGCATCCAGATTCAGCGCAGCCACATAACGGTCATCGCGGAACTCCTGATGCTTGAGCCCGGCGTTCTGCATCGACTCACGCCACTCTTTGACCTCACTGCTGGCGTCTGCCAGGCTGGCCGCGCTTTGCGCCAGGTTCTGGTTCTCCAACTCCAGACCGGCCGGCAGCAAATCCACCACCAGTGCATCAGGCACCCGCTGCCTGGCCTTGACCTCGATATGGACCAGCACCAGCTCACCGCTTTTCAGCGCATCAAGGTTCAGCGCCTGGCCCTTCATACCCAAGTACTCGCGGCGAATACTCAGGTTTTCACCCCCCGGTAACGGCGGCTGCTGTGGATAGCCGGAAATAGTCAGCTGTTGATACAGGGTCGTGCTGCCTGTGTTTTGCAACGACAACGGCGACGCCAGGGTTGCGCCTTCAAGCTTGAGGCCCGGCTGATGGTTGCTCAGTTCACGCGTTTGATTGCCGCTGCTCAATTGCGCGGCCCAGTTGGCTTCCGGCTTGCCGAGCACACCACGCCCGGCGAGGAACAGCGAGTTGCGTTCCTGAGTCGACAACCATTGCGTGGCCGCCAGTTGATCCGAGAGCTCAAACAGCCGCTCTTCGCGTTTGTCTGCCGCCAGGTTGTTCTCTTCGAGCAGCGCAAAAATCAGCGCCTGATCGCGTAGCGGACTGCCATAGTCGGCGAGCCAGTCATTGGGTTTGCGGGTGGCCGCAAGACCGCCGATCAGCGCCTGTTCGGCACGCGGTTTATCACCCATTTTTTCCAGCGCTATCGACAGCTGCACCAGCGGCAAACCGGACCGCGCATCGGTGCGCCTGTCGAACAGGCTGCGCAACGCGCCCAACGGCGCCTGTTGGCTGCGCGCCAGCACCAAGCCTGCATAGGCCTGCACGGCAAAGCGGGTGTGTTCGGCATTTTCGCTGTAGTTGACGTCGACCAGGTTGCGTTCTTGCAGGTAACGCAACAGCCGTTCATTGGCCTTTTTCAAGGCCTCAGGTGGTACGGCAAATCCTTGTTCGCGGGCCCGCAGGAGGAAATCGGTGACATACGCGGTCAGCCAGTATTCCTCTTCGCCATCGGCGCCCCACAAACCGAAGCTGCCGTTGTAGCGTTGCATGCCCAGCAGCCGCTCGATCCCCAGCTCGATCTTGCGCTTGCGATCAGCATCCGGCTCGCCTTCGAGCCCCAAGCGTTTGAGGCTCGCGGCATCCGCATACAGTGACGGGTACAGGCCGCTGGCGGTCTGCTCCAGACAGCCATAAGGGTAGGCTTTCAGTGCCCGGATCTGCTCGCCAAGGTTCAACGGCGGACGACTCGACACCGATAGCAATGCTTCGCGACCCGCCGGTTCAAAGGCTTCAAGCGCACCCTCGGGCAGACTCCAGGCTTGATCCTTGAGCACCGCACGGTAGTGTTTGAGCAGCGCCGGATAGGCCGGGCGTATACCCAAGGTCCACTCTCGACTAAACGCCGGCAGGTTTTCCCCCGGCAAGTCCAGCCCTTGCACGACCACTTTGATTTTCCCTTGGCCAAAACCACCTTCGGCGCGTACCGGAATCTGTAGCGTGATGCGTTGGCCTTGAGCCAATTCAACGCTCTGACCGGCGCTGGCGTTGATCACGCTCAGTTGCCCTTCAGCACTGAGCTGGACAGTAAGTTTTTGTGCTTTGCCGGACAGGTTAGACAGGTCCAGTGCCAGTTGAGTCTGATCGCCTCCCGCAAGAAACCGTGGGGCTGAGAGTTCGGCAATCAGCGGTGCGGCGACCACGGTTTTAGCTTCAGCCATGCCGTAACGCTCGCCCGTCCAGGCCTGCGCCATGACCCGTAGCTCACCGTTGAAGTCGGGGATATCGACACTGATTTCGCCTTCGCCCTGCGCATTCAGGGTCACCGGCGCGCTTTGCAGCGCCACGATGGTCACGCTGGTTTCCGGACGCTTACCGCCCTTGGCCAACGCTGCATCGCCACCGAACGCCAGACTCGCCAAACGACCCCGCCCGGCTTCGATCAGTTGCCCGTAGATGTCCAGTTGATCAGCGCCATACGCCTTGCGCCCGAACAGCTTGGCGAACGGGTCTGGCGTCGGGTACTCGGTGATATTAAGGATGCCCACGTCCACGGCCGACACCAGCACATGCACCTCTTTGGGCACGCTGCCATCAGCATTTTTTGCTTGCAGCTTGACGGTCAACGGTTGTTTGGGGCGCATTTTCTCGGGTGTCGAAACCGTCAGCGCCAGCTTGCGTTGTGAGCGATCCAGCGGCAGATGAAGCACGCCCACCGCACGTTTCGGTGTGATATTGGCTTTGCGTTCGCCCGGTCGAATCACCAGCGCGCTGATGTACAGATCATGCCGCGTCCATTGTTTAT
>ERZ1463038.377-NODE-377-length-15058-cov-14.210225_pt1 | contig 15058 bp, 21 predicted proteins | sample MGYA00564479_ERZ1463038 | MGnify/ENA primary metagenome ERZ1463038 (study PRJEB39244, sample SAMEA3635134) | Helicobacter pylori | study: EMG produced TPA metagenomics assembly of PRJEB11511 data set (Assembly of a 5300-year-old Helicobacter pylori...
GGATCAGCGCGCGTCTATCTCGCAGACGTCGCTCCTGAAAGCTCACTCGTTACACGTTGGCGCGTTCAAGCGCGCGCGGGAGGCCGGAGCCAGTCCGGAGTACGAGCCTACACTCAAGAAGCCACTTCTGGAAGGTCTCTAATTCGCGGACCGGCGTTTGTGCGAGGCTTAGTGCTGACGACCCGTTCTCACAGACGTCGCACAAGTCACAGACGTCGTACAAGTCAATGTCACACCGTCCCACGCTATCTATGCTCTTTGGGACCACTATCGCTACAGTTCAATAATCTACAAACTCCTTCAGCTATTTGCTGGCTCCACCAACTCATCTACTCCCTCCACTGCTACGGCGGCAGTCGGTGGCGCTGGGACATCGACATGGCTCAGCCTTACGACAGCTACCGCATCAGCAACCATGAAGATTACCTCGAAGAAATGACCACCTCCAACTGGAGATTCAAGAAGGAGGAAGACGAGCTCAGTCCTCGACACGGTGCCCGAGCGCGAGCTGTCTTTCGGTCGACGTTGGCGCAGCCGGTCCGGCAAACTTGACGAACGAAATTGAAGAGGTCATGAAGATTGCAAGGGAGTCGGGCGACTGGATTGGGGCCCACTGTACCCTCAAGAAGATGGACCTCCTCCACGCGGACATCTGGGATCGCGCGCGCGTGGACGCCCGCGAAGGCAACCCGATCCCGTCGCTCGACCCATCGACCAAGCGCAGTACAAGAAGCACTTCACCACAGTCGAGGACCATCTCTCTGTGCTCAGCTCCGAAGGCCTGGCGTGTGTGGAGAAATGGGTCGAGTTCCCGAGAGTGCCGTGGGGCTGGATGAGTATCAGAAGTTCATTGAGGGAGGTCATTGTTAAGGGACCCATGTGTTCATAACTTTTGTTCTGGAACCTGATGTGTTTACTCAATCGTATGTTATGTCTTGCAATTTGAAGTCCAGTGAGCACCGTGGACCGGCGCTGACTTTCGCACGCACGCTTGACGTTGCATATTCTTCGAGGTTCGCGAGCCAGAGTAATCACACGTTCACTCTAGCTGATAGACCTCTAAAGTACAACTTTCTCATGGTGACGCTGAAGAAAAACGGTTTGTCGTTGAAGAAGGGGTACGCCACACGGGAACCGCTGTTCATCAAGCAGCCCGGTTAGCTCAGTCGGTAGAGCACCAGACTCTTAATCTGGTGGTCGTCGGTTCGAGCCCGACATTGGGCGCCTAACTACCTTCGGGTACAGCTTTTTACGTCTGGCGGCAAGTAGGCGCCGGGCACCCCCCGACGGTGGCGTTCCTCACTCAGCACTGCCTGCCACCTCGGCCTGGTCCCCCCCTGCGACTCCTTTTTGAGAGGAAGGAGATTAGGCCCACATTTTGCTGACCTCACCTTTTATTAGACACCCCAGAACGCGCACGAGGGCGGGCCCCGAACATCCGCGCCGTGAAGGATTTGCAGCGGCAGGCCCGCGCCGGTCGAGTTCGGCGGAAGAGCAGAAAAGCTCCTGGATCCTCGGCCTGGAATGTAGCATCGTTCCGAACTTCTGAATTTCACGGCAAATGCCGTCTCATGACCTGCTGTGCGCAAGTGGGCGCGCCCGCGAGGTCCGCGACTGTCGCGGATCATGTGTGGCTGAGAGCGCTTGTAGCCAACGTTTCTGCGTGCAGTAACATCACCCACATAGCAGTTGTTCGAGATCCAACTTGGTCTTTCGATGGGTCTGGAACTTGAATGTAGATCTCGACCACGACGCGCGGAGCCACCCACGGCTGGTGTCCAGGTTCAGTGCGGAGCGCTGAACCCGCAGACCAAATTGACCATTTGGGCAAAAGGATAGGAGGGAAAATGGTTTGAACGTGAAGATGTGTTAGGTAGCACGAGTGTGCCCTCGGACCGATACACCGCCCATCCCACCGCTCCGAGCGCTCCGAGTCACATCCATCGCAAGCCGCTTCGAGGGCCCAACGTTACTGACAGTTGAGGAAGGTATGACATCCTGCATGCCCAAGGAGTCAGTTTCATTGCCAAGAAACACATCAAGTGGTGGAAGAGCTCATGTCACGAAGCTGGGGTCCTCGTCGTGATCCGCTCACCTCGAGCCGGCCACCGTTCCACCTCCCGGCCTCGGGACTGGGAGCGGGTGCAGCATCTCCTGCAATGCGCCCAGTTCGGAATGATGTGATCAGTGATGCTGCCTTCGGATCCACTGAGGATGCGGAGCAGTGCTCACGAGATGCGTACGGACGCCGACGACCTTGGACCAGGTCTTGCCGCAGACGAGGCAGCGGAAGCCGTCTGCGACGGGCTCGAAGCGCTCAACGGGTGGAGAAGGGTTGGGCGTGAATTCGGCCGGGTGCGCGGCTGGAGGCTGGACGGATGCAGACGCTAAGGTCGTCGTCGGTGCGGCGTTGAGCGGTGCCGGGGGGTCCATCGTGGTACAAGGGGTGTCTGGGCTGAGAAGAACCGACGGATGCAAAGATGCTCAGCGGGCGACCGAGGCTTGACTGCAGAGATGGACAGTACCTTGGTCGACGACAAGGCGCGCAGGACAGGCGGGGCTGGAGCTTGGTCGGCGGCTCGAGCTGATCAGTGAGAACGAGATGAGGAAGTGCGGTGGGATTGAGCGCTGTGCGGGTTGGTCTTGGTCAACGCCGAACGTCTGGAAGACAGAGACGAGGGTGGAGAGCAGGTTTGAGGTGCGCTCGAGGCTCGGTCGAAGTGCCTTTATCGCTGGGTGAACGCCGAATGGACCAGCAGGTTGAGGTGTTGTCGAGCTGCCGACCGAGGTGATCTGCGAGAGAGCAAAGGTCTCGATCAGCTTGAGGCTCGGCAAGCACCTTGCCTCCGCCCGCGACCACCCGCTCGTCCTCGAGACACCACCCGTACCCTTGCAAGCTCGGTCCAGCCAGCGACCTTTCCCAGCAACCTAAACTTGCCCCGCAATTCTCGCACGAGGCGGCCGCTCGCCCCCACTCCACCTCAGGCATCTCGGCTCGCGGACCCGCAGCTGGGGGATCCGTTCCGGCAGCATCTCGCCGTCCCACTGGACCCAAAATCGAACGCGGAGACTCAGAAGGAGTGGACTCGCGAGATCGCGGTGCTCGGAGCTGGAGACAGGCCGGACTTTGCAGCGGGTGCGGGTGACATCTGTCCTCAGTACGGGCGATCGGAATGGGATCAGGCCCAGCGTGGGCACACTGGCAGGGTGCTCGGAGACTGCTGACCGACCACTCCTGCCGTCACTGGCGCTGGCTCGGATCGACAGGATAAGTGTTTGCCTCCAGGACGATTGGCCTCAATAACGGGACCGCTTTCCACCAAACACGCTCGCTACGGACCACAAATGCTTCAGGGAGGTGCGCACAGAGCAGCTCTCGCCTACGCTTGCGCAGGGCGGAGTTAAAACTAACTTTTCGTTCCCAGATGCGCGACGTACTCAGTCGACGCCTACACTGGCATGCGTCGCCGAGCCTCGATACCCTGCCTGCAGCTTGCCGTGCTCGAGCCAGCACGGCCTGCAGCACCTCCCATACGTGATTCGGGCGTCGTGCAGACGCGATTGACTACTCTTGAGTCTCTGTGGTCGCGGCGGGGCGCAAGCAGGCGACGCTGCCGGGGCCTCGTCGGCCTCGAGGACATCTTGTGGCTTCGGGGGTGTGACGCGGGCTTTGCCGAGAAGCAAGGTGTCAGCTTCACCTCCACCGCACCTCCTTCCGCCTCGCAGTCCCCCACGCACCTTCAAGTTCCAACCGGGTGGCGGTCGAGGATGCTCCCAACCGTCACGCCCTCCGCCGGCCCACACAACCACCGTACGCCTGCACACCCATATTTGCCCTGGGCAAGTCACTGATACCTCACCGCATCAGAACTTGGCGCCGGTTCCGCCCGGTGGCTGTTCGCGACGAAGGCGAGGCTTGCGGAGACGGGTCCCGAGATTGAGGAGTCGGATGGGCGGGAAGCTCGGCGGCTGAACGAGAGATCAAGGCGCGTGGACGTTGGTCAGTAGAGTGAATGCGGGGTGGTAGAGCGTTGCTTGAATGACCTTGAGTGCTGAAAGTTGGCTGGGATCAGAACGATCAAGCTCGGACATCAGCGCACTCCCTTTTCGTCTCCTACAGTCATCAGCAGTCGTCCGAAAGTACACGAGTGGCTCTCATCTTGCCTCTCGGACGGCCACAAGTCGGGGAAGGTCCTCCACAGACTCGACAAGTGTCAGCCCACGAGTGTCGACCCTCGCCAACGCTACAACACGCGCAAGCGGGGTGTGTGAAGCTTTCGAAAGCCATCCAGGAGCTTTTTAACTGACCTATCTGGGCGGATGTAGCCCTCGCCCACCACTTCGTCCGCTGCGTCGCGGCCTCCCCGTTTGCTTCGTGCTGCACTCGCCACTCCAGCTTGCCCCACCTCAGACAAGCTTCCACCGAGAAGAACGTATGTTTCTAGGATTAATGGATTAATCCAGGTGCTATGATTTTAACACCCTTTGGACCGTGCAGTCTACACCTCCGTCACAAAAGTTTGCCACAGACGAAGTCATTTCCTCGGCAATGGCCGACAGCCTGCCATACCACCTTCTTGTCTCGGTCTTCTTTGCCGCTCGAGATGGGAACGACGACCCGGACGCATTTTGGCCACGGCGGCGACCTGGTTCATTGGGACAGCATGGAGTCGGCCGCGGACTTCGCGCTCGTCTCCAAAGCTTGGCTCGACGCTGGCGTCTTTGCACTTTACCGATCAATATCGATCATAGGAGAGGAAGCGGCGGAGCTCTTTCTGCGCACGATCCGAGCCCGCCCCGAGCGTGCGGCGCTCGTGCGCTCCCTCGTGATCGGACTGCTCGCCGACGAGGAGGCGGACGCGGAAGCCGAGTCGAACAAGGTGCTCGAAGTGCTCGAGGCCTGCACATTTCTCACTAGCCTTCAAGTTCGTCCCTTGCATCCCGCCGTTCGCCACCGCGTTCTCTCCGCAATCCAGGCGAAGCGGTTGACATCCCTCGTCTGCCTCCCGCGATGCGACAACAACAACGACACGGAATCACTCTACAGGTCCACGGACTTGCTCGAGTTTGCCACCCCGTCGCTCTTTCGCCTGGAAGTTGACTTCTGGGCGCCGGACCACCTCGGCCTGTTCACTCCCCATCCGCTCCCGTCTTTCCCGCCACTCGCCCTCGTCGACTTTCGCTCCTTCAGCTCCGGAAGCAACGCGGTGGTGCTCAATATCCTCACAAGGGCGGGCCCCACTCTCGAAAACATTATTGTGTATTTTGAGAACCTGTTCCCGGAGCCGCGGGTCATCGCAGACGCTCTCGCAACATCGGCGAACACTCTTCGCACCCTATCCTTCGTAAGCGACCTTTCTCCAGGACTTTTATCTGCCCTTAGGATTGGATACTGTTGTCAGGCCGAGTATGAACCGGAAGCTGAGCCGCAACGTTGGCACCGTCGCAGATCACAAACCCCACCGTCGCCGAGCTCGAAAGCCAGTACAATCCGGCCCAGCCACAGATCTTCGACCAAGTCCTGCTCCTGCTTCTCAGTCTCGAATCCTTCACCGTCTCTGCAACGGAAATCTCCCCAAACGCCTTCAGCCTCCTCCCGCCCGCTCTGCGCCACCTCGAGATTCAGTCGCTCAACCACTGCCCAGCGTTCCGATTCACACCGGTCGTCCTCTTCAACATTCAAAATCACGCGAATGCGCTTGCCGTCAAGAGTGTTCGGTTACAGGACCTGGCGTGGCGCGAGGTCGAGGTCGAGGCTTTGAGCATAGCGCTGGTGGCTCGGGGTATCGCGTTCGAGTACTCAGAGGATTGACTGATGTATGAGACCAAACAGTCGCTGCTAGGAACTCTAGACTGGAAAACACTGTATTAGCCTTGAGTGAGACTCATCTCGTTCTCAAGGAACGGGAGGGTGTCGCGACTCCGATATTCGAAGACGCCAAGCTGGTACACTGGTGGCAGACGATCGTGAATAGACTACTGGGAGGTCATACAATTTGAGAAGAATGTCATCTATTGTTATTTTTTGTCGGAGGTAAAGAGCGGCGATCCGCAGCAACCTACTGTTGCTAACGAACCGCATCCGCCACTCTGCCACTCCGCCACCACGCCTCCAGCTCCAGCTTAGCACTGCTCGCCTCGCTCTTGACTATGGCTATGCGACGTCCAGTTGCTTCGAGCTCGTCCCACCTCCTCGCGTCCATTCGCCGTCACTCGACGTCGACATCCGCCGGCAAGCCCGCCTTCGCGCCCTCAGGCTCCACCTCCGCCAACACCGAGATTCCCTACGGCGACCCAAGCATCGCCTCATCCGCGTACCTCCCCTTGCGAGCCTCCTCAGCCACCCCGATCGCGCCGAATCGCGCCACGGCGGAGGCGCCCGTGCTCACGCCGAGGCAGCGCGACATCATTGAGAAGATCATCCGCGTCGACCAGGCGGGCGAGGTGGGAGCGAACTGGATCTACGCGGGGCAGCACGCGGTGCTCAGCAAGGGGAGAGACAGGCGCGTTGCCGATCTCGTACAGGTGCGTCTTTGGTGATCGGAGACGGCGGAGCCAGCGCTGACGAGATCGATTCGGGCAGGACATGTGGGACGGAGAGAAGAAGCACATCGCAGTGTTTGATAAGCTCGTCACTCAGCATGGCGTGCGGCCAACGCTGCTGTACCCGATATGGAAGGCGGCCGGCTTCGCACTCGGGGCAGGGACGGCGTTGATGGGGAAGCGAGCAGCGATGGCCTGCACTGAGGCAGTCGAGACAGCGATTGGCGAACATTACGACAGGTATGAGCCTCTAGATCTGCTGCGAGGCGCTCTCACCGCTGACCCGTACCGTCATTCACCCCCCCGAAGCCAGTTCCGCGAGCTCTCGAACGAGGCCAACTTCCCTTCGGCTGAACTCCACCCATCTATCGGACTCCTTCGAGAGATTGTCGCCGAGTTTCGCGACGACGAGCTGGGACACCTGGACACGGCGATCAAGAACGAGAGTCAACTCGAACCCACGCACGCGCTCCTCAGCGCGATCATTGGATTGGGATGCAAGGTTGCCATCGCCACAACGGAGAAGGTGTAGCTGTTTGCTGCTTTATCGTAGTGCAACAACTCTCATTCAGTGCGACGCTCGCCTGTCCTGGCCCCTCAACATTCAGCCGCCTTGAAGTGTGCGCGACATGGAGGCGATGTAGGGCTCACACTGATCGCCTAGAAGTCATTATGGGTACCGGAGCCGTCAACAGCACTCCTCCGTCTGGGCCCGTCACTTTCGGCAACCGGTGGAGGCGCGCAACATGGTGTTGGTCGCGGTCAGTGCCGAAGACCAGCGAAACGTCAGCATGGCCTGCCTGCCCCTCAGGCGCTTGATTCAGATCTTTACACACGGACAGTGCACGTACCCGTCATTCAAAGAAGAAGCCTCCCGACTCGACTCCCGGGGCGACTTGTGGCCAGGGCCTCAACACTCCCGAGCATGTGGCGGCCGACGCCGACGCCCGCCCGGAGTTGCGATGCGCGTTTGAGAAAATAGGGTTCCTGCGATAATAAGCAAAACTCTACTCTCATTCTCCTCTCCAACGACTTCCTACACCATGCGCTCCTCGATCGCGTTCGCCCTCCTCGCGCTCTTCGCATCCAGCGTCAGCGCCCAAGCGGGAGCGTCCCAGCGCGCCCGCCGCTCCTACGAGTCCAACTACGACATTGAGCGTCGTCAAGCCACTGGACCCTCTCAGCGTGCCCGTCGTTCGTACGCCGACGAGGACGACCACCAGCTCGTTGGCCGCGCTTCGCAGCGCGCTCGCCGAGCCATCACCCTCTCTGGCGAGGCTCCCACTCCACTTCGCTGCCCGGCGTCCCACTCCAAGTGCATACTCGCTGGAAGTCTACGTGGAATTGAGTGTGTCGACACCAGCGTGCGTTCAGCTCTGCCTCCTTGCCGGTCTCATTGCTGACTCGGTGTCGGTTCTGCAGTCCTCGCTCGAGCAGTGCGGCGGATGTGAGGGCGCCGGTGGAGTCGAGTGCGTACCCGCTGAGTAATCTCCCACCGGGTGACTAATTCTCCGTCCATAGCTGCACTGCCCTCCCCGGCGTGGATTCAACGGGCTGCGTCGCGGGGATTTGCGAGGTGTGGGCGTGCGCGCTGGGCTTTGCGTGGGACGCCACCGAGGGCAGCTGTGCCCCGTCCATGTAGGGGATCTACTCCAATCACTTTCATAGAGGACTCAGTAGTGTGTACATATAATTCGCTGTCAATTTTTGGTTATTACCACCCGCGTACACAGGCGTTCGCGTTCGCTGCGTCGTTGCGGGATTCCCAGCTGTCAATTTTGCGCCCATCGGGAGCGCACCCCGGTCTCCCTGGGCGCATTTTTGGCCCGTTTACGTCCCAAACCCGTCGAGGCGCTTTCTCAAACGCTTTGGACAAAGAGATTTGAAGGCGACCTTTGTCCCCAGGGGCAGCTCTCGCCCTCAGCCCCGCTCCCTTCCCCACACTTTGATGGCTCGGGCTTCTCATGATTTTCTGACTCGGTCGAGCTGATAGGAACGTCGAAAAGCCATGCTGAGCGAGAAAAAACGCGCTCGCAAACTCCGAGGCTCAAGCCTCCGGCGGCCCGCAGCCGCACACGACTCAGGAGCGTGCCGAGCGCTCGTCCCTCTCCCTTCCCCACTCCGCCCCCATCAGTCGGCGCACGATGGCCACCGCGTCGCCTGTCCTGCCAAACTCGCCCTTCATGTTCGCACCGGCACCGGCGCAGGCGCCGCTGCTCATCGGCAAGGTCAAGAACGCGCTGCGCGACGGCGTCAAGAACATCCTCGTTACGGGGGGAGCTGGCTTCATGTGAGTCGCTTGGCTGGGGCTCACGAGGGCACCTGCTGACGGTGTGGGCGGGTAGTGGGAGCTGGGTCGTGCGCCATCTCGTCGTGACGTACCCCGAGTACAACATCGTCTGCTTCGACAAGCTGGACTACTGCGCGACGCTCAACAACCTCGCCCCCGTGGCGGACCAGCGCAACTACACCTTTCACCACGGCGACATCACGAGCCCGGAAGCGATTCAGGGCGCGCTCGCCAAGTACGACATCGACACCGTGATGCACTTCGCCGCGCAGTCGCACGTCGACCTCTCGTTCGGCAACTCGTACTCGTTCACCCACGCGAACGTCTTTGGGACTCACGTCCTCCTCGAGTCGGCCAAGGCGCACGCGATCAAGCTCTTCATCCACGTCTCGACCGACGAGGTCTACGGCGAGGTCGAGTCGGACGCGGCCGACCTGCTCGAGACGGCCATCCTCGCGCCCACGAACCCGTATGCGGCGTCCAAGGCTGCGGCCGAGATGCTCGTCAACGCCTACTACAAGTCCTTCAAGCTCCCGGTCATCATCGTGCGCAGCAACAACGTCTACGGCCCGTGAGTCTGCCTGCAGGGGGCGACCGAGGCTTGGCACGGAGGAGCCGGCCGAGTCGATTCGCAGAGTGGAACCTCGCAAGCTGACGCACGCTCGTGTTCTCAGACATCAATACCCCGAAAAGATCATCCCAAAGTTCAGCTCGCTCCTCAACCGCGGCGAGAAGCTCATCATCCACGGCGACGGGACCCCGACGCGCCGGTATCTCTACGGCGGCGACGCGGCCGACGCGTTCGACTTTGTGCTCGCAAAGGGCGTCGTCGGACAGATCTACAACGTCGGCTCCGAGGCCGAGATCTCAAACCTCGACCTGTGCAAGCTGCTCCTCGCCGAGTTCAAGCGGCCAGTCGCGACGCAGGAGGAGCTCGAGAAGGAGATTGTGTTCGTCCGGGATCGACCGTTCAACGATCATCGTTATGCCGTCGACGGGAGCAAGCTCAAGGCGCTCGGCTGGACCCAGAACACGCCCTTCGCAGCCGGGCTCACCAACACCGTCGAGTGGTACCGGACGTACGGCGAGACATGGTGGGGAAACCTCACGCCGGTCCTCACCGCCTTCCCAGAAGCCGTGCAGGGCCTGGACGGCAAGGCCCGGCTGCGCGCCGCCGCCAACGGCGGCCTGTAGAGCGAGCGCCGCCGCCGCTTTGTATGGGAAGGCGACAGGCTCTTCCGCACTGCGAGATCTCCCTTATATCTATCCAGCCTCGCGAACCTTTGCAATACCTAGACCCCCACCGGACGTACATAGCCATCAACGCTGACAGCGCCGAGAGTCGTACCAGCTCGCGGTCGTACTCGAGCGCGAGTGCGTTCCCGAGGTGCACACTATTCGCCTCGCCAGTTTCCCCGTCGGCGGTCTGGACTTCAAGCCACCCCCGAGGACGTACTTCGATGAGGAAGCCGGCGGAAGAGAGGATCGGGCGTACTTTTCGGTGCGGAACCAGGTTCGCGTGAGCTCTGAGCGACGCGGAGCGCGTGCTTCGCGGGGCGTGCGTGCTGCTGAAACTCGTGCACCTTGAGCTACCGGACGATTTTGGGCGGCGGGAAGCTTGGAATGCGACGGAAGACACGCTGGCGGGTCGGTCAGCGCGGGCTGTGCCGCTTGAGGTTGTCTGGTCGGTACCTAGTCATCGGGCCAGGTTACGGCACCAGCGGTGAGTAAGTGCGTAGACCAAGTGGATACTGTTGAAACTTTGGCTGCTCATAGTGAAACGAGTCGAAGCTTACCTCACCACGCTTCCCTCGCTCTTGGGGGAGGCCGACGGTTCGACGCCGCGACGCCGGCGACGGGCAACGGAAAACAGGCTTGAAGCGGAGGACCACTAATTGTTGTTGCCTTCGCTACCCAAACTGATTAAGTACGGTTCTGAGGCGCAACGTGCCCAGATCCGAGGTCAAAGTGCCAGTGATGCCCGGCCGAGGAGTCGACGGACTCGGGCCCGAACAGCACGACGCGGCCGAGCGCGCGTCGACTCTTGGCTTCTCACCTCTACCGCGCCCACCCCGCATCCCTCTCGAGTCGAGCTTCGTACTCGACCGTCTTGACCGACGCCCTCTTAGCCTCCGCACACCCGCACCCCTCGCACCGTTTCCTTCCTGTGGCCGTTCCCCGCCAACACCTCTCCTCCAACGTCAACCAGGACCATGGGAATTGGCGCCGCAGTTGGCTCCGGCCCCGGCGGGCTCAAGATCTTCTCTGGTGCGCCCGCCTGCGCCGAGCCGTGCTTCTGCCCGACGACGGCTGCTGACCGGCGTCGAAAAAACAGGGACGAGCCACCCGGAACTGGCGCAGCTGATCGCTCGTCGGCTAGGCCTCCCGCTTGGTGCCTCGTCAATCACGGTCCTGCCTTCGGGCGAGCTCTCGTGCGTCGCGCTGCCACCCGCCGCGCGCCTTGCTCCCGCGACCGCGCGACGGACCGAGCACTGACGCCCTCCCCGCGCGGGCTGCAGAGTGACCTTCCACGAGTCGGTCCGGGAAGCGGACGTCTACATCGTCGCGACCGCTTCGAGCGAGGAGACGGGCACGAACGGGTCCCTGATGGAGTGCGTCGACTTTTGCCGGCGCTCGCAGCGGCGTGCGGAGCTCACCCGCCCCGGTCGTGCAGGCTGTGCATCATGGCACACACGCTCAGGATAGCCTCGGCGAGGCGGATCACGGCGGTCGTGTGCGTCGCGCTTTTTGTTCCGAGCTGGGCGCCCGCCCAGTGTGGGGAGCAGCCGGGCTGACCCGCGAGACGTGCAGGCCGCACTTCCCCTACGCGCGCCAGGACAAGAAGGACAAGTCGAGGGCACCCATCACCGCCAAGCTCGTCGCCAACATGATGGTCCGCGCCGCCGGCATCGACCACGTGATCGTGAGCCGTCGTCCAGCGCTTGGCCGTCCTCGGGGCAGCGCAGAGAACGTGCGATTGACCCCTCGAGTGTCCGCAGACCATGGACCTCCACGCAAGTCAGATTCAGGGCTTCTTTGACATCCCCGTCGACAAGTGAGCGCTTCCTGCCCCAGCTCCTCCTTCGCACGTGAAACTGAGCCCGCACACCCTCAGCGTACGAGCCTTTCTGCCCATGTTGATCTTCCCAGTCTCACGAAAGTACTGTGCAGCTTTACGCCGAGCCGACAATGCTTCAATATCTCAAGATGAGTGAGTCGGGCGCGCGCTGGACCTTTCCCGACCGAGCTGACCCTCCGCCGCAGCGATGGGTCGCGAGATTAAGAACGCCGTCATCGTCTCCCCCGACGCCGGAGGAGCCAAGCGGTCGGTCCTACTTCCCACGAGCTCACAGAAGTCCGGCTCACGTTTTTTTGTCCCGCAGCGCCTCGTCCATGGCGACCGCGCTCGACCTCTCCTTCGCGCTTTTCCACAAGGAGCGCAAAAAGGCGAACGAGATTGCGCGGATGGTGCTCGTCGGAGACGTCAAGGGCAAGGTCGCGATCCTGATCGACGACATGGCCGACACGTGCGGCACGCTCTCGCTCGCGGCCAAGCACCTCCTCGCCGGCGGCGCAAAGTCCGTCCTCGCGCTCGTCACGCACGGCATCCTCTCTGGCCCCGCCCTGCGCGTGCTCAACGAGAGCAAAATTGAGCGCCTGATCGTCACCAACTCGATCCCCCAGCGCGGGCACAAGGACGGCTGCTCCAAAGTCAAGGAGATCGACGTCTCGCACGTCCTCGCCGAGGCCGTCCGGAGGTCCTACTACGGCGAGAGCGTCAGTGGTGCGTCTTTTTGTTCTCCTGGCTTCGCTTCCTGTGTCTTGTTACCTGCCCGCTGACGCACTGTCGACTCCTGCCCGCTCCAGCGCTCTTCTCGCAAGTGCCCTACACCGAGGCGAGTGACGCCCTTATATCTCCGACGCTCTCCCCGCGAGCGCCATGAAACGTGTTGCCTCTCTCGTACTTATACATTCCACGTGTCTCCACCACCACCCTCCATCCATCTCAACCCCCCCGATCCCGCTTCTACTCTCCGATTGCAGCCCGCGCGACTGGAGGACTCGCAGAGCGTCGCCGACGCCGGCGCGTCGATGCTCCCCGTCGCCGTCCGTGACGTTGAGGCTCCGCTGGCGTCGCCCTTGAGGGTGTAGAAATACCGCTTCGGCGTTGGTGTACCAATCTCCACGAGTGCGTGGTGCCACAGTGGTACATTGTCTTCCTGCACGCCCCCACAAGCGGTCACGTACAAAGCTCTGGTCCAGCGCCTACACAATGCCCAGCCGGCTGCCCATCCTCCGTGCGTGCCTTGACGCCTTCTCGTCCCAGCTCTCGTCCAGCTCTTCGCCCATCTCGACACAGCTCTGGACCTCGACGTCCACCCGAATGTCGCTCGTGGGTGTCTTGCTGCGAGCTGGCGAGCACGAGTCACCCATATTCCCGGTGGTGTACAAGACGACCGGTCATTCTTGCTTGCTGACTGGCTTGTGAGGGTGATGGTCGGATTCAGTTCCTGCCGGATCCTGTCCCGCGCGGACAAAGTGGCGAAGAGCGAGATCGCATGCAGCGATGATAAGGGCACTTGAGAAAGGCAGAATCAATGAGTGGCCTTGATTTCCTAAACTCAACATGTTCAACGTACTCCAGAACGCGAATACGACTGGGGTGCGTGGTGGAGTATTTCAGCGTTCCGCTGCCATTACACGGACCGATGGAGGACTGACTATCTTCCGTCATGTATTCCACGGATGGAAAGCAAACAGTGAATATCGCTGTTGCCGTGGAATTGGTTGCGACGAGAGGAGAGGGACGAAAGAGAGGATTGTCGGCTGCGGCCAAGCTCACGCTTGCCAGTACCACGCGCACCTGCCGCCAGTGATACTATACCCGTAGGTACAGCCGACTCAATTGATAGATATATCAGACTGAGGAGTGCGCTGTCTGTTTTTGCGTTGAAGCCTGCGAGCCGACTTGAGAGGAGGATGCACATCGTGACCGAAATTACGCAGTCGACGATGAAGGTGCTCCACATCCACGCCTAGAGTTTCCAGATTCTTCAGTAGATCTCCGAGGGCACCTCAGACGGACAAGGCTCCGCGACCGCGCGCTGCGACGAGGTCGCGCAGCTTCTTGCCAGCACGACGTATAGGGGGCTTACGGCGACAACGGCGGACCATGTGAGCGGAAGGGCATCTTCAATCGTGCCATCCACATCTGTAATCGAGGTATCCGGGTCAAATTCAGTTGATCAGAACGCCTGAAGGACGGACTCACAACGCCAGTTCATGGCCACCGAGCCAAGCGCACCGATCAGTGCCATTGTGATCGCACAGGCCATGAAAACAAGCCAGATCAATTTGGCCCTGCGATTTGTGAACAGCTGGAGGGAGGAGCGTAAGTCCCCGGTTTCACCTCCGACAAACATCCCCCGTTCAGCCCCTCCCGGAAGCGACACAGGCGATGCATGCAGAAGCTTAGGCCTCCATATGAGACTTACTGAAAGTGCTCGTGAAACAAACACGCATTGAACGAGCACCGCGACAAAGGCGGGAGGCATAGGAGAAAGTGCATCAAGCACGCTCGTCGTGGACAGGTCGTCCGCGGACCGTGTCTGTCTGTAAAAAGCGACAAATATAATGTCAGACCGCAGTCCAATATTTGACGTCTTCTCAAGCCCCTGAAACGACTCGGACTCAAGCGCTCCCTCAGCTGGGACTGACGCGTGTTGCGTGTAGCCGGGAAGGTAGGCAATTTCCACTCACATGAGCCCCCACTTCCAAATTTCCGCAAGGGATGACACGCTTGACCACGTGAGACACAATAACACCGTCCTTATGGTCCAGCGAAGCCACATCGAATCCCTTGAGGCCTGTGGAGAGCGGAAGTACTGCATTCGTCGAAGTTTATTGATCGAACAAGCAAGCACTTCAATCGAATGAGCTACCTGAAGTGCGTTGGCATAGACTGCTCCCGCAATGAGCAGCTGTGCCGCGCCGCCCATAAGCACGGGTCCTGCGAATGCAGTCCGTGATCCGTTCAGCGTTAATACGCTCCCCGTTTTAGGCACTCGGTCCCGATACACCGTGCATACCTATAAGTGCGTTTGAGAGAGCCTGAGAGGCGATCGGTATTCCTGTGAGAGTGTTTGGCCACGCTTGAGGGTCGTCCATGCCGTCCATGGATGAGGAAGCCAAGGAGCCGGGACACCCTCGCACTTGAGTTAACCT
>ERZ1463038.378-NODE-378-length-15051-cov-14.550947_pt1 | contig 15051 bp, 23 predicted proteins | sample MGYA00564479_ERZ1463038 | MGnify/ENA primary metagenome ERZ1463038 (study PRJEB39244, sample SAMEA3635134) | Helicobacter pylori | study: EMG produced TPA metagenomics assembly of PRJEB11511 data set (Assembly of a 5300-year-old Helicobacter pylori...
TCTACACACCTAGGACACTCTTTCCCTACACGACGCTCTTCCGATCTGCCGACCGCTCTCCTCACCGCTCATCTCCCATTCGCGATGGACTTTTACCACCGGTGAGTACCTACTTTTAAGTACGAGACGGGAGGCTGACTTCAGGTCCGAATCAGATCCGCGTTGATCCTCGACTCGCTGGATGCCAAAAAGGTGCGCCCGGCCGGTCTCGACGAGCTGCGCGCCCGAGCTGACTCGCCGTGGGGCAACAGGGCAGTGTGAAGGGCTTGTGTATGGCCGAGGCGAAGCGAGGCAAGTTCGGCAAGGTGCGTGTTGGTGTGGTGCGTTGCATGGCGCGCGGGCGGCTGATCGCGGTGTTTCTGCAGGAGGGCGAGGCGTCTCGGTTCCTCAAGGTCGTCGTCGAGGTGCTCAAGTGTGCGTGCGCTACCCAGTACAGCTAGCAGGAAGCTGATCCTCCCACGAGCAGACCGACCGCACCTCGAGCACCTCCTCGCGACGTCCGACATCCTCACACTCGACCCCAAGCTCTTTGTTGCGCCCGTCTGGGCCGACCCGGCTCCACCCAAGGCTGGCTCGGCGGCGGCCGCGAGCAAGGCGCTCAAGGCCAAGACTCCGAAGAAGCAGCGCCCGACGCCGACGCCGATCGCGCTCGCGACGGTCATGGTGCACGACCTGCTGTTTGCCAAGCGCGGCCTTACGCTCCCGAAGGAGCACAAGATGCGCAAGAAGCTCGAGAAGTACAAGCCTGCGTGCGTGCTGTCCTTGCTTGTGGTGGGGGTGAAGCGGGGCTGACGAGCGGCGAGCAGGATGGAGAAGGAGACTGACAAGGAGCGCAAGCGGAAGAAGGTGTCGTCGAACGAGGGCCTGCAGATTCCGTTGCCGGACGTCGTCGCGAGTGCGATCGAGGGCATCGGGAAGGGCAAGAAGCGCGAGATGGCAGAGCGCGGCGAGGAGGACGGCGGCGGCAACGTCAGGTGGCTCCGCGTCAACACGCTCAAGTGGACCGTCGAGGCCGCCGTCGAGTGGTTCGAGAACGAGCGCTGGGAGCTCGTCGACGACATCGAGGCCCTGCTGTCGTGCGTTGGCCTTCCTGTTGCAAGACGGCGCGGGGCTGACCCCGAGTCGCACAGCGCGGACAAGTCCAAGGTGTTCTGCCTCGACGCGCACATCGAACCCCTGCTCGCCCTTCCTCTCACTGTCTCCCTGCCGTCGCTGCAGCCGTACACCGACAGCCGGTTGATCGCACAAGATAAGGCGTCGTGCATGCCGGCGTGGGTGCTGCTCGCGGACCACCTCCGCGCCGAGGACGCCGAGCTCGAGCTCGAGGCGCAGTCGACCGAGGTCGAATCGTTCGAGGTCAAGGAGGCCAAGCAGGAGAAGAAGAAGCTCCGCGGCATCAAGATCCTCGACGCCACCGCCGCGCCGGGCAACAAGACCACCATGGCCGCCGCGCTTGCCGGAGAGCACGGCAGGGTCGTCGCTGTCGAGCGTGACGCGGGTCGGTTCAAGGTCCTCAAGGAGATGTGTCAGAAGGCCGGCTGCAAGAGTTCGTCTTTCGCCTAGTCGATTAATTCCGGAACTGACGCCACTCCTTGGCAGACGTGACGCCGATGAACGTCGACTTCCTGTCGATCGACCCGCAGGACAACAAGTTCAAGAACATCTCGCACTTCCTCGTCGACCCCTCGTGCTGTATGACTTGCGTCTGTCCTGCTACCGCCCCCCGCTCACGTACTGCCCTTCACAGCCGGATCCGGCATCCCATCCCGACTGGACCACCTGCTGCCCGAGGCGCCCGAGGAAGAGGCCAAGCAGCGGATCCGCGCGCTGAGCAACTTCCAGCTCACGATCCTCTCGCACGCGATGCGCTTCACCGGCGCGCGCCGCGTCGTCTACTCGACCTGCTCCATCTGGGGCCAGGAGGACGAGGGCGTCGTCGCGAGGGTCCGTCTCTTCCGAAGTTTCGGGAATCGAATGTGTGAACTGATGTCTATTCGCAGGTGCTCGCGAAGAAGGAGTTCCAGGACAAGGGGTGGGCACTCGCACCGCGCGACGAGGTCATGCCGAGCTGGGAGCGTCGTGGAGTCCCCGAGGAGTGCGGCGGCGACAAGAGTGCGTCTCCCTGTCCTTTCCTACCTCTATACGAAATCACTTACCCTGCAGAATCAACAGCCATCGCGGACTCGTGCGTGCGCGCGCTGCCCGAGGACGGCACGAACGGGTTCTTCGTCGCCTGCTTCGTCCGCACCGTGCCCGAGGGCCAGGAGGACGAGCCCGAGGCTCCCGTCGCGGTCGAGGGCGAGGAGGGTGAGACGACCCTTTCGCACGAGGACCGCCAGAAGGCGTTCAAGGCCAAGGCGCGCGCGAAGGGCGGCAAGGGCGGACCCAAGGGCGCCGTCGTCACCCCCGCACCGAGAAAACCCAAGGTGCCCGAGGTCCGCGTGCTCAAGAAGAGCTACGAGAAGATCAAGAAGGCGGGAGTGCCCGGAAAAAAGGCGGCGTACTTGGCCGAGAAGGCGAAGCGCGGCAAGAAGTAGGGCGCGCGCGACGGTTGTTATCGTTGTGTCATTCACTGGAGAACGTCGCGGTGGCTGTGGACGGGGCGGTAACGGTAGGCTTTACCTCGCCCGGGTGCGGACCTCGCGAGACTGGTCCAGGGGTGGCAGCGCGCATGCGACTTGAAGCTAACCAGGTCAGAATCCACTCACTTGAGGTCCGAACGCTTCATGCTGGTTTTTTGCTGGTCACGAACTCACAAGGCGTTTCAGGGGCGTGCGCCCGTTGAAGCTGCCCTCGCCGTTCGCGCCGAGCTCTCCCCCACACTCATCTCTATCGCACGCGGTCCGATAACACGACGCGGGCCCGGGGTTTCCGTCAGCACTGAGCAGCGGTTCAACCTTCTCGGGTGGAACGGCGACTCGGGCCCGACCCTCTCGTGCGGCACCGGCGAGTGCGCCGACCCCGCCGAGCTTCTATCGCGCCCACACCGCCGTCGTCTCCTTGGCTCTCCCCACCCCCGTACTCGCTCGCCATGATTGGGACTGGCCAGTCTGTTACCACGCTAGTCGCCGCACTCGTCGCGCTCGTCGCGTCGCCCGCCCTGGCACTCTTCCCCGCGCCGCACAATCTCACCGCCGGCACGACGCCGCTTACACTCTCTCCTGCCTTCCAAATCACGCTGGGGACGAGCTTCATGGGCACTCCACCTCATGATGTACTTAATCGCACGTTTTCGCTCCCCGTCGCTCCGCTGACGCTCCCCCCGATGCAGCTCGTCTCCGCTCTTGGCCGCGCGCACTCGTACGCGCTCGAGGACAAGCTCGAACCGCTCATCATCAACCGCGGAGAATCCCTGAGGAGCTCTGTAGAATCTTCGAAAGGATCGCTCAAGAAGCTCGAGCTGAACCTGCTCCCCGGCGCGACCATGCGGTCCCTCCGCGACGAGGTCTCGATGCCGTTCGAGACGCGCGACGAGGCCTACACGCTCGACATCCCCGGCGGAGAAGTTGCTACCATCTCCGCCAACTCTACTTTGGGGCTGTTAAGAGGCCTGCAGTCGTTTTCGCAGCTCGTTTATGTCCTCCCGGCGAAGGAGGGCTGCGATGCCACTAGGTTCCTTCAAACAACGCCGCTTTTGATCATGGACAAGCCTGCTTTCCCTCATCGGTGAGCTAGCTTTGGTTTGTAGATGAGGCATACACTAACGTTCACTCGCAGGGGATTCTCACTCGACACCTCGCGCAACTTCTTTCATGTCGCGGACCTCGAGCGCACGCTGAGCGCGATGGGAAGCGCAAAGCTCAACACTTTGCACTGGTGTGTTCTTTAATCTGACTCTATCAGCTTCAACGCCTGACCTTTAAGCTGCAGGCACATCACGGACTCGCAATCATGGCCGCTCATCCTGCCCGAGTACCCCGAGCTCGCCGCCAACGGCGCCTACTCGCCTTCGCAAACCTACACGTGCGTCCACTCTGCCTTCAAGCTCTCACTTTTATCATATTTCTGACCCTGTGTTATGTGGAACAGAGTTGCGGACGTCGAGCACGTGCAGGCCTTCGCGGCGGAGCATGGAGTCAGCGTCTACATCGAGATCGACATGCCCGGCCATACGAGCTCGATCGGCGAGTCGTACCCAGAGTACATCGCGTGCAAGGAGCTCTGTGCGTCCCCGTCGCCATCCGCAACTCGATTTGGCGCTGACTCGCGCGTCCCAGCTCCTTGGGCGACCTATGCGAACGAGCCGCCGGCGGGGCAGCTGAGGCTCGACGATGCGAAGGTTCTGAGCTTCGCGAAGAACCTCACGGGCACGATCGCCAAGTTGACGTCGAGCCCGTACTTCTCCACTGGCGGCGACGAAATTGTGGGCATCCCGCTGCAAAACCCTGTGGAGGGTTTGCTGATCCGCAGAATACAGAACGTGGCTTGCTATGCCCAAGACCCTGCGATGAATGCTTCGAGCGTGAATTTGAACGATAGTATCTCGACGTTCGTCGAGGGCCTGCACGCGACGCTCGACTCGCTCGGGAAGACGCCGATTGTCTGGTGAGCTCTTTCCCTTGGCTCGTGGTACGTGTGAAGCTGAACAAGAGGTTCAGGGAGGAGATGGTTCTTGACCACCCCGTGACGAACCTGAGCAGCGCCGCTGTGATTCTCGTCTGGATCAGCTCTGCGAACGTCAAGGCTGTGGTCGACAAGGGCTTCCGAGTCATCCACGCTGCGAGTGACTACCTCTACTTGGATTGTGAATGGCTTTCGGTCTTTGAACCAAATTGGAAGCTTACTGGATTCTCTGTGCAGGCGGACATGGCGGATGGGTTGGCAACTTCACCGGGAACAGCTGGTGTGACCCCTACAAGTCGTGGCAGAAGGTGCGTCTGCTCGGATGATTTTGTTACTCTTCAGCTAATCTTCTGCTCCAGGTCTACTCCTTTGACCCTTACGCGAACGTGACGCAGGCACAGCAGCACCTTATTGTCGGAGGCAAGTCGTTCCGCGCCCTGTCTCCAGCGCCAGGCTAACATCCTCAACTCACAGGAGAGACTCTTCTCTGGGCCGAGCAAGCCGACCCCCGCTCACTCGACTCCTACGTCTGGCCTCGGTCAGCCGCCGCCGCCGAAGTTTGGTGGACAGGAGCCGCGACGGCAGACGGCACGCTCCGAAACGCGACCGAAGCACTCCCACGCCTCCATGACTGGAGGTACGTCTCTTTGTCAGCGTCTTCGAGATCGCGACGCTCATCCGCTCACTACTTTTGCAGGTACCGAGCCGTTCAGCGAGGGATCGGCGCCGTCGCGCTGCAGCCCGAGTATTGCGCGTTGCGTCCGTCCGCGTGTGACCTTACCGCCTGAAAATACGATCGGCGTTTCCAATGGGACCGGTTGGTGAAGCCAAAGCGAAGAGCGAAATTCCAGGATGTTGAAGTCCGGTGTCGCCTCGGCTGGAAGCGCGGATGGCCGCGCCGTGACGTCGTCGAAGGTCCAAGCTCAGCCCAGAGCTGACCAACTCCTCGCACTGCGGAACCTCTTCTCGAGCCCTTGCTCACTCTCGGCTTCTCTTCAACCACAACTCATCAAAAAGAGCTTCATCATGACTCGCAACCAGTCTCTCATCTTCGCCAAGATCCCGACCGAGTTCCCCCAGCCGGGAGAGGTGCGTAGGGCCGGCTGTGCGTCGTTCAGACACGCGCTCATCTTGCTCGGTCTCTCAGCACCTCAAGCGCGTCGACGGCGAGATCGATCTTGCCTCACCGCTGCAGGATGGCGAGGTCCTCACCAAGACGCTTTCGCTCTCCCTTGACCCGTACATGCGCGGACGGATGCGCGCAGCTGAGATCAAGAGTTATACTGGGGCTTTTGAGGTGAGCTCGGGGAGATGATGGGCCCGAGGTGATAAACGGCGCTGAACGGTATGTTTGAATCCCCAGCTCGGCAAGCCTCTCACAAACTTCGGCGTCTCGGAGGTCGTTGCGAGTGCCAACTCGAGCCTGAAGAAGGGTGACAAGGTGTACGGCTTCCACGAGTTCTCCGAGTACCAAAAGTTTGGCCCAGAGGCTGTGAAGGGATTGAAGTTGCTGGACAACAAGGAGAACCTGCCGTGGACCGTGAGTTGCCCACTCCCCTCCGGTGCTCGGGCACCGCTGACCTGTAACTGTGCGACAGACCTGGGTTGGTGCGGCTGGAATGCCTGGGCAGACCGTCAGTCTTGTTTAATCCGTGCTCTCAGCTCCTTGACTGAAGCCTTTGAGCAGGCATGGTACGGTCTCGACAAAATCGGTGCGCCGAAGAAGGGTGAGACCATCTTCGTCTCCGGAGCCTCGGGAGCTGTTGGACAGTGCGTAGTCCCGATCTACAATGCGCTTTATTTTACCAATGATGCTTGCAGGATGGTTATCGCCCTGTCGCAGCAGCTCGGGCTCAAGGTCATTGGCTCCGCCGGCTCGGACGAGAAGGTGGGACTTCTGAGGTGACTTGGTCGGGCGAAGCTGATTCCGATGTCTCAAAACACAGGTTTCCTTCCTCAAGGAGACGTTGAAGTTGGACATCGCTTTCAACTACAAGACGGAGGACACGCGCAAGATCCTCGCAGCCAACCCTATCGACAGTGAGCCAGCACGATTCGTGGCCCAGCGCAGCATATCTGACTTATGGTCCCTGTTAGTCTACTGGGACAACGTTGGCGGCCCTACTTTGGATGCTGCGCTGGAATACATCAATGAGTTCGGACGCGTCGTCGCCTGTGGTTCGTCGTCCCTTCCGAGGCCAGCAAGTTTCACTCGTACTCATCAAAGGCCTCCAACAGGACAAATTTCGACCTATAACGGAGAGGAGTACGGTGTCAAGAACACTGGAGCGTTTTTCGCAAAGTCCTTGAAGATGGAGGGGTGCGTCGTCGCGATTCACCACGGTGGACATTTCGGGATCTGCCTGTTGCTAACTCATTTTGTCTGCACGCTGTGTAGGTTCATCATCATCCACCACGATATCTCTGCGTTCTACGACACAATCCCGGGTCTCATTGCCTCGGGTGCGATCACAAAGCCCCGCGAGCACATCGTCAAGGGCTTGGACAACGGCGAGGCCATGCTCGATGTTCTCACTGGTGGCAACTTTGGGAAGTCAGTTATTAGCTTCGAGTAATGCTGGAATAATCACCTCCATCTAGAAAATTTGAAGAGGGCACCGCAGGGTAAGTGAGACTTGGTCGTCGCACGAAGGACAACCGAAGGTGCGCAGCCAATGCGTGGAGCAGGATCAGCATACGCGAACTTCTTTGAGGAGTATCGACAGTCGTGTTTGGCCGCATGGGCGGTGCCGCCGGCCATTGGCGGTTTGGGGGACCCCGTCGGGCGACGGCACTACCTTCTTGCGCTTGCCGACAGCGAGGACATTAGACGGTGCAGCAGTAAGCTCGCGGAGCGGAATTGAAAGGTACTTACTTCCCCCAGGTTTTGATGTCGCTGGGAGCTCCCGCCACTCTCCAGAACGCACCCAGTCGCGTGGTGCTCCCCACGATCCTGGTCCCCGTTCTTGCCCCCCTTCTACCCATCCTCGCCCAAAAATCTCCCAGTGAAGCTCGTTGCAGTCCCCACCAACACCTCGACTCGCAGAGTACTTGCATTCGCACTACCGACCGCACTTAGACCATCATAGCCTCGCACATCTTTTCCAATAGACGCATCTCATGTAGCTGTAACGTTGTACGTTGTAAGTATACACCATGTGTCACCATCACTCATAATTTGATCTCTAGTAGGCCTTCAGCGGGCTCATCTGCACCAGTGCTCAAGTAGAAACTTCTTTGTTCCGAGCGTCTCATCAAAAGGTATGAGTTACATTCAAGCTCTAACTAGCTCCCACAAGACTGCCACCAGTGCGCCAATCGCGATCATGTGGGAGCTCGACCGCACCGCGTCGACGTCCGCAAAGTAGCCCAGCGGAAAGAACGTCGTCTAAGCCGGGTTCCAGGGTCAGCCAAAATAAGGAAGGAGCGAGAATAGCCTTGTACCTTGAGGATAACGTGAAGTCCGAGCAAGTTGGAGATGTACACGTCCGCCGGCGCCAGCGACTGTACCATCGCGGCCGCGAAGCAAAACGCGGGGAACGTTTCCATGAGGTTGTGGTGAGTTGACACCATGCGTCGCCCCAGACCTTTCAGGAGCGGCTGAGATGACCTCGGCTCTATAAAAAGTCGTCAGCGCCAGTCTTTTAGGAGGCGAGGCAGCACGACGCACCTCGGTTGGAGTAAACGGCCGCGGGGCCGAGCGTTTGCCCGTACAGAAACCAGGCGGCCGAGATCGGGTACGTGACGAGAAGGTAGAGCAGTCCGTACGCGATTATTGACTTCGAGGGGTGGATTCGGAGCGCGGAGAGGATGATCTGTCACGTGTTTGTGTGAGCCGAGGCGCAAGTCCATCTTGCGGAAGGAACGCACGGTGAGGTTGGCGCTGAAAGCCGAATTCTGGGCGATGTAGGAGGCAAGTGGAGCAGTGGCGATATCTGCTCGCGGACAGGTGAGCTCGGTGTGGCGACCTCGGTCGTGGGGAATGTTCGCACAGGCGAAGGGAACGAGCCAGACCATCGGGGAGCCTCTGCCGATGTCAAAGGGGGAGCTGCCATCTTTTCTGTGAATCAGCGGCTGCTTGACGTCTTTCATCGAACGAGGGCGAGTCGAGGAGGAGAGAAAACGAGGGGGGAAAGGTCAAGAGTACCGCGCGCTCGTCACTCGTCTCTTAAATTCCGACCATCACCCGTCTGTGTGCGTCCGCCGCCACGTAAACATCACCTGAACTACTTTGAGTCTCGTCGACTTCACATAGTAGACGCGAACACGCTCGCGTCCTCCAAGGCCCCCGCCACTCCCAACTCGGCTCGGGCACGCGCGGCCCCAGAATACCATCCGACCTTCACGATCGAAAGCACACCACTCGCAGAGCAAAGACAAGGTCGAATGCCCAACTCGCTCTACTCCGACTCTACTCCGCTGGCCCCCACATCCTCCCCCACCTCGTCCGAGTCGTGCTACGCCGACAAGTACGTCACGCTCACGCCGACGAGCCTCATCATCAAGCAGACGCCCTCGGCCGCTCTTGGGTCGTCCGTCATCCCACGCTCGTCGATCACTCGCCTCATCGCGGCCAACGGCGGGCGCGCGTTCCCCTCGGGCGAACCAAACTCGCCCGTCTCGCTTTGGGGTGTCAAGGTGTGGGAGGCGGCGGCACTGGAGTCCTCTGGGCCTACGGCTGCCGGATGAGCTACGGCGTGTGGCCGACCCGCCGCGCGTTGGCGAACAGCTTCGTCGTCGAGGCGACCGGCAGGTGGGCGAGGTGCGGCTTCTCGGTCGTCGATCGCAAGGCTTTCTGGCGGGCTCTGACGGCGGTGTCGGAGGAAGATGGGGAAGAAGAGATTGAGCTCGAGGATGAAGGCTCGGTCGTGAAGGTCCACCGGGACTGAACCCTCCGAATTGTGCGAAGGTGAGCCGAGTGAAGTTTCAGCTTGGGGGGGACGTCAAGCTGACTGGACGGAAAGCTCTGTGGAAGCTGAAATTCTGGAGGTTCGTTTTTGCATGTAATACTCAGTGTCCGCCCCAACGAGGCCAGCGCGGAAGCTCGCCAGCGCTCAGCACTCATCGCGGCCATATCGGAAACTCGGCTTTGCAAAGCTTCGACATCCGGTCCATAGACTGATATAAAATTACGCAGAGATGGGTGCGAACTCGACCCGGACTTTCCAGCTTCCCACCCCCTTGTGGTGGTCGTTGCACGCCGGTCCTCCGTCACTCACGACGAGGTGCGCGACGGCGGGCCTTCCCGGGCCTGCAACAACGTAGCAGAAGGGACGCTTGTATCCCACTGCGACGCGTGAAGTTAGTTGGCGCCAAATCGAAGGTTGTGCAAGCTCCTTTCGCACCACTTTCAAGAACGGGGCGCGCCGTGATCTTCAAGGTGTCGAGGTTGAGCTGGAAGACGGCGGCTGAATATCTAGTGGGTTATCTTGCTGCTTGAAGTGCTTCATGATGTGCTGTTACACTGCTGAGACAAGAGAGGGAACACGGGCCATTCTGCCGTGCCATTGATGATCTGCCGCCCGTTCGCGCGAGCCTTCGTCTTGAGGCCCGCGGTCACGTCAAAGTCTCTGGACGGTCATCAAACTTATCTCACGCCATAATTCCACACCCAGGACAAGCACTCACCCAGTCATGACGAGGTGGGTGAACTTAATGCCCTGGACTGGCTCGAAGTTCAAGCCGCGAATGTTGTACAGGATTCCCTGCGGATGCTTCGAGTGAGGATTCGGGTGAAAAGTCAAAAACACAGTGCCCCGTACACCTTCGGTGTCGGTGCCCGCCTTCTCGAGTACGACCTTGAGCGCGGAGCTGTGCAGTCCAACCTTGAGCGCCTTCGCAGGAACAGAGTCAGCGTGACACCCAGATGAGAGCCGATTGTCACTCACCGCGGCTCCGTCAAAGCCTCTGCCGATGTATTTCGTCCCCGGAATGGTCTGAAGGGGCTCGCCGCCGACGACGCGGAGGAATCCGGTGTGGCGCAGCGCGCCGTACGTCGTCGAGGCGAGCGCACCGGCGATGGTGACGATCTTGACGAGCATACTGATGTTATAATTGCTGTGACGGGCTATTATCGGCAATATGCGGGTGGAGGAAGAGAAGAGAGACGCTCGCCACCTGTCTCGAGGTCCCAGCTTGATCGACGCCGACGTCCACCAGGCTCCGCTCTCTCAGGTGACCGAACCTCCAACGAGTATAAGACGTGAAACGTCTGTGTCCACAAAAGATCTGCAGGACATATGTTCCAATCACGAACAGGTCCCGTCACGGAAGCCGACGGGGTATGTTGGCCCGCCGTGCAGGTCGACTGATCGAGTTAGGGCCGGAAAGAAAATACAATGCATAGCACTCTACGAAAGTCAGGAAAGTGAAAGGACTGTCGCCATGGTTGATGGTCCTGATCCCTGGTAGGGGTCGTCGATCTCGATTGCGGGCCGCCGTGCCGGGCCCGTCCGATCGCAGGCCGGCCGTCGCTGTCGAGTCGTTCCCGTTTCGCCCTAAAACACCTTCGTCGACCCCGAGAGGGCCTCATGTCCGCGCGCCTCTTCCTCCGCCGGCCGCTGCTGCTGCAGTCGCCCGCCTTCCCTCGCCCCGCGCTGCGCCAAAAGTCGACGGCGGTGATCGTGCCAGCAGTCTGCGACGTGCGGCAGCTCGCCCAGCCGATCGCGTTCGTCGCTGTCAAGGGGTGGGACGACGAGGGAGTCGCGTGCGTGCTCGTCCGTCCCGGCGCCGTGCGGAGGCCGAGCTGATGCTGTGCGGCGCAGTGGGTGGACCGCGTGGGCGAAGCAGGCTGCCAAGGGTGGCTATACCTCCTTGTTGGTCGAAGTGGACCCTGAGGGAACTGTACCGAACGGCGCAGACAGCAGCGCCGTCCTCGAGGCGCTCTCGGCCGGTGCGTCACGTTTCGCTTCTCGTTCGGGTCCACCGGGAAGCTGACGAGCTACGTGCGACTTAGAGTTGTCGTCCATCATGTCCTCGCCAGAGACGGGGACGCCGTTCCCGCCGCTGCTCATCTCGTCGTCCCTGTCGACGCTGCTCGCGCAGACGTACGTCTCGTCGCACCCGCTCTCCGCGCTGCTCCTGCACTCTCCCACCGCACCCACGTCCGCCCACGAACTGCATCCTTCCATCTTGCCGACCCCGGTCCCGGAATTCGACTTTGAGCCCAACTTCCCCGTCGCGATCATGCGCGAAGCGGGTCAGCAAGTCGGCGGCACGAGGTTGGAGCGCGACTTTGGGGACGAGCTGGATGGGGAGGTGCGGAATGTGACTGGGGGGAAGGGCAAGGACGGATGGAAGAGTGTGCTGGAGTGGATGGACGAGAATGGACTCTGAGCGGGTGGCCGGGGACAGTGTTGCGACCGATTTGACGACAATGCATAGACGGGCTTACAACTTATTTTTATTTCCAAGTCGGTTGTGACTGCAAGTGAAGGGCAAGCATTTGATCCCAGGTGGGACGAGCTCGTAGGTGTTCGACGGCTCTCGTGCGAGCTGCGAGTGTGGCCGCGACCGGCCGACGTACAGCTCACAAAGTGCCACAGGCACAGCTCACGCACACCATCAAGGGTCGTATTACTCCCAACCGACCAGGCGGCTACATCTCGGACGTGGACCACGCGTGACTCTCGGCCGCGCGCACCTTGCCCGCGTTCCCGCGCTGCATGTACGTCGCCTCGAACCCGTTGCTCTGCGCGGACCGGACCCTGGTCAGCTCCTAACTCACCAGCAGAATGAGAGGGAGACTCACGCGGTCTACTCCGTCCCAGCGGTAGCCCGGGGGGATCCCGAACCGGTTCGGCGGCGGCGCGGGGCCGGCGTACTTTGGGAACCTGGGCGCGTTCTTCTTCTCCTTCTTCTTGTCCTTCTGCGGGTCGATCGGACTCAGTAACTAGGTAGCACGAGAGGCTGGAAAGGCAGCGCACGGTGAGAAAGTTGGCGGCGGGGTCGTTCCAGCGGTCGCGGTCCTTGAGCTCGTCGTTCATGTCCTTGTCGTCGGCGTACCTGCACTCGTGGGGTCAGCTCCCAGTAGCACCCACCACAAAGCCAAGAACGACGCACCTGGCCAGCGGCTTGAACTTCATCTCCTCCTGCTCGCGCTTCTGCCTTGCGACGTCGTCCTTCTGGACGAGTCCCTTGCCCCACTCCATCTTCTTCATCTCGCGCTCGACCTCGTCGCGCTTCTCCTTGGCCTTTGCCGCCTTCTCGAGCTTGACGTCAATCTTGCGTCCGCTCGAGTCTCGATAGACGGTCGCGGTCGGGTCCTCGAGCTCGTCCTCGTCCTCGCCCCGCGCCTTGGCCTCCTTCTTGCGCACCGCAAGCTCGCGCGCCGCCTCGCGCTTCTTCTTCTGCTGCTCGGCGTCGCGGCGCTCATTCTCGGCGCGCAGCTGCGCGACGGACTGCAGCCCTCCGCGCGCGGGTGCGGGTGCGTCCGAGGTCGACGAGACGACCACGGGGGCTTCGTCTGTCGGTTCTGGAGAGGGCGTTCGGGCGAGGGAGGGGTCGGCCGGACGGACTGTGGCCCACGAGTTGGCCGAGGCGGGCTTGAAGTGACCTCGTCGTTCCTCGACCACTGCTCGTTTCCCAGTCAGCGCTTGGCCCGCGTGCGGCAGAAGGGAAGGGGGGATCGAACCAGGAGCGGCTTCTTCGTCCGACTCGTCGGCTTTGGACCCCCATGCGCCGTCGTCGTCGGCGATGACGAGACCGCCCCCGCTGGCGACCACTACCGCCGACGGGTCCACCTTGCGCTTCTTCTTGCGCCGCTTGCCGTCGTCCGCACGGGCGAGGATGGCTTCTGCTTTGAGCCCAGAGCCGTACTTGGACGCGAGGTACGTCTTGAGGTCCGACATGGTGATGGGCGGAGGGAGAGCGGCGTGCTGCGGGTCTTGGGTGCGAGTCACGAGTTTGTGCGCGCGGGTTGGGGAGCGACTGTCATCTCGCCACTTCGGCTCAACGACTAGGTTCCGGTACCCGTCTCGCGCTCTCCCACCGCCGGCATCGGCGAGCATGGACCCGCCTGCCCGCCAAACCCGTCCTGCCGGGCATCCCGGCGCACCTCTCCGACGCGCAGGACCTCGTCACCGTCTGCCTCGTCCCCCAAGGTTGACGTGTCGCGACTCTCGACCGCCTGGCGCTGACCGTCTGCCTCTCGTCCAAGTTTGAGGCGAAGCGGTTCCAGTGGCTGGGCGCGCCGCGATGGGAGCCGGTTTGGCGGGTGCGGGACCTCAGCTGTGAGGAACCAGAGGAGGAATCCGAGATACAGATGGGCCGACTGGACACGAGTGAACGCTCGCTTGAGGACTGGGAGGCAGTCGGGCTCGAACCGCGACGCGACGCGACGGCGGAGGTTGCCTCGAGCTGGTTTACAGCTGTAGGCTGGCTAGATCATGCTTTGAGCTCTGAGGAAATGCTGGGAGCCACACAGCACTTGAGAACGACCTCACTTGACGGAGACCTCTTCTCTGGGTGAGACGGTGTCTTCAAGTTGTCTCCCGCCCGACGCCTCGAGACCAAGTGACATAGCGATTTTACTCAGTCACTTTGTTATTCAAAGGTATGTTACACATGCAAAGAGCACAGGATCAAGCTCGTTCGCGTTGCGACGGACTTAAAGGGCTGGTCAAGTCGATGCGTCAGCGAGTGAAACACGGCTCGAGCAACCCAATGAGACACGAGGATCTCGCTCTTCCCTTCCCTCCACATGCTTTCAATACTCAGAGGACAGTCAGGTGTAACGCTTTCCCTAGATCTCCCCGTCCGTGTCCTCTACCTGTATCCCGCCGGCTTGGGGCCCGACCCACAGCTTCATGGCGTGGTCAAGATCTCGGTCCCGACGCGTCGGAGCGTCAAATCACTCGTGGTCACTCTCGAAGGGACAACTTTGCTTCACGGTGAGCTCAGCGGTCAGTATCTGCGCTGCCAAAGCTCACTACATCGGCCTCAGGCGCCCCCGGAGCGCGCGGCGGCTGGCTGGCGGAGAAGATTAGCACGATCCATCTACAGGAGACCTTTCCCATCGGTGATGCTACGCTCGAAGCCGGAGAGCATTCGTGAGTAGACTCTGGGAAGCGGGAACATCCCGGCTGAGCGCCGCGTGCAGGTTTGCGTTCACGTTTGTCGTGCCTTCGGCAACTACAGTTACGAACGCGCCTGTCCGATGGGCTGGAACATCCCACTTCGGTGAGCACTGCCTTGAGTAATAGCTGCATGGGTGCTCAAGTCTCGTCTGCAGTGCATGCTCGGCTCAAATCCGACTCTGCTTTCGTATCCGCCGTCGAGAAACGCGTCGGGCTCTACCTGGTGGCGCTGCCCGGCGAGCCCGGTACCATTCCAGATCCGTTCCAGAAAGTCTTCGAAGTGGTATCGCCAGAGCTTGGTGTAAGCAGGCTTGTTCCTTTACTACTGAAGAGAGTCCCTGACGCTCATGTCGCAGCCACTTCGAATCGACCTCGCTTCTCCTCACCTCACCCAGGGAGCCCTGCTTCATTC
>ERZ1463038.379-NODE-379-length-15043-cov-12.032693_pt1 | contig 15043 bp, 13 predicted proteins | sample MGYA00564479_ERZ1463038 | MGnify/ENA primary metagenome ERZ1463038 (study PRJEB39244, sample SAMEA3635134) | Helicobacter pylori | study: EMG produced TPA metagenomics assembly of PRJEB11511 data set (Assembly of a 5300-year-old Helicobacter pylori...
CTGCAAACCCTCGGCGCGTCGGGCGATGCCTACAGCTCGCGCTTACGACGCACCCAGGTTGTCCGCAGCAAGCATGACGCCGCCCTTGAACTTGATGCCCAACACACTGGTTCCAGTGACGATCGGTTGTCTGTGCGATGCGACGAGGGGAGTCGTAAGCGCGCGTCCGGGTCCGGGGGGTGACGCGTTGCTGGCTCACTGGGTGTGCTGGACGCCGTTGGTGAAGGCGTCGGTGGTCGAGTGGATCGAGGCGCCCCTACCCTGGTGGATCGGGAACGTCGCATACGGGTCGAGGGAGTCGTTGCGCGGCTTGCCCCTGCGAAGCGAGGACGTCAGATCGGCTTGACAGCGCCGGCGGCGGCGAGACTGACCACGAGGTGCTGGGGAAGTGGTTCCTGTGCGGTAGTGTCAGTGCTCTGCTGCTGTCCAGGTCTTCTTGACGACTCACATTGTTCTAAGGAGATGTGGGGGGGTGCAGATTCAGCCGCTCGCGACGCGGCGAGTTGCGAGAATTTACTAGTTTTCGTCCATTTTACATGCTCACCGCCGCGAAGCGTTGAGACGACCTTCCCTTGTCCACCATGTCGCGAGTCAGTCTCACAAGTGCTCTCGGGCGAACACTGAAGCCGTCACCATGCACACCGACCGTGCTCCGGCGCACCAAGTCGACCGCGGCGTCGCCTCCGCCGTCGCCCGACTTTGACGCTCTCGCACGCATCTCGACCGAGACGGTGTCACAGTCGCGGTCACGGCTCGCCGACCACTACAACCAAACCCTTTCCCACGACCTCCTCTACCTCCTCTACTCGCACGCGACGCACACCTCGGCCGACTCGCTGCCGAACCCGCTCTCGCGCGCACCAAAGTGGTCGCCGTCGAACCCGTACGCCGCGAACCGGCCACCACCGCGGCCAAAGGGGAACCGATACCTCGTGCCGACGCCGGCGTACACGTCCGCGCCGACTCTGCCCGTGCTCGAGTCGATCGTCGTGCAGACGATGACCAAGGCCGCGCTGACGAACAAGAACAACCTGTTGCCGCTCATGATGGCCTTCCAGGCCGTCACGGGTGAGGCGCCGCAGTCGAAGCACCCCGGGCCGTACGGACCAGGCTCGAGGCGAGGGCTCGTCATCACGCGGTCGTCCAAAAAGTCGGCGTCGTTCAAGATCCGCCCCGGCGCGCCGACGGGCGTTAAGGTCGAGCTGCGCGGTGCGCCGATGTACGACTTCCTCGAGACGCTCGTCGAGTTTGTGCTCCCGCGGCTCAAGACGTTCTCGGGCATCCCCCTCCCGCCCGCGTCGCACCCGCGCCAGTCGCCGTCGTCGACTGCCGGCGTCGTCGCGTTCGGCCTGCCCGCTGAGGCGATGGCCCTCTTCCCCCAGATCGAGGTCAACCTCGACCAGTACCCCAAGACGTACGGCTTTAACGTCTTCTTCGTCACGAGCGCAAAGGGTCGCGGCGCGCAGGACCAGGCGAGGGCGCTCCTCTCGGGCATGTCGCTGCCGTTCATCAAGCGGTAGGACCAGGCGGCGGCGGACGAGGCCGAGATAGGACGAGTGTGATGGCGGGGCGATTAGAGCACCGAGCACCGGTACTGCAAGGACACCAGGTGGCGGGCAACACAGTCGCGTGCGTCGGGTCACGGGCAGGGAAGGGGCCTGCGCTTCCCTGGTGAGTGTCTCCAGAGCAGTGGGTCGAGCTGGCGTATGAAGGTGGCAGCTTCTTGGGAGCTGACTTCATAGCACGCCGCTCTGAAAGTCGAGTAGGCGGCCGGCGCCCTTGGCCCTTCGCGGTGGTACAGCTAAGCTGGGCCGACCACGCAGGCTTTCCGACAGACATCTCGATGACTAGATATGAGCGTTGAGGCCGCGCGAGAAGTGGCCACACCTAGGACGACCTGGCGCTACCCCCCACTCGCCTCCTTCCATCCGACCACTAACTCATCTACGCCACCTCGCGGGACGCCCATCGACCACACCACGTCGCGCCAGTGGGATCAGCCAGAATGAGCAAGAAGGGACTCTCGGCCGATGAGAAGTGCACGCGCATGCTCGAGCTGCTCCGGTCCGTCCACTCCTCGGCGCACACCCCACCAGCTTGAACCTGGTCTGACGCCGTCCGCGCTCGCAGGGAAACGAAGGAGTTCTACAAGCTCCAGGAGCTCGAGAAGGTTCGTCCGAGCCATGGCGGGTCAAGTAGTGAGCGCTCAATCAGCCGGTGGGTTGCACTCGCAGATTGCGCCCAAGGTCAAAGGGATCACCGCCATGAGCGTCAAGGAGGTTCTGACCGAGCGTGCGAGCTCACTGTTTCAGTGTTATAAGCGTTTCTCATATCGTGCTATCCAGTTCTCAACGACAACCTCATACATTTCGAGAAGGTCGGAATCATGAAGCACGTCCGCGGGCCCACTCCCCAACCTCTGGTTCTGATATCTCTCACCCGAAAGCTTCTACTGGTCCTTCCCCTCCGAAGCCAGCGCCGCGCTCATTAACAAGAAGGCCGCCCTCGAGAAGGCCGTCGCGACACTTTGCGCGGACTGCGACGCAGACGAGGCGCTCGTGCAGGCCGAGCTCGATGCTCGCGCGGATACGGTGCGCTCTGGGATTCATATGACCCGAGGTTGTTAATCTGACTGGAGAGAGCAGGACGAGCGCGCGGCGTTGCTGGAGCAGTACGCGAGCGCCAGTACGACGCTCGAGGCGCTGGAGCTCGAGTCGACGAAGTACGCCACGTGTGACCCTGTTCTCTTCGCCAAGAAGCGTAACTCGCCTTCTTGTCAACCGTGGGGCACCCACCGTGCTAATACCACCCCGGCCCTCAGAGCAATTGGTCAAGGACATGCAGGCGCTCTCGCTCGCCTGGACCGGTGCGTGGCCCCCGGGTGACCGCTCCAAAACTACTGCTGATACCGTATACTTTACTAGATAACATATCGAGCGCCTTCTGCTTCATCCGCGACTCGCAAGGCTCGCAGACGCTCGACGGTCTCCGCGCGTCGCTGGGAATCTCGGAAGATTTCGAAGACCTCTCTTTCCCTTGATGTATCAGAACTGTTCGCATGATTTGTAAATTTCTCGCAACATACCCCCCTCGAAGCACCAACCTCGAGCAGGACAGGGGAGTGCGGGGAGGCGTGGGGAGGCCGCTCCGCGGACCTCCTGCGCCGATGGCGCTCACGCGAAACGTTCCTTTGGCCCGCTTCACGCCTCACATTGGCGCGAATATGCCACGATCAGCAACGTCCTCCAGGGCGTCTTCGAGAGCCAGGCCACCTAGCTACCGCTCGCAGGATCAGGAGGACCGGACGGACGACGTGGATCCGAGACCCTCCCCGCGCCCACGCACGTCAAACAATTCCGTGAGGCCTGAGATGATGCATCCTTGGCTGGGACTGAACGCCAGGTGGGTGCCAGGGAAGGGGTGTGAGAAACGTAGCTGATGGACACGCCGGTGCAGATTGAGTCTCGCCTGGGTCAGCTACTCGTTCTTCTCACCCATCACGCTCGGGATTTCACTTTTACCGGTGAGTGAGGATTTCTATAACCACCAAATACACTCTGGTAACCCTCATACGCGACAGCTCTACCAACAACTCGCTCATGCCGTCGTCGACGCGAAGAAGATTGTTTCGTCGAGCTGCTCTGGGATCGACCAGGTCGCGAGTTACGCGGTATCTATGCCCCATTACCTCTCGGTAGGAGCAAATGAGGCAACGAGTAAAGCGGTGACGGACGTTCTGTCATCGGCGGCGTCTGGGCTGGACCTGGTCATCGACAGCTTAGAGGGTGAGTGCTTGAGACTTCCGAAGATGTGGTGGCTGAGGAAATCGACAGGTCTGGCTGAGTTTGTGTTGAATGCTTACATTGGACCGTACATATGCTGGCTCGAGGTACTCCTCCTTGACAACATTCGGGGACGCGGCTGACGCCTGGTCCACGAAGTTTGTGGCGCACGCTGCGCTTCTGCTCCTCGAGGATGCTCTCAAGGTGCGTCGGATCAGTCAAGCGCCACTACAAGAGCGCTCAAAGCCTAATTTCCAGCTCGTGGACGAGGCTGTTGACGCTGCGGCGAAGGGTGTCGCGGTAGTAGTTGAGGAGGCTGTCAAGGTCTTCAACGATGTCGGTCTCTGTTATATTTTGACGTGAACTCTTCTGAATATCAGCCACAGGTGATTAAAGTTTTGGACAAGATCCCGTTCGTCAACATTAAAACGGTCTCGGTCAGCCTGGACAGCATGGGTGCGCACCTGAATTCTGAATCGCCAACGTTGCTCACCTCTTGTGTGAGAGCGCAGAGAACGTTCATCTCGACCTTGCAGACGACCTCAGTCGTGTCGCCGATCAGCTTCCCAGTGCGGATACCCTCATCAGCAAGCTCAAGACTCTCATCGACACGCCGCTCGAGGATCTGCGGAGCGAGATTGCGAAACTCATCAACCTCATCTCGGTGCGCACCTTCCAACACCATTCTTGGAAGTTGAGAAAGTTGAGACTGAAGTGTTTCTTCAGGTTGATGTTTCCTTGTTCCCGACCCCGGCACTCGAGACGGTGAACTTTTGCTCGGCGTCAAATGGACAGTTTGTCGACGGTCAGCCAATCCGAAACTCTCAGGTCGATACACCTAGTACACCTACTGAAAAGCTTTGGAATACTGCAGACGCTGCAAACGCTCTCCGACAAGTCGTAGTTGGGGTTCTCTACGCGCTCGCGGCCGGGTCCATTCTTGTGAGTCGGTCCTGCACACTCCTCGCAAGGACCTTGAACGAGTCTCCTATGATATTGCAGCTTGCCATTTGTCTCACACTTCGAGCGTGGTGGGAGTACAAGCTGCTCCTTGGGTCTGTCGAAGTTACCCGGCAGACTTTCTTCCCGGAGGACGACCCGGATGCGGCGCCCCCGACAATCTCACAGCTCCACGCGTTCTACGAAGCGAGCAAGAGTCCCGCGGTTTATTTGGCGCTAGGATCTCAGACCAATAATGCCCGACGGACCTGGCTGTTTGTGCTCTTTTACCCAGCTCGGCGCGTGGCTGACCGACGTCGCACTCGCACTTCGCAGCATCAACTTCGTGACCCACCCACCAGCCATTACGTTCTTCTTCATCGGGGCGTTGGGGGTATTGGTTGTCGAAGGCCAGCTCCTCTTGATGTCCAGTGGGCTGCGAACAAAGATCCAGGCGGAGGTCGCGGGGGAGCTCATTCGTTCGTAGAGCGCGCCGAAGCGTCTGACCATTCTGTTGGGCCGCCCTTAGACCTGGTCGACGATTTTGCCATCGAGATCACCTCCGCAATGAACACACATCTCTCGGCGACCTCAATGACATACGCCAGTGGCGTCAACAACGTGGTGAGTCCCGTCCTGCTCCGAACTCCTCGAGCTGCTGCCGTTAAAGCACACGCACGGCCAGGTCACCGGGGTCAGTGACGACTGGAACAATTCGGCGGGAAATTCGATCGACATCTTCACCACCTTCGTGAACACCACGATCGTGGACGTGTACAATGAGATCACGAGCGTGATCGACGACGCCTTCTCGTGGGGGCCTTTTGGTTCGGCGCTGGACGAGCTAGTTTACTGCCTCGTAGGATCAAAGCTCATAATGCTTGAGGAGGCGCTGTGCGTTCTTCATGCCGCCAAGCCTGGACACAGACGCTGACCCCACCCGCTCGCATGGCCACAGGACTTGGATTGACAAGTGCGGGTCGGTTCCGTGAGCTCGAGGTCATAGCTGACGTCATTGGAGGCTTCAGAAACTCAAAACTCGCCTTTCCGACCGTCTCCAACGACTCGTTTGTGCTCTCGATCGCTCAGACGAACGCAATCGTGACTCAGGTCACGTCGGGGTCGACAAACTCCTCCCTTTCATCGGCCCTCGACAGCTTCTTCGATCGCTACGAGCGGTCGCTCATAGCCTCCCGCTGGCTTTACTGTATTATTCGTCGGTTCACCCTGGTCTGGTGCTTGCTAACCCCGTATTCCAGTGATTTATCTCGCCATCCCGCTCGCTGTCCTTCTCGTCGGACTCGCCGGCTTTGCTCACGGAGGCAACATTGAAGCAGACACAAACAAAAATTCCTCTCGCCCTGTGATTAGGCAGCATTCGAAACGCGCGACATTCAGGAGCCTCGCCAAGGTGCGAGAGCGACGAGCGGCACGCTCACTTGGCGCTGGCGTCGACATGGACAGCGACTCCTCGTCTTCCTCATCCTCGGATAGCTCGAAGGAGTCCACCAGATTCTACATCGAGGTACCTTCTAGGTATCGATGACTCTCACAGTCTGTCTCACCATCTCTCTTTCGCAGGATGACGTTCCCGACTCCGAATCTGAAGCTGATTGACTGGAATACGCCTTCGCGACCTCGACCTCGAAAGAGTGGCACAGTAGATAGAGGCCGAGTTTAAAAAGGGAGGTGACGCTGCTAGAGAGATCAGGCTCGCGATTAGTTGTGAACGGGCTATGCAGACATGTCGTGTTTACTTACTTGCATGGCACTGCGCTAGCTTCCGTCATTCCGGCTCGGCTGCACCTGTGGGCCGAGCACGCGGCCAAGTACGCGACGAGCGGGGACCCCGCACTCGAGCTGTTTAGTTCCCAGTCCACGTTCGACCCTTCCTTCCATTCACCTTGTTCGCTCGTTTCCTTCTGCTTTCCTCCACTTTCCTGCACGATGAGGACGTCCACGGCGCTCTCCCTGCTCGCAGGCCTGGCCCCTACGCTCGCTTCCTATGCTCCGAGTCTTGGCTCGTGCGAAGGAGTCAGCGTTCGGGCGGCAGGGACACCCCAGCAAGGTTGGCTGCTCGTCCTTCCAGCAGAGTATACAGAGAAGCTGAGACCATACTCACAGGCAACCAAACCCTCAACAATGTGCGCCGGTCCTCACTCTCACCCGAGCACTAGAGGCTGACCTCTCTGGAAGGCCGAAGCTGCCTACATCGCCGCGCGGAAGGTCGAAGCGCTCGAGAGCCTCAAGACGTACCTCGGCCCGCTTGCTTCAGCTGTCTACGGTGCTCCGCTCTCCTCGCTCAACGCGTCGACGGTGTCGACTCTGGGGATCGCGGTCTCCGGGGGAGGAAGTCGGGCGGCACTGTTTGGAGCGGGCGCTCTTGCCGCTTTCGACGGAGATCAGCCGACGGGGCTTGGGAAGGAGCTTGGCGGCGTGCTTCAGTCGACGGCATATGTGTCGGCGTTGAGCGGGTGCGCTCGAGTCTGCCGCGGGAGTGCAGCAGCTGACATCGAGGGTTCCCTGCAGAGGTTCCTGGTTCCTCTCAAGTCTCCTCTTTAACGACTACCCCTCCATGTACGACCTGGTACTTGGCAATTCAACAACGAACCAGACTGGATGTCAGTTACCCTCCTTATTTCACAGCTCTCCCCTACTGAACCCCCTCTTTGTAGGGAATTTGAACATCGACATTCTCGCACCTGTTTGTCACTGATTGATTCCATTTTCTCCTCCCACTAAGCTCGATTTTCAGGGCAATACATCGCAGCAAGCGCTCGTCCTCGAGCAGAGTCTTGCCGATCTCGCGTTGAAGAAGGACGCTGGTAGTAGGTCCCGTTGCTCAGCTCACTGTTTTGTCATTACTAATGTTGCGTACCGTATCAGCTTGGAACGTGACGTACGGAGACATGTGGGCACGGTCACTCTCCCGCCACTTCCTTCCGGGCACCACCGCGGCCAATTTCTTCGACAACGCCACGTCCGACCACGGAGCCTCGTCTCTTTTCTCGTCTGCCACTAGCCTGTGAGTGGTTCTTCCTCCGTTTTCACAACATCAAGCTGAGAAATCGCGCAACAAAGGCCGTCCTGGACGAGCCACCGAGTTCCGTTCCCACTCATCGTCGCCACCGTCATCAGCTCTAATGAGAAAGCTGCACCACTCATTGGAGCGACTGCGGCTCTACAGAACGTAGTATACGAGGTCTCGCCGATTGAGTGCGTTGAAACTTCATACCTCGCTTTCCGGACGATGAGCTGATACACTGCACCCATAGGTTCGGATCATATGGTATGGAGGAAGCTTCATCTGTGTTTTCAAGAATGCTGAGAAAGACTGAACAGATCCGGAGCTGGCGTCCTTCCTCCCCACCGCCGCACTCGGCACATCGTTCAATGCCGGTTCCCCAGTCGGTCAGTGTGTCTCCGGATTCGATAACTCTGGATACATTCTTGGGATTTCTTCAAACCTTTGGGTGAATCCTCTCGTCTCAAAATTCTGGGAAGTGTGGCTGACGGCCGTTTTGCCACAGGTGGCCTACAACCTAACAGACTCTGCCACCTGGACCAGTGCCTTGTCTCCGGTGAACGCTGCATGGACCGTACGCTTGTTCCCTACAGTCATCATCAGAACCACAGGCTGAATGTTGTTATGATCCAGGCTGTCAATGCATCGTTCCACGAAGTGCAACCGGACCAGCGTCTCGACATTTCAGCTGTCCCCAACCCGTTCAAGGGAATCAGCGCGGGAAGATACGAGGACTCCAATCAAGATCAACTCTGGCTGCTCGATGGCGGCTTGGACGGCCAGGTTGACCCCTTGGCTCCACTCCTCGTCCCGGCTCGCGGCGTCGATACAATCATCGTTGTGGACGCAGTGCGTATCTGCTCTTTCAGATTTCAACCACAGTAAAACTCACTCGTGCATCGTCAGACCGCCGACTCGGACTTCAACAAGCCGACTGGCGCTTCCGTCGTCGCCACGCTCGATCGGCTCAGTGTGCTCCCGAACGGCACGCAGACGCTTCCTCCACTTCCGAAAACGACGGATGTCTACATCTCGCAAGGTCTCAACGTGCGCCCGACGTTCTTCGGGTGCAACGGCACGCCCGCGAACCTCTCCGGCACGCCCTCCGTCTCGCCGTACGCGCTCTTCGTCTACCTGCCCAACGCGGACTCGACGGGCACCACCAACAGGACTACCAGCCAGCTCGCATATAACCACACGCAGCAGGTCGCCTTCCTCGACGCTTCCGTCGCGTTGACGAGCCGCGGAATTCCGGCCGCGAACGGCACCGCAGACCCGCTCTGGCCAACGTGCCTCGCCTGCGCGGTTGTCGAGCGAACGAGGGGAAAGACTGGCGTCGACAGGACCGCAGCGTGCACCAGCTGCTTCTCCCGGTACTGCTGGAGCGAGGACTCATCCACGAACGGCACGACGGCCGGCGGCAACTCGACGAGCGCGGTAAGCGGAGGGACGAGTGCGGGATCGCAGGTCAGGGTCGGACTGGGGACGATGTTCGCCTTTTTCGCCGCCGTGGGAGTCGCCACCCTGCTTTAGACTGGCTGCCATACATTTCGCCCTCGAATTTGCAGAAGAGAAAGTGGCGCGTTCGCGTTCGCGGGCCCAGATCGACGAGTAGCCGTCGTCGCGAGTACTTCACCTCCCGAATAGACGACGCGACTGAAAAGTCTCAGCTCCACGGACTGAATCTCCGCCTTCGGCACGGAAGGGAAGGAAGCCGACCGCATGGCGCGCGGCGACAGCGCCCGGTCCTCGCCTCGCGCGTGACTTGTCTGCCTGAAGCCACTCCGTCTCTCTCTTCCTGACCCGCCCACTTCCATCACAATGTCCGTGCTGAGACGGCTCTCACTACTTGTCCTCGCCGCAGGGCTGGTGCCTACGCTCGCCAGCTACGCACCGACGCTCTCCGATTCTTGCGAGGGCGTCACCATACGCCTCACCGGCACGCCTCAGCAAGGTGAGCCATCTAGATGTGAGGCATGCGCTCTACGAGTTAACGTTTTGTCGCAGGGAATCAGACTCTCAACACGGTGCGCCGATCCCCGTGCCTGCCCCCGGAACTCGGCCCGCTGACCTGCGAAGCCCCGCAGGCTGAAGTGGCGTACGTTGCAGAGAGGAAAGTGGAAGCTCTCGTGAGCTTCAAGGCATATCTCGGAAGTCTCGCGTCAACCGTGTACGGCGGAAATCTGGACACGCTCAACTCCTCCGTCATGCCAACACTCGCGCTCGCGGTCAGCGGCGGATCCGAGCGCGCGTCCCTTTACGGTGCTGGCGTGCTCGCGACTTTAAACGGACAGAACCCGATGGGAAAAATCCAAGGGCTTTCTGGGCTCCTACAATCTACTTCCTACGTCTCCGCGCTGAGTGGGTGAGTAAGCGCGACGTGTGGAGTCTGGCGGGGCTGACGCTCTCGCATAGCGGATCCTGGTTCTTGTCGAGTCTCGTTTTCAACGATTACCCTGCAAGCATGTATGACCTCGTTCTGGGCAATACGACGACCAATCAGACAGGTACGCTCACCTCGCCAGCCGTTGAGTGCACAGCTGACGGAGCGAGACTGTCACGCAGGCTGGAATCTCGACATAAACGTCTTGAATCCTGTTTGTAAAGTCAATAATCCTCACGGCTTCAACGCTGACTCTCGATAGCAGGGTAACGCTTCGCAGCAGACCCTCGTCTTCGCCCAGATCATGTCTGACCTCGCACTCAAGAAAGGAGCTGGTCGTGTGTACTCGCTCCCCCCTACCAGGATCACCAAGCTCACCGCTTCAACTAAGCATGGAATGTAACATTCGGCGACTGGTGGAGTAGAGCGGCACGTCCCTTGTCACGTTCAAAGTTCCACATCGCTGACCTGCTTCGCAGCTCTCGCGCCACTTTCTCCCAGACTCCTCAACCACCAACTTCTTTGAGAACGCGACATCCGATCACGGAGCATCGATTATGTTCTCCTCCGCCACTTCTCTGTGAGTAGATCAGCAGCTTGAGCTCTAGGCCGACTGAACAGGAGACCTCGACGACAGCCCGTCGTGGACGAGTCACCAAGTCCCATTCCCGATCATTCTTGCCACATCCATAAGCTCTGGAGAGAAGGCGTCACCACTTAATGGATCAGTCGCTCCCCTACAGAATGTGGTGTATGAGATCAGCCCGCTTGAGCAAGTCCTGCGCATTTGGAACGTCGCGACGCCAGCGCTGATACCTCGTTTCACAGGTTTGGTTCTTACGGCAAGGAGTATTATAGTATAGTGAATGAAATCCGCTGACAACAGATTGCAGATCCGGAGCTGGCTTCGTTCCTCCCGATTACCGCGCTCGGCACCTCGCTCAACGCGGGCACTCCCGTAGGAGGGTGCGTGACTGGTTTCGGTGCGTGCTTTGGCTCTACCCCCTACTTGTACGAACTTTGACTCTGAACAGAGAATGCCGGCTTTCTATTCGGCATCAGTTCCAATCTATTTGTCGAGTACAACATCACGAGCTCGCCTACCTGGACAAGCATGCTATCGCCTGTAAATGCAGCCTGGACGGTAAGTACCTCAGCTCCATTTTCTCATTGTGAGCTGTCGCTGAATCCAAAGGTCTTCTCCGACAGGCAATCAATTCGACATTCCACAGCGTCCAGCCTAATCAGAGGCTCGACATTTCAGCTGTCCCGAACCCTTTTAAAGGCGTCGGCTCGTCAACCTACGAGGATTCAAGCCAGGACCAGCTCTGGCTGCTCGACGGAGGGCTGGATGGCGAGGTCGACCCTCTTGCGCCACTGCTCGTCCCCGCTCGCGGCGTGGACACGATCATCATTCTCGATGCTGTGAGCCGGTCTCAATCTCGTCTCCTAGGTCTGTGGCTGATGGTCAAATGCGCTCACAGACGGCCGACTCCGCGGAACAAAGGCCCACCGGAAGCTCGCTCGTCGCCACACTCAACCGGCTCAGCGTGCTCCCCAACGGCACGCAGACGCTTCCCCCGCTGCCGAAGACAACGGATATCTATATATCCCAGGGTCTGAACGTGCGCCCGACATTCTTCGGGTGCAACGGCACGCCCGCGAACGTCTCCGGCACGCCCTCCATCTCGCCGTACGCGCTCTTCGTCTACCTGCCCAACGCAGACCCGACGGGTACGACGAACACCTCGACTGGCACCCTCGCATACTCGACCGATCTCCAGCTCGCCTTCCTGAACGCCACCGTCGCCCTGACGAGCCGCGGAATTCCGACCGCGAACGGCACAGCGGACCCGCTCTGGCCAACGTGCCTCGCTTGCGCGGTCGTTGAGCGTACGAGAGGCAAGGCTGGCGTCGACAGGACACCGGCATGCACGAGCTGCTTCTCGAGGTACTGCTGGAGCGAGAACCCGTCCTCGAACGGCACGGCGGCCGGCGGCGGCAACTCGACCACCGGCACGGGCGGGGGAAAGAGCGCGGGGGAGCAGATGCAGGCTGGATGGGCCGCGATGGCGCTTTCTCTGGTGGCGTTTGGGTTGGCTGGCCTCGTTTGAGGATGCCTCGGGTATCTGAACGGTGCCTCGGGCCCCTTTGTGCTCGAGAGGCTGGCCTGACGGTCAGCTCCGAAAGTCTTTTGAAATGACGATGGGTTTGCAAGGGCGAGGGTATCGGTGGTGATGACAGGAGACGTAGGCAGGGGGGCTCATCGCTTCTTCATGCTCGCGCGTCGGCCTTGACCTGCACCCCCGAGCGAGTCAGCGAATGCCCTTCGTCCTCGCATCGGACTGCGCTATGCATACCCTTTTTCGGTGTGACTTTTCCACGCTTCCGCCGTGTCTCGAGGTCGATGAGCCTGGCGACGGGGGACATCGGGAGGGTCAGCACGCGGATCGGCACCGCGTAGACGCGCGCCGCTCACCTCGTCTCTTCCGCGACGTCCTTGAGCTCGAGGCCCGGGATCGCCTTGTTGAGGCCTGCGAAGCCCGAGAAGCGCTCGCCGTAGTAGCGGAGCATCGATGGCCCGCGCAGGCGCGCCTTGAGGACCTTGGAGCCCGTCCTGAGCGACTCGGGGTTCCATGTCGTGCCGAAGATGGTTGAGCGGAGCTTGGCGAGTGCCATCAGGCGGCTGGCTGCGACGCTCATCGTGTGATGTTCCGAGATGGCAGCGAAGGCGGAGGGTCAAGCGCAAGCGGAAAATGGCCGAAAACGCAACCACAAGCGGTCGCTGCCAAATGATTTAATGGGAGACAGGAGGGCGGTGAGCCGGTGCGGCTGGGTTGGACAGGTCGTCACACCAGACTCACCCAGTCTCGCTCCAGGGCGACACTCTCCAGCGCCTTAACAGCCACTAGACCCACTCCGTGCCCAGCATGTGTACGTCCACTTTCTGCCACCGGCGAGCCCAATCGCGCGTCGCCCTTCACGCGACGCACACGACCGATCCCGACCTCCCGTCGCCTCTTCGCGTGCTCTCGGCTGGGCTCAGAACTCGAGCGAAGGTGCTGACCATGCTCACCGAAATTCAGGTGGAGTCATCGCGATGCTCCTCGCGTCGCAGGACACCCATGCGGCGGCGGAACTGGCCGAGGGACTTCAGCTCCTCCAGCACCGAGGGTCAGTCTCGCCCTGCATGCTGTCGCACCGAGTAAAAGCGGTCGACAGGACCCGAAGACCGCCGCGTTGACGCCCTCCCAACGCAGACAGGACGCCTGTGGAATCGTGACCTGTGGCGCTCGGGGACGGTTCTTCCAGTGCAAGTCGAACGGCATGGTTCGCGACGTCCTCGATGAGAAGAGCTTGGGACAGCTCATCGGCTCGATGGGAGTCGGGCACGGTACGCCAAGCTGCCTCACTGCGCGTAGTGACGCGAGGCTCATCCGTCGCGCGCCCTATCCACAGCCCGCTACCCCACCGCCGGCTCGTCGGCGCACTCTGAGGCCCAGCCGTTCTACGTCAACAGTCCGTACGGCATCGTCTTGGCCCACGTGAGTCTCGCTCGCCAGTCGCGTGGCGCGTTGCCTCCGCCGCGCGGCGCCCGCTTTCGCCCTCGGGTGCCGCAATTCGCCGTCGTCTAACACCGTTCCCCGCTCCGCGATAGAACGGAAACCTCACCAACACGCCCCACCTCCACTACTACCTCGACCACTATGCGCACCGCCACATCAACACCTCGTCCGACTCTGAGCTCCTGCTCAACCTCCTCGCGGACGCGCTTCAGAAGACGGGCAAGTTCCGCATCGACGCCGATGACATCTTCCGCGCCGTCCGCGAGATTATGCAGGCCTCGTCGGGCGCGTACGCGTGCACGATGATGATTGCTGGCTACGGCATCATCGGCTTCAGGGACCCGAACGGCATCCGCCCGCTCGGCTGGTGCAGGAGGAAGAGCGAGGAGATTGAGGGCGGCTGGGACTACCTCATGGCGTCCGAGAGCGTCGTCTGCGATGCGCTCGGCTTCACCGACTGGAAGGACGTCGCGCCAGGTGAGCAGCGCCTTTGCGGTTCGCGCGAGTCAACGCGCGCTGACCAATTTCCCCCACACCCAGGCCAGACGGTCATCATCACCCGCACCGGCATCTCGATTCAGCAGTGCGTGCCTCCGCGCACATTCGCGCCCGACATCTTCGAGTACGTCTACTTCGCGCGCCCCGACTCGGTCCTCGACGGCATCTCGGTCTACCGCTCGCGCATGGCCATGGGAGACGCGCTCGCCGAGAACGCGCGCAAGGTCCTTGCCGACCAGGGTATCGTCGTCGACGTGGTCATCCCCGTCCCCGACACGAGCCGCGTCGCCGCGCTCCAGGTCGCCCAGGTCCTCGGCGTGCCGTACCGCGAGGGCTTCGTCAAGAACCGCTACGTCGGACGGACGTTCATCATGCCCGGACAAGAAGTCAGGTGAGCTACGCCTGCTTACGTGGGCGAGCTCTGAGCTGACAGACTTTGTGATTCAGGCGCAAGAACGTCAGGCGCAAGCTCAACGCGATGGCGCTCGAGTTCTCGGGCAAGGTTGTCCTCCTCGTCGATGGTGAGTTTGTTTCCTGGGTCTCCCCGTTCTCCGAGACTCATGATCTCCTCTGCAGACTCGATTGTCCGAGGAACCACCTCGAAGGAGATCATTCAGATGGCTCGCGACGCTGGAGCGAAGAAGGTCATCATGGCATCCTGCGCACCTCCCATCCGGTTCGTCGCGCTTTCACAGCTTGCCAGGCTCGCATGCTGACCCCTCCCGTGACCGCCAGCTACCCGAACGTGTACGGCATCGACATGCCCTCGCGCCACGAGCTCGTCGCGCACCAGCGCTCCGAGAGATCGGAAGAGCGTCGTGTAGGGAAAGAGTGTCCTAGGTGTGTAGAT
>ERZ1463038.381-NODE-381-length-15025-cov-14.242752_pt1 | contig 15025 bp, 21 predicted proteins | sample MGYA00564479_ERZ1463038 | MGnify/ENA primary metagenome ERZ1463038 (study PRJEB39244, sample SAMEA3635134) | Helicobacter pylori | study: EMG produced TPA metagenomics assembly of PRJEB11511 data set (Assembly of a 5300-year-old Helicobacter pylori...
ACACACCTAGGACACTCTTTCCCTACACGACGCTCTTCCGATCTGACTTTTTTTGTCGCCGTGCTCGACTTCACAGCCCTGCCCGGTAAAATTACTGCGAGTCAATACTTAATCTGGGATCTCTGAGTAGCAAGTGACAATATACGTACGCCGAACTAGCTGAGGAAGTACTCACCGACGACTTTGAGCTCGTGCTTGTAGAATCGCCCGGACCTGATGGTCGCAGCATGGGTCAGAAACTCGGAGCGGGCCGGAATAAGCTCTTTAAAAATCTCACAGAAGGTCATGGTCTGAAGGCTGATGCGTTAAGCTCTGCGGTACGGCGAAGGAGACAGAGACCAGGCTCACGTAGTCAGGACTCTTGGCAGCGTCGCAGCTAAATAACGAGTTGTTGTCGTCGTCGTACGCGTACTGATATCTCAGCACTGTTGAGCTTCGTTTTCCCCAGCACCTGATACACAGCAACTCACCACATAACCATCGGTGCACCTGAAGAATGCGCGTGAGTTGCTGTTCGGAGTGATTCAAAGGTCTGACAGAAGACCACGCACTGCTTTTTAAAAAGATCGTAGTCTGGGATGCCAGATTTGGGGCAAGTTGCGAGGGTGTCGTGAGCGCCGGTGCCTGTGGCGTCGGATCAGTATCCGTTGCTCCTCGCTATCGGGAGTGTGAAGGCGCACAACACAAGGTAGCGTTGGTCTGAGAAAACGAAAGTGAGTCTTGATTCAAGGCATTGTGTGCCCGGTAATAGAAGCCGCCGCACCGGATCCGCTGAAGTTGACCAAGGAGAACAAGATGACGGACCAGGCCTTAGTGCTTGACACAAGGTCCAAGAAGTGTACTCACCGGCCTGTAACTCAACCTCAATTAATAAGCAGCTCGAGACTGCGTGGGAGGCAAACATACACAGTCACTTTTACAGCCCACGACCTTTCCCGCCGTGTTCTTGACGGCGTTGGCGGTGGGGCACACGGCGCTGTATGTATTACGATGATGAGCATGTTCCGAAGGTTTAGATCTAAAACTCACTTCATATCTCCAGCACTGTGTGGCGGAATTCAGGGAGTGTTAGCTTCAATGCGGCAGCATGGGCTCGCGGTGCGACGCACCATTTACAGGGGTTGCACCCCGCCTGCAGCGTTTCCGACTAAGCGTGTGTTTACAAAAGGTGTCAATCTAACTCACTGTATTGTCCATCTTGGAGCGGTGTTGATCAGCAAACACACCCGCACCTGGGCTGGGAGCCTGGGACGTCACTCACATTCAGGGGAATGTTGGTCCCGTCCACTTTCAGTGCGCGAGGGTGTGAGTGTGCGGATCTGATTATAAGGTGCGTGTATGATGCTTACCGGCACTCACCTGCATTCACGGAAGGAGGGACGTGAGTCTAACCAATTCAATAGCAGACCTCAGACTGACGCACGTCATAATAATCAACCTTTGAGGTTCCTTGCGTGGTAGAGAGAGCCAGCTCAGCCACTGTGCATGGTGGAACTCCCGTACCTGTTGAGATATTTAGCGCCAGAGCCGCGCGCGCGGGTCAACTCCAGGCAGTAGTTTCGCAGCAGCTCACCACCAACTGTGGCGCACTTCAGACCGCCTGTGTGCCGGGTATAAGTAGTCGGTATACCCATATGAGCGGTTTTGTAGCACCATTGCAACCTCCAGTGACGCAAGACGTCCTGTCTCCACCGCTCTCGGTCAGTTACGCTCGGCTCAACGGTCCAACTTGCCACTCACGGCAGCGTCGCCTCACTCCCCGAGAAACCACAGTCGATTCTACCCCACAGCCTCCCATTCCAGGTTTCTGGGAGCGTAAAAGAAACGCTCTTGCCCGCCGCTTGCTCCCAGCCGGTGTCTTGGGTCGGAGCGTCGCCTTGCGAGGCTGCGAGGGGTCAGCAGATTTCGCGGAGGAGCAGGAGGAGCCAGCGGACTGAAGATTGCTGAGGACGAGTTTTAGTGTGTGCATGCGGTGGTGCTCAACGTGAGACGTACCTGGCCAAACGGTGTAGGAGCACGAATTCACCACAGCCCTGCGAAATTCCGTTGAGCCTGAGCTCGCCCACGCCGACAGGAGGACCAAGGTGAGATTTCGCACATCTTGCGATCTGCAAGCACAAGATCACTGTATGTGCGCAGCCCGATAAATAGGTACGTATGGGGCTCATCGAAAGCGCACTCACGGTCCGACGAGCCAGGTCATGAACACCCATTGAAAAAGAGACGATGCTCGCATCCCGCAGAAGACTTGGAGCGAAGGTGAACAGAGAGGGAGGAGTGGTGCATCTCGGAGGAAGCGGAAGTGACAATGGCTCCGCACAGCCCGCTGGGGAGAGGAGTGGTGGCGTCCGTGGATCTCCGCTCGTGGGGTAGCCGAGTCATCCGGCGCGTACCGTAACTTTGCCAGAGCCCTGTCAATATTCAAAGCATGAGGTGTATGGCAGTCAGCCTGCTCACAGAGGCTTGAAAGGTTGACGCCCCTGCGAAGCCCCCGCACTCGACCCCACACACGACGCCTCTATCTTGCGCTGCTTCCCCAGCAGGAGTGCACCTACTCCCAGAACCTAGGCCCCAAACAATAGACCTTTTTTTATCAGGCTTTGTTCGCACCGCCAGCGAGCCATCCGTCAGAGACGAGGGGCGCTTCTCACGTCCAACGAGCTTCGTCTCCCGCCCACTTGACCTAACGAACGACCGCGCCCCCATCGTCACCGAAAGCACCTAAAAGTCCCTGTACAGGTGCCCTTGGTCCAGGGAGCGGCAGCGCGACAGCTCAAGCTGTGATCAACTCGCGCCGCCGGGTCGTCGATCCTTTCGTGGGCCGCGAGGAGCTCGCGTGCGAGTTGGTTCGTGTCGAGCGCTTGTGCAGATGAGGCAGGTGAACGCGAGATGGAAGGTTGCGAACTCGATCGTTGATGGCGTTCGAAGGAAACGCGCGCGGAGAAGGCTGGGCACCAGGGCGTAGGATCTGAGACAGCAGCATCTCTGTGTCCAGATTAGCAAACACTCCATCTACCCACGCTTTCCTCTCACCTCCAACTCCGCACCTCACAACCAGCAACTCGACGCTACAGTACAGGACAATCACACAGACACTCGGTGCCGCGACGAACCGCTCGGACCCTCTTCGACATCCCCGTCGAGCGACAGCAGCCGTGGACTTTGAACGGACTCGCCACACCACGCGCTCCCGACCTCAACAGGACAGACTCAACCAGATCACTCGACTTGACCAGGGTACGGCACACTCTCTCCCAGTACGACGCACGCAGGGCGAACCGCGGGGTGGCTGTGGGCACGGCGAGCCTGGGGCGGCGACTCGTCGGGTGGTCCGTGGGCGCTGGGGCGCCGCGATCGCACCTCGCGCCTCCAACTCTCGGAGTGGACAAAGGCGGATGCGCACTTTCACAGAAGCTCTACTCCGACAAGTGCCTCGAGCGTTGCAGCGGCGCACGCCCGAGGGCGACGGTGTCCGTCTCCCGGTCGTCCGACGTCAGTCTGGAACACGGATCGACCCAGGAGCTCACTCGCTCGGAGCCCGCGTCCGTTTTCTGCCCGCCCTTGCACCCCAGCACACTCAGAGTCAGGCAGGCTGATCCTGGAGCGCTGACACCCGTCGGCTTCCAACAGATCCCAACTAGCCCTCAGCCGTCCAGCCTCTTCGCCGCGCCCGCGCACCCACCTTCCCCAGCGCACGAGCACGATGGTGCTGTTTGAATTTGGAAACTTTGACTACGTGAGTCTCTTGACGGCCTGTTCCCGTCGGAAGCCGGGTCGACTGACGCCCACCGACGCTTGCAGATGTGCCGGAACGTCCCATCGCTGCCGGTGTGCAACCTCTTTTTCCGCCAACTCCTCGTGCACCCCTCGGGCCTCCTCGCGCCCGCATCATCTCTCCTCGGCCTCCCCTCCGCGACCGCGGCAAATTTCACAGAAGTACTGTCCCGCTTCGGCAGCGGCGTCAACCCGTCATGCTCGATCCCGCGAATGAGCGCGGCGGGCGGCGCACCAGGCTCGCTCGGCAACATCGCCAACATCATCCTCTGCGCCATCTCCGTCCTCGTCGGCATCTTCCTCGCGATCCAGGCCGGGCGGCGAGCGGCCGCGGTCGGGCGCGTCGAGATGCGCATCTTCTTCCTCGTGTATGCGCTCGTACAGGCCGCGCAGCTCGTCGACACGGGCGCGTTCTTGAGGGCAGGAGGAACCGCGTTGACCTGGGTCAGTGCGGTGCACTTGGGGCTCGTTGTTGGCCTGTGAGTGCTCTTTATGCTGGGTCGTGGGCGCCCGAGGCGGGGGCCCAGAGACTGCGCGGAACGGAAATGCTGATCCGCTTGACGCATGCAGGTTCTGGTGCTTGCTCTGGGTCGCCTTCCTCTCGCTCCAGGTCGTCGAGGACGGCACATTCCCGTCCATCGTCGTGCGTGCCGACGGCCCCGCAGTCGAAACGGTCTATGTAGTTGACTGACCCACTGCTCCCTTCAGCCGATGCTTGCAGGCCTGCTCATCCTCACGATCGGGTCGGGCTACATCTTTGTCGACACGGGCTTCACCGTCACAAACTACTTCGTCTCGAAGGACCCCGCCAAGCTGCACTCGATCTGGATCTTCGTTCTCACGCTCATCTGGCCGGCCGTCGCGGCGTTCCTGTACTTCATGGTGCAGCTCGTCGTCGTCGTGCGCGTGCTCAAGGAGAGCAAGCCGCTCAGTAGGTCCATTGCTCGTACCTCACCCATCCCATTACCCCTCGCCAGATCCCCAACCTTTCTCAGTCGATCGCTCTTCGCTCCCACCTACTCTTGATCCTCCTTTCCTTGTTCCGAGAGGCAGTGCTAATCATTTCTGACTTTGAACAGTCCTCTTCTCCATTTCCGCACTCCTGTTCGTCCTCTCCCAGGCGGACTACTTCGCGCTCTCGCACACCATCTGCAAGGGCTCGAGCCACAAGGTCGACGGCTCGTTCATCGCAACGCTCCTCGAGACCGGCGCAGTCGGAGCGCTCTTCGTCGCATGGCGAAGTATCACCGAGGTGCGCATTCTGCCGTCGCGCGCAGGGCTCAGCGCTGACTCCAACCCTCGTTCCTCGCCTTCAGGACAGCTGGGACGTGAGCCTCCCCAACCTCGCTTGAGAGTCCGCGATCACTAGTTGACCCTTCCGGTCTCGCAGGGAATCGCCTACATGGATTGATCGTCGCCAGACTTCTCGCGCGGGCTCGACCTCGGCGCTCTTATGAGGCGAGGGCGCGTCTTATGGACACACGCACCAATCTATACCATTATACACTCCTCCTCACATATCTCCTCGTACCTACGTCTGTGACTAGCCTAAAATCGGATCCACCGTACCCTCGGACGCACTCGCCACCGCTCGGTATGGGGGGTTCCAGCGGGGCCGTCCATCGGGCGCCAACAGCCAGATGCTCACCGGTGCACCGGTGTGACCTCGTCTTAGGATCTGCGAGTCTTCTGAGGCTCCGATCCGTCCACGGCAACCTCTAGCTGCCGTCCTGCGCATGGCGTTGAGCACCTTCATGCGCGCGCTCCATCCTCCTTCGCGGACTTCTAGCTCACCCGGTGACCCACGGTCTTGTGCCACGGACCACTTTTAATAGCAAGGAGGAGCGAGCGCAGGAGGTTACGTAGGCGGGCGTCGTGCCGGGCCGTCAGTGTCTTACTGCGCAAGCCCCGTTCAAGGCACTTTGAGCGGTGCCGGTGCGGCAACCACTATCCGAATTTCGAGTACTTGCTCGGCCGACGTTGACGCGTGCAGGTCAACGAGACGACGCTGGCAGGCAGAGTCAGGCGAGGGCCGGCACAGGATGATGTCCGCGGACGAGAAGAGATCGAGGCCCGATGAGAGCGGGGATCTGCATTGCGATTATTTGAAACTCGATGTGGTTGGATCGGCGAGCCGCTGCCTCGTGCACTTTGAAGCTTTGAGTCGCCCGCTCGGCCGCAACCACCGCCCGCCAGCGGTTTCACTCCTTCTAGCGACCTCCTCCACGACAACCAGCGGCAGGGCGCGAGACGACAGAGCGTCCATTGCCCCAACGCGCGCGAACGCCACGCCGAGGTGCAACAGGCCGGACCGACGTCAGGACGCTCGACGCGCCTCCAACCTCCTCCTGCTCCGCTCGCCCCCCCAAAAATGCCGGCGTACAATCTGTCGGACCCCGGCGATGCGTCGTCGTGGCGGCCCGCTGCGCCCCCCATGCACATCGAGCTGCCCCCGCGCCCCTCGTCGCCCGTTCGCGCTAGCGCTCCGCTGCCAACTTCGCCCTCCGCGTCCGAGCGGAGCAGCATCGCGCCTGACCTCTCCTCGACCGCACCGCGAATGTACCCGATTCGGAGCGTGCTGTACCCGACGTCCAAGACGACGCCAGCGCTCCGCCGATCCGACTCGCAGTCGACCAACGCTTCGGGACGCGGCGGCTCGCCACCGATGTCGCCCACTCAGTCGAACGGGGGGATCACCTCACTCGACCACTACCTTGAGGACCCCCCGTCGCACCCGAAGCGAGAAGACACGGAGGCGGAGCGACGGGAGGCGAGCGGCGAGAACGGCGTCGGTGGGTCTGGAGCACCGGCGTCGAGCTTGGCGGGCGAGGCTGCCGAGGAGAGCGCGGCGTCCGACTTCGTCATGACTACCCGCTTCGAGCACACCGTCAACGAGGACGGGTCGAACTACGTGCTCACCGGCCGAGGCGGCCAGCTGGATAACTGCGAGGACGAGGTGCGTTGTTTGGCCTTGCTGAGGCGTGCTTTTGCCGAGTGTAGGGGACAGAATGGAGGCAAGAGCTAACATGACACTCGCGCGCTCTTTCCCACCAGCCGATTCACGTTCCCGGTGCGATCCAGGCATTCGGCGTCTTGATCGCGTTCGACGAGGACGCGAGCGGGAACCTCATCGTCCAGCAAGTGTCTGAGGTAGGCGCAACCCCGTGCGATGTATCAACGCACGAGCTAACGAGGGGCTTCCGCAGAACTCGCGCTTCGTCATCGGCATCCCCCCGGCCTCCCTCTTTCGCGCGCGCTCATTCGCGTCCTTTCTATCCCCCGACGAAGCCGACGTCCTCGCTGAAGCGCTCGAGGCGCTCTCCGATCGCGAATCCGACCCGACCAACACCGAACTTGGCCCGATGAACTTCACGCTCTCGGGCGAGGGGCTTCCGGGGACGGGACGCACGAGCGCCGGCTCGCCCGACCGCGCCCAGTGGACGTGCCACTGCGGGATCCACAAGCCGGACCCAACCAACCCTGCACGAACTGTGCTCGAGATGGAGCTCGTCGACGACGTCCTGAACCCGCGCCAGACGAACAGCAGCGAGCCGCTCGAAGAGAAGGTCGGCATGTCGCGCGGCGGTGAGGGCGAAGACGACGACTTCCAGCCGACCGAGGAAGACCGCCGAAAGAGCACGATCAACCTCACTCAGCCACTTCGTGCGCTGCAGCGGTTCAAGAACCGCTTGGCGAGGGGCGGCAGCAAGCGGGGCACGGAGGAGCTCGACATCGTCGGGCTGCTGAGCCAGATCAACGAGCAGCTCGCGAAGGCAGAAGAGTTGGAGGAGTTCCTTCAGGTGCGCACTTTTACGTTACGGTGGCAGAAAGCGAGCGGAGCTGACCGAATCGTCGCGGGCGCAGGTCACGACCGGCATCTTTAAGGAGCTTACGGAGTTTGATCGCGTGATGATATATCAGGTTCGCCCGAGTTCCACAATTTGCACTTCCTGATACTTATTCGCTTTCCCCCAGTTTGACGACAAGTGGAATGGACGCGTCGTCGCAGAGCAAGTCGACTGGAGCAAAACGAAGGACCTCTTCCGCGGACTCAACTTCCCCGCCAGCGACATCCCGGCACAGGCGTGAGTTAGTTCGTCCTTGCGATTACTACTCGCTGACAACGCGGTACCTCAGGCGAGAACTTTACAAGATGAACAAGGTCCGCTTGCTGTATGATCGGGACCAGCCGACCGCGAGGATGTGCTGCCGCTCTCTCGACGAGGTGCGCTCTTCTCCCCAGCTTCTCTCACGATTGCAACCCACTCACTGCTACCGTGTCATACAGGTCGAGAACCCACTGAACATGACCCATTGCCATCTCCGAGCGATGAGTCCGATCCACATCAAGTCAGCGCGCCTCTCGAGATCGGACGCCGAAATCCAGGCTGATTCCGCTCGCTCCCCCTTCAGGTACCTCGGCAACATGGGCGTGCGAAGCAGTATGAGCGTTTCCATCACCGCTTTCGGCGATCTGTGGGGTCTTGTTTCCCTCGTGCGTCCCGTCGTCAACTTCCGTCGGCCGCCGGCGCCACTTAACGTGCCCACGCGCCAAACAGCATACCTACGGCCGCTTCGGACAGCGCGTCTCGTTCCCCGTGCGCCAGCTCTGCAAACTACTCGGCGACTCGATTTCGCGCAACATCGAGCGCCTCTCGTACGCGAAGCGCCTCCACTCGCGCAAGCTCATAAACACGGCCCCGACGTCTTCCAACCCGTCCGGCTACATCGTCGCCAAGGCCGAGGACCTCTTGACCCTGTTCGATGCCGATTTTGGTGTATTGTCGATCGGAGAGGAGGCGAAGGTGCGTTGGTGGTGTACTGTGGACTGGCGAAGGCGGCCGACTGAGGACCGTAGCGCAGATTTTGGGCTCCGTGAGCAACTCGCAGGAGCTCCTGGCGATCCTCGACTTCATGCGGCGGAAGCAGTTCATGTACTCAAGTTGTCCATTGCCTTGCCAAAACCCTCGCTGACTCGCCTTCGCACAGCCAAATTCAGCGGAGCCAGGACATCCGAAGCGACTTCCCCGACGTCGACTACCCCTCCGGCTTTGAGCTCATCGCGGGTCTCCTTAGCGTCCCACTCTCGAGCGAGGGGAAGGACTTCATTGTATTCTTCCGTCGTGGACAGCTCCAGGTCCGCCCAACTCCCTCACGCAGCGAGCACGCTTGCTGACCTGAGACCGAGCAGGAGGTGCACTGGGCGGGGAACCCGTACGCGAACAAGACGAAGGAGTACGCGGGAGCGACGTACCAGCCGCTCGAGCCACGCAAGAGCTTCAAGACGTGGAGCGAGACGGTCATCGGCAAGTGTCGCGCCTGGACCGACGAGCAGCTCGAGACGGCCGGCGTGCTGTGCCTCGTTTACGGTTTGTCCAGCATCCACGACAACGGTAGCAACGCTTTACTTAACCTGATTACGTGGTAGGCAAATTCATCGACGTCTGGCGGCAGAAGGAGAGCGCGCTCGCGGCAAGCCAGCTCACGAATCTCCTCCTGGCGAACGCGAGTCACGAAGGTACGCTGACAACGCCAGATTTGCGAGCCCTTCACTCACAACACAAGCCTTCTCATCGTTAGTCCGGACGCCTCTGAACGCCATCATCAAGTGAGATTAGTGGCTGGGGAAACTTGAGCTCGACCTGACGATGACGTTTCCTCAACAGCTATCTCGAGCTCGCCCTCGACGGACCAGTCGACGGAGAGGTCCGCGAGAACCTCGCACGAAGCCATGCTGCTTCACGATCCCTCATCCACGTCATCAATGACCTTCTCGTGCGGCACGCTACTTTCTTCTCGCGACGTGAACTGACGGTCTTTCCATAGGACCTCACGCGTACGGAGGCGGGCAAGGACCTCTTCCTTCAGGACCCGTTCGATCTCCCTTCCACAATTCTCGAGGCGACTCAGATTCACAAGGCCGAGGCATTGCGGCAGGGCCTCAAGCTCGAGGTCGTCGAGTCGCCCAGCGGAACGCCGCCGATCGTCATGGGCGACCGTGGCAAGATCCGTCAGATCATCAACAACGTTGTCGGGAACGCTGGTGCGTCTCTCTTACTCCTCCCCCAGCTCCTCAGCTGCTCATTCGTGGGATCTCTCGCAGTCAAGCACACGAAGACGGGCGGCATCCTCATCGAGTGGGGCGAGCTCGTCGACGCCAACGTCGAGGACGCGCTGGACTCTCGGAAGGATTCAATCCGAATCGGTATCTCAATGTGAGCGACTGCTTTGGCGGAAGGGCGAGAGTTCATCCTGACCTGCAAACCCGCAGAACGGACTCCGGTGTCGGCATCTCGGACGCGCGCCTCGAGTCGCTCTTCCGCGAGTTTGAGCAGGTCTCGACAGTCGATGGTGACAACCAGACACTCTCCGCCCCGACCGTCGGCCTAGGACTCGCCGTCGTTGCTCGCATTGTGCGAAATCTCGGCGGCCAGCTTCGCGTTGAGAGCAAGGAGCACGAGGGGACCAAGTTCACCTTTGTGTTGCCCTTTTGCTTACCATCAGTAGTCAGTTCCCCTATTTGCTCCGAACAACAACGCAATCTGACCTGCCGACCACCCAGTCGGCTGTCGAGCCCCGTCGCGGCTCGGTCGATGCGAGCGCTGTCGAGAACGGCTCGGGGACAGGGTCCTCGCGCACCCTCAGCGCAGTCGGCAGCGGTCCTCCCCAGCCATCCATCTCGTCTGGCTTGTCGAGGACCTACAGTCAAGGCTCTGTTGGCAGCGAGACAAGCGGCAGTCTCGTCTCGGCGAGATCGGACATGTGCGACACTTGCTCCGATCGAGGCCCACTTGAACGCTGACCAGACTTTGTATCACAGTGATTCACTCATCGACGCCATGGCTTCGTCGCACATGGATCCAACACCGCGCCAGAGGATCGACAAATCTCCATCGGTCTCGTCCGCCGGTTCACGAAGCGCAACTCGATCCTGGCGGTCATCCGGTTCTCAGCCGAACGTACCTGGAGAAGTCGGGATCGAGGACACGAGCGTGCCTCTTCGGCCCATCCGCGTTCCCGCTCCGATGGAGAGCGCGCCGACAGACGGCGTCCAGCGGCGCCGCTCCCTCCGAGCTCCACCGCCCCCGCCCCAGCCCCAGCCACCTGGCCCATCGCGCTCGTACTCTGCAATCCACGCGGCCGGCACCCGCGCACCCTCATCTCCCACCGCCGCGCCTCCCTCCGAGCTCAAGCCGCCTCCCACCAATGGCGAGCTCAACCTGCCGGCGTCGGCCAACATCCTCAAAGACGGCACTCCCTCCCCGCCGGACGAGATTCTCGGATCCCTCGGTGCACCACGTAACATCAGCGAGTACAAAGCGCTGGAGACCGTCAAGCCGGTCGTCGAAACACCTCCGGAGACTCGGATGTCGATGCGAGTTTTGGTCGTTGAGGTGCGCCGTTCGCGAGTGAAACATGAGAGCTTCACTGACCTCGCCGAAACCATAAAAGGACGAACTTATCAATCGCATGATCATCGAGAAGCGGCTCAAGAAGGAGGGTCACGACGTTGTCACCGCCGAGCACGGCGGCGACGCGCTGCGACTGCTCGGCACCGACACGCTGTTCGACATCGTCCTTATGGACCTCAGCATGCCGGTAGGCTTACTTAAAGTCGGGTTCGGACCAGTTACTGACCCACTCTGGACGGCAGATCGTCAACGGCTTCGACTGCAGCCTCGGGATCCGTCAGCTAGAGGCGAAGTCACTCCTACCCGGGCCGGACGAAGTCCCGCGACCCTCGACGCTCTTGAACGGACGCCTCCCCATTCTCGCTGTGTCAGCAAGCCTACACGAGCGACAGCGGGAGCAACTACTCGACTCGACCATCGACGGCTGGCTTCTCGTGCGTTTCTTTCGCCCGACGGCCCCGCTCAAAAGGCTAACATGATCTCTGAAGAAACCTGTGGATTTCAAACGCCTCTACATGCTCATGAAGGGAGCCGTCGACAACGCCCAGAGGGATCTTGACGTCTACAGGTGCGCATCGACTTGCTGTGCTCCTGACGTGTGCTGACATCGTCGTTCCTCTTGCCTCCCTCCTTTTCTCGTCCCCATGGACTTTCCTCATTAATCACACTGTGTTTACGCTCGATAGGCCCGGGGCCTGGGAAAAGGGTGGATGGTTGAAGAAGGCGCCCGCCCCGCTCCTGAACGAGCGCCGGCGGAATCAGTCCGAGCCGTGAGGTGGATATCAGGGGTGTACGTCGGGGGTAGATACGGGTCTCTTGTGGTACTAGGTGCTCGGCTTAAAGGGTGGTAACAAAAACACACGCTCATCCTGTGCAAGAGGATCCGCGGGACATAGGAGTGCCTCGCGGGCTCAGCAATTGTGTGTGCTACTAGTAACAATACATGTCGTTTACGGTAAAGAATTGCCGTCCACCTGTCAAGAGAGCGCACCCTGCCAGCCTCCTGAGACCACAAGACGCGGGGAGGCCTCGATCGGGGCAGCCGTCGCGCTCGGTGGCGGTCTCGACCGCCGCGCGTCTGCGCAAAAGTCGGCCCTCAGCGCGGCGTCGTTGCCCTTCCTTGGCACCACACCGTCTCCCCTCATCTCTCCCAAGCAGCAGACAGTCGAGTAGGATGGCGCCTGTGCTCGCGGCGTTCCCCATCCTCCTCCTCCTGCTGTCGGCGGTGCTCCCAGCGGCGTGCGGCACTCCCGTCGAGCCAGATGTTGGGCGACGGCGGCTGGAACGGAGGGCGACGAAAGCGTCCCCTAAGACCTACTATACCAGCGTCGTCGCGTTCGGCGCTTCCTACACCGGTGAGCTCCTTTCCTGCTTAGCTACAAGGCGCGAGCGCGACTGACGCCAGTTGAAATCACCAGACAACGCCCACGCGCGTTCCTCGCAATACTCGTCCTCCTTGAGGAACTACTACCCGTACAGCAACGCGGGCGGGAGGTACTCGAATGGCCCGGTGGGCGTCGAGTACATGGTGTCGACCAGCATCGCGACGCCTCTGAAGCGGAGTGGCGTCCCCATCACGTTACTAGACTGTGAGTTCTTGAGGTCTTGGGTAGGAATGGTCGGAAGCTGATGAATTGTTCCAAAGATGCTTATGGAGGTTCTCAGATTGACAACTCGTTGACTTTGGGAAGCTCGCCAGCCACAAAGGACCAGGTGAGCAGCCGGCTCGCTCGCCGTATTTCAAGGCAGGATCACCTAAAGCGGTCCCAACAATCATTAGGTCGCTCAATTTCTCTCGGACCTCTCATCTGGGAACGCAGCCATCGGCGGGGGGCGCGTCCTTTTCTACATAAACTCGGGTAAGCTTGGTCCCCTTCCCAGCATGGTGGCATTCCTGACGGCGTGCTTGTGTGGGTCCGGCAGGAATCAACCCATTGACACAAATATGGACCACTGCAATCGACGCTGGCTCCAGCAGCAGCGCGGTGGCGACTGCCAAGCAGCAGGTCACGGCGAACTCGGCCGCGATCGCTTCGCAGATGCGTAGCATTAACTCGAATGCTGGCGTGTACTCGCAAGTGATCCTTTACTATTTTTCGTCAATCGTTTGGCTTACCCTTATCGCTCTCACAGTAAAGCACATGGCGTTGACTTCGTGATTGTCGGCCTCCCAGCGCTGGAGATCGTTCCCACCTTCTCATCTCAGTGTGCAGGCGACGCCAAAAAGCTCGCGCTGCTCAAGACTTTGACGGCCCAGTTCAACTCGGAGCTCAAATCTTTCACATCATCATTCAAGTCGATCAACGGGAAGGTGTTCTCCTTCGACCTGGCGTCGCTGGTCAGTCCTCCCTTCGCAAGTATCACGGACGCTCGCTCATTCCAAGCAACACGACAGTGGTATTCGCTCCACTCCTCTCCATCATCTTACGGGATCTCCGCGTCACCCGTCACGACGACCTGCTACAACAGCGCCACTGGAGGTGTCTGCACCAACCCGGCGTCGTTCCTATACTTTGACTCGCTGCACCCCGTCACGAGCGTGCATCAAGTCATCGCAAACAAAATCAACGCAGTGGTCAACTCGGGCTAGACTTATCACCGGGTGTCCGTTAGAAGTTGTGGGGTGTATGAGGGGCAAATGTAGATGCGTCGGAAAGACTCAAGCGGTGGTACAGGCTGGGCTCGGCAAGTAGATCAAGCACAGGGGTAAATAACATCCTGAATACACGGAGTACCTCTCAGAGCTGGAAGCTCGAGCTTAACAGGCCTGCAGGTGGAGTTGGATCAAGTCGGATTGCAGCTGTCAGTCAAGGCGTTGACCCCTCGCTTATTTCGCGCGAAACTCACATCCACCGGAATTGCTGACAATTTCCGCCTCAGCGCTGATGCAGTGATGCTTGATGGATCGGCGCCTCAATCGCCTCAATCGCCTCTGGCGCCTCCTTGGCTCCCGACGAGATGACTCCGAGCTGCTCGCACTCGAGCGGGACGATTCAAAAGCCTTCGGAGTTCCTTCCTTCTCGTCCTCTTCACTACTCCCGCTCTTAATTCAGCTCAAGTGTTCAAGACAATTCCACATGCCCTCCATCTTCCGCCTTCACTCGAACGCCTGCTCCAACTCCGCATCCGCGACGGAGGAACGTCGCGCACCCGTCGACGAGAGCGTCCTTTCCCGAGCTCTTCAGAGCCAAATCAGCTCAATGCTGGACTCATTTGACGACTGCGCCTCTACCGCTCCTCTGGTTCCCTCGCGAAACTCGTTCGTCGCGGCCTTGCCACTCGGAGCCGGACCCTGGACTGACCTCGCCGATGCAGTCGATCCCCGTTCTCCAGCTCGTTCATCAAGAGAATAACTAGGTCTCCCCTCTACTACTCGCTCCAAGCCTCGATCCGCGACTCGCACATCGACGAGTGGTCGTTCCCCGGGCAACGCTCGTATCGGCTCGAGATCCAACTGGCTCTGGAGGATCAGGCGCGTCGCAAGAGCTCTCCGGCACCCTGTAAACCACATTTTTGTATCCTTCGTTGATCACGTTCGGGACTGACGGACCACACTTCTCCAGGAGAGCACCTTCGCAGGCCAAATGACTTGCGGGACCGGTGACTGAATTGGTGGGGTTGGGAAGGGCTTGGATCCTGTGTGGTCTGGCAGGAATGTAAGGACTTTTAATGTGTAAACTAGAGTATGGATCGCCGTGAGGATGCTACGACGCTGCTGAAATGCGCCTGCGGTGCGCCGCCGCGCAAGGGTGCGAGGGACGTCGAACCGGCGCTCGATGCAGATGGTTCTGCCACAGATCGGAAGAGCACACGTCTGAACTCCAGTCACCCGTTAGATC
>ERZ1463038.382-NODE-382-length-15015-cov-14.636430_pt1 | contig 15015 bp, 23 predicted proteins | sample MGYA00564479_ERZ1463038 | MGnify/ENA primary metagenome ERZ1463038 (study PRJEB39244, sample SAMEA3635134) | Helicobacter pylori | study: EMG produced TPA metagenomics assembly of PRJEB11511 data set (Assembly of a 5300-year-old Helicobacter pylori...
GCTCGCACAGCGCCCCAACCCTCCGGACGAGGCCTGGCTGCTCACGTACCTCCGGGAACGCTTCCCGTCCATCGTTCTGGTTGGGAACTCACCAAACAAGGAGCTCGGGCGCGCAAAGCGCGAGGTCCCGTCCGAGATCCGCGTGGTCCATTCACTCGGCGTTGCTTGGAAGGCCGCTGTATGTCGTGTACGGGGGGTCCAAAGCTGAGGCTGACGGCGAGCGCAGATCAACGGCACCACCAGCTCAGGGCTATCTGATCGCATCTACGAGACGCCCGCCCTGCTCGGGGCCATGGTCGTCGTCGCGATCGGGCACGAAATGGCGCACCATGTCCTGCAGGACTTTTGGGCAGGGAGCGTTCATGACTTGGGCACATGGAGCGCACACGACATTGGGGCTGGTATAAACTGGGAGAAAGAGGTGCTGGGGGGTATGCTCTGCGGTGCTTGGGCCCAGGGCCGCCACGGAAGGTTCCACTGCCTCGAGGACCTGTTCTGGGAGCACCGAACGCAGCCTGAAATGCTCCGGATCCTAGGTGCGTCGAATTCCTCTGCACTGTCCTCGCTGCCTCATCCAGCTGACTTCTGTCTCGCTCGGTGGAACAGACCCCGACACCGCGGCCACCTTGCTCTGCCTGGACGGCAGCACCACGGTCCCAGTCGTTGACGTCTTGGCACTTCATCCGCGCAGCTTCAACCACTTACAGATCGATCACGAGGCGCAGGACCGCGTGCCAGCCTCCCTCAGCGCGCTCGGCAAGGTGCCCGTCGCGGTGATCCCGCGCGTTCGAAGACCCCTTCGTGAGCTTGAGCTCGTTGGCATTGGGGGTTGCAAGGAATGAGGATAAGTGTGAGCATCAATGTAATTTAAGTAAGCCACGCGAAGACGTCGCGCTGACGACTCGAGGGTCGATCAATCAGAAAATGGTGTAGGTCGAGTGTGCCCAGCTGTTGTTCTCGCGATGTGAGATACGCCTGCGAACGCGGGGGGATCGGGACCCGAGTTCGGCTCTCGCCATCGCACAGACCACCCAGCCAGGACGTCTTGAAGCTCAGCGTCGCGAGTGAGTCTCCACGCCAAACAAGAGCTGGGTCCGTAAGTGGATCAACAGAAGCACTTTGATTTCGCAGGGGTGTCCCTGGGCTCGGAGGGGATGATCTCGGCGAGGTGGTGGGCAACTCGCCGCCAGCGTGAGGGGGAACGCCAGCTCCAGCTTGCGCAGTTGGCAGCGTGTCTGCGTACGAGAAACTTCAGCCGAGTCGCCACGGCCGAGCTCGCCGGACTCACCTGCGGCTCCTCTGGACTCGCTCGAGCCCACGGCCACTCTCGTACGACGCGCAGGCGGGTCCGTCTCAGGTCCTACGCACTGCCCTCCCCGTCCCTCAGCTGCACCCGCTTGAGCTTCTCGACGACCTCCTTCCGCTCGCGCTCGAGCTCGGCCTGCTGCCTTCGGAGCATCCTGATGCGGTCCTCGACCGTCGATGCAGGCAGCGGGGCGGCCGAGGGCGCCGTGGCGACCTTTTCGAGCTTGTCGTCCTTCTGCTCCTTGAGGAAGTAGCCAACCGCGAACGACGCTGGCGAGGTCGGGGTCAGCGAGGTGCAGGTGGTTCCGGGACGGCGGGGCGTACCGGGCAGCACGGTCAGGATCAGGAAGCCGTAGATTCGTCGTGACTTGACCGTCTCGAGCATTGTGCAAGTTCTTCGGTGCCGCTCAGCAGGAACCTCATAGCCGTCGTCGACCGCCCTCCAAGGAAGTTTTGCCCCTCAGTTTCGCACCCCGGCCACCCGGCGCTTGTTTTGGACGCGCGTTTCGCTCGTGGTTCGTGACCACCGCCTTCATCAACGCGGCAGGATGGACGACGAGTCGGTGGAAGAGCTCGAACGGCAGTCAGCGGCCATCGCAGTCCGGATCGCCGAGAAGCAGCGGCTGGCGCGCGAGGACCGCGAGAACCGGAGCACTTCGAACGGCGCCAAGGTGCTCGTCCACAACAGCCCCAGTCCGAGTGCGTCTTTGCCTATACCTGGCCAGACCTGGAAGCTAACAGAGACCGGAGCAGAGAAGAAGCGCACGCGCGAGGACGAGGTCTACCACCGCGCATCACGCCCGCACGCGCCGTCGTTCCACGACTCGACCCAGGCCGGCCCCCCCGTCTTCTCGCACGCTGATTCGTTCACCGCCCGGTCGAACAAGATCGCATCCTCGTCGCGCGCCTTCGCGTCGCACGAGTCGGCGCTCCCGCGTCAGTCGCGTCGCGCCACTGGGAATGCACTGCGGTCGCTGACGCCGTCTCTGTCGCGCAGGCGAGTCGAGTCTGCTCAAAGGCCTCGAGGACATGGAAAAGAAACGCAAACGTGAGACGGAGCGGAAGGACAAGGTCGAGCAGCGCAGCACCGGGTTCGCGCTCGGCGGGTCGTCACGCGGCGAGAGCTCCTCGCGGGCGGGCGGCGAGCGGTCCTCCGGAGCGAATGCAAATCGCGAGCGGTCGACTCGGAAGGGCAAGGAGCGCGAAAAGCAGCCCGCGACGAAGCGCTCGGCAGCCGAGCTCGAGCTCGCGTCCGCGCTCGCCGTCAAGCCCGCCATGGCGCGCCACGTGCCCGCGAAAGCCGTGCCTGGGCCCCCACCGACGCGCAGGAGGGTCGTCGAGAAGCCCGACGAGAGCGAGAGCGACGACGAGGACGGGCTCGACGTCGTCGGTGGGCCGCCCAAGGACGCCATCAAGCGCCGCAAGGACTGGACCGTCATCGAGACGCTGGAAGTCGGGCCGAGGGACCACAAGTGGAGCAAGAACGACCCGCTGTTCGAGAAAACTGAGCCGAACAGCGGCATTCGCTTCCGGTGAGCCTTTTTCGTTCCCGGGTCACACGAGCTCCACTGACCCCGGAAGTCCCGCCAGCGCCAGCACCCCTCGCCAGATCTCGCACGAGCAGCTCCAACTGCACCTCTCAGACCGTTACCACCTCTCCCCGCAGCAGCTCTACTCGCTCGCGCGCACGACAACGAACACCAACGTCGAGATTGACGTCGACCGCGACTTTATCGTCATCGGCGTCCTCGCCTGGAAGGACGAGACGCGGTACGTCTCGGCCCCGAAAGCCGAGGCGAAGCCCGTCGTCGCTCGCAAGCCGTGGGAGCACGTCAACGGTGCGAAAGAGGGCGCGTCCGTGCCCGAGGAGCAGCGCGACGTCGAGGCGTTCGGCAAGCGCGAGCAGACGGCCGCGCGGCGGTACCTGCGCTTCACGTTCGTCGATTTGGCGTCCGAGGAGTCGGCCGCGAGTGGGACGGGCACGCTAAACCTGATGCTGTTCGAGGCGACCAAGGAGGACGAAACCGTCGAGGAAGACGGCTACAGGGTCCCGAGGTACCGCGGGGGCAGCGGTGGCGCGTACGAGAAGTTCTGGAAGGAGGCCCCAGGAGCGGTCGTCGCGATCCTCAACCCGCGCGTCTCGCGCAACAAGCCGGTGAGTAGTCCTTGCGTTCGTTGAGCGAATGGTGTAGGTCCTGATTGCTGATGTGGATTACAGCAACCTGGCCGACCGAACGTCCTCACGATCACCCCCGAGTCGGCCGACGCGATGATGGTCATCGGTCAGGCGCGCGACCTGCGCAGCTGCGAAGCCCTGCGTCGCGACACCGGCAAGGCATGTGGCGACTGGTGCGACGCGTGCGTCTCCCTTTCTCCCACCTCTTTGTCGATTGCTTACTAATGCATGGACCACCAGACGCGTGTCGAGCATCTGCGAGTACCATACGAACCTCCAGCTCAAGCGCACGTCGTCGCGCCGCGCCGAGACCTTCTCCGCGTGCGCTCCGCCCTTCTCTCTCTTTCCCCACTTCACTAACCCAACACCTACAGCAACTCGAGCCTGCTCGCCAGCGCCACGTTCGACAAGAAAAAGTTCAACGCCGCGTTCAAGCCGCCGTCCAAGTCGTCCAAAACGGCGCCGTGCGACCCCGAGAAGAAGATCGGGCTCCTGCCGCGCAACCCCACCATCTCGATGCAAGAAGGCGCCAAGACGTACGTCGTCTCGTCGTACCTGCCCGCCTCGGGGCCCTCGTCGCGGAGCGGACCCGCGCGCGGTGGCAGCGTGCTCACCGCCGCCGGTCTGCGCCCCGCGAGCATCCTGCACACGAGCGGCAGCGCGCGCTACATCCCCGGCGTGCAGGATGGCCTCACCGTACGGCAGCACGAGAAGGACCGCAAAGAGCGCGAGATGCAGAACGCGATCCGCAAGGAGGCCGAACAGGAGCTCATGAAGAAGGACCTCGGCAAGACGCTCGGCGGGCAGTACCTCGAGCTCGCAGCCAAGGCACGCAAGGCCAAGGCTAAGGCCGACGAGAAGGAGGAGCACGACGAGCGGGAAAAGGCGCGCGAGAAGGCCAAACGAAGGAAGCGAACCAAGGGCGACGATGGCAAGCCTGCCGAACGGAGCAGCGACAGCGACGACGACGCTGAGGACCCCGACGGCAAGAGGCGCAAGAAGCCGTTCTCGACGTCCGCCGTCAGGCTGATCGGGTACGACCCGACCAGGCAGGGCGACACCGGCATTGAGGAGGACGAGGCCAGCCGCCTCAAGCGGGTCCGTCCAGCTCAGTCTCGACCTTTCGGCTGCATTCGCACTGACCGTGCGACCCACACAGCTCGAAGCCATCGACTCGCTCAAGGCCATCGCGCGCGCTCCGCCCAGCCTCGGTCCCCCGCCCGGCCCGCGCATCCGCTCTGTCGTCGCCGCGTCGACGTTCGGCAAACCCACCTCGAGCAAGTCTCCAGCCGCCGCGGAAGACGACGAGGACCTGCCCGACATGCGGATCGCGAAGGCGGGCAAGCCGGAGAGGGTCGTCGCCCCGCCCGAGGACAGCGACGACGATGATGATCTCGTCGTGCTTCCGAAGGTGTGATCCTTCCTCTCCTGTTGTGATGGCTGTCATCTCATCTCGTTTGCCTTTTGTAGGAGGTTGTTGCCGACTCTCCCGACGCTCCGGGAGCGGAGGCTGAGTGATGGAGGGTCTGAGCATTGTAACCGCATCTCAATCATTTCACTACCACACCTCGCACTCAGGGTAACCGAGGTGCTGGCCACGCTTCACCACGGACAGGTAGAGCGCCTTGTGCCGCGGGACGAAGGGGTGTCTCCTTCGGCGAGGTTCAATCGTGAGGTGCGTCAAGTCGGCGACTAGGGCAGGGCGAGCCACTATTCGGCCGACTAAGTTCAACGAAAGCCCTTGCAGTACGCCCGATAAATGACACCTCGAATCTACAACGCAGCCCGGTCACAGGGCCGAACCTCGCGGATCGTACAGCTGAGTCGCCGGCGCTCCTGCCGTCGGCGCCGCCCTCCCCTCCGCAAAGTGACGCACGTCCTGGCTCCCATCGTATCGGAACAGCATCGGCTCCGAGGCTTCGTCGGCGTACCTCTTGGACTTGCTTCTGCGCCTGAAGAAGCACACCCCAGCGGCGGCGGCGGCGAGGAGGAGAGCCGCTCCGACGCCCGCGCCAATGATCGCGGGGAGTGGGATCGTGCGGCCAGCGATCGTGATTGACGCCTTTCCTGTAGAAGAGGTAAAGGGCTTGCTGGAAGGACTGGCCGTCGGCGTGGGCGTGCCCGGGGTCCCGGTCTCCGCGACGTGCACGATCGAGTTCGTGTTCCAGAGCTCGGTCGAGTAGCCCGACGGCTCGGAGTAGAACTGCGTCGTGGAAGGAGGGGCGACCTCGGTCGCGGTCGGCGTTGCCAGCTCGGTGAAGTTGGCGAAGACCTCGAAGGAGACCGTGTTGGTGACTGTGCCGACGACCTCTTCCTCAAAGACGAGGTTCGCCGGCGGCACGGAGGTTGGTTGCGGCACGCTCGCCTCATCCGAGTAATACCCAGACGGGGCTACAAAATTCGTAGTGGCGAGCTCGATTTCGGCGCTGGAGGTCGCCGTCGGGGACGCGGTCGGCTCGAGGGACTGACGCGCCATGATGCGGGGGGGGAGCGGGGACGACGTCAACGGGAGAAAGGGAGAGGTGGCGACGAGAGTTGGAGCTTCCGAAAGTGAGTGCGAAGTAGGGGATGTGGTGGTTCGGGAATGGGAAAGAGTAGTCCTGACGGCACCGCTCTGTGGCGAGGTAAGTCAGCATCGCGACTGAGACGCCACCTCGAATGGACGCACCAAAGATGGGAACGGGAACGTAAGTCCACCCAACCCCTTCAATACCAATACGCTGCTTCTCGACCGTCAAGCAAGGCAGGTCGAACCACCCCTTGGACCATCGCTGGTAGCTCGCGATGCCCGGCTTCACGTCGGGGATGCGCTCGAACAAGGCCGGGACGACGGCGAACGAGTCCTCGATTGCCTTGATGCGAGCCAAGATTGAAGTAGCGGACGAGAATAGATCCGAGATAATGTCCTGGATCTCGGTGACGGCGTGTTGCGCGCCGGCGGGGGCGTCCGACGTCCACTTGGCCGATGCGGCGCCCTCGAACGCCGCGGACCATCGGGGTCCCGTCGTCGTGATCGTGCCGACGAGCGTGGAAATCGCGTGACCCTCCTTTCCAAGGTCGGTCAAGAGCTTTGGAAGGTGACGAGCGGCCTTGAGCCCCGAGGCGAGACCCGACAATGGATCGCCACCGGCCACGATGTCGTCGATGATGGATTGGATGCTGAGGTCGCCTGTCAACACGAAGAGCGTGAGTGTAAGTTTAAAGAAAAGGAAGGATTCAGCGCGTAACAGTCTTACCAATTGCGGTGATGACTGAGAGCCCGCTGTCCATGAGGTCCGACAGCGCGGTGGCCGCCGCCTTCGCTGTGCCAATCGTGTTGCGGACGAGAGTGACCTCAGTGGTCAGGTCGAGTAAGCCTTCAACTAGGGGTGAAGTGGCTCAGTACTATGCTCAAAGGAATGTAACGTGATGATGAGTTACTGTTGGCGCGGAAGTCGAGGAGGATCTGTGGACGCGCTGCCGCTGCGCGCCGCACGATTGTGGGTCGCGCAAGGCTCGCAGTCTCAGTCGAACCCGAAGTGAGCCTGATGATCTGAGTTTTAGGGACGGAATCACTTCCGACGAGTACTTGTTCACTCACGGAGCAGAAGTCGAGGTGGAATCGGTCAAGGGAATGAGCGGTTCGTCCAGCGTGCTGGTCGGACCGGCTGTCGACGCTGCCGTCCTGGGAGGTAGTAAAATGAGCTGTAACACTCGGTAAGTGCATTCAAGAACACCACAAACAACGCTGCCGACAACGAACGTTCGCACCCACGATGTCAATCGAGGGGAGGTCGCACGCTGTTCCGGCGCAAATATCCTCGAGAGCTCTCTTGATCCGCTCCTTTGCGTCGGGAAGCTTGGCGGCGAGCGTGCCGAGGTCATTGCCGAGGTCCTCGACCGATGAGCCGATGTTGGCAAAGATTGTCTTCCAAGGTGAGAAGAAGGCGAGGAGGTCGTCCGACATCTTCTCTGACGCGTCGGAGATGTAATCGGTGAAGAATGTGGTGCTGGCCTGGATGTCACATGTAGTGATGGCACACGGTGCAATCGCGGCCGCGAGGTGCAGGTACTGCTCGGTGTCAATCTGACACAAAACAGGCATGAGCCGCCGTAAATTTGAGCGTTCCGTAGGAGATGTATGACCCACCGGTGGAGCTTTGAAGATAATTTTGGTCGGGGACGTGACGAAGGGGCCGTCTCCGATCGCCAAGTTCGCTTCGTTGCTTTCGACGTTCAAGCCATTGTCGACAAAGCACTTTGGAGAACAGTTTAGTCAGCAAAATTATTAGTCCAAAGAATACCTTCATTATTCACGTTCTGACAATCCAAGAAAGACTTGGGGAACGTATCAGCAAGCCCGCTCAAGTTGGGTGTCCTTCGCACTCACCTGCAGGGGCTTCTCGTAGAGTCCCGAGACGTCGGCTCCGGCGATGACTGCCTCCAGCCCGTCCGACGATAAGAAGTCCCACGCCTTTGGAATACACTGGCACATGCCTGCTGCACGGCTCAAGAGGTCCGCTCCCCCAGGGATGTTGTTGCGCGCGAGATCACAGAGGTTGATGTTCTTGGATCCGACATCAATCCCGCACCTGGAATTGGGGACGACTCCGCTTCAGTTCAGAATTTTGAATACAAACGAGCGAAGGACCTTACGGGTACCGAATCGTCGTCTTGTGTGTACCGGGTACGCACGTCCAGCCGTCACACCATTTCGTGCTCTGCTTCCTCCACGTGATCTCTACAAAGCCCAAAGGTTGTGAGCACCTTCATCAACACGTCTCCTATTTCAAACGACGCACTGACTCCGCATGGATACTTGTACTTTGTCTTGGTTTTGCAGTCGTCGTACTACTCGCGATGCAAGAAGTCAGTCCGGCGAAACCTTTGGGCAGCGAAACTAGACAAGGTACCTTGAAGAAGTCGCCCTCACACATCTTCGTAGCCACAGTAGGGTACGAGACAATCTGCTGGCAGTTTCCGACCTCCTTGATGGCGTCGCAAATGGGATCGAGCACGCCTCCGCGGACGGTGCGAGCCATCGCGCCGAGTGCGACGAGAATCAGTAGAGGCGTCACCATGGCGTCTCAACAGTGCTGCTTGTGATCCTGTCGAGCTGTTGTGGTACGAAGAAGGGCTAGGTGCGGTCGCTCGAGTGTTGTACTACTCAGTACGGCGACCAGCCTGAGCGCCGAGCGCATGGACGGTACATGCGGAAGCGAGTTGCTTGCTGTTGCTTGGCAAATCAGCGGTTCTGCTTCCTCATCCGTCCAAAGTGTGTCTGTGTGAATTGTTGTAAGACAGTACCATGACCAAACACTCACCGACCTGTCATTTCGCCACTGTCTACGTAAGCCCAACAGCATCATTGGCCCTCGTGCCGATGAAGAAGAGTGATAGAGAAGTGGGTCTATACAAAAAGTCTCTTTCGAGGCAAGTTCGAGGTGATCCGGGGATTCCTCTTGCCGATTCTCCCAATGCTGCCCGAGCCGAGGCTGCACGGGTGACGGGAGGATGAGGATGGTGGGGACGGAGCATTGCTACTGCATACCAATCGTTTCATTACTCAAACTCGCATGAAATACTCGACATTTTGGCCACTTCAAAGCTTCTCCACGGACAGATAGAGTGCCTCGTGCCGCGCGACGAACGACCGGATACGCTTCCCGTAGACTGTCGCCAGGTCAGCGCTGCGTCTCGTGTGAACCCTGTAAGGAACGCGCACTGTACATCGGGATCGTGGGGAGAAGGCAGATGGCGGTCACTCCGGCGAGCACGCCCATCGTGTGAGGCACCTGGACTCCCGGTGTTAGCGCTGCCACTCTGCCGCGGAGGCTCAGTGCCACTCACTCCCATCGTGTTCACCCACTGTGAGAGACACGTGTAAGCTTACAATTGATGCAAGTCAAGTTTAGACTCACAGAGACTGCAAATTGCGTGAACTGGGTGCGAAGAGCGGTCAGGGTCAGCACGGTCACGGCAAGACGGGGCATTGAAATGTACTCCGTAGAGAACCAGATTCTAGAAGGAGATAACATCAACAGGCTGTAGCTATCTGTGGGGACCAAGGATCTTGCCTTGGTGAGGTTGACGACGGCAAACGCCTCAGGGGTGTGCTTGCGCTGCCGCGCGAAGGTTGTGAGCTGCGCTCTCGAGCAGGTCCAGGAACTCGAGTCTTACGTGGACATCAACTGCAACGAAAATGGCTCAGAGTCTACTCAGGAAGAGCCGAAGGATGCTGCTCACTTAGGTACGTGACGATCGCGGTGGAACCGATCCCCTGCCCCTGCGATTAGAGCGCAATGAGCACACGAGAACAGGCACTCAACCCGAGACTCACAATGTTGATAAGAGTGTACATCATGACAGGGCCCATCCAGTGGATGTGCCCGTTCTCGACCCTAGAGGCCTCAGCTGTCAGAACGCAACGACCTCACACTGCAGACAAGCTCTCACATAAGGCTCCAACCCATGAACCCAAACACTTCGAGGACTGGAAATAGTTGATCAGATCCTGGGTCTCAGCCGTGCCGCTCCCAACTTACTCAGCATCGGGATGATGAGCACGAGCCGGAACTCTGGCTCGAAGACGCCACCGTTGCGCCTCGCAAAGTAGGTCGCACAATAGTCACAGAGCCTGTCGGAAAGCACTTTTAGCCCTCCGAGCTAGCTCTTGATGAATCCTTGCTCACGGTCCCACGATCAGCGTTGTCGGAATGGAGCCAACGAGCGGACCGATCGACGCTGTGGCGCCTCAGTCAGCGACGACGGACGGACGGCCCCGTATATTAAGGCTCACTGAGTCCAGTCTGGGTAGAGTCAAAGTTGTACGGAGCGCTCCCAAAGACGACCGAAGACGTAACGCTCAAGACGACCAGCCTTGGGCACGACGTCAGCCGCGCTCGTCCCCGCGAACGAAATCCGACGCACCAAGCTGTGGTGAGGCCGTAGGACAAGATGGCCCACCAGACGGCAGGGCTAAGCCAGAATGGAAAGGGTCTGCAGACGAGCTTGATAAAGTTTTCTTTGCTGCGATAACCAGAGTACGGGGCAAGCTCTGCGAAGCCAGTCTCAGCAAACCAGCGGCTGCAAAGTCACGGGACGGACCTTGAGCCCAAGTTTTTGCAGGGAGGTATTGGGCGGATGAGCTCGAGCTTGCGTGTCCATTCTCGACGTGCGCAATGTCAGGCTTCGGGTCCTTCATCGCGTCCTTCTCGAGCTCCTCGGTGGCGTGGTGGACCGCGCTCGCGTCCGCTAGGGAGTGACCAGCGTCGGTGTCAAAGACGCTACTGCGATCACTGAATAGGGTGAGAAGTAAGACGACGTATCCGAAAAGCGTGGGCTCGAGATACCTACAAAGCGGTCTCGGGACAGAAAAGCACGATAAGGCCAAGCGCAATTCCGTAAAAGATAGCTGCGAGCGATGTCAGAGGCTCGATAGACGCTGTGTTCGTTTCTTACTCACATATTAGCCAGAAGCACCACTGCCAGTGGAGCGAGGACGCGATGATGTAGCCATTCGCGATCGGGGTGATGTTGACTGCGACCAGCAACGACGTCAGCGGCGCCGCCTCATGGATCCATGGCAGACAATGGACGCACTACCAGCAAGTAATGCAAAACCCCAAATAGCACTGCGGAACCCTCGCTGGTCGATGAAGAAGATCTGACCGAGCGGCGTTGCATCAGTGGCGTTCAGTCGGCTCACTTACACACAAAGCACGGCGATCACTTACATCACCAAAAATAGACACCACCAATGCTTCGAACGGTGCCATTCCAAAGCCCTGGAAGACTGGGGGCGGGAGCCAGAAGTGAGTCAGCGTGGGGAGAAGCTTGCGAGCAATTTACACTCGCGAAGATTTCAGCAGCGACAAACTACGACTCACTCCTACTCCACTTGAATGAATTGATGTTCTTCGAGGCCCCCGACCAGATGCTGCAGAGGAACAGGTCGAGTGCGGCGATGATGAATATGGGCCGGCGTCCAAACTTTACGGCAAACGGGCTAATGAAGATCATGATGACTCCAAGAGCGATCACCAAATCGCCTACGCCAACAGATTAGGATCGAATCTCCAGGTTGGCCTCCGTGCCATGTGAACTCACCATTGGTGGCCTTCGCGAACGGGTCGGGTCCGCGGCATCAGCACCGTTTTCCAGAAGTAGAAGGAGTCATGTCACTCACAGCTACATCGTTGACGCTGATACCCCACTCCTCACTAAGGACAGCGTAGCCAGCGCTGAGGAGGGGTCCCATCGCGCCTGCGAAAGATCGCGTGAGGTCAGACACGCGTCGGAGTGGGCTCGGAGCAAAGACGGACCAACAAGACCTGCGGTAAACGCAAGCGACCAAAACACTCCCTCCTTCTTCCTGTTTGTGCGCTGTGTGTCAGTCGCGATGAAGAGACTGCTCTGACGGGGGCGCACCATGTCGGCCAGGAGAGTGGGTCTGTCCGAAAGGAGTGCGTCAACTTGTCGTCACATGGATTTCACGAAATTTTTGACCCACCACGAGGATCGTCAGAGGGTTGAGGCTGCAGAATGATATGGGACCTGCGACCGGTTCCGCGCTTGAGGCCGTCGGACGTTGCGGAGGCGAGCCCAGTAGCGTGATCGTCAAGGAGAGCCGTTCCCGGCCTAACGTTCACATGGGACCAGCTCAGCAGGACACCTTGACTGAGGTGCAGATGCCGGACCCACACGTTGCCGTCCGGATAATGGCGATCCTCCAGGATGCCAAACGAGTGCGTCTTCCGCTGCACGCTGGTCATAGCACCGATATGAATAGGATATATAGGCGCGGTGGGGACCCAGGGAGGAGTGAGGAGAACGAGGAAGACCTTGATCAGCGACCCTTTGGCCCCGCGCTCCCCCAGCATGACCTCCTAAGCGTGACCTGCGGCGCCCCACCTCGGTGCTTGCTGCGCGCGGAGTACGACGGCGCAGGTTTAAGCGGGGGCGGAGAGTGGAGGTTACTCCGGCGCAGAGCTCTGGCGTTTAGTAATGTTGAGGTGAGCGCACGAGACGCCATGACGCGTGAGGACCGGAAGTACCGGAGGACGTCGACTCGGCGGCGCTCGCGTTGCGTCGAGGGGCAACACCGAACCACCGGGAGGACGTGGTCTGGTCTGGGAGTGGGCGATTAGTCCCGAATTTCATACCGGCCACCCCGAAATACAGTCCCCTCACGGGCAGACCACTTCCACGACAGCCGCGCCGGGGCCTGAGGACGGCCGCCCCGAGTGTCGTCGCTCGCAGCGCAAGGTTGGACACGATGAAAGCCTTTCTTGATTGTCTGATCGACCTTCGAGGACGTCTGAAAGCTTGGGGTCGGGTGGACCTCGCCTCAATGTCGATATCAAATGCTTGCTCGTCCTCGTCTGCGAAGCTTGCAAGGGCACGGACGGTGGGGAGCGCAGAGGAGTGCGTGGTCACGCAAGGGAGCTCGAGGAGTGACGAATTGTGTATCAGTAGCTCTTGGTCAAGCAACGGAGAGCTTGGAGCACTACTACGGCGCTGAGTAGTCACCTAAAGGAGGACGGGAAGCCCAAGCCTGGTTGACTTGCAGAAGTGATCGCGTCGCTGATGACTGATCTTCTCGAAGAGCAGCACCAGTCGAGTTCAAACGAGTAAAAGCTTATAATCCTGGCGGGTTTGGGGTTGTAAGCTGCAAGTGTCGCATGTGAGCTGGGCCGCCCAGCCTCGAGATGAGCTTGAGGTCACGCGTCACGTACGACTGTGCGCGACCTCGGCCAAAGCGATGACAATGTTGGGCAGTACCACACTTTCAGCAACGTTCATACACGTCAGGAACCCCTTCAAACGGAGACGGCCTCTGCGATCGCGACTGAGAACGCCACGAGGCCCATGGCCACACGCATGGTGTGCAAGCCCAGCCACTCCATGAGCAGTGGATCCGCTGATGCATAGAGAAGCCTCGTCAGCTAGACGAAGTTGAAGCGAGAACGAAAGGCTCCGCGCACTGTCGGCCGTCAACTCGGCCTCGCCTGCGATCTCTCCATCCTCTGCTCTCGCACGTAAGCGTGCTGCCGGTCCGACTTGATCCAGAGTTGTACGCACCTTTGAGTACAGCCTTCTCGATCTTCTTCAGCCTGTAGACCCTCGGAAGGATGAACGCCGCCGTGAACGGCAGATTGGCGAGCGTCAAGAGGGCCGCGGATGCGAGAACGACGCGGCGGTGACGCGCGACGAAGCTTGCGTTAAGACCGAGCGCTGGGGATGCGAAGTAGGAGGAGAGGCCGAGCGAGATTGACGAGAGAGGGATGAGGGTAAGCATCGTGGCCTTCCCCGCGTCAAAGGTTCGGCTCCAGATGTCTGCGTGGGGTGCAAGCGTTCAGCCCTCGACGTCATGTAACGAAGGTTGAGATCCGGGCGGAGCGCATACTTACGCAACCGATCTCTGGCGGAGAGAGTTGGGACCGTGAACATGGCCGGGTAGATCCACAGCGGGATCGAGCTCATGAAGCCGGCAGCGAGGCCGGTACCAACAAGGCCGAGGGCCCGCGTGATGGGGAGGACGTCAGAGGATCGGTCCATGTTGCGCGAGGTATGGACAGGCGAAAGTTTGTACGGCAAGGTGGGGCGGCAAGTCGCGGTTGACTGCACCATGCGGGACAACAATTTGAAATTGGGCCGCACTGTATCGTCCCCGCCTTCTGTCGACCCGCTCCGCAGGCCCGCGCTTGGTATCCCCTCGTACGTCTCGCTGTTCCGCTCGACCACAACGAGAAGCGCCGCATGTCGGCAGAAGACGCTCGCCTGGGACCCAGTGCCGGCGCCGAGGACGGGCCCAAGGCGAAGAAGCGGAAGCAGCAAGACGACGCGGCCGCGTCCCAGGCCAAAGGTGTGCCTTCTCCGCTCGTGTCGACTCGGGATTGGATCTGACGCATCACTCTTCAGCCCGTGCCTGTCACAGCTGCCGCCGTGCCAAGGTTCGTGCCGCCGCCAGGCTCCGCAACGGGCTGCGCTGCTGTCTCTGAGTTTTGCTTGCGTCGCGCAGCTTCGGTGCGTCGTGGAGACGGAGGGAGATCCGTGCAAGCGTTGCGCTTCAAGAGGGGAGGAATGTCGCTTCAAGATCCCGCTCCACGACGAGAAATGGCAGGAGGACACGACCATTCGCATGGACGCGTTGACTTCGTCGGTGCGCCGCCACTTGGCGAGACGACGAGGGCCACCGGCTGACTTTGGGTGCTATTACAGATGAGCCACATTGTACGTTCGATCGAGGCCATCTCGCGGCACCTCGACCTCCCGTTCGACCCCCCACCTCTAGCTCCGTCGGACGGCGCCTCCCCCACGATCACGCCCCCATCCGCTTCTCAACGAGAACGAGAACTGCCACCACTCGTAGGCCCCAGCCACCACGCTCCAGCCAACGGCCATCAGCAGCCGCCGCAGCAACGGCGGCCCGTCCCAGAGCACGACTGGCAGACGCAAAGCGGCGCCGAGGAGCTCCTCGCGCAGGCCTATGCGCGCTTCTCCCCTCCTTTCCCCACCTCTTCCCTAATCCAGCAATCCCCATCGTCGATCCA
>ERZ1463038.383-NODE-383-length-14982-cov-12.366048_pt1 | contig 14982 bp, 23 predicted proteins | sample MGYA00564479_ERZ1463038 | MGnify/ENA primary metagenome ERZ1463038 (study PRJEB39244, sample SAMEA3635134) | Helicobacter pylori | study: EMG produced TPA metagenomics assembly of PRJEB11511 data set (Assembly of a 5300-year-old Helicobacter pylori...
CTGAAAAATCGTGACTCACAGGTCTTTACACCTGGACTTTACACCTGGGGCTCCGACCTGAACATCCTCGCTTCGTGCACCTGCGCCGGTGGCGCCAACGACAGTGAGCCTATGTTCAACGCATCTGCACTTAAGATGATAAGCTGACGTATTCTACGTCGAAAGCATGGATTTTCCAGGTCTCGGGCGACCTCGACGTTGCTTCAGCGGTGCAGCTGCTTCTTGCTGGCGGTGCTGCGGCCGGCAACATCGTGTGGGTTGTCTCGGGATCGACCACTTTCGGATCTACCTGTACGTTGATATCTTAACCACCGAAAGCAGAAACCTGACTGACCTCCTTTCAGCGCAGTGGAACGGGTACGCATCGTGTTCCCCCTGCGCGAGCCAATACTTGCTGACATCAATTTCGACAGCATTATTCTCGGAAAGACCGCAATCCACATGGGAACTGGAGCTTCTATCAACGGCCGCCTCCTCGCCCAGTCCGGCATCACGCTCCAGTCGTCGACTATCCAGTCCAACGGTCTCGGGGCCTACCAGTCGAACTCCTCGACGGTCCCCAGCACCCAGAAGCGCTCCATACGCTTCGCTTCTTCCAAGATCTAGTTAAGAGGTTTGTGATTGTCTTCCCCACGCACCTGCGCCCTCGCTCACGCACGGTGTTCCTTCGCAGATGCATCACCGCCGCCTCGTCTTTCCTTCGTCGTGTACTTTTCAAGGGGGTGCATCACAAAACAGGCAGAAGAAGCTGTAGCACAATGGAATTCGAACGCCGTTTTTCGAAAGAACCACTTGGCTGCTGATACATCCGGCCACTTGACATGTATTACATGTGTGCGGCGACAGCTGTTGTGCTGCCGTTGTTGCAAGCGCCCGGCTACTGATTCAGTCTACGAGATTCTCACAACTTCTCATGATATCTATCGCCGCACCGGAGCGCTGGACGTTCATCATCTTGGAACGGGTGAAGTGTCAGCGACGCTGACGGACATGGCTGCGCTGGCGGCCTCGGACGATACAGAGGAATAAGCCATACATAAGAGCTTAGAGTAACCGCAGAGAGTTACTGCACCCCTTACAGCATCCACAACCTGAAAGTCGTCGGTGTGCACTGCCGCCAAGACGCCCAGCACCGCGACCCCGGATCATGATGAGTGTGCGGCGACGCGGTGACCTCGGCGTCATTGTCAATGAGGGAAGTGGTGTGTGTGTCCACCAACGTGAATGAGCACACTCGTTGCTTTGGACTCGCTGCTCAGGGTTCTTTGGTGCCGTGGAAATTGAGCGCAAGTGAGTGAGGCTCCTGCAGGTAGACAGCGCGTTTGGTGAAGGCCATCCCGGCCTGGGGTCAGAAGGTGAGATGACGATCATTCCAATTCGACCGCGCTTCCAAGCAATCAGCCCGTGATCCGACCTGGATTTGCTCTTGTGCGGGGACGGCTGCTCATCGAGTTCGACGTCCGCGCGACTCGGTTGCAGCTGGTGGTTGGTCCCTCCGCGAATTGCCGAGTCAGAGGCGCGGGTTCTGCAGTCCAGAACGTGCAAGACCGGGCACTTTTGATCACCTGGTGGCATCGTGAGGCCAAGAATAGATCGAGGGCCCCACTCGGAGAGAGTCTGGAGCCACGGCTGGAGGTCGCGCGGACGGCGCGCGATCGTTGTGGGCCCCCGGACCAATCCGCTCGCGCTAGCCTCCGCTCGGTGACTGCGCGGTCAATTTGCTCGAACGTTTTCTGTGCGCCTCTTTCACCCCAACCACCGTCACCTACTACTCACTAAATTCATCATGTCCCACAACAACTCCACCGCCAGCGACGTTGAGAAGGCCCACCGTGGTTCTTACGAGGGAGGAGCTGCCATCCACAGTGCGTGCACCGTTCTCTTTGCCAGCGAGATTCCATTTCCTAACTTGATCCACTCACAGACAGCGTGACTCCAGGAGGGTGGGCGGCCTTGCCTTCCGCCACACGTGCGAAGTCGCTGCCGCGAGGCGACTCGCTCGGGTGGCGATCGCGCGCCGGCTGTCCTACGTTGCTGACTTGGGCCATGCTCTGTACACAGACACGCTCTTGACTCGTCGCAGCCCGGTTTTAACGTCTACCACCGTCGGTTCGCCAACCCTGGTACGCGATTTCGCGCCACCGCCCATCCGCCGCAACAACCGCTGACCCAATGGATCAACAGCTCCCCTTGGACTCTCGGCGTTCGCGCTCACGACTTTTGTTCTGGTGAGGCTCAAGTCCGCTGAGCTTTTGGCGCGATTGAGGTCGACGTTGCGGAGCCTCGCAGGCCGAATACTGACGTCCTGTCCCCCAGTCCCTGATCAATGGTGAGCTAACTTGAAGCATCCAAGTACGCTTCGATCACTGACAGCTTGATTCAATCGTCAGTCAAGGCGGCCTCGGTTTCTACCCCTAACATCGTCGTCGGGTGCGTGCCTGCTCGCCACGGAGCGCGGGGCAACGGCGCTGACGTTCTCCCATCCCACAGCCTCGCTCTGTTCTACGGAGGACTCGTTCAGATTCTCGCCGGAATGTATGTTCTGATCTCATGAAGGCAAGCACGAGCGCTGGCTGACCACTGATCACACAGGTGGGAGTTTGCCGTCGGAAACAGTGCGTGGACCCGCCTGCCGCGATGATGAAATCTGTACTGACCTATCCTCTCCAGCCTTTGGTGGTACGTGCAACACAATTCGTCGAGTGCTGTGACTTCCATGTACTGACCGATTGTCTGCAGCGACGGCCTTCAGCAGCTACGGAGGTACGACCTTCGTGTCCCGGTCACCTTTAGACCCTACGCTAACGTCTGTTCCACCATTCTGAAAGGCTTCTGGATGAGCTTTGCCCTCATCGTCTCCCCCTGGTCCGGCATCGCCGCTTCCTGTCTGTTTGCCCTCGCACACCTCGCGACCTCCAGCCGCTGACCCTCACATTCAGACAAAGAGGCGGCCGAGTTCGAGTCCGCCATCGGCTTCTTCCTCTTCGGTTGGATGATATTCACTTTTATGATGTTCATTGCCTCCCTCCGCTCTTCGGTCGCCCTCAGTAGTGTTTTTTTCAACCTCACCATTACTTTCCTCCTCCTTGCGACCGCCACTTTCACCCCGACGATGCCCGCCGTCCACACCGCCGGCGGAGGTACGTACAACCGACTCTCGCCATCCGGCATCACCGCTGACGCCTACCCCTTACAGCGTTCGGTCTTATCACTGGTAGGCTTCTACTACATACAGCTTCTCAACATCACTGATTTTCCATCGCAGCGTTTAACGCGTGGTACGTCGCCGCGGCCGGTCTCCTGACCCCCGACACTTCATACTTCGTACTCCCGATCGGAAGTTTGGCGAAGAAGGACTGAGGTCGGTCCGATGGACCGAGGGTGGATATATTTCAGAAAGAGTTCAGGGTGTACAACTATGAATCAACAGTGCCAAACGCGATGATTGCGCCCGAGGACCTTGCGGGCCATTGCCCGTCCCGCTTTCAGATCTCAAATTGCGCACCAACGGCCGTCTCTGAGTTGCAGCTATCTTGGAGGGACTTGTTTGCCTGCGCTGCGTTGGGTACGCGATCTTCCATCCCCAACCCGCGTCGCGCACGCACGCCGGCTGCTCCCGCTTCGCAGGACGCCATGTAACCAGTCGCGCGCGACTTAAAGTTTGGGACCGACGACCCCCGCTATTTGGAACCTTGAATAGAGTCGGAGTACTCGGGGGCGAGGCTACAATGCGGAGCTCCCTTGGCCGCCAAGAGGACGACTTCGAACCTTCGAGGGAGCGGCACCCGGCGCGGATTTGCATGTGCAAGGGACAAACGCTGCTCCCCCGGTGATGTAATCTCTAACGCGGTTCACCGTTTTTGGATTTGATCGGAGGTGGTCACGAGAACCCTGAAAGCTCTCAAGCGATGGGCGAGGACTGTGGAACCGGATATGGGTACTTCAGCTCAGATCATTGAGCACGGGGCTTCGTCTGACCGAATGGGGAACGAGACAGAACGGCGTGAGGTATATCGGGGCTCAATTGCGTCATCTTCAGAAGCTTTGACGAGTCAGCAGATCAGACGCTGCGTCTGCGTATACGTCGCAACGGTGAGCTCAAGAGCAGGTCTTGTCCACTGGGTCACAATCAGTCATGAGGTTCTTAAAAGAAATATCATCAATTTGACTCGGACCCTACTACTCGTCACCGAGACCCCGCCTTCCGACGGATTGCCCTCCGTTCTGCGTCGCGTTGTTGCTGCAGCACAAAGTCAGCCTCCTCCGTGGACCCACCACAGCCCCATCAGATAACTATTGCGACTGCCTTTTTTCACTGGCTTCACGCGTAATACGATGAGCGAATTGCTAGCGCCAGCCGCCGCTTCTTCAGTCTTTGACTTACACAGGCGGGCAGTCAGAGTCGTGGCGGCCGTTCTGAGCCACGACGCGCCCTCTGTATGGAACAGTCTTCGATCACGGATTCATAATCTTTAGGCGAGCCTGGGACCTGGCAGGGCGGCGAAGGGGTGGGGCGTGCGAAGGATCAGTCGGTACCAAGGGCCTACTGGCCCAAATGGTCAAGGCGTCTGACTTCGAATCAGAAGATTGCAGGTTCGAGTCCTGCGTGGGTCATTCAGACGCGTCGGATTCGCGCTCGGGTCTCAGCTCGTCTTTTTGGGGGCCAAACGCGGGAGGAAGCGCGGAAGCGGATGCGGCGATGTTGGTGACGGTCGTGCGACGCGGGCTGTTACTCTTTTAGGAGCTTACAGGTTCTAGTCCTAGTCTGTTCTCCTGTCCTGATGTATATGTTGAGCGCATTACGTTTTCCACCCCTGGGTGGGCGGAGGACGCGAGGTGCCGTGGCGCCGCGACGGCCTAGGTGACCTGCACCGCCTTGATGAAGGCTGTATGTTCCGGATATATTGCTCCAAATGTTGTGACTACTTTTGCTGAACTGAACAGCAACAGCACGACTGTAACTCCGCATGAAGATAGCAGGCCGCGGAGCCCCACCGCGTGACCTGGTAGATTAGAGATCACACCCTCAAGGTGGGTTGCCTGGATTGGTGCAATATCGGTATTGCAAAAGTGTCGTCAACGAATAATCGCTGACAATCCGTTCATGAGCAGGAAGGGCCGTTGCGTGAAGTTGAAGACCCTGCTTCGCCTGTTGTCAGTTCTCGGCACAGGTTGCAACAAAGACAGTATTGCAGGATTCTGCTTCGACGATACCAGCGAATCCGAATCAAACTGTGTTGAGATGGCAGAACGGAGCCCCTTTCTGCCCGTCTGCCCCCGGCCGGACCTCAGCGGAGTCCGAACCAACGGACTCGGGGGCGACGGGGGCGTCCGTTTTTCGCGCTCTTCCTCTCGCCTGCACGGGCTCCACAACCGCCTCAAGCTCAAAAACTGCTGCCTCGATGTACTCAGCCCAGCTGCCTCCCCACCTTCGCCCCGCGTTCCCGCCCGTCCGTCCCACCATCAACACAGCCCCACCGAGTCGACTGCCCGCATCACTCCAGCCACTCTTCTCACTCCGAGCGACTTCTCCTCTCCATCGTTCTACTTCAGCTCTGAAGCCGCTCCTAATCGAGCCCCGGAGTCCCCCCATCCAACGTCGTCGTCGCCGCCACACTCGCCACGACCGGATCCTCTCTCCATTTCTCAAGGCTCTGCACGACCATACTTTGGAAGTCATCGAGGCTCTTTCGGCATACCTCGACCTCAGCCGTCGTCCGCAAAGCACTGGAGCCGGGAGGAGGAGCTGAAATTGCACGAGGCGGCCGCGACGCACGGGAAGAACTGGGAGTCGGTCGCCCGCGCGTTCCCAGGGAGAAGCGCCCAAAGCGTGGAGACCAAATACAACAAGGAGCTCAAGAGGCGCGTATGGGCCCGACTGGAAGTCGAGGGCGTTGTCGAGGAGTTTGCGAGGGAGGCTGAGGAAAGTTATGCTGCGGACGACGCGGACGGGAGCTCAAGTACGTCCAGTCTTTAACAGATTGAAATTCATGTGCGCTGACTTCGGATCACACAGGTAGCTCGATCAGCTCTCGGGAAGCAGCACTGCCTGACAAGGAGGGCGGTCGGCCCTTCTGGACTGCTGAAGACGACGCGATTTTGATCGAGTGCTGTGCGACCGCCAAAAGGCAAAACTGGATCAAGATCGGGAAGCGATTCCCGGAGCGATCTTGGAGGAGCGTCGAGACCCGGTGGAACAAGGTGCTGAAGGACAAGTGTGAGCCTCACATAGAGCAGACCCAACTTCCGTGGCACTACAAGTCTAGCTGACATCAATTACTACACTCAGATGGTTCTGTGCCGAAGAAAAGGCGGGGTGCGAAAGCTGGACGCCCGAAGGCTGCGTGACAGGCGATGGGTCGGGCCAAGTCGGACGCTGTTGAACATGAGGCACGTCTGAGACTATTATGCAAATCATACGAATAAGAATCGGTTACAAGCCGGAGTCATCCGGGTTGAATCACCCCCATCATGATCAGTCGAGCGGCTCATCCGCCGCGATCGTGACCCTCTCTGGTAGTCTGGAGCAGGGTGCGCCTTCGATACGCTCGTTCATATTCACAAGCCACACTTCAACTCTGTTCAACTTCATTATCGATCACAGCGGGCTTGAAGTCGACCACGCAGTCCTCAGTTCGACTGCCAGAGGACGGCACTCTCCTTTACGACGAGGTCAAGGTGGTGGTGCAGCTCAACCTGGATCCCCACAACTCCTGTCAGTGAACCAAGGTCAGAGTATTATTCATGGATGTGACGCATAGTATGGTGTACCCGCCGCTTTGATAACTCCTCCAGTCCACTCGACAGTCTTCTCGGGCCGGAAACCGACTAGGTAGCTCTTGCCCCCTTGCTTTCCGACGCGGATGTACAGCGTCATGAACTCCTCACTTATGACCTTGAGCTTTTCGGAGATCTTGTGATCTTCGCCGCCGTCAAACTGGAATACGGAGACCTGCGGGCGGTGGTGTGCGTGACAAGTTGAAGAAGTGTGCGAGAGCTGGAAGCACCAACGGGCGGGTTTTCAGGATATTGTAGCTCCGAAGCGTCAAAGAGAAGGTCTTTGAGCCGGATCTTGGCATCTTGGCCACTCACTACATGCCGGAAAGCCATTCGGTAGGTTGTATCAGCACTGCGAAACGAGGTTTGCGAGCCGGGCGGAGTCCCACGCACTTGTGGATTATGGTGGATGGTGGTGCGATTGAAGTGAATCCTGGTGAAGAAAAGGGTGAGGTGAGCACGCACGTCCAGCTCTTATGGGCGGGAGTGGCGGAAACGCGTCCGCGCGACACGGCGAGAGCGCGCGTTTCCGAGTCTTGGCCAAGTCAAAAGATAGTAAAATTTGTAGGACTGCAGGTGTCACTTACGCCTTCAAGACGACCGCGTGAGCTACCATGACGGATCTGCGTTGCGGAAACGCGATCCCGCCCGCGGGACTTGTGAAAGCGGCGGAGCACGCCGCCAACGCACTCTCAAGCAGAAGCCTCAAGTAGTTTGAGCGAGAAAGACGGGGTGGCGAGAGACTTGGCGCGTCGACGGGCGTGCGCGAGGTCGAGCTCAGCCAAAGGCGATACACGTAACGCCAACGTTTCTTTGCTGGCACAAAGGTCTCGTAATCAGCTCCCATTACCCCGCACTTGCCAGCCGGTGTTGCTGCTGTCATTCCCTGCACCCCTCCTCGCCTGCTTAAACGCACCAGCACGAGTGCTCCTCGCGAGGCTTGTCGAGGCCCGGGACGACCTGCTCAAGCTAGTTCGAGGTCGTTCCTGAACCACCTTCCGTGTCTTCGAATTATCTGGGCAAGCCGACGTGTGTCGTGGTCGTGGCGGGAGTGAGAAGGTGAATGCTCTCGCGCCTGCGGCTTTTGATCCTGAACTGTCACCTCGACAGGACAAGGGCACCACAAACGTGTCCCCACAACGAAGCGAGTGTGCTCTTCGTTCGACTCCACCCCACCAGCTCGACCGCCTCGCCTGGGGCGGCTCGCACGTTGCGCTGTAGCGTGCCAGGTCGACAGCGGCGCAGCAACGCCATCACCTCGGGCGCGCAGGACGTGGTCGACGCTGAGCGTAGAACTGGTCGCGGGACGTGACGGCAGAGCAGATGAGCAGGTCCGTCTGTGCCCTTACTCCGACCGCGGAGAGCCTGTTCTTCCGGCCGGACTGACCATCACCTTCCCAGACTCTTTCGTACCACGGGGTTTGATCTGTTTGGTATGCAAAATGAGTCCACAGGGCATCCCCGTAATCTTCTAGCTGTAGCTGGCTAGAATGCGACGTCGAGCGGAGACTTCACCACCGAAACCGCAATCAACAACAGACGACGACACCGCGTCGCCCATGCTCCCGGCGTGCCGACCCTTGAAGACTCCAGCCACTTACATCCACACAATACAACGCCCCCTGCAAATCCTGCGTTCGTGCCAGCCGAGCTTTGCCAGCATGACGCACCCCCTCACGCAGTCGCACGCGTCCGCTTCCGTCCATCACCCGACGTTAAAAATAGCGCCAACGCATCTCCTTCGCGCCCTCTGGCGGCTCTGCTCTCTCCACCACGCTTTCATTCTTCATCATGCAGCAGCGCTTCTCCGGCGACAGCCAGATCGCGCTCCAGCACTAGTATGCGAGCACGCCCTCAGTCCCCTGGCGCGCGCTGACTCGCTTTGTTCCGCAGCTCAGATCGCGGGAATGCACCTCAGTCGGGGTATGTTGGCCAGTCTTCGTCCCGGGCCCAGCAGCGATCACATCCGTGCGTCTCGCACTCATCTTTTTCGGACCGTCGCCTCTCAACTCTCGCGCACTCTCTTCGCAGCGCGAAGTCGAAACGCGGCTTGTGGTTCGGAATGGCTGTTCTCGCCACTCTGGTCATCATCGGTGCAGTCGTAGGTGGTGTCCTCGGCACCCAGGACAGCCACAAAACAAATCACGCCGCCGCGGCTGCTGCCGCCTCGCAATCCTCCGCGAGCAGCGCGGCGGCGGCGGGGAGCACGAGGGTCGGCGCTGAGGCAGGGAATGCTCGCGGGGTGATCTGGCCTACCGTACGTATTCCTCCCCAACCTTCAGCGCCTCGCAATTCGGAGTGAACTGACCTGGCCCCGCTGTTCGCAGGGAACGGACGCTTGGGGCGAGCCGCTCTACCCAACCACCACTGGAAATGCGCGGATTGCAGCCCCTACTACAGTCGCGAACACCTCTCTCGCCTGCTCGGACCCATATTCCTTCACCGACCCGACCTCGCTCGCGGTCCGCGTGGAGCACCCGCTCCTCTGGGCTCCTCCCTACAAATGGGAGTGCCTCCAGCGCATCATCCCGCAAGACGAGTACATGAGCTACTGGAACGATACCATCTTTCTCAATGCGACCAAGTTCTACGGCATGAGCCCGACCAACTAGTGAGCTCTCTCTCGGAATGCGTGCGGGCGGGAGCGACGCTGACGGATTGGGACGACGCAGCTCGATCGACGGCGGGCTTGGAGGGAGTGGAGTGCTCGACGTTGCGAGGGAAGTGCAGCTTCGAATCAAGCACTGGGGGTACGCGTATCAGATGACCAACGACACCAAGTGGGTCGACCGATGCTGGCTCGAGGTCCTGGTGCGCCGCTTTCTCTCCTCCGCAATGCGGCCGGCTGACCTCGTGGTTCAGACCGCGGCTGGAAACTCGACGACCGGGCAATATTTTGGAAAGACTGGCGACAACTGGAACGCTCGTGCGGAAGTCCCCCTCCTCGAACCGGCCCGCGCTCATTCCTCTCCTCCAGTGCACTTCCTCGATCTGGCCGAGTTTACCGTGGCCTTCGCGATGGCATATGACTGGTCCGTTCTTACTTCTCGCGCGGAGTGCCTTCGATCTCACCTCCGCCCTGGCCCAGGTTCTACCACGCCTGGACGACCGAGCAGAAGAACGCGATCATGTGGTCCATCCTCAACCTGGGACTCTCATACGGCAACGACGCGTACAATGACCCAACGGGCGCCGGCGCCGACTTTACGTGGTGGACCAGCGTGACCGGAAATTGGAACTGCGTGCGTCCCCTCCCTCGTCTCTTCCGGATTGAGTGCCTGATCTGGTTGTGCAGGTCTGCTCGGGCGGGATGATAATTGGCGCTCTCGCGATAATGAACGAGGACCCGACGGGTCTTGCGAAGAAATTGCTGCCAACGGCGCTGGAGAACATCAACGGGAACTGCGCCTTTTCGGTCTCGGACGACGGGTCTTGGAGCGAAACCGTCAACTACTGGTGAGCGAGTCTCAACATTCTGCTCCACGTCATGAGCGTTCAAACAGCGAATGATTTTAGGTACTTTGGAACGACGCAGCACACCGCGGCGGCGTCCGCGCTCCTCTGCGCCACCGGCTCGACGCAGGACATGCTCACCGTCAACCCGGCGATGAAGCTCTCGTCGCTCTTCCACATGTGCGCTATGAAATCTTCCACCGCGGTTCGGGAGCTTATTCTGGCCTTCGTCACAGGTACGCGACCGGCTCCCAGGGACTATTTACGTATGGGGACACGGGACCGAACAAGTACACGGCGACCGCAAACGGGCTCATGTTCTACGGCCAGCAATATGGTACGTCTTTTATCATTACTCCTTCATCAGCTACTGAGCCCTAATCCTTTGCAGACATCCCGATGTACACGCTCTTTCAGCGCGACCGCGCGGACGCACCCGAGCCGATGTCGCTCATGTACTACGACCCCCAAGTCTCGGGCGAATACTGGTACGGCCTCGCACTCGATCACCACTTTGAGAACCGGACAGATGCCTGGGTATCGATGCGGAGCTCGTGGACCGACACCGATGGGACTTACGTCGCGATGAAAGCTGGCGCGCTCCAGGGTCATCAGACGCACGGGGTGAGCACCTTCCAGGCGAGGACCCTATGCACATGGCCTTAAAGCTTGCCATTCTTCAGAATGTGGACACTGGCGACTTTGTGCTCGATGCAATCGGACAGCGTTGGGCTGGGGAGCTTGGAGATGGTGCGTTGTTGCCGCGGTACCTGGATCTAACCTCAACTTACCCCAAGTGTTCTCACAGGAAACTATCTCGCCACTGGGTGAGCATGACATGTGCTCTCTTGCTTTTGCGAGCGCTGGCTGACATCCGCGCAAAGCTACTTCTCCTCCGAGTCGCAAAACTCCGTTCGTTGGGAGTACTACCGTGATGGCACTATCGGTCAAAACACGCTCCTCATGGGCGGTCAGAACCAGAACCTGTCGGCGGTCCCGACGACGACGTTCGGCTCGTCCGGCGACAACCAGACGTCTCTCGTCTACAACGTCGCCAACAGCTCGACCGCGTTCTTCACCGCCGACCTCACTTCCACCTACAACGGATCGTAGGTTTTCTACTCGAGGTGTTTGTCGGACTCGATCAAGGTGCTGACCCTTCCTACCCGCGTGCAGGGCTACCACTCGCGGCATTCGCATGCTCAACGGCCGGAAGCAGATCCTGCTCCAGGATGACATGGATGTTCCGTCACAAGGAGTACAATGGTGAGAGCTTGTCGCGCAAGAGTGTCGTATTCAGCGTACTGAGCGCCGCTCTCCAGGCGGATCCAGACCAACGCCACCAGTGAGTAGCGATGCGCTCGTTCAGGTTTCTCGGATGGAGTTTACTTACTTGTCGTTCTTCTCAGTCACCATGTCGGACGGAAACAAGACAGCAACATGGGAGCTCGGAGGTCAAACGCTCATTGCCAAGATCCTGAGCCCCGCCGCTGCCGTCTTCAGCACGGCGCTGCCCGTCCCGCTCGCCTCGAGTCCCGCCACCCCTTCCGGAGCCGAGTCTGCCAACCAGCCCAATCCTGGGGTCACGGTTCTCACGATCGACCTCCCCGTCGGCCAGACCTCGCTCCAGGTCTTGTTCAAGTGAGTTTTTTTGTCCAGGTCGCCCGGCGAAGTCGGGAAGCTGACCCAAGCTCGCACAGCCCCCAATGGCCGAGCTTTAGCCCCGACTCATTCATCACGCCTCCGAGTGTTGCGATCGCGGACTGGACCCTCACCTCGCACGACGTATGAGTCGCCCCCCGACCACTCGCTAGGGAGAACGTCCTCTCCCTTTGTGGTAGGCAGCACCGACGTCTCGAATAGACACGAGACCCGTGCTTGTCAATAGACACTTCCTTTCTCACAGCACAGAACGAGAAAACTGAAGTTCGGCGTGCCTTTACAAGCTTTCGAAAGTGGAGTCGAGCGTTGCGACTGGCGCTCCGGCAGCGTGCGACGAGCTATTAGCCGATTACAAGGGCTCATCAAGCTCAAAGCCTCTAATGATCTGAGGGCTCCTCGCGATGATCAGCAGTTGGAAAAGGCGTTCCGTCTCGGCCGGCGATCTATCCCGACTCCCGCTTCCGCCTCGCGTGCTGGTGGCGCGCGTATTGCGCCACATGGCGTGCGTGACTTCAGTCAGCGTAAACTTACCACTCACGCTCTCGTCCTCTTCGCTCTCTCCTGTTGCTCTGCTCTACAACTGTTAGCTTCAAGCTCTCAAAATGTCAGCCCAGATCAACGGTACTCCCGCCGCACCTCTTACTGCACCGTTCCCGAAGCGCAAGGTCATCCTCAACGTGTGTGGCTTATCAAGCAATACGGGGCATAGGTATAGGGCACTTACATTTCTCAACGAACTTCAGGCCTTCGACTGCATCACCCCCTCTCACCAGGTCGGGGGTACGTGGGTTGGCGAGAAGGAGGGTCACCAGTTTGATTCGGTGCACTACTGGCTCGACACTGGTCAGTTCCACACTAAGTGAGCTCAGGTTTTGGATTGTACTAATGCGTCTTTCTGGCAGCCAAGCTTCTTGAGCGTGGAAAGTTTCACGGCCTCTTCAGTGCGTCGTCGTTTCGCATTCCGAAACACTTGGCTGACCTCACTACAGTCGCCGACTCGTACGGTTTCCTCGACATATACGGAGGAAATCTGGATGCGAGTATCAGGGGCGGCTTTCAGATCCCAAAGCTTGACCCTTCCATCACTGTTGGCGCGTGAGCGCTCCTTTCGGCACCGGACGTTCAGCACGACTCAACGGGATGCTGATCCTTCACGGCTCAGGATGTCGACCGTCACTACGAACCTTGCATTTGGTATCACCAGTACTACCACCTACGAGCCTCCGTTTGCGCTCGCTCGGCGGTTCACCACACTCGACCACCTCACGAATGTGATTTCCCGAGTCCTTTGACTGTGTGATGCATGGCTCACATAAGACCTCGCAGGGCCGTGTCGCTTGGAACATCGGTAATTCCGATTTCATATAGAGCTCTGATATCACCAGCCACTGACTCGAGTCTGTTAGTGACGAGCGCTCTCCCGTCGGCTGCGCGGAACTTTGGTCTGGACAAGCCAGTTGATCATGACACACGGTACGAAGCGGCCGATGAGTACATGGACGTTGTTTACAAGCTGTGGGAGGGATCTTGGGCCGACGGTGCGGTCAAGCGTGACAAAGTCAATGGAGTTTGGACCGATCCGGCGCTCGTGCGGCCGATCAACCACAAGGGAAAGTGGTTTCCCGACATTCCTGGACCAGCGAGTCTTCTTATCTTGCCGCGCTCGAACCTCTCTCATGATCTACCTTCAGTTCGGATCCCACCCGTCTCGTCAGCGTACGCCGGCGCTCTACCAGGCGGGATCATCCGGCGCAGGCACAACATTTGGCGCGAAGGTGAGCTCCAGCATTTCCAGTTCCAACCAAGCTGAGCCTGAACATCATTGTACAGCACGCCGAGGCTGTCTTTATCAGTCAGCCGAACCCCGTTGTCGCGCAGAAGAAAGTGGCAGAGTATCGCGCAAAGGTCGCCGAGGCTGGACGCGACCCGCGTGCGCTCAAGGTCCTCCCCTTGCTGTGAGTTCCAGCTTTGACCTCGTTATTCGGCACTTTCATTGAACACGCTAGATCTTCCCAGCCTCATCTTCCTTGGCAAAACGGAGGCAGAGGCCGAGGAGAAATATGCGTTCTGGCGCTCCAAAGGCGATGGAGAGGTCGCCCTTGCTTTTGCGGCTGGATTCACTGGTGAGTAATGGTCGACCATACAGCCGTATTTAATGCTGACATCCGCGTACGTAGGCGCCGACTGGGCTCAGTTTGGCGAAGACGAGGAGATCGTTCTCCCGGAGGGCACCCCAGGACGCGTCTTCCTCGACAACTACAAGCGCGCTGCTCCCCACATCAGTAAGTAAGCTCATCGAAGAGTGATGAAATGGCTCTGAGCCTTATTCCACCGAAGCTGGACCCTGGACTCGCAACGTCCTCAAGGAGGCGCTGACCGTGTCGCGACTCGGCGCGGTAGTCATTGGGTCAGTCCGTGCATCTCTAACGAGCGTTCCAGTCTGACTTTTACTGTCGATAGTACTCCAGAGAAGGTTGCGGATGAGATCGAGAAGTGGGTGGAGGTTGGTGATGTGTGAGTGCTCGTCCTCCGCCTTCCGTGCCGTCCGCGACGACGTTTGACCCGGTGCACCCGCAGCGATGGGTTCAACCTGTCTCACTACGCCAGAAACGACACTTTCGAAGATGTAAGTGCAATCATTAGCACTTGACACCACTTGCTCACCTTACCTGTGCCACTGCCAGATTGTGGAGCTCCTCGTCCCCGAGCTACAGCGTCGGGGCCTCTTCTGGGAGGACTACCCGGAAGTGGAGCAGCCGGCCGGCTCCAGGGAGAAGATCGGGATCTCGGCTCGAGAGGGCCTGCAGGGCAAGGTCGGTAGCCCGCACCTCGACCCTTCGCACCACGGGTACAGCCATAAGTGGATCATTTGAGACCAGAATTCGATCCAACGTGTCCGAAACATAGATGACCTCTTTTTAGATGCAATCGTGAGTGGACAAGTGTATAACGTATAACCTCGAGCCAGCTCTTCCTCGACGCTCGCGGCGTGCTGCGTGCGGCCAAAGGCCTGCCCGATCCACTGACGAATGACGTCGCCGAGATTACGGCGGCAGATCGGAAGAGCACACGTCTGAACTCCAGTCACCC
>ERZ1463038.384-NODE-384-length-14981-cov-14.028139_pt1 | contig 14981 bp, 20 predicted proteins | sample MGYA00564479_ERZ1463038 | MGnify/ENA primary metagenome ERZ1463038 (study PRJEB39244, sample SAMEA3635134) | Helicobacter pylori | study: EMG produced TPA metagenomics assembly of PRJEB11511 data set (Assembly of a 5300-year-old Helicobacter pylori...
GGAGTTCAGACGTGTGCTCTTCCGATCTCGCGAGCCCCAGCCCGCCGGGACAGCGGAGAGCGCCTTACCGATCTTGTGCCGCTGCGACACGAGTGAGGGTCAGCAGGGGGGTCCGGTGAGGGCGCGCGAACGCAGGACGCGAGGTGCGACCGACGAACCTGGTTCGGCAAGTTTGAAACTCCGATCAACGACATGGCGACGGGTCGGGGGGTGCAGTGAGAACGGACGAGTGGGTCCACACACGCGGAGGCGGACTGTGCTTCCTGGGACGTCGGCCCGCTGTTTTGTCCGCTTCGAGCCACATCGCTCCCGGCGCGCCTCGAGCTCTCGTTTACCGCCACGCCGTCGAAGCACCCTTTTCCACTGGAGCCACTTGAGTCATGGTCAGCCCCTCGAGGGGGACACACACGCACTCGCGAGCGCCCAAGCTGACTCCGCCGCGCTCCACAGTCGGTCACGCTCCACACATCACACGGCGAGATCAAGGTGGGCTGGACTCGTCTCACGGCTACAGGCAGGATGTAGAAGCTGACTATTCGCCGTACTAGATCGAGGTCTTCTGCGAGACTGTCCCGAAGACGGCGGAGGTGCGCACGCCCAACCCTCCTTCGCAAGCTTAAACGCGTGCCAACTATCGGCCTTGCTCGGCAGAACTTTCTCGCACTGTGTGCCTCTGGAGCGTACAACAACTGCCTTTTCCACCGGTGCGCTGCTCGCCTCGCTTCAAGCTGCGTGCGCATCAACTGACCAGGCTCGCCTCCGCAGGAACATCAAGGGCTTCATGATCCAGACCGGTGACCCGACTGGAACCGGGAAGGGAGGGCAGTCAATATGGGGGAAGCCGTTCGCGGACGAGGTTCGGGGAACGCTTAAGGTGCGTTCATGATCTCGAGGTCGGGCTGGACGGTCTGGAGGGACCCCTTCGGGGGCCCGATCCACTTCAGATACCTTTTTGAGGACACGCAATGTGGTGGGAAGCGCACCCGACGGGATCCATGGGCGTGAGCTGACGCAGTCACCCTGCCACCCGTCAGTTCAACGCACGAGGCATCGTCGCGATGGCAAACTCGGGGCCAGACACGAACAAGTGAGACCTGTTCACACTCTTGGTATTTCTCGACTCACCTTATCCTCGCCAGGTCTCAATTCTTCATCACTTGTACGACGCCTCATTCCTACACCCCGCACGCAAGTGCGCTGACTCCCTCCCCCCGGTCGCAGACGCCAAGCAATCCCACCTCGACACAAAATACTCCATCTTCGGCCGTGTGATCGACGGAGCCGATACGACGCTCGATGCGCTGGTGCGCTCGCTCGGCCGACTGTCGTTTCCCCTAGACTGATCCCTTGCGCCCACAGGAAAAGGTCCCGGTGAACGAGAAGATGCGGCCGACAACTGAGATCAGGCTGGAGAGGGTGAGCTGCGACTGCTGTGCTTCGTCGGGTGCGAGACACTGACCCGTAACTTCGCGACCCAGGTGGAGATTCATGCGAACCCAATAGCTGAGCGGAATCAAGACTAGATTACGGCATATTCAACAAAATGAGAGAGCTCGAATGCAGCGATTGGCGAATGTGGTCGATCGAGCTCGTGCTGACGGCAGCGCTGGCGCGGAGTAGAACGTCGTTCGTCGTGACATCGGCCCTGCTGACGATGATCTTAAGAACCTTGAGCTCTCAGCTATTCAAATTGATCCTGAAGCTCGTAGAAGCGATGCTGATATATTATCCCCCTCAAGGGACCCCGATACCGCTTGTTGGAGGTCTCTAAAGACGAGGCCCTGGGGGCGCACTACCCGAGCGCTTGAGCCGATCAAGGAGGAAAATCATCATCAGCCTGTCGGTAATGCATACTACTACCCATGAGGCCCAGACGATTGTGCTGTTATTCCTAAGGGTGAGCCGACTCGAGGCACTGTCCTGAACTCGGTCGAATCGCGTCCACTAAGCCTGACTCCGTCGGTCCAGCAAAGCCAAGCCTGATTGGGGGGAGCATCAGAACTTTACTGTTACCACCAGGCCAATATGATCACTGGGCCACACCCGCCCCTCCGCGCCCTGTCGGTCCCACATCCGCTTGCCAGAAGCGTCGCGGACCTGCTCCCGCCCTACCTCCTCGTACGCACTCGTGCTGGCCCGCCCACCAACGTACACCCGGTCGATTCTCCTCGGCTTCCGCGGCTTTGATCTTGGAGCGCCTGCGATATAGGGGTAGAGTGCGCCGAAAGTTGGTGCGTCGCGAAAAGGATCTGATGGTTGTGGGGTAACGGCGTCGCGGAGGAGTGGGGAAAGAAGCGCAAGTTCTTCGTGTGCTGAGATGTTGAAATCTCCGAGAAGGATCGAAGAGCGGGCTGGGGTGCCGTCGAGGCGCGAGAGGGCGAGCCGGAACTGCTCGTGGCGGATGTGTGCGTTCTGTGGCAGCGAGGTAAAGTGCGACGTGACTATGCGGAGATCCTACAGGGAAGATCAAGGTATCAGCCAAATTCCCACTTCCGAGGACCTGACGACTCACCTCCACTCCAGTCGCTCCCACCAGCCGGAGCAGCACGAGCGCCTTCCCGCGCTCGCCGGGCCCGACCTTGAGCCGCTCGTACGTCAACGCGGACCCGCGCCCAACGAGCTCCTTCCTGACCATCAGCAGAACAGCTTCTGGTCCGCCCTCCTTGCCGCCGCCGCCTGCGCCGTCGCCAGCCTCGTCGAAGAACTCGCGCGACTGCGAGATCGCGAAGTCGCGCACCCACGCCTCGCGCTGCAAGAGCGCCTCGAATGCGGCAGATACTTCCTGCAGAGCGAACACGTCTCCGCGCGAAGACCGCATGACTCGAAGGAGCGTGCGCGCCTGGGCGTCGGTGTAGCCTGGCGAGCTCGAGTAGGTGTTCCAGGTCACAATTCGGAGAGGGCGGGTCGTGAGGGGTTTAGTGGAAGTCAGGGGAGTCGGTGTGAAGGCTTCCCACAGCCCCGAGGAAGCGGCGAAGGCGAAGAGACGAGTTGGCGGCGAGACGGAGGATGCGCCAATGGTCGAGCTTGTGCTGGCTGCTGGGCGGTGTGGCTGCATGTGGGGTGCCCAGCGTTGCTTTTTCGAGCTCGATCGCGCCGTCTGCGGCATTCGAGCCAGGTTTGACTCTGGCGGTCGAGCTGGATAACGCAAGGCCAGAGAGTCGCGCTCGAACTTGCTGTTCTTGTTCCGACGTTCACCTTCCGCCCGACTCCCATGACACGGACACCAACCAACCAATTCTTCGCAAGCCCTACAGACGAAACCGTGCCCGACTGCTCCCGTTTGCGAATGCACGCTCCGGGCCTTACCTCAGCACGCTCCCGACCTGGAGTGCCTAAGTTGTGGTACGCTACCACGCGCTCAACTCCCCCAGTCAGGAAGAAGCTTTACATTCTTTCGTTGCGAACGGGTGGACTGTCCGTGCGGGCGATGGAGGTGCGGCCACGGACTCGCCGGAGCTCGCGACGACACAGCGACCACCTGCAGCTCCTCGAGTTCAACCACCACTATGAGCATTTTTGCTTCGCCATGTCGTGCCGAGGTCCACGCGCATCTCGCGACAAACCATGACAACAGCCGGACCGTGCCGGCGCACATCCCCCGCCGGCCTGACGACGTCGCCACCCTCGCGGTACAGCACAACTGCCCCGGTCTTGGCCCGAGCCCTTCTTCGCTACTCCCAACAGAACGACGACCGCGGCCGGAGAGCGGTCGCGAGGCGGGAGCTGTTCCCCTGTGTGCCCCTTGCGCTCGCTGTTGGCGCCCGACGAGTGTTTAAAACCCACTTACGGTACTTCCCGTGACTTCCCTCTGCACTTTCCCTTTCCATCCACTCTACAAGTCCTCGCTGCAGGCCAGCTCCCGCCGACTCCGTCTCCGCCACTGTTTCCTTCTCGCTGCAGGCAGCCTCGTGCAGAGCACTCGTCCCCACACCAACACCGGGCCACATGCGACTTGCTTCTCTCCTCCTCCTTTCTACCGGTGTCGGGCTCGCCTCGGCGCATGCCGTCATTACACTCGTCACGGGTGCGCACAGCTAGACTTCCCTCCGATGGTGCCGCTTCTCACCTGGGCGATTCTCACGTACAGGAACAAATGGCGTCTCTACCACTGGATTTGGCGTAGGTGAGTGACTCCGCCATCCGTCTTCCGCTAAATTTTTCAACTGTCGACTGACTCTACTTCGCTCAGTCGCCGGGACGCTCCGCACGGGAACCGACGAGCAGCCGTTTCAAACGGATACGAGCGTTCTGAAGGACCTCACTACTGACCCGTGTGGAGCAACTCTGCGTGGGGGAAGCGTGGACATTGCGACGAACTTGGCCGCCGTCGAGTCGCAAGGTGGCGGCCAGCTCCCGTCGCTGTCGAGCAATCTGTCCATCACTCTTTCTCTCCACCAAGTCAAGTACGCTCGGATCATTCTTGGCGTTGATCCACACTCACTAAACGTGCCGGTTCCTCCCAGTGCCGATGGCGGCGGACCTTTTACAGCCATGGTGAACACGGACGCGACAGGCGCGACCTGGGCGGCTGCGACTATCACTCAGCAGGCTCCGGGAGTCAACGCTTTGATTCGGTGAGCATCCCCCGACGTGTTCGGTCTTGGTCGGGCGGCTCAGCTGATTGTTTGGCTTTGCAGTGCGGGACCGAACGATGCTCAAGTCACTGCTCAGCTTCCAGCTGGGACCACGTGCACCGGAGGAACGAACGGTAATGGTGAGGACAGATTTCGGCACGTTCCTCATGTCGCTGAAGCTGAACCATCCGCACGCCGCAAGCTTGCCTCATCAGGCTGTCGAATGGGGGCACGACGTCCGTGGCGAACGGAGCGGGTCCATTCGGAGGTAAGTTGCGACCGATCGGAAGCTCCAATTCAATCCAATCTGACATCTCTCCTCTCCACCAGGGTGTTTCGCAGTCCAGAACGCCGATTCCACAACCGCGTCGGCAGCGGCCAGCTCTGTGGCATCTGTCGTTTCGTCCACCGCGGTCTCCGCTACGACAACCATGTCATCGCAGAAGACCAAGAACAAGGGAAACAAGGCGCGGGCGTACGGTGGTAAGCGGTCTGCCGAAGGCGAGCAGGAGCTCATCCAGCGCCAGCTCGAGGAGGTCCTCAGCGAGCGAGACGTCGCCAAGGTCAAGCGGGATCTTCATATCGCCATTCTCAAGCGTAACTTGGTCAGCTTGGTGGAGAAGGGCATCGCCGCGCGGGCGCTTGATCTCACTCCCGGAGATTTGGAGGACATCAAGGTGCACCTCAAGGAGCATGCGCCCTCCTTGCACGCAGTACTGATCATTTTTGAATCTTCAGACCGCTACCGGTACTGCAGTTGATATTCCCATTGATGTGCGTTGGTCGGAACGCGGAGGGGTCCTTCGCGGACGTTGCTCATGCACGCAAACTACCACCCATCCAGGCTCTCGCCGGGCACCAGGACAACTTTGCGACTGGTGGAAACAGCACTGGTGGAATTACTGCCGCCAATGCCGTTCGTGCCCTGATTCTCCTCACTGACCCCGCTCTGACGTTAATAGCGTTGCAGATCCTGACCTTTCAACAGGCGACAGACCTTAAGTCTGCAGTCCAGCGTGCTATTGCTGGTATATCACTTATGCTTGAGCCTGCATATTTGTGGCTGATGAGCTTCTCCATCAGCTGCGCTGGCCCTTATCACGAGCTCGTCCACGGTCCTCAGCAACAACGTGATCCTGGCGGACGACACCGCCGCAGCGAACGTGAGCGGTTTCATGACTGCTCAGAACTTCTATAATGACCTTAGCGGCCCGGGAACTTTCCCAGGCGCTTGCTCGGCAGCAGCTTGACGACAAGCTCACGACATCCGTCAACGCCGGCAACGCTGGGGTGGGACGTGTCAAGTGAGGTCCTCACTTGTCAAGGGACAACCGGAGCTAAATTAGCTATCATCAGTGAAGCGACGGTCATCAGTCTCGTGGGAGGTCTGACGGAGATCAACACGAGTGAAGTCGTAGCCGGAAGTCCGACGCCCGCCTTGACCGTGTCCCAGGCCTCAGCGACGGCGGCCGCTGCCGCAGCTGCGGTAGCTGGAGAGGTTACTGTCACCGTGACGGTGACCGCGGCGGCGGCGACTGGACGGAATGCGGTCGCTGCCAAGGGCGCCGGGCGTGGCAATCGCGCGGGCTTGCACAAGCGCAGGCTCCCGGCGCATGGTAAGGATGGCTCCATGTAGTTGCACCTAGCATATGATTGTGGGAAGAAGTTGGAATTCCACGATCCCACCTTTCTGGACCTCGTCAACGCTCTTCCTCCCGCACCGCTTCAGGGAAGAAAAAACCATAGCGGGCTCTTCGACTTTATGAAACGCTCTCGTGATCCAAATACTGATCGAAGCACATTTCAAGTAGGTAGCTCCCCGCAAGAGTTCAAGCCTCAAACGTGAGGACGGCACGGAAGCGCACCTTCCTAAGCGGGGAGGGAGATGTCAGCCCAAGGCTCGCCAGAGAGTTGGTTGAAAGACGCGTACCCATCCATCATGCTCTTGTAGGCCTCGTTGACCTGGTCGAGCGTGTACTTCTCGATTTGACATTTGACGCCCGACACCTTCGCAAACGAGACGGCCTCCTCCGAGTCGATTGGCGACCCCGAAGGCCAGCCGCGAACGGACAGGCGCTTCGAGATCATGAGGACCATGGGAATGACGAGGTTGTCGGCGACGGCGAGTATGAGCAGCTGCCCTCCGACAGCGAGCCCACCGAGCAGCGCGGAGAGGGCGGCACCGGATGGCGCAACACCTGACGGAGCCAAGCGTTAGTTCGTCTGAGCATTCCAAGTGGCTACAGAATTTCGACGCACCGATGATGACCTTGGCGCCTCCGAGCTTCTGCAGCTCCTCAGCCTGGTTGACTTTGCTGCTGTCAAAGAAGCCGTCCGCGCCGAGCTCGGTAGCGAGAGCCCTCTTTGACTCTCCCGAGGAGAGTGCAATTGTGCGGTACCCCATGGCCTTGCTGTACTGTTGACGGGCATGAGTGAGCAAAGTGGGACAAGCTTCGGGGCCGCAAGCAGCCTACCTGGATGGCAAGGTGGCCAAGGCCGCCGATACCCTGAACCGCCACAATGTCCCCGGCGTGCAGGTCCTGGAAAAGAGGAGAGGTATGAGTACTGTGAGCCTACGGTATCCAATAGTGGAGCAGCTGACCATGTTGCGGAGCGAGTTGAACGTCGTAACTCCGGAACATAGTAGAGGCTGCGGGAAGAGTGGGTCAGTGGCGGGATCAAAAGTCTTGGTACAATAATCCGAGCTGATGATGAACTCACAGCGGCCTCGGCAGGGTCAATGTCCTCCGGGATGGAAAGGAGCGCTTCGGACCTCAGCGTGCAGTACTCCGAGTAGCCGCCATCCGTCACGATTCCGTTGATGTTCTGAGCGCTGCACGTCACGAAATCTCCCTTCAGGCAGCTGCGGCAGATCATGCAGTGTCCTCCATGCCATCCGCTGCCAACTCGCTCGCCGACCTTCCAGCGCTTCTCGTCGGGGCCAATCGCGGCGACGGTACCGACAATCTCGTGCCCAGGGCAACGAGGGAGTCCAGTTGGCATGTGCTGCTCAACGACCTGCGCACACGTACTAATTCAGCTCGGTGTTTTGGATATCGGGGCATGTGGGGCCGGCGCACAATGGAGTCCCTAATGATGCGTGTTAGCTGTGGATCAGCTCGGAAATGAGGATCAGTGTGCTCACGAGTGACAGACACCGCATGCGAGCGTCTTGACGACGACCTGGCCAACAGCCGGGTCCTTCCAGGCGACGTCGACGAGCTTGAACGCGCCGCCCTTCTCCTCGATGATGGCACTGCGGTAGGACTTGGGGTGGGCGGTCATCGGTAGTTGGTGAGGTCGATGGTTGATGCGAGAGATGGGATGCGGGAGGAAGCAAGAAGAGGGAGAAGCGAGAGCCAATTTTGATCTGGCCCTTGCGGTTCGGTGACGCGCGGTCGGAGTTTCAGCCTCCGCCTCCACCTTCGCTCCCCTGCGTCTCTTTGCTCCCCTTCGTCTTGCAGTGGTGGAGGTGGAGGCTTGTCTAGAGTGTAATTTGTATTTGTACCACGACGTTACAAGACAAGGCGGACCGAAGCAGTCGCGCACCGACCCGAGGGCTCGAAGCGAGTGCACGTTCTCGGATCTCAAGGCTCGATGAATGACTCCCCGTCCTCACTAATCTTGACATTATCCGGGTGCGACAGCGCCTGCCCGATAAACTTCGTGTGTGAGCCTGTAAGCGACAGAACTAAGGTCAGCGAGGAAAACCAGAAGCGGCAAAGGCTTCGCAAGCTCCGCGGCCCGCGCACCGAACGCGAGCAGTTTGCCCGTCTTGAGGCTCTCGATCTCGACCCGGGTGTACGCCAGAGTCTTCCCTACCATCGAAGTCGCACATTGAGCTCGGAGCAATCTTCATAGTGGAGCCAGTGACTCGCCTTGGCCGACCACCTCGGACCGCAGCTTGATCTCGTCGCCGACCATGGCCGCGCGCACGAACCTGTGGAGGCGGCTCTCAGTAGTCTGAAATACGTCCATACCGTTAATTGACGTACGTGACGTGGATATCGGTGCTGACCTGGGAAGCCGCGCCAAGTCAGCGGTGCGCCACTCGCGAGCGACGAGGCGGCAACTCACGCCAGTCATCCACATTCCCTTCGAAGAAAGTGCCAGGCTTCCCATCGTGTCAACCAGCGACGACGTGAGTCCTCCGTGCATGCTCTGCCTCGCCCGCGTCAGTCAGTTCCCGCCCGGTGCTGGCGTCGAGCCGGAGCCCACCTTCAGCCGGTTCGCTGTGAGGTGCTCTCGTCAGCTCTTCACCAGTGCACACTCGTACACCGAGCCCACCCTGGTGCTCCTTGACCAGCATCTGCGCGTGCACAACTCCGGGTCGCGCCGACAGGACCTTGAGCTGCGCCGGGCGTCAGCAGCCTCCCTTCCTCCGCCGCAATCCAGGACCCACGTGACCGAACGAGTTGGCATCGTGCCCCTTGTTCGTGACGAACGCCTGCCAGACCTTCTGGACGAACTTGGTTGACGCCTGAAGGCGGCAAGACGCGAGTGAGCTCGGGCACGGTGGGGCCGCACGCAAGGAGGCTTACGGCCATCGGGAGCCTCTGCAGGGACGTGAGGGGTGGGTTGAAGTTTCGAGGTGCGGGCGAGGCAGAGGTCCAGCACCAACCCGAGAGACGGCGCTCGGCGGGATAGGACCCGGCGGCTCAGCATACATTCCGCTCGGACGAATCCAACCGCGCGTCTTCACCAATCTAGTGTAGGCCAGTGTCAAACATCTGGAGTACCTGCTCCATCGTCTGCCGCCCCTCGCACCCCGAGAGACAACTCGTGACCCACTCCGCGCACAACGCGAACGGAGTGACAGGAAAAGTGGTGATGCGTGTTGCTTTCGTTATTCTACAGTCATCGGCCTTCATTCATTAGGTGCGTAGGTCCCCCGGCCTGCCAGGGACTCTGTTCTGGGGAGGAGTCGCCCATGCGCTTTTCGGATCTGTCCCAGTTACCAACAGTTACTGGCTGCCGAGCACGACGCCAACCTTGGCAGCGCGGAGTAGCCGGTCCTTAATCATGTCTACATTCGGTAATGGAAGAAGGGTGGAAGCAACAGTCAGCGCCAGGTTGCCGCGGAGCCGCTGCCCATCGACAGGCCGGCTCGGAATCTCGGGGAAGCAATGGACGCACATCCAATCTCCTGCGTCTCGATGACGGTCCCGGGCTCCTTGTCGGGGATCGGGGCCTGGTAGAGGGCCTCGTGGAGGTTCGGGTCGAACTGCTCGCCGGTCGGGTTGAACGGGGTGATGCCATGTCGCTTGAGCACCTTCTCGATCTCGGCCTTGGTGAGGCGCACGCCCTGGTGCAGCGAGACGAGGTCCGCGTTCGGTTCGGCGCCAGCAGCCTCGGCGTGGCCGGAGACGAGCTTGTGCTCGGGGATCGACTTGAGCGCGAGCTCGAGGATGTCGATCGACGAGATGAGGTCCTTCGCGAACCCGGTGAGCGCGTAGTCCTTGGCCGCGACCTTTTCCCGCGCCGAGATCTTCTGGAGGTTCTCAAAGTCGGCGAGCGAGCGCAACCGGGCGTCCTGAGAGCGTCGGTGCCGGGTCAGTGGTGCGAGCAGAGGGCCAGGCGGAGTCGGCTGACCTTGAGCTCCGCAATGTTCTTGTTCTTCGCCTCGAGCTGGGCGAGGAGCTCTGCGTGCGGGTCTGCGTCCGCCTTGGCTGCCTCGCCCTCTGCTGGTGCGGCCTCGGCGGCCTCGGCGGCCTTTGCGGTCGAGTAGAGCCGACTTGACGGTGGTAGCCGAGCGGCGGCGAGGAAGGACGGGGTGGATCGGGGGAGGGCTGCGCTGCGAGACGAGACGGCCGAGCGAGCGACGGCTGCGAGAGGGCTTAATGAAAACATTTAAAAGTGGTTGCGATGTGGCGGGTGAGAGGTTGAGAGCAAGAGCGCCGCAGCTCGAAAAAGTCACAAGTGCCGACTCGGCAACGCGGCGCGCGGCCGCTTGACCATCGACCCCCAGACCCGCCTCGCCTCGCGCTTTTCTCCCCGGCGGCGGCGAGCATGCGAGATGTCGGGCAGCTGATCGCGCGGGACTTCTTTGGGGCGACGAACTGGCACCACGAGAACCACTACGCGCAGCTGACGCTCGCGTCGCGCAACATCCTCGACTTTGACATCCCTCCCGGCCTGCACCTCGCCCTCTCGCACCGCCCGACGTCGACCTTTGCGTCGTCGCTCGCTCTCTCGGCGCTCGTGCCGGCGCACCCGGTCACGTACCCGCCGACGCCGGCGCCCGTCCTCGGCCCCCCACCAAGCCCATTGCTCGCCGGGCAGCTCACCTACGTCTTCAGCTCGGCCGCGCTCGGGCTCAACACGACCAAGCGCGCCGCGAGCAGGGACGACCGCGTACGGTTCAAGAGCGTCGTCCAGGGGTTCCATGTCGGCGCGCTGCCTGTCAAGCCGGAGCTCCGCGATGAGGCCCAGCCAACCTGGCTCGCAGGAGAGCGTGTAGACAAGTCGGGTGAGCATGACATGTGAAGATGGGCTGGAGCTCTCAGCTGACGGTGCTGCGAGCAGACTACCTGCTCTACGGCCGCCTGTACGCACCGTCCCCACGCCTCGACGCGCTCTACATCCACCGCCTCTCCCGCACGGTCCAGTCGATCGTCTCGCTCATATCCGTCCCTTCGCCCATCTCCGCCCCGCCGCTCACCTGGCAGCCCAACGACGACAGCGCGGCCGCCGCGAGCAGCCCGTCCGGCACCGCGGGCCGGCTGAGCGAGCTCGAGTTCAAGCTGCTGCAGGACACGGGGCGTTGGAGCACCGAGTACAGCTACGCGGTCGGGGACGGCATGTGGGGCGCCCGAGGGCTGTACAACTTTGGCAAGTCGGGCAGCGGCGACGCCGTCGAGCCCGTCGCGTCCGAGCCGCGCGAGCGCGTCGTCGACGAGGAAGAGGAAATGTCGACTGGCCTCAAGGGCCGCTGGAGCGCCGGCGGCGAGGTCTATTTCAGCGCCCAGGAGCGCAGTGCGGGCGTCTCGACCGGCGTGCGCTTCTCGACGCTGCCAGAGCCCAAGGGCGTCGCCGCGAACGCCGGCCCGTCCCAGCCCCCGACGACCATCACTGCGACGCTGAACCCGATCATGGGCCAGCTCTCGACCGCGTACTGCGTCGCCACCTCGCCCGACTCGGCCCTCGGGAGCCGGTTCGACTTCAACCTTTACTCCTACGACGCGGACCTCACCTTCGGCGGCGAGTGGTACCAGCGCCGCGGGAAACGGTCCGAGACACCCGAACCCCAGCCCCCGATCGAGAGCTTTGACGCGTTCGGGAGAGGCTCGTCGGCGGATCCGGCCCCGACATCGAAGCCAACGAATAAGGGCATCGAGGAGGGCGAGGTGACGGGCGTGCTCAAGGCGCGCGCATCAACCAATGCCGTGAGCGCTTTCCAGCTTCTTCTGCCGAGCACATGCACTGATACAAGCTTTGCAGGACATTGCTCTCATGTGGGAGGGCCGACTCGGCGACTTTCTCGTCTCGCTCGGCGTTGTCGCGGACCTGCGCCTCGCCAGTCGCAGCGGCGGCCGGACGAGCCCCATCCGCAGCGTCGGGATCGGGATCCAGTACTGGAGCTAGTTCAAGCCCAGACGTAGAGTTTGATTTCGTGCCAAATGTTGTGCAAAACCGCTTGCTCAGAGCAAGCCGTCGATAATAATCTTCACGCAAGGCTTTCCGTCGCTGCCCTTGCCGTCCTGGTTCGCCTGGAACGCGAGGTCGGCGTCCTTGAACGCATATCTGAACAGAAGTAGATTTTCTTAGCGTTCAGCTTACCCTCACGTCGACGCGAAGGCTCACCGGTGGGTGATCAGCGGAAGCAGCTTGACCAGACCGCGCTCCACGAGGTCCAGTGCGAGGGCGTAGCATCCAGGGCCGTAGCGGAACGATCCCTTGACCGTAAGCTCCTTTGCAAGAACTTGGGTGATGGGGACCGAGACGTTCTCGGCGCCCATGCCAACCTGAGAGAGCATTTCCGCGTAAGGGTTGTGAACTAGAGAGGCTCAGCATTCGGGCTTACCTGAACGAAGGTTCCACCGTGCTTGGCGACAAACATGCCGGTTTGGATGCAGATCTCCGCACCGGTGCAGTCAACGACGAGGTCGACACCGGTGGAGCCGCGCTCTCCGAAGCCGAACCTCTCCCGCATCTCGTCAGCCTATTCAGTTGATTCGAATCCTTAGTTTCAACGACATCGAGAGCACATGCAGGCACTCACCTGGCGACGAGAGTAGACCATCCTCGCCTCGCCCTCCTGCATCTTGCCGGGCAGGAAGTAGTCGTCGGCGGCGAGCTCCTTCGCGAACTGGAGGCGACTCTCGATGATGTCGACGGCAATCACTGTTCGCGCGCCGAGCGCCTTTGCCACGCTCATCGCGAGCAAACCTACCGGTCCAGCTCCGAAAATGACCACGTTCGAGTTGGCCTTCATTTGCCCGATCTTCGAGACGGCCATGACCGCGACAGCGAGGGGCTCCAGAAGCGCACCCTCCTCCAGCGTCACAGATTTGGGGAGCGGGTAGCAGCTGGCGAGGGAAACGTCAGCGAGTCCGCGGACTTGAATGCGAAGAGCGCGACGCACAGGTCGGAGGGCAGCTTGTAGAAGCCGCAAAGGGTTCCATCGTACGGCGGCGTCGCAGCGAAAATCTAAAGGAATGGTTTCAGTCCTGCTTTCGCAGGGGTACAAACAGGAAACCTCACCATGTCAGGACATCTGTTGTAGTTCCCCTCCTTACACGATGTGCACACGCGGCATGACTCTCCAGGCTGTGTAATTCAAAATTCAGCGTCTTCCGCCCTCTTCAGCCAAGCATTCTCGCATATCAACGTACCTCCATCGCGACGCGGTCGCCGGCCTTGATGTTCTTGACAGCCGCGCCGACTGGCGCAAGCATCTTCAGTGCTCGTCTCGCTCGCCATCTCGGCGAATCGGCTCACCCTTGACCACAACACCACTGGACTCGTGTCCGAGGCACATCGGCGCCTCCACAACAAAGTCCCCTGCGCCATGGCGAGCATCAGCTCTTGGTTACCTACATCGATCAGCGCCCCCCACATGAGGGCGGAGCGAAGTGGGCGCACCAATTCGCCCATGGAGCAAGTAGTGGGTGTCCGAGCCTGTAGTCAAGCTTCGTGAGCGTCCTGATCCCGCATGCGCACCCCAGCAACGCCCGAGGTGTGGGGCGTGTCGCCGCGCTTCCGCGCCGCCGACCCGAGGCGCTCACGTACCACACAGTCCAGTTTTCTTGGGCGCAATGATCGCACTGGTAAGAGTCGAGGCGCTGTCAGCATTCCGAGCTCTTCCTCGGCATCCTGGACCGACAACGCACTCGTTCGGGCCAACCTCTTGCGGGATGGGCCGCTCGACGAAGGCGGTGTCCTTGATGCCGTTCAAGATGTACGACGTGTTCGTCTTGGGGATCGAGAGGTCTTCGGTCATGATGTGGGGCGAAATGGGGAGGATGAAGTTGAGGGAAGAGAGGAGGAGAGCAAGTCGCAGATCACGGCGAGCCGCAAGCCAGTGTTGGGCCGAGCCGGGCTCGGCTGCCCGCACCTCCAGGATGTATGCGGTGGGACAGGTATATAGTTGCATGGATATATGGGTTGCGAAGGGAAAGGGTTTTCTACTTGATACTACGGCACCGGAGGTTAGTGGGGCTTCCAGTGCACTGCGAAAAGCAACGCTCGTCAGCCGCTCGCCGATGACGCTCCTACGGTCGAGGCTCACCTTCTCCAATCATCGCAAACGACTGGTAGTCGACACCATCCCCAATGGATGGTGTGAATTGCTGCAGCGACGCGTACTCGGCGAGAACGCGGCGCCAGTAGCACGTGACGGACGCCGGAGTCAAGTACCTGCAGCGTGCGAACGTTAGCGAGGCTCGAGGCGTGGCCGATGATGAGAGGAACTTGCCGTCCCCGCATCATGCGCACCGCGTTGTCTGCTATCCGCTGTGACTTGACCGGATCCCGGATGACCTCCTCCATGACCCCCGGCAGCTGAAATGACAGGACGGTCAAGCAGGGTAAGCAAGCGAAGGGCGAGAGAGCGTTACCTCGCCCCATCCAGGGCCCTGCAGCTCCACGATGTTTTGATCGGGAGAGTTGGGGTCCGCGTCCAGCGCGGTGTGGAAGTGCTGAAGCCACTTCATCTTGTGCGAAACGACAACGGATCGGCACTGCGAGCAATTAGAGTCAGCCGAGGGGTGTGCGAGACTACACCCACTCCTTCGCGCACTTGAAGGAGATACTTGAGGCGTCCAGAATCTGCAAAGGTCACTGGATTAGCTCGGTCGCCCGGCGTTTGCTGGAACGGGACGCACAGGCAGAGTTGCCCTCGATAGAAGCGAGGTATCAGATCGGAAGAGCGTCGTGTAGGGAAAGAGTGTCCTAGGTGTGTAGATC
>ERZ1463038.385-NODE-385-length-14981-cov-13.240118_pt1 | contig 14981 bp, 18 predicted proteins | sample MGYA00564479_ERZ1463038 | MGnify/ENA primary metagenome ERZ1463038 (study PRJEB39244, sample SAMEA3635134) | Helicobacter pylori | study: EMG produced TPA metagenomics assembly of PRJEB11511 data set (Assembly of a 5300-year-old Helicobacter pylori...
CTCCAGCCACAGCCGCCGCCGCAACGAGTGCAGTCGCTACAGCGACGTCCGATACCGCGAAAGGTGAGCTTCATTCCTTTGGCAACGCGTTGGGCCCGCATCGGTCTTTTTCGGAGCGCGAGGCCAAACGTGCGGGGGCGTTACACTGTGGACCAGCTTGAAGCTGTGGGCACCATGAGCAGGCTTGGGAATGAATTCGGAACTCTCGAGTCGGGCGGCCGCGCGGTCGAGCAGTCACCTGCGCGCGGGCGACGCGTGCCGGAGCGTCGCGCGCCTGGTTGCACAATGTTCTACGCCGCGAGTGGGGTGTTTTCGTTTTGCAGATGGGACACCGGCCTATTCACCACCGTCGTTGTGAGCGGAAAAGCTGACGAAATTGCCATCTTTGCCCCAGTGACTCGCACCACCTCAACCGTTGCGACTAGCGCGACCGTCGCGACGTCCAGCGCGACACGCCTCGCGAGCACAAAGCCGGCCCGAATCACGACCTCCACCACAGAATCATCCGCCGCGTCCGCGTCCTCGTCGTCCTCGGGCACCGCCGTCGATGCGTCGGCCAGCTCAAAGGCGAAGAGCGGCACCTCGACGGGCACCGTTGTCGCGATCGTGATCGTCGTGATCGTGCTCGCCGGCCTGATCGGCGCCTTCTTCGGCTGGCGAAAGTACAAGGCGAACCGCGCTGCGCGCGGGTCCGGCGCGGGCCTCGTCGCCGGCGGCGGGTCATTCCGGCGTCACAAGGAAGAGGACGACGACGTCTTCGGGAACCAGTCGGCGGGCGGTGGCTACGGCTCGAACGCAGAGAAGAACTACGGGGGCACGGGCGGGTACGGCGCGTTGGGGATCAACCCCCAGCACGCGTACCAGCCGCAGGCCGACCAAGGCGGCGCCGCTGCGTTCGCGGGCGACGCGTCGACCGGCGCCGGCATGGCTGGCATGGGCGCTCGTGGCCAGCAGCAGCAGCAACAGGGTCGCCAGTCGTGGGACACGCCCTCGAGCGGCTTCGGCACGCCTCCGCCCTCGTCATACCCACCCTCGTCCTCCGGCAGCACAACGCACCTCATCAGCGAGCAACAGTACGGCGACAACCAGCCGGCGTACGTACCGATGCCGACCGTTGTCGAGACGCCACCGCCAGCCGTCAAGTCTCCGTTCGGCGACGCGCCGGGCGAGGGCAAGATCTACATCGTTCGCAACACCTTTGTGCCGTCCCAGCCGGACGAGCTCGTCGTCTACGTGCGTCTCGCTCTGCCACGTCCCGGTCCAGGAAGCTGATCCTTCCTCTGCTCCCAGCCGGATGACCGGATCCAAGTCCTGATCGCATACGATGATGGATGGGCTCTCGGCATCAACCTCGACGCGGCCGACAAGACACCGAAGAAAGGGTGCGTACAATCGGAATCCACTTGCCGTTTTTCAGAACACCAGCTGACTTGCCTCGATCGCAGAGTGTTCCCCTTCGACTGCGTCACCGAGATAGCGCCCTCCCCGAACGCGCACCAGGTCGAGCTCTCCGCGACCGCGCCGGCGTCGTCCCAATTCCCTTCGCCGTCGCAAAGCTCGCAGACCTTGCCGTACCCTCAACAGCAGTCGAGCCCGCCGGACCAGTCGCGCCAGCTCACGCCCCTGCCACCGGTTGCGCAGAGCTCCGGCAGCGGGTTCCCCGACTACAGCCAGTCTGCGCCGCAGATGGGACCCCCGCAACTCGCCCCGCTCCGGAGCGACTCGCCCCTCTTCGCGCCGCACCAGATGTCGGGGTCGCCCGCGCGGTCAAGCCTCGCCCTGCCGTCGAGCCTGCAGGTCGGCAACCGGGACGGCGACAAGGGCAAGCGGACCTCGTCGCTCATCGCCTCGAGAGACGCCGAGCTCTTCCTCGCGCTCGGGAACCAGTTCGACCAGCAAGACCAGCAGCGCACCGCCTGATCGGCCGTCGCTCAGCGCCAATCCTCCCGGCGACCGGCATCGTCCCCACCCACCTCCCGCATTCTTCTTCTCCTACGATCCCTCATCTCCCGCGGATTTTGTCAACCTACCCGAAGAATCTGGGCCGTCAGCGCAGTGCGCGAACCCCCTTGTGCCTCATACCATCGTACAATCAATCTCCTGTGCATATCGTAATACACTTCTTGCGACGATCCCGAGTACCTTCGGAAGTCCCCCTCGGCCAGATCCCAGTAGTGGGCTTGGTGAGAGGTCCGGAAACGCTCGACCTGACCTCGCCGGCCGCCACGCTCGCTGAGCGCAGGGTCCGCAGGTGCTCGTAGATCTGACAGGTGATGGTTGCATGAAGGGTATCAAGAATGCTGCTGGGTACTATGTGTAGGGAGAAAGTCCTTCAAAGCTTCGGGAACAGGTCCGCGTACTGTGCGAGCGCGAGGACGGGTCAGCACACAAGGAAGCGTCGCCACATCTAGATGAACGAACCTCGGCCATCGGGTACGAGTGCGGGGCGCGCTCCGCCGCGGCGCGGAACGCCTCGACGTCCTCGATGAGCTGCACGCCCTCTGGAACGGCCGGCGCTCCGAGCTGGTCGAGGCTCGCGACGTAGGTTGCGATCACATCGGGCGACTTGCCCTGCGACTCGAGGAACTTGGCGCTGAACTCCTTGAGCGTGTCGAGCGCCGGCTTCGACTGGGCGAACTGGCCAAACTGCTCCTGGTCGACGACGACGTCGAGCGCCCTGAGCGACGGCAGGAGCGCCGCGAGCGCCTCGGGCTGGAGCCGCTGCGAGGTGAGGTGCGCCGAGATGCGCCGGATCGGCCGATTGGGCGAGTCGAAGAAGTATTTGAGGAAAAAGGCTTCGATGTCGGCCTTGGTGAGCTGCTTGATCGCCTCCGCGTCGAGCTCGTTTTGCTGGAACATCAGGTAGCCCGACTGGATGTTGAGCCAGAGATGCGAGGATCTGCAGCGGAGAGCTCCATGTCAGCTGAGGTTTCAACGAGTCGTAGCGCGCCAGAGCGGGCGCACTCTTGCCACATGTTCTTGTGATCCTCGAGCTTTTGGTTGACCACCGCCTGCTTGTTCTTGTTGAAGTCCTCTTCGGTCATCGTACTGAGGACCTCCTTGAACTCCTCCCAGAACTGGTCGATGCGGGTCTCGACGTACGCCGCGTCGCGCTCGCTCTGGACGATGACGCGCAGGCCGCAGAAGCCGAGCGACTTGCGCGCGCCACTCGCGACCTGGGATCCCGAAGATTTAGTAAACAGTCGGTTCAGGTGAAAACGGCGATGCTCACAATGTAGCCGAGTTGCTGCTTCGTGCGCAGGTCGTCGAAGAGCGGGTCCGAGACGAGGTGGCCGAAGAGCGAGAGCTTGTTGCGGAGGTCGTCGTTCGTGACGTCGCCGACGTAGGTGAACTGCTCCACGGACGAGTTGAGGTTCTCCGAGTTCGGCACGGCCTTGAGCGCGAGGTACTTCCCTGTGGAACTCGGGCGTCAGCAGAGGGGTCGCGACTTCGCAACGCACGGACTCACCCTCGGGCACGACGAGCGCGCGGTGGGACAGCAGCTCCTGTGCGGTCAAAGGCTGGGGCGCAAGGATCGTCTCGGCAATGTTGGCGAGGTTGAGGGCCTCCTGCAAATGGATGGAGACGGGTCAGCCAGACGACACGAGTGAGACGGACGGCGACTCGGACGAACATCCTTGAGCATGTTGCCGTGGACGAGGGTCTCGATGTGCATACGCTCGAGCAGGGACGAGATGTAGGCCTGCAACCCCTCGACGGTGATGCCTGCGGAATCGGGTGGTGAGCTCCCCGGTGCCACTCCGCCCAGCGAAAGATCAGCTCACCCTCGAGCGTGGCGAGACGCTCCTCGTGGGTCCACAGGGTTTCTTGCGTGAGCTGCGAGACAACAAAGCCGGCGTGGCTGTACGGCTGCTCGAGGCGGTAGTTGGCGAACGCGCGAGTGAGCTTGACGCAGCGTGAAGAGTGTCAGCGACTCTGGTCTAGGTCTGCTCCAAACTGATGGAAGAGCATACCTGGTCCTTCACGATCTCGAACCGCTTGGGGTCGACCTTGAGCGTGCGGATCTTCTTGAACACGACCTCGGCGAGCACGGCGAGCTTGTCGTCGTAGCCGTCGATCGTGAGAGTGATCCCGTCCGCCTGGCTGTCGAACCCGTAGCTCAACCCGGCGAGCTCGGCGTCGTACGCGTACTCTTGCAGCGAGTCGCGGATGAGCTCGGTCACGAACCGCGACTGGACGGCGTTCAGCGGCGAGTTGTCGATGAGCGGGCTGTTGGCGTGTGAATAAGCGACGCGAACGCGTGAGAGAACTCCCACGACGTACCTTCGCATCTGGAAGAACGCTCCGGCTCGCGGGACCCACCACCTGTCGTCCTTCTTGTACCAGACGCGCGAGATGGGCGTGTTGCGGATGCTGAGCGGGCGCTTGGCAGGCTGGAACGAGGGAACGTCAGTTTCCCGCGCTGGGACTGGAGTATCCCGAACGTACCTCTGCAACGACTTGCTTGTTCTTGATCTCGAGGTTGATCGGGATGAACTCGTTGGGCTTGGGAAGCGCGAGCTCGGGGTACTCGGCCGGCGACTTGCCCTGCACGACGCAACGCGTGTCAGTTCGCAGCTCCCACACGACCAGGCCTCGTGCGCACCTTGAGAACCTTGTCCGAAGTGGGCACGATGATGTACTCGGTGCCGTACCACTCCTCCTTCTGGTCGGGCTCGACGACGGGCACCTGGCTCGCGACCATGATCCGGCAGTTGGCCGCACCGAGGACGGCGGTCGACTCCTTGATGAGCTCGGGGCTCCAGAGCGGGGAGAGGTACGGCGCGCTGAGGAGCTTGCTGCGCGGGTAAGGGCGGCTCATCTGCATCGAGAGGTGCGTCGCGGTCGACTGCGGCGGCGACTTCTCCTTGAACCGGAACGCGAGCTCGGAGAGCATGTTGACCTCGTCGAACGCCCACTTTTGCGGCGGCGTCGCCTTGAGGAGGTCGATGTAGGAGAAGATGGCCGTCGACACCTCCTCGTGGTTCGCTGCGACGGCGAGGTGTGAGCGCAAGGTCGCGCGAACGTGCAGGTGAATGACGAACCGAGACCCTCCTTGGTCAAGTCGACGTTGACCTTGAAAAACTCGAAGCCTTCGGCTCCGTGACCAGCGCCGGCGGAGATGCCGTTCGCCCAGCCCTTGCGCTTGAGGTACGACAGGACCGATCCGGGTCCTTCGTGGCCGATGAGGTGGGAGAGGAACGATCCGGGCTTCGTGGCATAGAAATTTTGGCCTTCGGGGAACGGGAAGGTGATGTCGAGCAACCGCTGGTCCTTGACCGACTTGACGACGATGGTCGTCTGCGGGCCGACAGCGGCGTCAGTAGTCCAGTTCGAGTATGAGACGTAACGGGTCGCACCTTGAGCTCTTTCTCGGAAAGAGGGCTACCAGGGAACACGGGGAGAGGGAGCCCGCGATTCGGGGACGGCGTGAAGCTCCCGACGACGACCTTGGCGAGCTCATCGAGCGAGTCTGCAGATGCGACCGTCAGCGACTCGTGCAAATGAAGCACACTTCAGCGGACAAACCTTTCCCGAGCACGACGAGCTTCATCAAGTTCGCGCTGTAGTGCTTCTCCTGCCACTCGATCAACCGGGCGCGCACGTCCACGCCACGCTTGATCGGCTCGTCCCAGAGCGTGTCCTTGTTTCCGGTACCGAACCTCCAGTACCAGTGATCGCGACTCGAGGTGCTCTTGCCGAGCTGGAACATGCGCCACATGTCGGACTGAAGGTTCTTGCTGTTCTCCGAGTGGACCGCGTTCGCCTCGCGCTCGCTGCAGGACGGGTCGAAGACGGGCGCGATGAAGAACTGGGCGAAGCGGTCCAGCGCTCCGTTGAGAGCAGACGGGTGGACGTCGAAGCTAGGAACGGAGCGAGAGTCAGCGGCCACGGTCGTACGCGACGGCGGTTGCGACGCACTGGTAGTTCGTCTGGTCGAGGCCGGTGAACGCGTTCGAGGCTCCCGAGTTCTGGGTCAGGTACTCGGTGTACTCGTTCTCTGCAGGGTACTGCACAGTGCACCACAGGGTCAGCTCCACCTGCACAGCTGCGCGCCGATGACCGCGTGTGAGCGGCGAGTGTGGCGCACCTTCTCCGTGCCCATGAACAGGAGGTGCTCGCAGAAGTGGGCGAGGCCCGGAAGGTCCTCCGGGTCGCTCAGGTGGCCGACGCGGACGTCGAGCGCCGCGCTCGCCTTGTCGGTCGTCGGGTCGGAGATGAGGAGTGCTTCCATGCCGTTCGGCAGGAGGATGAGCCTGCTCGAGCTCGTCAGCACCCGCTACTGGTCGGGAAAGCGCAGGCCAATTGGTTGCGCGCACCTGTACGCCCTGTCGTCGTTCGGACTTGTCTCGATCTCGTGCCCGAAGACCGCGTACGCCGGCAGGGTGCCCGCCGCTGGGACCGGGACGTAGCCCGGCAGCAGCGAGTCGAGCACGTTCCCCTTGGCGGTCACGAACGGAGACGGAGCATCGTAGGTGACGCTCTGGCTCGCTGGGGAGGCTTGCGCGTGCTGCGCCGGCGCTGGGGAGGTCGTCGCCATCGCGCGGAGGTGCGTGAAGTTGTGGCGGGGGTAGGCGGCGGCTGGCGCGAGTCGGAGCGTGCGCGTAAGCGTAGTCGGTCTGGTCTGTAGCAGTCGGCTGATCCGGAGCATTCAAGGGGGTCGAGGGCCGGGTCGGTGAGTTGGATCCCACAAAGGGATCAGACAAAGAGCGGCTAAGCCAGGACGAGGATGAAACGCACGGCCGAGGTGTGGGCGGCGCTTTTAATCCTTTTCTCGTTCCCAGAAGATTGGCATGCAACGTTCAGCTCGTGAAGGGAACGTATTCCTGAGCGTGTGTGCAAACGAATGGCAGTGACCCGCAACAACGCAGACCCGCGATGACAACCCCCGACAACGAGTCGTGCCCAACCCGGAACGCCAGCGCCTCCGTCCTCCGACAGTCAAACCAACCGCTCTCTCATGTTGGCCGCCGCCCCGGCCACCACGAGCCTATTCCACCCCAGGGCCAACGCTTGCCAGAGCGCCTCGGAGCTCAGCTCCAACGCCACCGCCGTTTCGCGGACCGTGTGAAGAAGGTACAGTCGGTCCATGATCTCCGCACTTGATGCCGGGTATCCGATTCCTTCGGAGTGTCCCTTCTCTGGCGACGGCTCGGTGGCGTCGGCGAGTCCCTGCGCTGGCGGGCGCTGGGTCGGCGGAACAAGAAAGTGTCGGAGGAGCGCGAGTGGTGAGCCGAGGTAAGGCCACTCGTGGATGATCGGGAACGCTCGTGCGTGTGGCAGTCGAAGAGGAAGGACAGGGAGATTGAGCTGGCGAAGATCCGCGCAGCGGGAATCCCGCCGAGCGCCGTCGTCGTGCGGAGGTGAGCGCGACGCTTCCGCCAGCGAGGGCACCTCGAGTGCCCAGCAAAGGCCGTGGATAGGCACTAGTCGTCCACGTGAATCGTCTTGAAACGAGATTGCGAGGACGTGGGTGGGGCACGGCGAGTCGACCTGATGGTCTCCAGCGGGCTGTCGACGCCGCGGCGTCGCTGATGAAGGCGTGCATCGCACGAGCGCCGGAGGCATGTAGGTGAGCCCTGGATTGGGCTCTACTGAAGTACGCATCGCAGATTCGAGAAGTTCGGCACCCTGGTCACAAGGTCAGCCAGGCTGCTCGGTGGCTACCATGCATTCACCGCACCTTGCTTTGGAGTGTACGGCGCACAAAGCCGATCGGAACGCCTCGCAAAGACTCGTCGAGAACGAGTTCCCCTACTTGACGCATCTTGATGGGCTTGTCGTGGAACTTGGCACGGCCGGCGCCGTTCGACGCCGGCGGCGGGGGTGCGTGCGAGCCGAACCCGCGCTCGTCGAGTGGGCTGCGTCGCTCGTTCATGAGGCTCGGCATGCTGCTGTGTGAACGAAAGGAAAGAGAGGTGGCTCGATCCTTCTCTTCGTTATGCCGATCCGTAATTGCGCCGCGACTGTGATATCCTGTCCAAGGTCGGGCCGGGAAGGGGCTCCCACCCTACCCAGTACTTGTGGATGGTTGACAACGACGGCGCTCGTACGCTGACAGAAAATCTCTCAGTGCTCTCGATTCGTGTCAGAGTAACCCCAGCGGGCGACAAAACAAGCCTTCAGAGAACACCTCCCGCCTTGTACGTACGAACAAGCGTGGACCTCTCGGAATAGACTCTGATATTCACTTTGAGAGCGTGAGTCTCGTCTTTTGTCTCCTCGGTTCGGGAGCCGGGGCGCCGGGCGCCCGGCAGCAACTAGGAACGACGAACTCGACTGCGGAGCTCCCAGTACTTCCGCGCCGAACCAACGGGCAACTGTAACGCACGGTGCAATACAATTCGGTCTCACTTCACTTTCCTGAAGGTCATATCGACTCGAGTCATTGGCTTCGTGGTGGAGTCGGTGTGGCGACGCGAGGAAGAAGATTGGCGGCGCACCTGGCCGGCGCCTCGGAAGTGGGCCGGCCCAGCCGAGCAACTTTGGCCCAGCCGACGCGCTTTGCTCTTTCAATGACACGCGTTCGGCCACTCATCCCACTCACTGTTTCCCCCATCGACACCCTCACATGCGCCCGACCTCGCGTCCCCACCCTGGAACCGTCGTTCTTGCCGACCCGCTCGCGCTTGCCGACCCGCTCGCGCTTGCCAATCCGGACGCGCGCCGTGACCGAGGGTACTTCGATGACCCGCCGCGTGAGGACTCGCGCAGACGCGCTCCTGCACTCAATCTGCAAGGTAAGTCACTGTTGCATGTGCACGCTCAAGCCATGGATGCCCGCGTGTCCGGCCAGCGAACCCCGGGCGAGCTCGGTGCGCCGAGCTAGAAGGAGGTGACGGTGACGGCGACGCTCGATGCACGCTGGCCGCGAGCATAGGCGCCGCCAGTTCGTTAGTACCTACTCGGTCATCTGAAGCTGCCGGGTCATTAGGAAACGCGGCGGCGTGGCCGAGGAGCAGCAAAGGAGGCACGCGGGGTGCGTGCGCGAGGACAGCAAGCTGACCTCCTCCCGCCCCGCTGGCAGACTGAACTCGACTACGCTCTGTTGAGTAATTGTGAGTCCCCGCCTCCCGATCGGCCCTCAGAAGTAGCGCTGACAACACGCACGCGCAGGCGGCACGTTCTCGCCGTTTTCGACCTGCGTCTGCCCTCGGGGCCCGCCTGTGACGCGTAAGTCTTCTCAAGCAGCTTCAGTCCCAGTGGCCGACGCGCACCGCGCCCTCGTCCGCTTCACAACCCTGCGTTGCGTACGTCGTCCGGGGAGACGTGCGTGGGCGACGGGCAGTCGGCTCGGACAACGCCACGGCAGGACGCTGGATCGCGTTTGCTGCCGGGCCTCTCTGTGCCCCTGCTTCGAGTGTGGGGCCCCCGGCGCCCTTGCGTTTTCGGTCCAAGGCAGACCACTCGGCGCGCGAGCTTAGCCCGAACCTGTCGCTGACGTTGTGCAAATCTCCCTTCATTCCTCAGGTCATGGCTACAGTAGCTTCCAGATGTGAGCTCACTTCCGAACTGTGGAGTAGCGCAAGTCGCTCGGGCGTGAAGCGGTCGGATCCTTTGGCGGCGATGGGGCGGGGGATGTGATGGAGAGTGCGGAAGCAACGACTACCCAGCCTCAACAAGGCATACGAAACGATGCTGATTTCCTGCGCTCTCACTGCCGTAGTTTGCGGCGCTCGACGGGTGCACGTTGACCTCGTTTGTGACATCCTGCCCCAATCGACGTACGTCGGCCAGTGGCTCGCGGGCAGTCGTTCGCTGGCAGTACGTACTACCAGGAGTGACCTTCCACCCGGGTTCGTGTTAGTCGTGGTGGGCTTGAAGGCCGCGAGCGTGTGTACGAGGTTTGATGGCTCGCGTCCGCCTCTGCCGCGCGGCGTTCAGCCGATGTTGTAATGTGGTCTGATGTACGTGGATCTTTGCACTGAGAGGTTCCGCAGACTGGGGCTTGGGATTGATGAATGGTTGCATGGACTTCAAGAATTGGACTGGCATGCGAGAGGGCGAGCTATGGCGGTCGGTGAGCCAATGAGGGAACTACTGAAAAGAGAAGGAAGGGAACTAATACCACATGCCCGGATACTTGTCCCTCAGCATATCACCCATCTGCACGCACATCTCCCAGACCTCCTCTCGGTCCATGTTGCCGGGGGAGCCGTTCGCGGCAACCGGGCGACCGCCGGAGGCGGGGTTGGACGATGGCGCGAGGAGGTGTGAGTAGGTCGGATTTGCGTGGATAGGGTTCAACGAGGATGGCGCCGCGGTCGATTGCTCGATGGGCGGGCCGAACCAGTTGGAAGGCACGGGGGACTGAAGTGGTTGGTGCGGAAGGCCGCCGACAATTGGCCCGCTCGCGACGGACCGCCTAAGCGCGTCTCCAGATGGATCAGGACCCAGCAATGCGGACGCAGGTGACACAAACAAACTATGCTGGCGAATGACTTGCGGCTTCTTGGGCTCTCCAGGAGGTGGAGGAGAATGTGGTTCGCAGCGTTCGATGGGACACACCCAAATGAACACCCAACACCGGCCTCCAGCCTGGGTCACCGATCCGAACCACCCAGGTCCCCCGACAATCCAATCATCCTAGTGCATGAGGAGAGAAGCTGGTCAGCGAAGGCTCTTCTCAAGAACATTCCGGGATTGTGAAGGGGGCGTCGTGACGTGATTCAGTTCTTGACAGTAATATCTTGCGTGCGGAGAGATACCTCATCCAACACTCATCACAGGTCTGTGAAACGGTCAAACTCATCATAAAAAGCCACGCCAGCTTCAGTCGTGCGCGAGGGGGGAGGGAGGGGAAGGGGAGAGTGGAGAGTGCAACTTACGCGAGCGGTGTGCGCACCCAGGTCAATCGCGGTGGCGGACCAGGCCAGTAGTAATCACTGAGAGCAACGAAGCAAAGGTCAGCGACGAGCTTTCGAATGCGAAAGGGGGTTGCGTGAGTGGAGGGCGAGGGTCGTGTGGGAGTCAGGTAAAAATAACAAATCGACACCACGTGGAACGCGAAGGAACCACGCTGCTGAACAGGTCTGCGATATATTCATCGTGTAGAGGAAGGATGTGTGGGGGAGGGGAGGCCGCGAAGAAAGGCTGCTCACATTTGACGAGAGGTCCTCATGTCGCTGACCATGCGGGAGAGTTGCACTGTGAAATCGGGCGTAAGCTCACTGTCCGACAACGTGCGCAGGTTGGTGGATCCGGTCAGCAGAATGAAAGGGTGTCCGCCTTCATGCCGCGTGCCCGATACGGACGACGCGGCCCTCGGATTTCAACAACATAGACCATCATACCGAGGTGGAGAGGAGGAGGGTAAAACTTACGAGGAACGCAGGGTAACGAGGGACGAGTAGGTATGAGAACAGCAGAGGTATCGAGCCTGTGCGAGCGACGAAACGCGGGTCAGCGAAGGCGCGCGCTGGCTCATGACGGTTGCGTGAAAAGGGCAGGTTGGGATCAGGGAATGGTTGTCGACACGCTCCTGGGGCGTAAACGCCCCAGAGGCACTCTGAGACAATAAATATAAAGCATCGTGTCCCAGGCTTGTCGAAGTGGAGCGGCGGAGGACGGTGGGGAGAAGGACGCAAGCTTACGAGGAACGATGAAGGTATGTTGATAGGTGCGGGCACGATGATTACCTAGAAGACGTGGAAAAGAGCAAAAAGTCAGCGTCCATCGGAGTCAAGAGCGCGATCGGTTGTGTGCGAGGTGAACCGTCAGGTTGGCCATACGAGTAGAGTAGACCAACTGCGTTTTATCCGCATGCGCTCGAAAGCACTGGGAAGAACAGAAATAATACATAAAAAAGCATCATCGGCTCGCGAACCTCCTCCATCCAAGCTGGGGGACCGCAGGGAAGAGAGAGCGAAAGGGGGTGGCGCGCGGCGAAGCGGCGAGGGAGAAGAAGGGCCAGCGAAGACTCACAAATGGTCCGACACCGAATGCGGATGGCATCCAAGAGCGCCAGTCACTGCGCCAGGTACACGGGCTCGTCCGCCGTCGGTGGCCGCGCGGTTGGGATGATGACGCGAGTGGGGGCGCCGAGGTCGCCAAAGCTCTTCTTGCGGCCGAGCATGCTCTCAATCGTGGCCTTGACGGCAGTGATCTTCGCTGCGCCCGGGGGCGGGGTCGCGGTGCCGATGCTCGGCTCGGGCGGCGCCGGCGGGGTCGAAACGGTGATCGACAGGCCCGTCTGCTGGGTGCCAGCCGACGAGACGATGACGTGCGTCGTCGAGCGCGAGTCGTCGGACGGGGCGGGCTCGTCGTCGAGCGCGGACTCGTCGTCGGCGTCGTTCGAGCTGACGCTGAGGTACCTCAGCGCGCGCGCGAGCTCGTCGCCCCAGGCCATGCCGCCATCCTCGTCCGGGTGCTCGGGCAGGGCGGTGCGGTTCGGCGCCTCCTCGAGCGTCTGCTCCCAGCCAACGGGCGGCGAGCCCGGCGGCGAGATGAGAAAATTTCTGCTGAGCGCGGGCACGGCGAGCAGGGTCGAGTGCAGCGACGCGAGGGGTAGTGAGAGGGAAGGTCCAAAAAAAGCGCGGAGAGCCGCGGGCGGTGGTGTGCTACATGCCCGGGAGCGCGTGAGTTGGTGAAGCGGAGCAAAAGAAGCCGCGCGGCCGCGACTGAAAAGGCGAGCTCACGTTGACCGGGCGGGGTGCCCGTCAGGCGCGGAGGTGATTCCAGAAGCAGTCGCACCTTGCTGGCTGTCCGTACTAGTCGGTCCAGCGTCGTCGTCGTCCTCCCACACGAAGCCGTCCATCTCGCGACGCGCGGCGGTCGCGCTCTCGACGTCCTCGTACACGACGAGCACCCGCCCGAGCCGCTCGAGGGGCGTCCATGCCGCGACGGTGCCGTACGACGAAAAGTGCGCCTCGAAGAGCGGAAGGAGCTCCGGGCCGAACAGTGCAGGCGGGAAGAGGCATACGAGCGTGTTCGAGGGCACGACCCGCGACCGCGGCGCAACACTGCTCGCACTCATTCTCCGGGGTGGCCTCTGGTCGGCTGAGGTGGCCTCTGGTGGGGTGGTGAAGGTGCTTGCGGTCGTTGTCGAGCGTTGGTTCGTACGTGGCGTCAGGATGAGCTCGTCTGACCGGGTCATCGACTTGACGCTCGGACCTCGCGTGGCTCTCACTCCGGCCGTCGCATCGAATGGACAACCGCCACAGTTTCCCGCAGGACAGGCCGCCGCCAACTACGTACCGCCCGCGAAGGCTGCCAGAACACCTACGCATCGCCTTCATCCACCCCGATCTCGGCATCGGTCCGTCCAGTCCAGGCCCCCCCTCCGACCACGCGCTCAAACTGACGCTGCTGTCGCAGGTGGGGCTGAACGACTCGTCGTCGATGCTGCCGTCGGCCTCCAGAAGCGGGGCAACACCGTCGAGATCTTTACGAGCCACCACCAGGACGGAAAGCGGGGCAGGAGCTTCGAGGAGACCAGGGATGGTGAGTCGCGTCGAACCTCGTGCAGAACTACGGCGGTGGGACAAGTACTTGCACAGATGGTACAAGTGCTTGAAGAAGCGGGTGCACCTGCGTTGATAGTGTCTCCCGTTGACCGTCCGACGTCGGGCCGACCAGCCCAAGTCTGGGGTAACGAACGAGCGCTGACCCTCCGCATTCCGATAGGCACGCTCAAGGTACACGTACTCGGCGACTCAATCATCCCACCGTCCATCTTTGGCCGGTTCACGATCGTCTGCGCGATCCTGCGGCAGCTGCACCTCTCGCTGTCGTTCCTTCTCGCCTCGACGCTCTACTTCTTCTCCGCGTTCCCGATCCTCTCGTCGTTCCTGCATCCGCTGAGTCACCCGTTCAAGTCGAGTGCCGACTGGAGCGTCCGCCGCCAGCTCGCTCCGTTCGACGTCATCGTCGTCGACCAGCTGTCGGCCAGCATCCCGCTCCTGCGGTGGATCGGCGGGAACCGCGTCGTCTTCTATTGCCACTTCCCAGACCTCCTACTCTCCCCGTCACGGTCCGCGCACGAGGGCGAGGACGACGACCACTACCGCCAGCCCGTGTCACCCGCGGCGCTCCTGCGCGCCGTGTACCGTGCGCCTATCGACCGCTTCGAGGAGGCGACCACCGGCGAGGCCGACAAGATCCTCGTCAACTCGGAATTCACCAGTAGGGTGTTCCAGCGGACGTTTGCGTCGCTCGGCCGGATCCCGCGCGTTGTGTACCCGGGCATCGACGTCGACGCGTACGGCAAGGCCGTCGTTGCCACCGACGAGGACAAGTGGCTCGAAAGGTGCGTGCACTCCATACATTGCATCAGGATCTGGGCTTATTCTTTCTCTGATTCAGTGAGACCCCCGCGCTCCTCTCCATCAACCGCTACGAGGGCAAGAAGGACATCACGCTCGCGGTCGAAGCGTTCGCGCGCACGCTCAGCGTGCACCCCACCCTACGCCTCGTTGTTGCTGGTGCGCGCGCAGGTCTCTTTGACGAGAGATCCAATAATCCAGACTATCTTGGCAGGTGGCTACGACCCACGCTTGGAGGACAACGTCGCCACGCTCCTCAGCCTCCAGGCACTCGCGACCAAGCTCGACCTCACGCACCACACGGTCTCCCCATCCCCGCTCGCCGACCCTTCCGCCGTACCCAATGCTGTCACCCCCGCCATCTCGCTCACGCCACCGAAGGCCGCTCCGCAAGTGCTCTTCCTGCTCAACATGACGAACGTGCACAAGGCGCTCCTCCTCGGCGCGCCGTCGACCGTCGCGCTCCTTTACACGCCCTCGTACGAGCACCTCGGGATCGTCCCGCTCGAAGCGATGGCCTCTGGGCTGCCCGTCCTCGCGACCTCGTCCGGCGGGCCGACCGAGACCATCGTCGACGACGGTCTCGACTCGGCTGCGACGACGGGCCTCCTGCGCGTCCCCTCGGCCGAGGTATGGGCGACGGCGCTCAAGGACCTCCTTGCGCTCCCCGAGGCACGCAGGAAGGAGATCGGCGCGGCGGGTCAGCAGCGCACGCGC
>ERZ1463038.386-NODE-386-length-14961-cov-12.552999_pt1 | contig 14961 bp, 25 predicted proteins | sample MGYA00564479_ERZ1463038 | MGnify/ENA primary metagenome ERZ1463038 (study PRJEB39244, sample SAMEA3635134) | Helicobacter pylori | study: EMG produced TPA metagenomics assembly of PRJEB11511 data set (Assembly of a 5300-year-old Helicobacter pylori...
ACGAGATCTAACGGGTGACTGGAGTTCAGACGTGTGCTCTTCCGATCTCGTGCAGTGACAGCCATGGCCACCCAGAGTGGACTTAGCACGGCAGGCTCTAGCCGGACCCGACACTCTCGCTCACCATATCAGGCCGCCGCCTGCGAACAGGAGCTGACGATCTCTTGGTCCAACCGCGCAGGGTAGTGACGAGGGACCATGGGACCACTCCTTTCGCCTCGAGCACAAGGTCCGTTCCTTCATGCCGTTGCAATCTGGCACGAGGCTCAGTCCGCGGTGCTAAATCTACGTTCGGCCCCACTCCAGCTCGGCCCACGCTTGAAGGTTATCGCCATCATCGACCCGGCCAAGGCCACTGCCGAGATGGTCCTCGCCCGCAAGCGTGCATCGTTCGTCGTGTCTGCGTACGCCGACACCCGCATCTGCGCGACCTTCGAGGACTTCATCGAGACGATGACGGCCGCGGAGACGCCGAACGCGTTCATCATTGGCAGCCCGCCCGCGTATCGAGGATCGACCGCCCCGCGTCGCGACATTGAGATGCAGATCCTCAAGGCGTTCCCGAACAAGACCCCGGCCGTGCGTTTCCCCGCGTGGCTCGCACCAGCTCGCTCCCACGCTGATGCCGAACCTGTGCCCGCCAACAGATGTTCATCGAGAAGCCCATCAGTACCGACACTGTCGAGAACGCCCTGACGGTTGGACGCGCCCTCGTTGACGCCAAGACAGTCGTCTCCGTCGGATACTTCCTCCGCTACCTCAAGGGTGAGTCCCGTCCCGCCCCGCTCCCAAGCAAGCGTTCTGAATGTATACATTGCAGTCGTCCAGAAGATGCGCTCGATCATCGAGGACAACGAGCTGCACGTCATGGCGACCGTCGCTCGCTACGTGTGCTCGTACGCCAAGATTGCGAAGGACTCTTGGTGGATGAAATCGCGCGACTGCGGACCCATCGTTGAGCAAGGCACCCACTTCATCGACCTCAGTCGGTACTTTGGAGGAGACGTCGACATGGCGTCCGTGCAGGCCAACTCGCTTGGTTAGTCGCCAGGTCGACACTGATGGTTTAAGAATGCTGGGTCCTGATGACTACAATCACCGCCTGCAGAGTGGTACGAGGAGGCTGGACAGCTTTCGGTCATCCCCGTCGACGAGGAGGCCATCCCCGAGGACGACCGCATTCCCCGCGTCACGAGTGCTACGTGGTTCGTTCGCGCTCCACCCATTTTGGCGAAAGCCGGCGGCTAACAAAAGCCTTCACCTTTGCAGGAAGTACGAGAGTGGAGCTGTCGGATCCTTGGTATGCTCCTGCTTTCTGAGCATGTGAACACCGTGGCTGACTTTCCGCGTGCCCAGACCCACGCGCTGGTCCTTCAAGGATCCAAGTACTCGACCGAGCTCGAGATCTACGCCGACGGATACCAGCTCCGTCTCATCGACCCCTACAACGCTCCTTCCCTTCGCATCCGGTACGCTGCTTTCGCTTTACTCAGCTTCTCTGGGCGCCCGGCTGACCCCCGCGTGACAGCCGCCCCGAGAGCGACGACGAGGAGGTCTGCACGTTCGCCGCCGACGTTCGTCCCATTCTCTGCATCAGGTTATGTCCGCAGAACTGACTTTCAATCCTCACAGGACCCGTACTTCGGAGAGCTTCAGGCCTTCATCGACGCCTGCGACCCGTCAGCCTCGTCCGCGATCGCGAACGACGACGACATGGAGATTCTGTCGACCTTCGACGACTCGGTCAAGTCGTACGCGCTGTAAGTTTTGCCCTACTAAAAGTTTCACCTCGTGCTCACGAAAACGAACTTGGTGCGCTGCAGCTCGTGGGCGATCCGCGAGGCGTCCGAGAGGTCTCTCAAGACGGCCAAGTCGAAGAGGGCCACCGCTGCCTCTGCCGCTGCTGCCGCGAAGTAGATTGAGCTTTGATGAAAGGAATTGAATTAGTAGTTTGATCGGATTTCGTCGGGCGTGCGGTGTCGACAAGGATGGAGCCGGAGCGAGTGCGGCTGCAGCTGCACCAATTTCCCGGCCGTGGCGAGCTGACCTGCAGCGATCCCAAAATCTGGGTCCAAGTTCATCCGCGTTGAAGATTTTTCGAAAGTCGTGAGGTAGCAGCAAGGTAGCAGTAGTGTCTGTTGCGCCGCAGGATCAGCGCTCTCGCCAGGCGAGCGGCGTCACGCGCCTGACGTCACGGAATCATGTTCTGTTGACGCGAAGGACTCGTCCAGCTCTTGACTCCACACACCACAACACTCGAAGATATCTTCTCGCTCGAAGCCCTATACCGACCCGCATCTCTCCACCAGTGAGTCCTCCAGCGGCGACGCTCGCGGCCCGTGGCACCCCAGCGCGTCCAGTTGTCCTTATGTTCTCCTCCGTTCACCAGTGCCCGGAATATTCGAAAGTGTTGCCCAAATCATCCAGGGATTCATCAACTCGATCCTCGCCGTCATCCAGTCCATCTTCTCGCTGTTCGAGTCCGTCGTCGGACAATTCCTTGGCCTGATTCGCGGCGTGATCTCGTTCCTGCTCTCGTAAGTGCTTCCACCACCGGCCGATGATGGTAGGAGCTCACTATCTCGCCTTGCACTCATAGAAACATCGTCCCGCTGGGCCTGCTCGCCGCTGCGGTCGTTGGGTACTCGTTTTACCAGCAGCAGAACGCTCGAGGACGCGTGACGAAGAAGCAGCTCTGAGCAGTTGAAGTGGGACTGGGTGGATTAGTAAACACGCGCACCTGTACATATGCCAATTTGAGCGCTACGCTCAGCGATAATGCTCCCGCTTCAAACCCGATATTGTGGCATGGAGTGGCATTCGCAAATCTCAGACACCTTGCTAACCTCAGGCGCTCGCCACAGCGCTAGTGACGGAGGGGCCAGCGCCGTTCGCGCCGCCGTTCGAGGAAGCTCCAGTCGTTGGCGGTGGCGGTGGCGGTGGCGGTGGCGGTCCGTTCGTCGCGAGCGCTGCGCTCGAGGAAGTTGGGGTGGAGGTGAGGGAACTCGTGGCTTTGGTCTTGCCTTTGGCTCGAGCGGTAGCAGGCTGGGGTAACGGCGACGCGGTGACCGTCGCTTCTGCCGAAGGGCGGGATGTCGACGGCAGGCGATGCGCTGCAGACGCGGACGGTGAGGCTGGGATCGGCGGTGAAGGCAAGGCGGCAGGAGAGCCCTCGCCTCTGCCGCGGTTCCTCGGCGCGCGCGCGGCGTTGTTGTACGAGGTCGCGTAAGGGTTCTCGACGGCGCCGGCTGCGAGTGGCACCCTCGCCTTGCCGCGCGATGGCTGGCGGTCCTCTAGCTCCTTCTGGAGGCCCCAGCCGGACTTGCCCGTGAAGGCGCCGTGAGTCGGGTCCCAGGAGTACGACTGGTCGACGAGCGCGGTGAGGGTCCGGTATGCCGCGAGCGACGAGTAAGGCGTCATCGTGCGCGGGTCACGGTACGGTGCTGGGAGGCCAGTCAAGGGGCACAGCGGGATCTTGCGATCTGAAGATTGCGGCCATTCAGGTCAGGACACGCCCCCAGACAGCCAGCGGGCAGGACTCACTGAGAACGCGCGACCGAGACGGCACGATCTTGACGCTGCCCCACTCGTGGTGTTGACCGAAGATGGCGCCCATCTCTTCTTGCCGAGTGCCGTCGAACTCGGATAGAATGACGTAGTTGCGAGCATGAGGGCCGTCGACGGCGTCGGCCGAAGAAGCTTCGAAGGGGTGTGGTTGAGTGGGTGCGGGCGAGGGCCCAGCGGAGATGGCGGAGCTCGAGTCGAAGGTTCGAGATGAAGTCGGAGCGAGGGAGAAAGTTGAGCGTGGACCAGTTCCCGAGGACGGCGTTGCGACAGGAGGTGCGAGTGGAGTCGCGGCGGGCGGATTTGGTGGAGATTCGATCTCCATCGGCGCGTGTCCTGACTCTGAGCGCGCGTGCGGGAGCGCCGAAGTCGAAGCGAGCGGTGGCGTCGCGGCGGCGGCCGCGCTGCCCGGTGGGCCGTCGCCCATGCCCATGTTAGGTCTCCAGCCCGCCTTGCCCGCCTCGCCGATGACTTCGATCAGTCGGCGTCGACCGCTCTCGAGCTTTGCCGCTGCCGACTCCGCGTCGACGGATCCTTCGACGCCCTTGCCCTTGTCCGCGCGCGGGACGCCCTCGAGCCGGCTCAGGAAGGTGAGCTTTGGGCCGATGATCTCGTACCGCATGCCTGCAATCCGGTCTGCGGCTCGCCGGTCCTCCTCGGCCGCGTAGAACGCGAGCAGCGACGCCCGGTTGATCTCCTCGGTCTCGAGCGCTTCCGCGATGAGGTCGCCTTGCGTGAGCGAGACGGTGGTCTTCTTGACGGGTTTGGGCAAAGTGGCCTGCATTAGAGGGTCAGCTAGTACTTCGGGAACGGGGACTATAATGAAGCGTACTCGTCGCTGCTCGTTCTCCAGCAGCCGGACCTCGATCGTCTTCTTGAACGCGACGGAGCTCTTGCGCGAGCTCTCGCGCGGGGTGATGCCCGCGATTGCGTTGACAGCGGCGAGGCTAATCTTGCGCTTCTTCTGCGGGGGTCCTTCCGGAGTGGTGCCGTCGAGGGTCGAGGCGGACGTCGAGGGGACGGGCGGCTTGCGGGCCGGGTGCTTCGTCTGTCGCGCGAACGACGGCAAGAACGGGGTGTGGACGGCCTTCTTCTTCCCTCGTGCCTCCTATGGCGCACGGTTACTTAGCTTTAGAGTTGCACAAACGCCATCCGGAGCGGCAGCGTACCCTACGCTCCGCCTTTGCGTCTTGGATGAGCTGCTTCTCGCCCGCGTCTTCGCCCTCGTCCTCGGCGCCCGAGCCCGAGTCTGTCGAGCCAAAGTCCGAGTCAAACACGTCCTCCTCGTCTGCGACGCGACAGGAAGCGCATGCGTCAGCGGTCGGGCTCGCAAACACGCGCGCGCGCGCACGAGACTGGGGCTGCGCGCACCTTTGGCCTGGAAGTCGACGTCGTCCTCCTCCTCGCGGAAGAGCTCCTCGTCCTCGATGAGCCCTTCTTCTTCGAGCAGCGCCCGCATGCGGTTCCCCTGGTTGATGCGCTTCTCGCGCCCCGTCGCGAGCGGCACGACCGGCTCGCCATCACTGCTCTCAGCGTCGCTCGAGTCGTCGGCGTCGTCCTCATCGTCCGCCTCGAGAGTCGGCACGTCGCTCTGCATCGGCAGCACGTGGTCGCCGAGACGGTCAGCGAGCGGTCAGGTGGGGCGGGCGCCGCGAAACGAGAGCGGGATCCACGGGTGAAGAAGGAGCGCCCGGAGGCGAGCAATTGTTCACCTCGGTTTATTTTTTGGGCTGCCATCGAGTCCCCTTTCCTTTCTTTGGGTCTCCTGATCTTCGTCGCCCTCACCAGCTTCCAGCTTCTGGCTGTACTACTTCTCGTACCTCAAAGTATCTGGAGGGTCACATCCCTGTGTGAGCAAGTGTGAGCGGCGCCGACTTTCCCCGCTTGCGTTCTGCCGCAACGCCATGAGCCTCGCCGACACGCCCGCACCCTACACCCCCTTCTGGTGCGAAGAGAACGTGTGCCAGCTCATCGCCACCCTCGACGACCCTTCGCGCGCCTACGCGGTTTTCATCTCCAACCCCGAGCGCACCTGCATCCTGTTTCAGCAAGCAGCCTCCGCACGCGGCGCGGAGGCAGGGCACTACGTCGTGTGGGACTACCACGTGATAGTGGTCACAACCCTGGAGGATGGCAGCGTTGCGGTGCTGGACCGCGACTCCCGCTTGCCGCAGCCAATGCTGCTCGAAGGTGGGCAAGCGCGCGGGCTCCGGCGGAGCGCAGGCCTTACTGCTGCTCCACTCAGATTACGTTCAGGAAACATTTCGGCCAGACTTCGTGGACGGAGGGGTAATCGAACCTAGACTCATGAGGTGGGATCGTGCGCCGCAGCTTCGCAACTGGCAAACGCTGACCTTTCGATGAGTCGCAGCCGCTTTCGATCTGTTCGGGGGTCTGACATTCTGCAAGAGTTTGCTTCTGATCGATCTCATATGGTGAAGTCTCCTCGTCGCGGTGGCCTTCGAGTGCTGACAAGCTTGGCCCCCAGCTTGCGAACGCACCCGACCACTCGGCGGAAGTTCAACCACCGACCGTACAGGAGTCCCCGTTGGACTCTGAATTGGCCTACATCAAACCACCTCCACCGTATCCACCTATCGCGGGTTCCAAAGCGCTCGCACGCGGCGAGACGAACAACTTGTGGACCCGCTTCCTGGACATGAACGTGCCCGCCGACGACCCTGGCGCTGCATCCGGAGGCAGGGAGTTTGGCATCGTTTTCACGAGTACGCAGGCGCTCCTGAGTCACCGTTGGTAAATATGTGGCCTCTACTCACGACGAGGCAAACCTTGCTTTGACCGACTTGTTGGAGACGTGACCTCCTTCCGTGCCTTCCCTTGGATGCCTTCCCTCGGAAAGTTCGAAGCTGCAGAAAGCTGGCCACAGCCGACAAAGGCTACTACCGGTCAACACTTACCGGGTAAGGCTTCTACGTTCCGTGTGATTTTAGAAACACCCGGACCCTCCCCTCGCCGTGCTCCGCGGACTTGCTTGCGCCAGCTTTTGCTCCGAAGGTTCCGCTCTCGCTCTCCTACCCCGTCATCATCTTTCCAGTCGCAACGCCCTCTGTTCCCTTCTTTCGAAAAAGATGTATCCGACCTCTCGGATTACCGAGGCGGAAGCGAGCAGCCAAGTGCGTCTCCACCCGCCGTCATCTCCTCTCGTATACGCATTGGGCTGACGTTCCACTACGTGTCGATTAAGGAATCTGAGATGGTCACGGCGCTGATCGAGTCGCTTCCAGCTGGAGCGAATCCATATCCAGACCTCCGCGAGGTCCTCAAGAAAATGATCAACCCCGAGTCCCACCCCAGTTTCAAGACGCAGCTGAAGGTGCTGTCAGCCTTGCTGGGACTGTGAGTGCATACTGCAGAAAATTCAATGTCCTTGCACTTTCTTACCGGCTACTTGGCATCCAGGGTCACTGTGCTGCTAGGTGTCGGTCTAGTCGTCAAGTTGTGCCGCCGAACCCTATGGCTTTTCACGCTGGATCAGCATCAAGGGCACGTTCTGATCGTACCGGTTCGCATAATATCAATATAATATCGTAAGAGTTAGCTGACACTGATGCCTGGATGTGAAGCACTACACGAACTCGTTTGCCTTCTTTACCTTTGGTACTGACCCGCATTGGTCCTGTCAGCGAAGATCTTCGGCTGACGCGATGCCAATGCATCAGTCGCTACAGCATTGATGCAAGGGTTTGTTTGGTCCACGGTGTGGTATATCGACGACGCAGGAAGTCAGGCGCATTTGCCTCTCTGGAAGATACTGTGTTGGCTGCCTGCGTGGCTAGGCTTGTGAGCCTAATTCTGGTATGGAAGAGGGTTCAAGAGCGTACTGATTCTCTACAGCTGGTTCTCTGGGTGGAGCCTGCTAGTTGCGCACGTCACCCATATCGCTCCATTGCGCAACTCGTTCGTTCCGACGCCTCTCACCCTTCCTGCAAGTCAACCTGACCAAATCACTCACCATCAGAAAGAAGTGGTTTCGCTCGGCAAAGTTCCTCAATGCCTACGGAATCGGCATCGCATTGGGGCTCTGCGTCGCAGTGGCGATTCCTGCTGGGCTTTCGACGTCACGCTTCGTCCGGGCTTTGGACGCCTACCGTAGAATCGATGCAGGCTTCGCGCAAGAGCAAGCAGCATGGAACGGGACACTTTCGACGGCACTGCTTGACCAGGGCGCACACGACGCTGGCATCATGCTCGCTGGCTTATCAGAATTCATAAAGTAGGTGTGGCGCCCTGCACGCACACGCTGAAGCTTACGCAACTCTGAAGTTTATTCCAGGGTGAGCTTGAATTTGTACGCTGTATCAGATATTCTGACTCTGTTTGAGCCACAGACTCTTTCGCGGTGTACTGCAGCTTCTCCGTTGTCAACGGTGAGCGCATCTCGGAGGGGTGATCTCGGCTTGCCCTGACCATGCTTGGATTTTTTTGATTCCAGTTTCGACTTTCATCGTGGTTGCGAAACTCCACCTCCGTGCTCTTAGCGAAACGATGAAAGAGGTGACCTCGGCCACAGCTCTCCCGACGCGGGACGAGCTCGCGGTACAGCAACAACTCCGGAAGCAGTACAGTAGCCTGCTCGTCGTGACAGTGCTGTTTTCGGTCACCACGATATCTTTCGAGACGCTGCTCTTCTTCACGATGGCAGACGCGTCCGCCATCGTGAAGAATGGAACATCGAACGAAGCCGCCTCCTTGATGGCGCGTGAGTATGACCCGTGTAAGCGGGCAGGGATTGAGCTCACTGGTCCAAAAAAGTGTACATATTTGCAGTCCTTGGTTTCCCGATCAGCCTCGTATGTATGTGGCTTCTTCATTGCTTGGAAGGGCGAGCACACCTGCTCACGGCGTGCCACCTACAGTGTTGCGCAAGGCGTTGGAGAGAGGTGAGCTATGACCTCAATTTAAGGCAGAAGAAAGTCTCGCCCCCACTCACGTCTCTTACCTAAGCCCCAGGATCCCTCGGCGTCCCGCGAAATGAATCGACCGAGCTGGATGAGTCGAAACGCTGGTCTGCGGGACCCCCTTCTCCTCAAGTCGTCGACTTCTCCGATACCCAAACCTACTCTACTCGCGCGGGGGCGGATGGAGAATTAGGCTGGGTTCCGCAAGGGAGCGACGCCTACGCGTCGTACTCAAAGGCAGGCTCGCCCAGCAGCGCCGGTACTTTCTAAGTGGTGCCGGACAGAACAAAACATCAACTCGTATATCGCTCTAGTCACTCCTTACAAACAATATCCCCTCGTACACCTCCCCTCACCTGGAATCTGGCCCGTGCTGTAGTTTTACTGGGCCGCTCGGAGCCCAGGAAAGCGCTCCTCAACCACCTTCTCCAGCATGGGGAAAATCTCGTCACTTGTCCGACCGGCCAGAGTAACCAGTTTTGGTGCCGTGCCAGACTGCAAGTCAACCGTCGCGTCCGCGTAGTGGGACAGGAGTGGAGTGTTTTCCGCGTGGAACGACGAGAGTCGCTTGGCGAAAATCTCCTGTTGGAACGTGAGTGTCTGGTCAGACTCCGGACGTGATGGGGGAGGAACCCGCGACGCACGGGAGTGTCGTCTGAACGGCGGATTAATGGCTCCCCAGTGATGTCGTCTTTGCCCGCAACTTTGGGAGGGTTGAAGGATTTCTGCCAGACGAGTATGGATGAGAATCACAGCTTACATTTGGAGCAGCTTCGACGGTACTCACGTTGTAGATGCGACCGGAACTGGGGTGGACCCAGCGCTCTTGCGACCGCAACGAAGCCGTCAGCACCCTCCCGCGTCCGACCGGAAGCAATGGTGACTGACCCTCTATCCGCTCAAGAATCACCTCGTCGGGTACCGCCAGACTGATGACGAGGTTGAGGCCGCCACCAGCATGGGAAGCGAGGGCCTCGTCCAAGAGCACCGCCTGCGAAGCTTTCCGAGGGAACCCGTCCAGGATCCAGTTCTACTCACGAGATCGTGTTAGGTATCAGTGTTTAACGGTAACAAAACTCATGGCAGGACGCACACTGTCTCGCAGAGCGTCGAGCTCGGGCTTGATGAGTCCGAGGACGAGGTCGTCGGGCAGTAGAGCTATGGGGACGGGCGGATCAGCACTCGCCCAACCTTCACTAGTAGCGACGAGGCGCACATCCAGCCTTCATCACCTGGTCTGCACGCTCCCCCAATGCTGTGCCCTTCCTGATCTCCTTGCGCAACAGGTCGCCGACCACGACCGTCTTGATGTCCCACTCTGCGGAGGCGAGCTCAGCGCCGACCTGCGATCCGTGTATGCCGGAGACCCCGGCCTTACTCTTGAGTAGCCGCTCGCTCTGCGTGCCCTTGCCTGCTCCCTGTGGCAGCAAAATCGATTGAGCTGCGCGTCCCCAACACGCGCGACAGAAGGAACCCCGAGCACGTACAGGTGCACCAAGGATGATCATGTGGAGCTTCGCCATCGGATCAGCGACGGTCGCGAGGCCCCGGGGCGTCGGAGCGAGGCGGGACGCTGTCGCCGGTAGGGAGCGGCACGAACGTTGGACGAGTGGGGCGGCGCGCGGGACGAGGGGGCCGAGCATCTACGGCGTTCTGGGAAGTTCCCGGGTCGGTCTACGGTGGCAAGGGAGCGAAGCGGTGCGACTTGGCGAGCGTCGGATTTGGTGGCGGGTCAATAAGTGGATGCGGGGTCGACGTCGGTGAATCGGCGACTGTCACGACTAGCCGGTTTGGCGCTCACGGCTGCTTCTTCGACAACTACTCTGCTGAGCTAAGCAGGTTTGATCTAGATTCTTTGGTGCAATTGAGAGCGCTCCCAGCGAAGTAGTAGGCCGTTCAAAATGCGCCGTGGATATTGCTCGAGATGATCCATTTACAACGGGCAACAGTACCAGACAGCGCTTTAGCTCTAGTACTCAGGCAGCTTCAAGACATCGTCGATAAGGTAGTAGGTTAGATCTCCACCCGTCTCCTCCCGCTTGGTCCTATTATTGACGAGTCAGTGTCGTGACTTGCCTTCGCCACACAACGCCACAAAATGGGTGAAAAGGAGACTCACAACCCGTTCCCGAGGTACGAGAACCTGTTGTTCGAGTACGTGTAGTTGAAATCCTCCCAGCGAACGGAGGCCAAGAGTGCGAAATAGTGCATCCTGCTGCCCGGGTGAAGGACATCTATCGGCGCGTTGATGCTCCCGTTCTTGAACGACGACGAGCAGTGCGAAGTCCACACCATGAGCTTAAGCTGCTCTTGGTAATGCTCCCAGAGCTCCTTCTCGACCTCGGGCTTCACCTCGATGGACAAGATCGGCTCCGTCGACAGGCGGAAAAGAATCTTTGATGGCAACCGGTCAGCAGGAGAAAGTGACTAGACGAGTGAGGAACAGAGCAAACCTGGAGAATGTACTCGGCGATGCGCTCGGTGGAGGGAATCATGGATCCCTGCGCCAGCGGAGCTCCAGGGCCCATGATGGTCATGTAGTTGGGCATGTTGTGGGTAGCGGCACTCAGGTCTTAATCAGTGTATAGGACGTCAGCTCGATAACTAGAGAGCGCAGGGCGCAAGAACGAACAGGCGGTGGGTCGCGGGGTCCACTGGTCGCGGAGGTCGACGCCGTTGCGGCCGATGAGCTCGAATCGGGGCTTGAACGACATGTCGAAGCCTGCGCAGTCACCATGTTAGCTTTGCTTGGCAATCTGACGAGATGGCAGGACTTACCAGTGGCACAGATGATTACGTCGAACTCGCGGTGCTCGCCGTCGGCGGTCGTGATGCCGGTCTCGCTGCAGGAGACAACGCCACTGTTCGTCAGAGTTACATTGTCCGTCATGACTACGCAAGATTGATCAGAACTCAAGGTTAAAAGTAGCACCCAGAAATGAAGCCACTCACGAGCCTCGAGGAAGCCGCCACCGGGCGTCAGCCGCCTGCAGCCGACCGAGAAGTCGGGGATGAGCATCTCGGCGAGGTCGGGGCGACCGGGGAGCTTTTCGGCCATCCACTTGGTGAAGAAGTCAAAGACGACCTTCTGCTCGGGGCTGTCCTTGTAGAGGAAGCGGAACCGACTGTTGAGCTCCGTCTCGATGCCCTTGCGGAATCTGGCGCGAAGGCGGTCAGCGTGTGGTCGCAACCCATTGAGGAACCAGAGACACTCACTCGTTGTACTTCTCGCGGTCCTCTCGGAACGTTTTGCGCTGTTCCTCCGTGTAGATGACGTTCTTTCCTCCCTCGCCGGCGTACTTCAGCCCGATGGGGGGCGTAATCTGGTGTGCTCAAGTCAGCCTTCGCCACCAGAACGGGGGACATAGCCCTGAATTACCCATGTCTTGGAGCGAACGAAAGCGGTGAGGTGCTTGACCTCCTTCTGGATGGCCGGGATGATCTGCGTCGCGGTCGAGCCGACGCCGATGAGGCCCACGCGCTTGCCAACGAGGTCAACCTTGTCGGGCCAGTTGGCCGAGTGGATGAGAGGACCCTTGAAGGAGTGCAGTCCCGGGACGTCGGGCCACTGTGGACACGAAAGCCTCGAGTAAGTGACCGCGCGGTGCCGCGGATGTCGACTCGGGGGCGCACCTTCCAAGCGTTGAGGATGCCGCTTCCGTTGATGAAAAAGTCGCACGAGTCCTCGTAGTCCGACGCGGGGTCGTTGTTGACACGCAGCGTGATGTACCACTTGGACGTCTTCTCGTCCCAGACGCCGCGAATGATGCGGTGGTTCGTCTTAAAGTACTTGGCCAGGTCGTGGTCCTTGATGACCTTCAGGAAGCTGAGTTTTTGGCGTTAGAAGTATTATACCCCGAGTGAACGGGTGAATTACTCACTACTGCTTGATCTCGGGCTGTCCAACGTAGCTGCAGAGCAAGAGCAACGGTCAGTACGGCTGCGAAGGACGAATGAGACGCGCGCGGAGCTCACTAGGCGCTCCAGTCGGGGTTAGGCGCCCACGCAAACTGGTACGTGTGGCTGGGGATGTCGCACGCGCAGCCGGGGTACCGGTTCTCGAACCTTGCACGTCAGGCGTCAGCATCGTGTGGGGCCCCGCAGCGGGTGGAGGAAGCTCACCAAGTCCCGCTCATCTCGGAGTTCGCCTCGAAGCCCTGGAACGTAATGTCCGGGAGGAACTTGCGGACTTGGTACCTGTGGCGCGGAAACGGGGGTCGTCAGCTTGCGCCCCGCAGATCGACTCGAGCAGGCTCGGACGCACGCGAAGTTTATTCCGGACGCTCCTCCGCCGAGGAAGATTACCTTGAGTGGGCGGGTCGTGCCGAGCGGCTGGTCGAGGACCTTGTACTGCTCGGCGAACTTGCCAAAGGTCGCCTCTGCCGAGTTGGGTGTGCGCGGGGCCTGCTTGGTGTTGGCGGAGGGAGTGGGGCCCTGGGCGGCCTTGCCTTGCTGGCGGTCTTCTGCCATTGCTTCTCGAGTGTTGGTTGAGTAGGTGAAAGTGTGAGTGGTGAGAATGGGAGAACGGTGGGGGCGAGCGTGGGGACGGCAGTCGAACGGGCGTAACGAGACTGCTCCGGGCTTCGACGCGCCGCGTCCGGTGGTCGAGCGGCACCGGCCTCTGGCGCTCCCGGCGCTCCGCTCCGTCCAGCCGTCATTGTCATTAGAATTCCTGGGCCTAACGAGAGACGTAGAAAGTTGTAATAAAGCTGCGTCGCTCCGGCCGCGACCAACGCGCTCACCTGCGGAGCCCATCCTGGACGCCGGCCGGGTTTACGCGTGAGGCGGACCCGTCGCGGCGATCTTGACCATTCGCGCTGTGGTAATGGTCGCGTCCTCCGTCTCCTGCTCCGGTGAGCACACCTTCCGCGTCGACGGCGCATCAACCCCTTCGCAGCTTTGCCTCGCAAGCAAACAGCCCCGCCGTTTCTGGGGTATTGTATGCAATTACACCTAACGTCACATCCACCGATCGTCCGTCTTGCCGCTTCTGCGCGCTCACTGGTCCTCCTCCTTTATGCTTGGCGGCGCGGTGACGTTCGCGGACGAGGTCGCGCTCGAGATGAAGCTGCTGAAGCTGGGCCGCCGTGTCGACGGGACCGAGGCCGTCGGGGAGACGAGCGGCGGGGAGAGGATCGGTGGTAGGTCGTTCAAGCTGAACCGCGGCGACTGCGACCCGGGTGATGGTGGCGCGGAGCTCGTGGCGGACGACGACGACCGGACGGGTGGTGCGGGTGCCCCGCCGCCGCGCGCGGCTGCGTTGGACTCCTTGAGGAGGAACTCGACCCAGAGTTGACCAAAATTCTGTGAACCAGAGTTATACGAGTCAGACGAGCACTGGCGGTTCGAAATGCGAGAGCGACGCACCTCGCCTTCGCCGAGGCCGTCGTCGGGTCCTTTCCCCTTTCCACTCCGGGCGTGGCCCTTGCCCGGTCTTGAACCCGACGCGTTGACCCCTGGGGCGCTGAGAAGGCCGGACGAGCGCTGGAGGCCGACCTGCTCGCGCTGGTCGTCGCTCCAAGACAGGATCGAACTGATGAGCTGGAGCATCTCGAACCGCTTCGTGTCGGCGCGCGGAGTGTTGAGGAAAGTGATGAGCACGTTCGAGACGAGTTGTCTGTGCCGCAGGTAGAGACAGGTCAGCTCGGCGGGCCTGGTGGGCCGTGAGCGACGGAAACGCACCGATCGACGCTGTTCTCGTTCGAGTCCTTTTTCAACCGCCGGAGCGCTTCGGTGAGGTGCTCGTTCATGATGATGGCTGTAGAGTGCATTGGATTAGTTGTGATGCGTACAACGAAGGGAGCGGGGTCTCTGACCCTCGTGCCGCAGCTTCCCGACGAGCAGCGTCTTGTCCTTGACCTCCTTCGTGAGCGCCAGGAGCTTCTCCGAGTCGTTCTGCGCAGCTTGCAGTTTGTTCTGATTGTACCGCGGGTGGTCAGCAGCGGTATTGAGACTGACAGGGGAGCGACGGTGCGTACCTCGGCGTCGCTTGCTCGTCGCTTGAAGTCGTTCAGCGACTCGGTGGTACTGCGCAGCTGGGTCTGCAAGTCGCCGAGCGTCGCCTTGAGTTCCCGCTCCTTGGCTGCAACACCGCAGATAGGAAGGGTCAGCGGCCGTGCAGAGCTTCCCGAGCAGCGCAACTGACCGGCCTGGAACTCCTCGAGGACGTTGTGCAGGTTCGCGGCGCTCTCGGCCTCGCGGTCGCGTTCTTCCCTGAGCACCTCGCGCTCCGTCTTGGCGGCCGCTAGCTCAAGCTCGATCGTGCCCACGCGCGCGGTGAGTTCCTCGCGCCTGACGCGTTCGCGCATGGCCTCGTCCTCCCACTCTTCGCGCTCCATCCGCACGCGCTCGAGGTCTTCCTGGGCGTCTCGGAGCGCCGTCTCGCGCGACGTGGCCTCGTCGGACGTCTGCCGCTGCGAGTCGAACGCGCGCAGGCGGAGCTGCTCGAGCTCCGAGATCGGAAGAGCACACGTCTGAA
>ERZ1463038.387-NODE-387-length-14939-cov-16.758600_pt1 | contig 14939 bp, 23 predicted proteins | sample MGYA00564479_ERZ1463038 | MGnify/ENA primary metagenome ERZ1463038 (study PRJEB39244, sample SAMEA3635134) | Helicobacter pylori | study: EMG produced TPA metagenomics assembly of PRJEB11511 data set (Assembly of a 5300-year-old Helicobacter pylori...
ATCTACCTCAGGCCTCAGGCCGCAGGTCGCGGCTCAAGGTGCCTACATTTGGGAGGTGTGATCGGCGGGCTGTACACGATTTAGGTCAGACGTAAATTCAAACAGATTCATCGAGGATGCACACTTCGGTGAAGACGTTGGAGCCACGGGTCCACGGCGAGATCGCCAGGAAAGGCAGCCTGAAGCCAGGACCTACGTTCGGGGCGTCAGTTGATCCGGCCCACTCAGCGACGATTTTTACTCACCAGCGAATGTCATGTTTCCAGTGAACGGGTTCTTGTTGGCGGAAATCAGCTCTATCACTCCGTGAGCAAGTGGACTGGACGCACAATGATCCACTCGCCAGGCGTGCCTTCGGGAGAATGGAACGGAACGACGTGGTCTGCAAATAATGCTGTCAGTCAAATTTCCTGAACGGATGAAAATGTTTGGCGTACCGGCGAGTCCACCTGTCTCATCGTAGCTTATGAGGAGCACAGTCCGGTCATACTTTGGCGAATTCTGAACGGCCTCGACAATCTGGCGTGTGTACTGAGGCACAATATCATGCATTAGTATAGGTTTTCTGATTTGACAGAATAAGGTTGGCGGACCCATGCTCCATCGCGAGGCAGGTATGGGCTGCGTGGTAATGAGGCTCAGTGATGCCGCCACTGAACCGCGACTGACGCTTTAAACGCTCACGGGTGCTCAGAGAGTGCAGCTGGTCCAACGATGTAAGATACCATCGGGAGCGTCCCAGCTGCAGCCGCCTTTTGGAATGCGTGAAGTCCACTGCTGGCAAGAATCAGCTCTCGGCGCTCGGCGCCCATTTGAACCGAGCGCCCACATACCCAAGCTCCTCGGACCCGGTGGGGTAGTTGTTATCAATTATTGAGCTTGCGTTTCCGGGCTGATATTCCAGTCCTAACCATGTAGAGGGTCAGTGATACCGACTTTTGTGGAGCCGACTGCCGCACCCTTGACCACGAGCGGATCACTGAAGTTGCCGGCGGTCAAGGCGTTTTGATAGTTCTCGAAAAATAGCAGAGGGTTGTCCCCAAAGTTGTCTTCCGCTAAAGGAGCGCTCCACGTTAGGTCCAGTCAGAAGCGTGTTGGCGCTGTCGACACGACGCTCACCCTGGAAGAACTGCCAAGAGACTCCTAGCTCCTGCAGGTACTCGGGAACCGTGGGCCAGTCGTACGGATAACACGAGTAGTTGGCGCTGCTGGAGGCAAAGTCGTCGAATGTGAGCGCCGAGCAGCCCTGCGAAAGATCCGCGAGCGGCGTCAGTGGGGTTCTCGTTCTGGCGCCCCCCAACACGCACCGGAACATCATTGTTGTCCAGAACCGGTCCTCGAGTAGACTCTACGTTTCCACCAGGGATGTTGATCGAGCCGGTCTATCGGAGGGAGGTGAGTTGGGGGAATGCGGCCGGAAGCACAGTTCCACCCACTTGCCACATCACTCGGTTGGGATCAGTGCACGAGATCACTGTGAGTTTGAGTCTTGTTAGTGAACCTTTTTTCGCTTTCGCGAGCAAGTTCGCTGGACTTTCCTCCCTCCTGGTACATATCGGCTACACTCCAGGCATCGCTGAAAGGCCAATGGTGAGCTCTTCTGCACTTCAATAAGTTACAAAGTGGATATAGCGTACGCAATCGCGTAGTGGACCGGAATATCCGCCCGTTTGTAGTATCCTTCCGAGTACGGCGTATTGGCGAGGACCCACTGATCATTGGCGCCAGCGGCTAACGCTGCTTGGTTATTCCTAGATGTACGACAAGGGAAATCCTGAACTTCCAGCTCATCAGACTGGAGCAGTTTAAACGCACGCCCAAGAATTGGATCCAGCGTAGCCGCACTGGGTCGCGTTCGCGCGCCCGGGCTCCTGCAGCGTGGATCAGACACCTTCTTCCAAAATTGAGAATGAAGTGACACCTACACCCTGGTAGTTGATGTAGAAAGGGAGCAGATAGTCGGTGGCGTTGCTGAAAGTGGCGTTGACTTGCTGGTAGAAGGCGCTTCGCCCTGCGCAGTGAAGTCAGATGAGTGAGGCGCCCGAAGTAGCCCGAGGTGACACACCGTTGGCATTGATCTGCACATTAGGATCGTGGAAGCCTCGAACACCGGCCAGAGTTCCAAAGTCTGAGCAGGAGTCAACGTCTCAGTCGAGACTCTTGCGCTGACGGGTGATGCTCACAATGGTCGAAAGCCCGGTTCTCCTGCCTGAGAGCACTTGAGGTAAGGACCAAAAAACGAGAGAGCACTCTTAGCGACACTTACATGTACAGGATGACATGGTCCACCTGCTCCAGACCAGGCGCTGCCTTCGACTTCACCGTGACAGCGGTGGCGAGTTGCGCGAGGCAAGCGAGTGAGAGCACGGCAGCCAGCATTCTTGGAGTGTTCTGAGTAGAGAGCAGAAATGAAGGAGCAGAGTCTATAGACCCACGGAAGCGCCGCCCTCGGGCGCGCAGCGTCCCACGCGGTGCGCGACCCCGCGCTTGAGCGCTTGAGCCGGCCGATGCGATGCCGACGCCAGCTGAACGTGCACCGTTACTGCTATAGTCCGATACACTGCAATCAACTCAACTCAACTCATGTTTGTATACTCCCAGTTCTTCACCCTGGCCTGGGCAGGAACAGTCACCCGATTTTACGAGGCCGGCGGCGGTGGCAGGCGCGCAATCCCACCAATCACTATCTTTACGAACCCGGCCACGTTCTTCAGGCTTTCTGGTGCTATTTTGATACACCCCTGGCTCCTCTTGACCTCCATCGACTGCGCTCGCCTTCACTAAAGGCAGCCTCGTCGCGACGGAGCTTGTCCGCGGCGGCCACAGCGGCAGGCTTCTCAGGCTTCTACTGTAAGCTTGAACACGGTTTGAGGTGGTAGGCAAACTTTAAGAGGGCTTTGGGCCTGCAAAACAATCCCAGAGTTGGGCTTGCGCCAATTGGTTCTCCAGAGCTTCGTAGCTCGCACGTTCGGCACCGTGACCACACCTCGGAACAGGCCTAGGGGGGCTTTGGTTGTGCAGGCTATCCATTAGCTTTCTAGGAAGCAAGTACGCGTAAGACAATATATGGAAAGCACGGGCCCGAAAAGTATTCTACGAGTCGCGAGCCCCAGACTCACTTTGCCCCGGCTCGCAGCTCGCTTCGAGCCTCGAGGCCGGTGCCGTAGGTCTTCCGCGTACTCAATACCGCTCGCTCGGAGTTTGTTACAGGTTTAACATCTGTCACCAACCAGCATAGGCTCTGACGACTACACGAATCTTTGAAGTCAACGTGATTCGATCTCCCCCACTCACCTTCTGCTTCTTACCTTTCAGTCATCTCCGAAACTTCTGCGACTTCTGCGTGTCAGTTTCGCGTTTCGACTTCTGCGTGTCAGTTTCGCGTTTCCGACAATAACAGTCAACGAGCGTCGAAGGAGCGGTGATCTCATCCCAGAAGCGTGGCCGCGGTTCCGGAGTGTAACGAGTGCGTTCATCGCGATTAACGACTACGTTAGCTGCTCAAAAAGAGACTATCACCAGCCGATTTGGTGATCCGCGATGCCCAGTTTAACACGCTGGTGTAACAGGGAGCTCATCCCAGTCCTGAGCGGTGCCGACTCTTCGTCCCGAACCATCACGTCGCGGACTGGATTCCATCGCTCACACCGCTCGTTGGTGACCTTCGGACCTCGGCACACGCAGCCTGGGCCATCGCTTTGGCAGACTCGCGTGCGGCGGCACGCGACCAGTGCGCCACTCACCCGTCACTCGCGACAGACGCGCACCCAGACTGATGCTCCTCGGACCTGTCCAGTGTCGACACTACCAATCGAGCTCGTGCGGCACATCCTCACCTATGCCGCCGCTTTGCCCGACTCGCCCAGGAAGATCCCCGACTACCCCACTTTGGTCTCTGCCGCACTCGTCTCGCACGCGTTCGCCGAGCTCTCGCAAGAGCTACTCTGGCAGCACGTCGTCCTCCGCCGCCCATCCCCCTTCTCCCGCCTCAACTGCGACTACACGGTCTTCACGTTCGCGTACCAGTACAACGAGCACCGAGCGCACCTGTCCAAACTCCCGGGCTGCACGCAGGGCCCGCGCTACTGGTCCCGGACACTCGCGTGGTCGACCGCCGCATACTACCCAATCGGGAGGTTCTTACGCGGGTCGTGGGACCGGATGGAGCGCCGCGATCCCACGCGCTCGGGTCCGCGCGAGTTCCGCGCGCACACGGTCGTCCTCGACGACAGCGAGCGCAATCTCACGGGGCGCATTGGCCTCCCCTGGATGACCCACCTCGATCCAGTGGACTGCCTGTACTCGATGCTCAAAGCACCGGGCCCCGAGCGCTTCGCCGTCCTCAACATCCCCGAGAAGTTCGGCCGGTTCAGGTGTCTTGACAGCCCACGTCTCGCAGGTGTGTTTCACTTCCCATGCACATTCTCTCCAGTTAATGCTAACGTTTGCACCAGGTGTGAAGCAGCTTCACGTCACGGGCGGAAGCGCGGTCAAAGACCTCAGCTACGTCGACGCCCTGCCCGAGCCGACCGCCGCATGTGAGGACTCTGTAATAGTTCCCTCTACACGCCGTACTGACGCTACCACAATCTAGCACCACTCCCGTTCGAGCTTCAGTCACTCACCATGGGCAACACGGCGCTCAAAATGTCTGAGGCTCCGAACCTCTTCCTCGCGACGTTCGCCGGTCGCCTGCGCCACCTCGAGATCGACTACCCGTTCCTGCAGGACCATCCGATCGAAATCCTCGACTGGGACATGGAGCCACCCACGCAACCGTCCGAGCACCCCGCGATCGGGCCGCTGCTGTCGAACCTCACATCACTCGACCTCTCGCACTTTTCCCTCGACGAAGTGCTGATCCCGCACGTGCTCAACCTTCTTCACGGGTGCACCTCTCTACTCGACCTCCGCTACGCACTCTTTGCCCACACGCTCCTCGACAACCTGAAGGACCTCGTCGTCGCGCTCCCGACGCCGGGTGCGCTCGAGTCGCTCACGCTCTGCGTCGAGGAGGGCGTCGAGCTCGACGAGGCGGACCCGCGCTTCTACAGCTACTTTGACGGCGAGCAAGCCCTCGTGCCCACCCCGATCCCCCTCGCGGCGCTCAAGGACATCGACGCATTCGCCGGGGCGAGCCCGGTCTTGCGCAAGCTGCGCCGGTGGCGCTTCGAGTGCATGCAGGCGTTTGCGCAACTCGTTCTTGATCCGGAGACGATCACCATTGTCGGCGAGGACGGCGTGTACCGCCGCTTCGTCTTGCCCGGCACGACGGACGCGGCGGTGGCGTGGGGCGAGTTCGTGCTGGCGTGCGAGGGGCGCGGGACCACGCTCGAGCTGGGCGGCCGGACGGCGCTGGGTTGGTGAGCTTGGTTAGAAGTTTTGTTCAAGCCTCACCCAGTACTCAGTCTCGGTTCGGAGCGCGGGAGAATGCTTGCAACAAGCGATAGCTATGGTCGGTTCACTTGAGCCAAAAGCATAGAGAGGGCTTGCATTGGGCCAGCTCTCGGCAGCGATGCAGCAGAAAGGTCGCTGAAAGGACTCCGGACAATCCGAAGGCCTGACGCTACTACCTATCACAGGCCCAGACTGAGTCCTGGTTACCCAGTACCTGCGAATGACTGTGATATAATTCCTGGTATTGGTCTCGCTCTGGTATGGAAACGGGAGGGGTGGGAGGTAGCGAGCGTGGGGGGCGGCAGTCTAGTCCAACACAGAGTCGAGGCGGCAGCTCACGAGGCGCCACTCTGGCTCGACGAGCGGCTGTCCATCGCGGACGACGGCGGTCGGGGCTGGGTCGGGGATGTGCCAGCGGGGTTGAGGCTCGTGACGCCATTCGGCCTTGCGGCGCCGGTCGTCGTGCGCGCGGCGAGGAGCGACTGAAAGAAGTTGGCGAGCACTTCGTTCGAGGCCTGCCCGCCTGGTGCACCCCCGGCGGCGGTTGTGGAGGGCAGCGAAGGAAGCGCGGGCGAGGTGTTGCCGTTGAGCGTTGCGGAGCTGCCCAGCGTTGGGGAGGGGAACGTCGACGAGCCGAGCGGTGGTGACCGCGCCGAGCTTTGTGATGATTCCTGCCGGGCCAAGTATCAGCAAAAGATGCGGATGGGGTGGGAGAAGAAGGCAGGGAGAAGAACGCACTCTTCGGGCGTTCTTGACCATGCGCGCGGTGACGTCCTCCGGGTCACGCTCGAGGGCGCGCTCGACGCTCGGGAGGCTGAGGCTCGTGCTCGCCATCGGGCCGACGACAGATGTACTATACGAAGCTCCCTCGCCGCCGTTCTGCGACGGGTCACCGACGTTCAACCGTGCGGCGAACGCTGCTCGCGGGTCCTTCTCGCGGTCCTTCTGTAGCGTCTCGTGGTGCGCCTTGAGGAACTCCTGCTCGTCCTGCGCTTCTACTCGCGAGTTGGCCATGTTGATCGGCTGGGCAGTGATTCGCTCGTTAGCTTCCTCAGAACCCACCACGGGAAGCAACGAACGCGCACCTGGTCATCCGCATCGAGATCGACGACGACCTCCTCGTACATGCGCAGCGCACTGACGACTCTCCGCCCGTCGTCATCGACGCGCTCCTCGTCCGCACCCGCCGGCCTGCCCGCAAGCCTCTCACGCTCGAGCTCCATGTCGAGGTCCCACCCCTTGCCGACCACATCCGCGTCGTACCTGTCGCGGAGGATGCGAATCTTGCCCCAGCTGTCCCAGCCAGTCGGCACGAGTACCTGGTCGCGGTCGACGACATTCGCGCGCGTCGCAAACGGGAACGAGCGAGCCGTCGCCGAGGTTGTCACCGCGAGCGGGACTGCGGGCGCGCCGGGGAGTAGTGGCAAGGCAGGGGCGGTGAAGAGGCGGTGGAGTATGTACGAGCGCAGCTTGGCGAAGGAGGTAGGCCGCGCGTGTGAGGTGAAGAAGAGCGCCGCGCCGTCTGCGAACGTTCCGTCAGTCAAGCGCGAGAATTGTGCAAGGACGGACGCACATTTCAACGCGACCGCACGTAGTGTTTGTTGGACGTAGTCAAACTGCTCCTCCTTGAAGTCCTTGTCGCGCTCGAGCGAGTTGATCTGGTCCGCCTGCACGAACGTCGCCTTGTATCAGCTCCCTGGCCATCCTGATTCTGCGCAAGGCGGAGCACCTTTGTGCACACGATGACGAGACCTATTCCGAGGTTGTCTGTGAGAACCCCCGGTGGTAACGGTGCTTCCGTGTCGGCCAGCTGTGCCGCACTCGGCCCAGACGACGCCGCGGCGGCAGTCGCTGCCGGCTCGAAGTAGTGTCGAAAGTGTGCCTCGACTGCGACTGAAACATCAGCTGGGGCTCCCGATGTACTTCCAGAACAGCCACGCACGTCGTTCGCGCGCCTCTTGGCCCTCCCAGCCCTCTGCGACGCCCTTGCCCTTGAGGACGCCCTCGAGGACGGCGATCCAGCCGCGGAGTTCCTTGAGAAACCGCCATGGCCGCTCCCAGTCGAGCACGATCACGACGAGCGAGTCGAGCAGCGTCGCCCGTGAGAGTGCGAGCGGCAGCAGAGAGGGGTACGGCGCATCTGGCGACGGCAGCTGGTACACTCCCAGCCGCGCGACCGTCTCTGTGGGCCCGCCGTGTGTCAGCGCACGTGTGGCACAGGCATCCAAGCGAGCTAACCCTCGTCTGCCTCGTCGCCGACGTCGAGGAACGTGTAGCTCAGGCCGAGATCGAGAGCGTCCGCGGTGCCGGCTGAGCCCGCGGCGGGTTCGCCTTCGGCGGCGGGCGCCTCGCCGGTCGGGGATGCGAGCCTCGCGATCAGCGTCGACTTGCCCGACTTGTGTGATCCTGCGGGGGCGAGTGCCGGGCGAGCGGGCGGGCGGCAGAGGAAGGGCAGGGCAGGGGGCGCGTGAGCTCGACGCGCTGGTTTGACGAGCGCGAGCGCGTGGAAGATGCGCTCGCAGGGCGCAAATCGCGCTTGAGTCTGGACGTGGACCTACCGAGAATGATGCAGTTCTTCGTCACGACCGAGCGGCTGCCGGCGGTCGACGACAGGATCGAGCCCCAGAGGTCGTCGGCATCGGCCCCGCCCCGCTCACCAGCCGCCGGATTCGCGGACTGCGACCCCGAGGGCGCAGAGGGAGACGTCGGCGACGCAGGCGCAGGCGTGAGGGCGTCCATCGCCCGTGCTGAGGTCGCTGCAGTCGCTTGAGCCAACTTGGCGCGGCCTCACACGCTGCTCGAAGGTCCGTGCGCACACGCCAGGTCTAGACACGACTTTGGTTCTTCAGCTGTTCGCTCCTTCTTCCTACAACACATCGCCTCTCGATAGTCGCACCAGGCTGGAAGCTGGGGTCAGCAGCTGCAATTGCCGGACAGCTGAGGTCGCGCTCGTCCGCCCACCCCGCGTCAAGATGCGACGATACAACCCCCCCACCCACAAGTGCCCCCTCATTGTGGCTTCCTTTGAGGCTCAGAAGGTTCAGCCACGGGGACGTGTTGGATCATCAGAAAACCCGCGCGCATCCTGGCGCCGGCCGTTGACCTCAGGCTAGTAGTCCTGCGCCGACCACTCGCGAGCACCAGGACTTCTTTCGGTACCACAGGTGAGCTGCACGTAACGAGCATGCGCTACCAGAAGGGTACAGAGCTAACAAGTGGAAGATCAGCATTCACCTCCCTCGAAGCACTCGCGCTTCCGCGCACCCGCCGCCCCGCTCCGCCAGCATTCACCGCTGTCGGCTTGGCAACGGGCGCTGTGACTTGTCGTCCGAATAGCTCCAAGTCATCTGGGGCCCCGTCCTCGTGTCCCAGCTTGGGCGGCGCAATGACCCCCTTTGGGGCCCCGCATTCTTGCTCGAGTTGACCACGGCCGGCGCCCCGAGGCCGCACAGCTGCTTCGCATCTTCATACTGCGGCTTATACAACTACTCGAAGCTCCCACACACGCTCTTCCCAGCTCCACAGGTCCTTCACTGCAGTCTCTGCGGGTCTCCCGGAGGCGGGCCTGGTCGCGAAGCGGGATGCCGTCTGGCATTGAGAGGGGAGGCAGAGGCCCATCCTTTTCTTCATCTCGGATCCACACCACGCTTACCTAGACGTTCCTTCTTCCCCGTAGACGCGCCATGTCCCACCACCACCACTCCGCGTCGTCGTCCAACGCTACCCTTGCCGTCTCCCCCTCGCCATCCGACGCGTTGACCTTGTCAGGCGACACCCCTTGCGCGACTCGACCATCATCGCCGACCCAGGACGACAAGGAGCTTGGAAAGCAGTCAGAAGCAGAAGAGCCGTCGCCGCTCACCTACGACAGCGGGTCGCGGGGCTACTTCGTCGTTCTCGGCGGCATGCTGCTGCTGCTCGCCACGTTCGGCCTATCAACAAGCTTTGGCGTCTTTCAGGCGTACTATCGAGAAGTGAGCATAACTGAACGCCGCAATACTCCATCGGACTGGCCAACTGACGCCGCTCCTTGCCCTGCTCAGAATCAACTGGCAGCGCACCCGCCCTCGACGATCTCCTGGATCGGCTCGTGTCAGGTCTTCTTTGCTTTTGGGTCCAGCATGGCCGCAGGGCGTCTCTTCGACCAGGGCTTGTGAGTGTCCGTGCAGGAGCGGCGAGGACGGGAAGCTGACTCCGGAGTGCGCCACTCCGTAGCTTTCGCTACCAACTCGCCGTCGGCTCGCTCCTCTGGCTCGTCGGCATCTTCACTCTATCTCTCAGCAAAACCTTTGCTCAGATATTTCTATCTCAAGCGGTGTGCATGGGCGTGAGTGCCGGCGACCTGCCTCTTTTCGATTTTTCGCTGACGGCGGCTTCCCGCGACAGCTCGGACTCGGCAGCATGTTCGCGCCTTGTCTGTCGTGCATCTCGACTTACTTCCTCAAGAAGCGGACCCTGATGATCGGGTTCGCCGCCGCTGGAGCGTCGCTCGGCTCGATCATCTACCCCATCATGCTCGCGACGCTGTTCCCAGTGCTCGGCTTCGGACCGTCCATCCGCGCAGGTGAGACCGAATGCTTTGCACATTTCGAACTGTGCTGACTTGTTTCATTTTAGTTGGCTACCTGATGCTTGGCCTGCTCGTTGTGGCAAACTTGCTCCTCAGACCTCGCGACCTACCGCGTCGGACACCGCAGCCTATGGTGCCGCTCCTACGCCGCTTCGCGCGCCAGCCATCGTGAGCTTCTTGGACGGACTGTGATTCTGATGCTTTGCTTACCCTTCCCTTCCTCCAGGATGTGGCTCACCGCCGTCGGGGTGTTCTTTGTCACGATGGCCATTTTCATCGTCTTTTTCTACGCACAGATGTTCGTCAAGGCGCATGGAGCAGCTCCGGTCGTGGGCACATACGCAGTGAGCTCGCAGTACATCTTCTTCTTCTCGTCTCCCGCGCTGAACCGTACCAGCTGCCCATCCTGAATGCGTCAGCAGTCATTGCTCGGGTCACGGCAGGGCTCATCGCGGACCGCTTTGGTGTCTTCAACGCCGCAGTTCCCTGTGCCATCGCAGTCGGAGCGCTTTCCATTGCGATGTGAGATTCCTTTCAGCACGAGGAAAGGGGACGGGAGCACTGATCAGCTTCTTTCATGGCAGGCTCGGCGCGACGTCGACCGCGTCCGCTGTCGTGTTCCTCTTGCTGTTTGGCCTCGCTAGCGGAGCCTTTGTCTCCATATTTGCCGCCTTGTTCTTCTCACTCAGCGAAGGCATCTCGGAGGTCGGGTGCGTTCACCCCAGCCCATTCCTGGCTCAGCGCACAGCTGACCCTCCCGTCGCAGGCTTCGCGGAGGAGTCGGATTCTGCTTTGTCGCGATCGCCACTCTCGTTGGATCACCAATAGCGGGCGAGATCCTCGTCGCGGCTGGCAGCTACGTCGGGCCGTGCGTTTTCGCGGGACTGTCAGCCTTCGTCGGCACCGGGCTGTTAGTACTCGCGCGGAGGACGCAGGTGGCACGAAAGGGTACAGCGAGGGTCTAGCAATGGAGACAGTTCAGTTCATTTTTCAGGACCATAGTGCTGGGAACTCCACGAGATGTACATCTGCCGGATGTACGGAGCAGACGACAGGACGCATGCTCTGTACGGTTTACCCCTTGCTTTCCTACTTCTACCATCGTCCCACCATCTCTCCAGCAAGGATCGGGTGAGTACCCAAATCCGTGATGTCGAGGTTCGCTGATTCAGGTTCGTATCAGCCCATGTCTTCAGCCATTATCGCTGCCCTCCCAACGGGGCTCGCCATCCTGTGCTTCCTCCTTCAAGGTGGACTCAACATCGGCGTTCAGATGTGCTTGAAGCAGCAGTGCCCTTCCCATACTCGAAACATCCTCATCGCAGCGGCATCACCCATGTCGGGCCTCGCCGGCGCCTTCACCATCCTCGCCGTCGCGGCGTGGGCCAAGAAGTCCGCTACTCCTGATATGGCTGGTGGTACTCTACAGACGTCTGGCACTTCCGTTTCAGAAGCTGATCAAATCACTTGCAGCCCACCGTCGGAATCCGACCGCGATCGGTGCGCTTGCCTGCACTGGAATTGGCGCCTTCTTCTTCATCCTCGCTGCGATCCTCGGCTTGGCCGTCCAGGAGTGCTACCTCAAAGGCACCTGCTCATTCCCAGCGCAATATTCGATCAGGAGTGCCGGCTTCGCGATGCAGACGCTCGGCTGGGTCGTTCTCCTCGTCGCCCTCCCTCTCTGGTCGACTTTCATCTCCGACAGCTTTGCGCAAGTCACGAGAAACCTGGTGGAAGCGAACGCGAGGGAGTGGCAAACGTCTGAGGCTCGCAAAAATGGCGCCAACATCAACCCGCCGTCTAACAACTGGACTGGCCGTGCGGAGCCCGCCGGCGTCAACCTGAACGGCGTCGAGGCCTGTAGTGGTTGCGGGGCAGCGAAGCCCGGCAGATTCTGTGGCAACTGTGGGAGGTAGACGTTTGGGGTGAGCAACCGTTCACCAGGATGACGGAGAGTGAGCTGACGCCCGACTGGAGCAGCCATTTGGGAAGGAGGATCCGCGCTGGAGTCCGTATCGACGGACTGCGAACGGACCGGCGTGCCTTGCTTTAATCCGAGTCATTTACTTTACACGACTTGTCTCTTCTTCAGTGCCATCAGATACTCGTTGACCCGGTTGAGGACGGCCCGCGATGGGTTGATGTCGGGGAAGACCTCGAGGAACCACTGGAGCCGGGTCCGGACAGACTCCTTCGTGACTGTGTCGGTAAAAGTCAGCTTAGGCAGCTCCCAGTCCGATTCCCAACGACTACCCGAAGCAACCGCACCTCGAGGTCGATCCGAGTCCGCGGCAAACGTCGAGCCGTCGGCATCAAAGTTTCTCACTGAGGCAACCCGGGTGTTAGGAGCCGTGAAAGTGTTCTCGGAGGGATAAACACTCACCCAGAAGGATGAGCAGGAGAGCGACGCCAAGGTCGTTCGCGTCACCCTGCGACTCGCTCGTCGCCACGCTGATCTGAACCCTCTCGCGGCGCGCGACGGCCCCCTCGGCCCCCAACAGCGGCTCGTCGATCGAGCTGAAGAAGCCTGGATAGCCAGATTTCCCAGTGCGGGCCGTGATGGTTGCCAACTCAGGAACAGGGGCAGGCGAGTCCTCGTCGGACAGTGGCGCAGGGGCGCCTGGTGCGGCGACGACCACCAGGTGGAAGGTCGCAGGTAGCAGGCTCGGGGTGGCGCTCGAGGAGAATTCGATGAAGAGTGCAGTCTGGCGGATCTCTTTGGCCGAGGACAGGGACAGTGCGGCGAGGGACAGCGACGGCGCGGCTGCGACGAGCGTCGCGATGACTTGGTCGATCTCGTCGCGCGAAGCGGCGAGGATTTCATCCTCGTGCTCCCAGAAGAGCGGTGCCGTGAGTCCCTGAAAAAAAAAAAGTTCAGCAACGGAAGGGCCGAGCGCTAGGTCCAGCAGAACAGACCTTGGACCACGCCTCGTGACTTGAGTCGATTCAAGTCAGTTAGAATGCGCCACGACGACGGCTTCGAGGCAAGAAGACTCACTCGTCTCCCGATCCCTGCACGTAAGTATACCCACCCGCCCTCTCGAGCCCATCCGACTCGGTGGCAAGCTTGCTGGCGCTTGCGAGCACGATCGGGAGAAACCTCGCGAACGACGACGCGGCGCTGACGGCCATAACCGACGACGGGGAGACAAAGATGGGGCGCAGGGGCTTCCTCAGTGTGAGAAGGAAGCTCAAATCGTACGACGAGCTCTACAGCAAGCCAGAAAGTCAGCCACCGACTCGAAAAGTCGAACGCAGCGGGCACACCTTGAGCCTCTCCGCCCACTCATCGATCCTGGCCTCCATTTGCGAGTGCTCAGAGCGGCCGATAGCCGAAGGAAGCGTCCAGAGTTTCCCATCATGTGTCCATCCTGCGAGCTCAACGTCCGAATTGTCGGGCCCGGGCGGCAGGAGTAGCACGCGGACGCGGTTCAGCACCGCACACCAGATTGGCACCGTCTTGCTGAGCGCATCGGGGAATCGCTGCAAGAGACGGGTCAAAGACAATCATGCGATGCTCATCTGAGCTTGCAAACCTTTCCGCGCCGTGTAGAGTCGACGAGGACGAGCCTGGAGGTCAGAACCAAGTCAGCAACGGCTCCGTCGCGGCAGGCAGGGTGGACCAACCCTTGGCGCTGCTGGATGAGAGGGAGGAGAGAGAGGTTCGATCTTCGAAGGTTGAAGTCGTGGACACCAATGTGGCCATCCGTCGACTTAAAGTACGCGCGAGGCGCTTCGTCGTGCGGCCTCGGCTTGACGTACCACGCGCCCGCCCGCTGATTAGCTGTCGGCAGATACGTTGAGCGACAATACACTATATGTCTCATCGGAAAGGGCTCACCGACGACAGGGAAGTCTGGAAACGCGCGACGGACGTCGCGGTCGATGAACTCTGCGTCCTCTGCAATCGAATGCAGGCGGTTGAACCTGCGGCCCGGGCGTCAGGCGCCCGCCTCAGCCAAGGAGCAACCACCCAGACTCACGTGTCGCGGAGGTTGGCGCGGATCTCGCTCCGGTGCGCCTGGAACGAATCGAGCGCCTCGGGGTAGACGAGCGTCGGCGGCGGCGTGAAGGTCATGGCTGGGGGAAGGCTGGGGTAGGTTGGGTCACGCAGACCCGCTTCACATGAGCATGAGCATCGAGGAGAGCTAGGGACGATCTTGTGTCGCGCTGAGTGGTGGGGTGCTAGTCAAGCTGAGCTCGCGCTCCGCCTGTTTTTACTCACGACCAGGCGGCGCGTGCGGCAGCCGAACGGCGCGCTTTCTCGGAGTAGGTAGGTACCTAAAGCATGAGCATGTGGAGCGTTTCTAGCCCTGTCAACAAGTCTTGGCAATGTTTCGCTCTCTGAGAACGCATGCTCAGACCGGGCACACTGAATTTCTTTGAGTGCGCTCGCGTCCCAGGGAAGTGTTGTCGACGTACGAAACGTTTTTGTGGTTTGCAGGGGAAGCCTTTGTATGGGGGAAGAGGGAGGTTGGAGAGTTGGAAGGGTCCATGCGAATCGGGAAAAGGTTTGTGTGCGGGGGGTATCAGCTCGAGAGGCAAGTCAAAACATGAGGGTTGGGAATAGGTGAGGGGAAAAATTGGTAGTGTCCGTAAGAAATGAGGCCGGGCCGCTCGGGGTGGTCAGTGCAAGTGGGAGAGATGGAACGCCGCCATCGCTCGCCTGCCGTCGTCCCGCGTGGCCTTCTAGAGAAAGTGAAAAGTTGCGCTCCGTCGACTCCGACCGTAGTCGATCGTCCATCGTCCGTCGTGCCCGGGGGTCGCCTCTATAGCATCTTCATGACGGTCAACGCGCCCGCGATGCCGCTGACGACAATCGCGGCGAGCTGGATGACCTCGGCGCGCTGCCCGCCAGCGGTGGTGCCGAACAGGCTCGGGAACGTCGTCGGGCGCGCGCGGTACGTTTGGGTGATGGCCGCGACGACGGTCGAGCCGGCCGAGTTGGTCACGGGCGGCGGGGCGCCTGCCG